>Ga0335078_10010294_pt1 | contig 13849 bp, 9 predicted proteins | sample Lox_Sample_32_FD_206711 | JGI IMG/M metagenome (GOLD analysis project Ga0335078, IMG submission 206711) | Soil microbial communities from Loxahatchee National Wildlife Refuge, Florida, United States - Lox_Sample_3.2 | ecosystem: Environmental > Terrestrial > Soil > Wetlands | place: USA: Florida...
GAACGAGGTCCGGGACACCATCGTTACAAACTTTGCCGGCGTGAGGCTGGATGGAAGCAATGCAACCATCGTGGAGAAGAAGCTCGGGGCTTTCGCGGCGGACAGGAACCGGATATCACGAGTGTGGATGGACCACGGCGCGTGGCCGTGGTTCACCACGAAGCTGTACATCGACCAGACCGGCGACATCGACATCCTGCTCGAGCCTCAATCCTACTGGAAAGACCACCAGGTGAGGCGTGCAAAAGCGCTTGACACCTCCTGGAAGCCTTCCGATGGGACCCTTCAGAAGGCGCCGCTGGGAGACGTCTACCGGGGAAGCCTTCTCGAGCACATCCTTGTTCAGCACCTCACCTGTTTTCACAACGCGGGAGAGCACAATTGCATCAGGCTGGAGGACGGTGACTGGAACGACCTTCTCGATATGGCAAACGATCGAGGTGAAGCAGTCGCTTTCAGCGCGTTCTACGGGTCCAATCTTATGGATATCGCGGAGGCCCTCACCATCTATGGCGACAGAAGCGGACAATCCGAAATCTCTCTTTCCCGGGAGCTGCTCCTTCTCACCGGCCTGCAGGAAACGCTGAGCTACGAGTCCGTTTCGGAGAAACGAAACCGCCTGCAGGCATATTTCGATGCCGTCGAAGAAGGTTTCACCGGCGATCGAGTGCCGGTCTCGATTCAGGACCTTGCTGATGATCTGAGGGGCAAAGGGAAATGGCTCCTCGAGCACGTGCGAGGGACGGAGTGGGTCGAGTCCAGGACCGGGCTTGGGTTTTTCAATGGCTACTACAACAACGACGGCGAACGGGTGGATGGAGATGACGAGGACGGAGCGGGCGGCGTGCGCATGAATCTCACGGCCCAGGCGTTCGCGGTTCTTTCGGGGGCAGCCACGGAGGCCCAGGTGAAGCGGTGCTACGAAGCCGCTGGTGTGCTGTTGAAGGACCCGAATACCGGGGGGTATCGACTGACAACTCCTCTGGGACGGCATACCTGGAACTTTGGTCGCGGCTTTGCCGTGGTCTATGGAGAGAAGGAAACGGGCGGAATGTTCAGCCACATGGCAGTGATATTCCTCAATGCCTTGTATCGTCGGGGTTTTGTCCGGGAGGGCTACGAGGTTTTCACCACTGTCTATCGACTGGTCAACGACATCGATAAGGCCCAGATTTATCCCGGCATCCCCGAGTACATCAACCATGAAGGAACCGGCAAGTACCATTACCTCACGGGGTCAGCCAGCTGGCTGGTGATGACCGTCCTGAGGGAGATGTTCGGCTTCAAGGGAACGTATGGCGACCTTCTCCTTGCGCCCAAGCTCGTGCGGGAACAATTCGACGAAAAAGGCGAGGTGCGAGCGACGGCGGCGTTTCTTGGCCGCCGCGTCGAGCTCGTTTACAGGAATCCCGCCCGGCTGGACTACCCTGACTATCGGTTGGCCGCTGTTCGGGTGAACGGGAAAACGTGCGAGCAGAAACGGATTTCGGAGAAGGCAGTCGTCCTCGACAGGAATGTTCTCAGCAGTCTTCTGAAGGAGGAGTCAAACAGCGTCGAAGTCGATTTGAAGACGCAGTGACCCCTCGGGACCGACTCGTCTCGGCGATCTATCCCTTCCAGGTCTCCACGTCGATGAGACCGATGCGCGCGGCATATTTCACCAGGTCGACCGTGGACTTCAGCCCAAGCTTGTGAAGTATGTTGGTGCGATGGTTTTCCACCGTCTTGACGCTGATGAACAACCTCTCAGCGATGTCCCGGGCCGGGACGCCCTCCGCGATCATCCGCAGCACCTCCTGCTCCCTGGATGAGAGCTGCCCGTACTCGTTGTTGATCACCGTGCGTCCCTTGGAGCCCTTGTTCTCCAGAGCGGTAATAAGCTCCTGGGATGCCGCGCCATCGAGATAGAACTGTCCTTCGGCCACGGAGCGGATGGCTTGGAGGAGGGTTTCGGGCGTGGAGCCCTTGGTCACGTATCCCCTGGCCCCCGCTTCCACGGCCTCCATGACGAGATCGGGCCTCGAAAACATGCTTACGATGATGATCAACGTCTCCGGAAGCTTCCCTCGGATCTCGCGCGCCACGTCGATCCCGCTCCTGCCGGGCAGCGAAATGTCGAGCAGCACGATATCGGGTCGCGCGCGCAGCGCGGCACGGACTCCCTCGTCCGCGTTCTTGGCCTCCGCGACCACCGTGAACTGGCTGTCTCGACGGATGATCGTCTTCAGCCCTTCACGGAACAGATTGTGATCATCGATGAGGAGAATGCTTTTCTGCACCATCAGATTTCTCCGTGCTCTCGAAGGGAATCGTGACCTTGATCTGCGTTCCTTTGCCAACGCGGCTGGCAATGGTGAGTGTTCCCCTGAGGATGGCGGTCCTCTCGCGGATTCCGACCAGGCCCATGCACCTGCGCTCAGCCGCCTCCGCGAATGTCCGCTCGACGTCGAAACCGACTCCGTCGTCGGTTATTCTCAGGATCAGGTCGGGATGAGAGTGGACAAGAGTGACCGTCACCGACTTTGCGTTCGCGTGGCGCCGGGCATTTGCCAGCGCTTCCTGCACGATACGATAGATGTTGAGCGCTTCATCCGGGGCGAGGGGAAGCCCGTCAACTCCCGCGGACTGAAACGTGACCGAGGGCAGATCTGGTCTGGCATACGAACCGCAGAGCCGGTCGAGCGACGTGGCGAGCCCGTACTGGTTGATGTCCTGCGTCCTCAAGTCGTATGCGATGCTGCGGATGGACTGGAGGGAGGAGGCGATTGCGGAAGAAAGCCCTGCGACACGCTGCCGCAGGACACTTCCATCCTCGTCGAGCCCGTCGAACAGCGTTTCGCACGCGATGCGAGCGGCTGAGAGGTCCTGCGCGACGTTGTCGTGGAGGTCCTGAGAAATGCGCAGTCTCTCGATTTCCTGTACCTCGACGAGAGAACGCGCCAGTTCTTTGATCCGTTGTTCACCGGCGACCCTGGCGGAAATGTCCTGGCCAATGAAGAGCGCACCGATGACCTTGCCGGAGGAGTCCTGCCGCGTCGACCCGCTTACCAGGAGCGTGGAAGGTCCCTTGCCGACCGCCTGAACCTTCAGCTCTTTTTCCGTGATGCGGCCGCCGGCCAGGACCTCTGCCAGGAAGCCGGCGAATCCACCCCTGCCATCCGTCGGGTCAATCAGGGGCGTGGCGGCAAGGCCGAGGACGCGGCTCTTTTCGGAGCCGGTCAGCAGGGTCATGGCCTGATTCCATTCGTTTATTATTCCTCTGCGGTCAACCCCCCAGATCGGGACGTTCGCGTGCTCTATGAGGTCCTTGTACTCGAAGCCCAGCCTGTTCATTTCCCGCATCACCCATTTCTTGGCGAGAAGCTCGATGACCAGGCTCCCCAGGATGCGGACCATCGTCATTTGCGATTCGCCCCAGGGAGGACTCGCCCTGCGCGAGGCAAGCGCGATGGCGCCGGTCACCGTGCCGCCGAAGCTCAGGGGAATGGCCGCCGCCCACGCCAGTGACTCGGCCCGCAGGACGGAACCCGGATCCCCGTGCGCGAGCTCCGCGCGCAGATACACCGGTTCCCCGCCTTCTGCCACGTGCTGGGTCCACCGGCGAAGGAGCGGGGGGATGTCGATGGCTTGATCTCCGTTGGCGTCGTTCCCCGTTTCACCAAAAAGCACGAGGGAACGTATCTCCGCCCTGCACAGCGACGCCGCCTCTTCCAGGGCCCGGGTGACCGCGCGGTCAGCGTCCTCGATCTGCAGCGTCACGAAGGTCGACGAAATGGAGGCGACGAGCTTCTTCCACTCCGTGAGGTCGCGGATCAGATACACCGAGCCGCGGCTCTTGCCCGAGGGCTCTCGAATGCGCTCCACCTTCAGCGAAACCGGGCGGCGACGACCCGAGGAATCCGTGAGAAAGGCGTCGATGGGGTCACCAGGACTGGCGGCCTCGCCGCCGCGACTCGGCGAAACGGCCTCATCCGGCTGCGGTTCCAGCGCCTGCGGCGGCGGTCTTCCCTGGAGCCGGTCCGCGCTGATGCCGAAGAGCTCGCAGGCTGACGGGTTCGCATGGATGATGGCGTTGCTGGCATCCGTCACGATGAGCGCGTCGCTCATGCTGTCGATGGCGGCAAGGAACCTTGCCTCCTGTATCCTGATCAGGTTGCCGACTCCGAGGAGGAGCACCGCGGCCAGGCTGATGAATGCGGCCAGGAAGACCAGCAGCACGCGAAAGGCGGTCATCTGCTCCGCGCTGTACGCGCCTATCCACGCGATGAGGCTGTTGAGGTCATCGTTGATGCCCCTGGCCCCCTGGATGAACGCCTGCCGTGACGGCAGCGGCATTCCCGGCTCCACGGCCAGCTCCGAAACAGCCGAACGCAGGGTCAGGCTGAGGGTTTTGAGCTGCGGGTATGCCTGGCGCAGCACGGAGAACCACGGCAGGTCAAGGAAGGCGGTCAGCTGGCGCCGGAAGCCGTTGACTCTTTCGCCGTAGGTGGCATTTCCCAGTCCTGAGCTCGGCTGGGTCCCTTCTGCGATTGCAAGCTCGATCTCGAACCACTTCTTTGCAATCGCTCCCAGATCGTCCCGTTCCTTCGAGAGCCGCCCGATCACTTCGAGCATGGCGGCGAAGTAGAGAACGACCGAAACACAAACCACGGCGAGCAGGATTGCCCAGGGCAGAGTTTTGCTGGTGACTTTTACCATGAGCGTCAGCCGAGCATATCACGAATCGAGAAATGTTGCTTTTCTTATCCGGTACAGTACACTCTGTACGCCGTGAAAAGCTCATTTCTGTCATCTCATGCTCAGACCCGTCCTCTCTGGCTGGTTGCAGCCTCGATTCTTGTCGCGGGTGCGCTGAACACGCTGCTGGTGGTGGTGAATACCCGGGTCTTCTTGCCCCTGTTTTTCGACTCCATTTTCACCGCCTGCATGGGCGCACTCTTTGGATGGCTGCCTGGTCTCATCGCAGGCTTTTGGACGAACCTGGCCTGCGAGCTTGTCTTCGGCTTTCCCATGACGATATTACCCTTTGCGATATGCAACATGTCCACCGGCTTGATCGTCGGAGTCATGGCGGGCAGAGGGCTCTTTCGATCCGGTACGCACGCACTCATTGCGGTTCTTCTTGTGACCGCATCCAATTCCCTGCTGGGCGCCCTGGTTGCAACTTTTCTCTATGGGGGAATCACTGGAACGGCCGCTGTTGACTACGTGGCCATCGGCCTGCTGGCAACCGGAAGAACCATCTTTTCGGCAGCTTTTCTCGCACGCATCCCGGCAAATCTGGTAGACAAGGGTATCGCGGTACTTGCGGCATTCGTGGCGCTTCGATATCTGTCCCGGAAGTTCGGCTGGCCAGCCGGCGCAGAGCAGGCCGGTCACGTATCGTGACCGGCCAGGTCTATACCAAGTCTAGAGGGAGATTGATAATCCCGCCGAGACATCCAGCCGCGTATACGAAGTGTCCACATTTACCCCGAGCGAAGTGTACGAACCGTTGTTGACCGAGTAAGCGGCTTCGCCGAAGACCGCGAGATTTCCGAAACGGAAATCGACTCCGCCTCCGCCCGCGTAGAAAAGCCCTCCATTGAGCGATATCCCTCCGGCGTAGGCAGTATCTCCAGACCACAATCCATACCCAATGCGGCCCACGAGGTACGGCTGGACTGATCCAATATCGAAGGGAACTCGCACCACACCATAGATTGGCAGGAACTCGAAGGTGCCGGTGACGCCTGAAGCGGTTATGGTTCGCCCAAGCTGGTATTCCAGCCCGGCGCCGAGCTGGAAATTGCGCGTGATCCCAATAAGGCCCTCCGCCCCCATTGAAAAGCCGGTGCTCACCGCGAAGTTGGCGGTTGTCACAGCCGTGAAGGACTGGTTGCCTGCGAACTGACCCGCTGCTCGAACCCTCAGCATGTTGCCGTCGGCAAAGCTCGACATGCTGACAAGGCAGCCCAGCAGGAGCGCGGCGATCACCATGAAATAGACCTTTCTCATGATCTTTTCCTCCCTTTGAGAAAACCTTTGACCGAAATATGACCGAGAGCCTGAAAGTCAGTGAAGCACAGCGCTGAGAAGCGTCGTTTTTTACATGGACTTCAGGGCAATCCTCAGTTCAACCATCATGATATCCCGCTGCCGGGTTCCCGTCAATGAAAAACCTGAAAATCTCCAGTTTCCGGCGGACTGAAGCGCGGTCTATGAAATCCCTCTTTGCTGCGTCGAAAAACCCTCGTTGATCGCGCATTGGGGACAGTAGACCAGAATCTCCTGATAGATTACCCACATCGAATCCCTGGGTGAACGGGCGGCGTCCTCGCCGCAATCCGAGCATACGGCCTTTCTTCTGGTCGACAGCAGCTTTTCCACGCTGATCAGCCTTGCGTCCATACTGCAATCCTTCCCAGGCGGTCCAAGATTGTTGCACTATTCCAACGTCACCGGATGCCTGGGTCAATCAGCGAAAGGCCCATACACGTGGGACTTTTTCCTATCGGTGCCGAGGGCCTGAATGACCTTACTGGCTCTGAGAGTAGATAGCCTCGAACTCGTTGCTGCGGGCTCGGAAGGCTTCCCGAACGGCGGGGCAGAACTGAGACGGCCTTGTCCGGCCGTCCCCTTGCAGGATGATCCTCACCACCTCTTCGTGATCAATTGCCGGCTTGTACGGGCGCCTGCTGCGAAGCGCGTCGTACTGGTCGCACAGCAGCATGATACGTCCCGGCACGGGGATTTCCTCTTCCCGCAGCCCCGCCGGGTATCCCGTGCCGTCCCAGCACTCATGGTGAGTCTGGGCGATCAACGCACCCATCTCGATATAGGGGGACGTGCCGCCTCGCAGCATGTCTTTGCCGAGCGTGGTGTGGGTCTTCATGACTTCCCATTCGGATGGCGAGAGGGGGCCGGGTTTCAGGAGGATGCTGTCCGGGATTGCGATCTTGCCGATGTCGTGCATCGGACTGGCATAGAAAATGGTGTCCACGAACTCCTCTTCCATTCCCATGGCCCGGGCCAACGCCGAGGCGAAGTGGCTGATTCGCCTGACATGAGCCCCGGTCGCCTCATCCCGATATTCGGCCGCGCTGGTGAGCAGGTAGATGGTCTGGCGGTGACTGTCCTGGAGCTGCGCGGTTTTCTCCTTGACCCGTGTTTCAAGGACGCGGTTCAGATCCGCGAGCAGGTCCCCGTACTCCTTCAGGCGGAGGTGGTTGCGGACGCGCGTCCTCAACTCCGCGGCGTCGACCGGCTTTATCAGGTAGTCCTCCGCTCCGGCTTCGAGGGCACGCATGCGGGACGCCCGGTCGGCGAGTCCGGTGACCATGATGACGGGAATGGACCTCGTCCGATCCTCGTTCTTCAGATGATTCACCACATCGAAGCCGTTGATTCCCTGCATCTCGACATCGAGAATGACCAGGTCGGGCAGGGCGACCCGTGTCAGCTCGAGCGCCGCTTCACCGCTCTCCGCCTCCAGCGTGTCGTAGCCCTGCGTCTGCAGCAGGAAGCGGGCTATCTGTCTGCTCGTCGTATCATCGTCCACGATGAGCACCATTGCCTTGCCGTCTTTCATGAAGGCGTCCCGTCCTCGGTCTTGGATTGAGTCTCCAGCACGTCCCGCAAAGTCTGCAGAAGCGTCTCGGCGGTGTACGGTTTTGCCAGGAACGCCTGCACTCCGAGCCCCCTTGCCTCCTGCGCGTACTCCCCTACCATCAGACCGCTTGTTGCAATGATACGCGCCTCGGGATCCACCCTCCGGATGGCCCGGATGGTTGCAGCGCCATCCATGTAGGGCATCATCATGTCCGTTATGACGAGCCCTATCTCGCCCTTTCTGGCGATGTACTGGGCAAGGGCATCCGTCCCGTCGTTTGCCGTCATGACCCGATACCCGTAGGACTCCAGGATCTGGCGAGTGATGTCACGCAGGGAGATCTCGTCTTCCACCACGAGGATGAGCTCCCCTTTTCCCATCGGGATCCCCTCCTCGGGGCCCTCGGCGCGCTCGGTGAATCCCTGCTCGGCGGCCGGAATATAGACCTTGAATGAGGCACCCTTGCCGGGCTCGCTGTAAGCGTTGATGAATCCTCCGTGACTCCTCGCGATGGAACGGACTGTCGAAAGACCCAGGCCGGTCCCTTTTCCCGGTTCTTTCGTCGTAAAGAACGGATCGAAGATCTTCTCCAGAGCTCCCGCGGGTATCCCCGTTCCCGTGTCTTCGACCATCAGGACGACGTAGCGGACCGGCCTGGCCTCGATGTTCATCTGCGCGTAGGCCTCGTCCAGCTGAACATTTTCCGCGGAAATGGTGAGCCATCCGCCATTCGGCATCGCGTCCCGGGCATTGACGGCCAGGTTCATCAGGACCTGATGCAACTGGGTCGCGTCCCCGACGACCGGCCAGAGGTCCAGAGGGATTTCCATTTTCAGCGCGACCGATCGGGGAAATGTTTCGCGGATGATATCTTCGATTTCCCGCAGAACGTGCTTGAGCTGAAGCTCTCCGTAGTTTCCTTCCATGCCGCGCGCGAAATTGAGAATTTGTCGGACGATATTCGCACCCCGTTGGGCGCTCGTCTTGATGATTGTGAGGATGTTTCGCGTGGAATCATCAGGGTCATGGAAGGAAAGCCCCTCTACTCCCATGAGGATGGGTGAGAGAACGTTGTTCAGATCATGGGCGATTCCTCCGGCCAGCGTCCCCAGGCTTTCCAGCCGCTGCGATCTCAGAAGCTGCGCCTCGACGGAACGCCGAGCCGTGACGTCGCTGTTGACCGAAAGGATCCCCTTCGGTTCTCCCTGCTCGTTTCGCATGAGGGTCCAACGCCCCTCGATCACCAGGTTCCTGCCGTCCTTCGCTCGTTGACGGAGGTCGCCATGCCATTCTCCCTTTTCTATCGTTTCCTTTTGGGCTCTCGTGACTTCGGGGAGGTCCGATTCGGAATACAGGAAATCAATTGTGCTCCTCCCCCGTGTCTCATCTGCGCGCCAGCCATAGATTCGTTCGGCGCTCTTGTTCCAATACAGAACGCGGTGCTCCAGGTCCTTCACCAATATCGCGTCCGCGGTGACATCCAGAAGAGCGGCTTGTTCTCTCAGCTTCTCCTCTGTTTCCTTGCGCTCGGTCACATCCACGCCGAGCATGGCGAGCCGCTTCACCCGTCCCTGCTCATCCTTGATGGGGTGCACGTAATTGTCGATGTTCCTTCCGAAGCGGACATCCTCGAAACGAAGGGGCTCGCCACTGTGGACACTCTCCGCGACGTGCTTCTTCCTGATTTCGGCCACATCGGAGGGGAGGAGGTCATAGATTCGCGCGCCGATAAGCTGCCGTGGTATCTTTCCGAGCCTCCGCGCGATCGTCTCGTTTGCCGCAAGGATGACTCCCTCCGCGTCGATGAGGAGTGCCGACTCCGGAATGGCGTTGACCAGCGTGCGCAAAGCGACCTCCGCGTCCGATCGTGCGCGATGCTCTGCCGCTTCCTGGAGCCCGCGTTGGATCGCGGGCGCCAGGCGCGACAGATTGTCTTTGAGAACGAAATCCCAGACTCCCTGTTTGACAAGGGAGACGGCCTGCTCCTCTCCCAGGCTCCCCGAGACCAGGATGACGGGAAGACCGGGGGTGCGGTCATGGATGAGGTCGAGGCTCCTGCGAAAGTCCATTCCGGGGACGGAGTAGTCCGACAGGACAATGTCCCACCGTTCCTCCGCCAGGGCGGTCTCCAGCTCGGAATTGCTCCCGACGTGCCGCGACAGGAAAGGCGGAAGCTCCTTCTTGAGGAAACGCTCTATCAGCAGAAAGTCGGCCCTGCTGTCTTCGATTACCAGGATTCTGATTGGTGTATCTGCCATCGACTGTTCCTACGGTGGATCGTTTACCGCGAGCCAGTAGATACCCAGACGGGACACCGTTTCCGCAAACTCTGAAAAATCGAGGGGCTTCCGCACAAAGCTGTTTGCGCCCTTGTTGTAGCCGCGCAGCCGATCACGTTCCTCGTCTGAGGAGGTAAGGAGAACTACGGGCAGCAACCGCGTCCGCGGGTCCGCGCGCACGCGCTCCAGCACGTCAAGCCCGCTGACGCGGGGGAGATTGATATCCAGGAGAACAACCGTCGGCAAGTCCGAACCTTCGCGGTCGGCGAAGTCTCCTTCTCGAAACAGGTAGTCCAGGGCCTGCTGGCCATCCCGGACCACATCGACACGGTTGGCCAGGTTGATCTTCTTCAGGGCGCGCAGCGTCAGCATTTCATCCTGGTGATTGTCCTCCACCAGCAGGATCATCCTGGGCGTCATGATTCTTCCGTGTTCGAAGCATCCGCGGGGGACAGGCTGAAGCTGAAGGCGGCCCCTTTTCCCGGCTCGGCTGCGGCGCGGATGGTGCCTCCATGGCGGCGGATGATGCGCTCAACCGTTGCGAGGCCGATGCCGATTCCGGGAAACTCATCCTGGCGATGAAGACGCTGAAAGGGCTGGAACAGCCTGGCGGCGTGCTTCATGTCGAAACCCGCCCCGTTGTCAGTCACGCAGAACCAGTCTTCTCCATCGAGCGTCTCGCTTCCGAACCGGATGGTCGGCTGGGGTGTGAGCGCCGTGTACTTCCAGGCGTTCGCAAGAAGGTTGCCCAAGGCTACCTCCATCAACTTCGCGTCACAGCGGGCGGTCAGGCCCGGCTCGATTGCCCAGACGACGTTGCGTCCCGGCTCGGCTCTTGCAAGGTCTTTCATGATCCCCTCTGCCACGGCAGAAAGATCAACGTCCTGGCGCCGCAGCTCTCCGCGGGTGCTGCGGGAGAGCCTCAGAATTCCATCAATCAGCTCTCCCATGTTCCCGCTGGCCTGGGAGATCTGGTCCAGGTATTCACGGGCCTCCCCCATGAGTGTCGCCCCATAATCCTCCTGGAGCGCGTGGCTGAAACCGCTGAGCGCCCGCAACGGGGCGCGAAGGTCATGGGAGACCGCGTACGCGAACGCCTCCAGCTCCTTGTTTGCGGCCTCCAGCTCCGCGGTGCGTTCCTCCACGCGGCGCTCCAGCTCGGCGTTCAGAGTGCGAATCTCCTTCTCCGACCGCTTGCGTTCGCTGATCTCGTAGGAGAGTATGACGACCCCCTCCGGCACGGGAGACATCCGCAGGTCGAACCAGCCCTCGGCCCCGTCCGGAAATGTGAACTCGTTTTCCATGGCCTGGGGAACGCGCTCTTCCATGCAGCGTCGAATGACCGCGAAAACTTCCGTTGCCTCGATGCCGGGCCACGTGTCCATGTACCGGTTCCCCAGGAGCTCTTCCTTCGGCCGACGGTTGTGCATCTCCGCCGCGGGGTTGATATAAATGTATCGCCAATCGAAGCCGATTATCTGGCAGCCTTCCAGCATGTTCTCCAGGGTTCCGCGGAAGCGCTCTTCGCTTTCCCGCAGCACGGTCTCAGCGCGTTTGCGCTCGGTAATGTCGATGACGGAGGCCATCACCCGGACGCCCTCCGCGGTCTGGAGAGGACTCAGCCCGATCTCCACCGGGAACTCGCTCCCGTCCTTGCGCAGTCCGTGCAGGTCCCGGCCCGCCCCCATGGGACGAGCCTGCGGCTGGGCGAGGAACCCGGCTCGATACCCGGGGTGGTTCGAACGGAAACGCTCGGGAATCAACACCTCGATGGGGAGGCCAGACAGCTCCGCGCGCCTGTAGCCGAAGAGCTGTTCCACCTGCGCATTTACAAGAAGGATCTTTCCTTCACCATTCACCATGATCATCCCTGTCTGGACTGTCTCCACGACAAGCCGAAATTTCTCCTCCGCGCGCTTCCACTCGGTGATGTCCTGGAAGATCGTCCAGAAGCAGCGCTCGCCGTCTATCTCTATTGTTTCAGCGGTCACGAGGGCAGTCAAAGCTTCTCCGGATTTCCTGCGGTAGCGCCCCTCGAAATTCCTGACGCTGCCGTGTTCTCGCAGCGCGCGAAGAAGAATGTCTCGGTCCTCCGTCGAGACCCACAGATTCAGCTCGAGCGACGTGCGGCCGACTGCTTCTTTCCTCGCATGGCCGAACAGGCTTGCGAAAGCCTCATTGACGTCACGGTAGCGCCCATCGGCCACGCCTGTGATGCTCATGCCGACCGGACTGGACTGGAACACGGTGGAGAATCTGGCCTCGCTCTCCCGCAGGGACATCTCCCGCCGGTAGTCGTCTGCCCGCTGCCTCGCTCTCCGGTAGAGCTCGGCAACGACGCTCATGAACGCTCCCATGCAGGAGAACAGAGCCAAACCCAGTGCATCCGCGGCCAGCGTGTTTCGGACGTGGCCCTCGGCGGGGAAGATCCAGAAGACTGTCAGCAGGGCTGCGCTGGCGCTCGCAAGCAAACCGGGCCCCATCCCCGCCAGGAGCCCGATGAGCATCACGGCAGGATAGAACGTGATAAAGGGTGGCAGCCCATGCCCAACGAGCAGGGAAAGAACATGTCTGATTGCAAATGCTGCCGCAACCGCAGCCACGGCCATTCCATATGCGCCGATATGTTGAGCGAACAGAGCCTTCGAATCTTTCAATTCATCTCAGCAATTGTCCAGGCTCATGGCAAAACGAGCAGCGCTGGAACGGTGGTAGATATGATTTGCGGTCGGCTGCGAGGGCCTGAAGAGAGAGGTTGGTCCGGGTCCGACGGGCGCAAGCATATGTGATGCTCTCGAGATCACGCGCAACCTCCCCCAAGCGTGAATGCTCGACCAGACTTTCGAAGACCTGTGTTCGCCACCCACCCGTAGACATGTAAATATTTTATGTGAAATGAATTTAAGTCTTCAGGGGAGGCAGGTCAAGCTGTTTTTCATCTAACTCATGGCGTAACGTCGCTTCGTGGATGCGCTATGAAGCTATCATTTCTTCCCGAGCCCTTTCGATTTGCGATACCGGGACCAGATGGATGCCCATTCGACGTAGTCCTTGTCCGTGAGCTCTTCATAGCGGGCGTCCGGCCCGTCCCCCCAGATGCCGGTTGTGTACCACGTTGCCGGTATGCCGAGCTCCGGTGCCACCCGGAGGTATTCCCGCCACTGGTTGATATCGTACATGAACCAGTTGTCCGTGTTGATGAGCCAGTCCGAGCACGCGGACGCAATCGAATGCCGGTAGCGCCCCTGCTCAACGAGGTCCGGTCTTTTGATGGACCAATCGTTGAGGCGAAAGACGTCCGTTACGTCAGCGAAGTAGGGATGGGCGCAGTGCGTCATGATCAAGGCGTCCTTTTTGGCGTTCTTCGCGGCATCGTGGATCAGCGACAGGTAGTGGTGCAGGAGCTCCACCCCCCATCGGGAGCCGGATTTTCGAAGACCTTCCTGGATAACGAGCTCAGCGGTGAAATCAATGAAAAAGCCGTCGATGTCATAGCCGCGGGGGCTGACCAGCTCTTCGACGCCATTGCGGATCTGCGTCGCGTAGCCTTCGCTTTCCGGGTCCAGGCAAAGACCCGCGCCGCTTGCATCCCTCAGGCACCACTCGGAGTCCGCGGCGTCGTGACGCCACAGTCCCCACCACGCCATCACGTGGCGTCCCTCCGCATGGTGAGAGTCGGCAAATCCGCGCAGGTCGGGGTATTTCCCGACGTCCGGGACCAGGCGTTGCCGTTCGAGCTGCCACTTGTCGGAGGTACACGAGATGCCGACAGGCACTCCCCGATCCTTCAGGCGATTGAACCACCTCTCCTGGTTTGCCTGAGTCTCGTACATCGTGACGGCATCTCCGGTGAAATACGGCTTGGCGTTTTTTGCCTTCGCCAGGTTGCACTGTTCTCCCCAGGGAAAGAGGAAGGTGTCACTCCACCAGTCGGGGGGATGCCGCGCGGGTCGCGCTGCCCAGCCCAGCCCCCGGAGCG
>Ga0335078_10010295_pt1 | contig 13848 bp, 20 predicted proteins | sample Lox_Sample_32_FD_206711 | JGI IMG/M metagenome (GOLD analysis project Ga0335078, IMG submission 206711) | Soil microbial communities from Loxahatchee National Wildlife Refuge, Florida, United States - Lox_Sample_3.2 | ecosystem: Environmental > Terrestrial > Soil > Wetlands | place: USA...
CCCGCACCGATCTGCGCCCGCTGCGGCGGCAACCTGGGCATCTTCTTGAAGTTCGGCCTGGACTGGCGTCACTATCGCGGTCAGGGCCTGGACGACATCGAGCTGTACGACCCGGGACACGCCCCCGAGCTCACCTGGCGCACCCCCGCCGCGCCCCGCACCCCCGGTTCCCCCGCCGGCGGCCCCGGCTGACCCGCCAGCGCCAGCCGGCCACGGGTCCTGCCCCGCGCACACCACGCGCGGCAGGACCCGTACAGGCGCACGGAGCTGGTGCGCAGCTCGGTGGTGCCCGGCTTGGCGTGCTCGATGGCGGACACGCGGCCCCCGGGTGATGCCCATCCGTTCGGCGACCTGGGCCTGGGTGATGCCGAGGCGGCGGCGCATCTCGGCGAGCCGGAAGGCGCGCTGCTCGGCGCGCAGCTGCTCCATCCCGGCGGCGATGGCGGCCTTGTCGGCAGGATCGGGGTAGAACTCGGCGAGGAACTCATCCCGGGTGTAGTGGCTGAACTCGCTGCTGCTCATCGGGTGCCCTCTTGTTTCAGGCACTCTTTCCCGCTAGGGATTTCCCACGGGACGAACGACCTCATGGGCTTGAGGGTTCACTGCCTGGGCTGGGCGGCAGGCGGTAGGCGCGGTTACGGCTGGAGGGCGGTGCGGTGGCGGTGAGCCGCTGCAAGCGCAGGCTGCCGAGACGTTCACAGGTGAGATAACGGCCGACGAATCCCCTCGGTCGCCACGATCCGTGCTCGGCTCCACGTCGGACAGCCACGTGAGCAGCAGGGATGCACGTACCTGACTGCGCTTAGCAAGCCGTAGAGGCAACACAACCCAACCCCGGTCAGGCCGATGCCGCGACTCCGGCGTGCGAGTAACTGTGGGCGGCCGAGTGCCGGGAATGCGGGATCGCATCCTTGTGTTGGCATAGTTGCGATCGCTGGTAGCATAGGTGGCGGATGGAACCCCTTGGCAGGCGCCTCGTCGTAGCGCTCACCAGGGCAAGGAGGAAACAATGGCAGACGAGATGGCCGCGACCGCTGGTGACACCGACGTTGCCGGCCTGCTTGGGCTTGAGCCGCTAGAGCAGTCAATCTCGAGCGGCAGTGAACAGGTTCCGAAACTGGATGCGCTGGTCGGACGGCGAGTCCGTGAGGCACGCCACCGAGCTGGACTGGACGCGGCTGCGTTGGCTGAACAGGTCGGGCTGACCCGGGACAAGTTGTCGAAGATCGAAAACGGCCGTCGGCGGGTCGCGCCTCGGGAGTTGCCGGCGCTGGCACATGCGCTGCATGTGCCGTTGTCGACACTGCTGGGCACGGCTGGTGTCCCGCGCCCAGCGCTGACGCTTGCGCACCGGGTTGCTGCGACCGCTCCCGAATCCGCCACGTCCGGTGCAAGGGCCCGCGCCATCGAGATCCTTCAGGCCGAGAGTCGGCTGGGCAAGCACATCGAGTTGCCGCCGCGACAGCTCTCACCCGGCGGGGCCGCAATAGAGAGGCTGGTCGCTACCAGTTTCGCGGCTACGCCGCGCACTGCGCCGGAAGCCCAGCGCCAAGGGCGTGTCCTCGCCGAAGAGGTGCGCCGCATCCTTGAGTTTGGTATCGCCGAGATAGGGGATCTTCCAGCGCTCGTGGAGATGCACTTCGCCGCCGACGTCGTACTCAGTCCCCTCGGCGAAGGAAGCGACGGGCTGTGTGCGCACGACGGTGAGGAGGCACTGCTGGTCGTTAACACGGACTACCCGACAGGTCGAACCCGGTTCACTCTCGCGCACGAACTCGGGCATCATCTGTTGCGCGATCCTCGCGATGTCATCGAGGAGCAACTTGGTGACATGCTCGCCACTTCTTACGTTGAGCGGCGCGTCAATGCGTTCGCAGGGCATCTACTCCTGCCGCTCAAGGCCGTCACCACAACCCTCACCTGGCTCGGTTGCGACTCTAATGATCTCGTCGCTGCGAACGCTCGTGGTCGCGCGGCACTCGGCTACTTGATGCTCCGCTACGGCGTCTCATTGCCGTGCGCGCTGTCGCAAATTGTAGAAGCAGGCTTCCTGAGTGTTGCCGTCAAGGCCGACCTCGCTAGCAAGCTCCGCGCTGGTGAACTTGTCCGTGCCGCCAGGCACCTAATCAGCGAATGCCCCGGCCCCGAGAAGACAACTCGCGAGCAGCGGCCTCCTGCACGGCTCGTAACCGCCGCCCTAGAAGCCGCGCAAGCCGGATATATCGGTATGAATACTCTAGCCGCCCTACTTGGCCGCGCCGACGACGATGAGTTGTTTGACGAGGTTATGTATGCCGAAGCCGGAGCCGGAAAGCAGTGAGCGACTTTGCTACGAGGGTGTGGTTCCTAGACACATCCTCACTACTGTCGATGGCTGTCGATGAGAAGATCGAATCCGCAGTCCTAGACGAAATCGGCGATGATCGAGTCGTGATCATCGATATTGTCCATGATGAACTAACCCGTCGCGCTGGTGTCCCCGAAACCGCCGGACTCGCGAAAAACGCCCTTGACCGCCTCCAGCCGCACTGGGTGGCTATGGACACCACGCGCTAGGTAAGCCTTGAGGATGTCCAACTAGCCCAAGAGGACGTCGCCGACGGTCGTACCCTTACCGACGACATGCAGCACTGGGCAGAATCAACGATCATCGCACTCGCCCGCAGATCAGCCGCCGCAGGTCTCACGTCGATAAAGATTCTCCTCGCTGAGGACTACGACGCCCGCCGCGTCGCTTGCACCGTCCCGCACACGCGCGGCGTCAGTATTCATGCGCTCCTTCACGAACGTGTCCAGAAGAGCCGGATGACTGCAGAAGCAGCCGCTGCACTCGGCGGAATTCTTCAGGCAGCCGGGCGGGGCCCGACCGTGACCGCCAGCGACTTCACAGACCCCACTGGCCGCGGACTCGGACGCGTCGCAAGGCCCTGAGACGCGGTCGCCCGCACCATGGACTTACGGCATGAGCAACGGTGACGGCGAAATGTCAGACCGCCTGCTTACCGTGGGAGAAGCCGCCGAAATGCTCCCACATCCACGGGATCGGCGAGTTGGTGTTATGTGGCCGAGTGTGGCGACGAGTATGCGGGTGCCTGATTTGACTACCGGGTGGGTGCCGGCTAGCGCGGCCTTACCGCTGGTTCCGGCGCCGGCCTCGATTCGCGGGAGCGGCCTCCCGTCCGGTTTGATCACGGGTGTCGAATCCTCATCAGACCGGAGCGAAAGGCCGCCGATCCAGTGTCGCATGCCCGCATTACTGCCCTGACCAGCATGATCAAGCAAGGAGCCGGGAACGTCCCCGGCCTGCTGACGGTGCTGGCCCTGGTCCCGGGCCCCCGCAGGCCGCGGGGACGCCGGTTCCCGCTGGTGCTCGTGCTCGCGGTCGCGGCCGCGTGCACGCTGGCCGGGGCGAAGACGTTCCGCGAGATCGGCGACCATGCCGCTGACCTGCCCCAGGGCGTACTGCAGGAGCCCGGCGGGCGCCTTCACCCGCTGCGGCGGAAGGTCATCGCCCCGAGCGAGACCCGGATCCGGACGCTGCTGCACCTCATCAGCACGGAGATCCTGGACGAGGTCACCGGCGGCTGGCTGCGGGACCTGGCGGACGCGGGCAAGCCGGACGGGCTGCTGACCGCGATCGCGATCGACGGCAAATGGCTGCGCGGCGTGCTGGACGGGCAGGTCAAGCTGTTCGCCGCGATGCTGCACGAGGAGAAGGCGGTCATCGCCCGGCACCGGATCCCGGACGAGACCACCGAGACCACCCAGGTCAAAGCGCTGCTGGAGAACGTGGACCTGGCCGGCGCCGTGGTCACCGCCGACGCCGCCAGCGCCCAGCGGGACACCGCGGACTACATCGCCGGGCCCGAGAAGGACGGCGGCCGGGCCTCGGACTACCTGCTATTCGTCAAGGGCAACCAGCCGAAACTGCAGCGTGCGGTCTTCGACGCCATCCAGGCGGGCTGCCCCCGCGACCCCGGTTACACGGAACTGGACCGCGGCCACGGCCGGGTCATCCGCCGCTCCCTGCGGGTCACCGGCGCCGGGAACATCGACTTCCCGCACGTCAGCCGGGTCGCGCGGATCCGGCGCGACGGCTACGACGCCAGCGGCGCCCTGGCCAGCAAGGAAATCGTGCACGCCGTCACCAGCCTGGACGAGGACCAGGCCGGCGCCGCTGACCTCGCGGAACTGGCCCGCGGCCAGCGGGGCATCGAGCCGGTGCACTGGCGATGCGACACCGCCTGGGGCGAAGACGCAAATACCGGATACGCCGGAAACGGCCCGCAGGCCATGGCCACGCTGCGGAACCTCGCCATCAGCCTGCTCTACCTTTCCGGCGCCACCGAGATCACCCGCACGCTCCAGGCCATCGCCCGTGACCGAAACCGCGTCCTTGACTACCTGCCGCTATGAGACCCAGATCTCAAACGACTTTGGCGATCCCGTGCTCCCATGGCTTGGGCGTCCTTGATATTGGCCGGGGTACTCGTGACCAATAGGCAGTCGGCCGAAGTGGCTTCAAGGAAGTTGATTGCGTCGACGATCGATACCACGATGACTGTGACCTGGGCGAATAGGTCGTGCGTACTCAGATAGGCGGGTACGTCGATTAGCGGCTTGGGGGTGATGACTGCGACCGAGCGGCCAGACTCGCGGCACGCTGCTAGTGCGTCTTGGATGTGCGGGGCGGTGGGCGTGGTCGAGTCGGCAGGCTTTCCCGCTTCCGTGCTTCGGATCGGGCCGTCGAAGGCGAACACCAGGTGGCGGGCCTGGCGGATAGCGGCGTCAAGGGCTTGATCAGGAGTCATTCGGTCCACCCGTAGATGGCGGCGAGGACAGCGGGGGTGTCGGCGAGGTCGGCAAGTAGCGTGGTCGCTCCGGCTTCAGCTAGAGCGCTGGCGCTGTCCTTGCCGGTGGCTACCGCGATGATCCGCGCGCCGCTGGCTCGGGCGGCGGCTACGTCGTTCGGGGTGTCGCCGATCAGGATCGTTGCGCCGTCGTCGAATTTGGCACCGTGGGCTTTCCCGGCGCGCTGGCGAGCGATGCTGACCAGGTTCGCGCGGGTGTCATCGTCGGTGCCGTAGGCGCCGATGTCGAAGTCGACGTAGCGGTCCAGGTCGAAGGCGCGCAGCTTGATCTCTGACGCCGGGCGGGTGTTGCCGGTCAGCACGGACTGAAGCACGTCGTTGCGTTCCGCCAGGGCGCGCAGTGTCCCGGCTGCGCCGGGCAGCGCTCGGCCGCGGGTGCGCAGCTCGTCCAGGCAGGCGGCGTAGGCTCTGGCCTGCTCGGCCGCGAACTGGTCGTAGAGGTCTTCGTCCGGCTCGACGCCGCTGACTTTCAAGGCCTCCCTAAAGATCACGGGCTCGGTGCGTCCGGCTAGCTCGGGCATTTTGTCTAGGGGGTGGCCGGTGACCTTGGTGAATGCCTCGGCGTAGACCTGGCTGCCGACACCGCCCGTTTCGATGAGGGTGTGGTCGATGTCCCACAGAACAAGGAGGGGGGTCGTCATGCCGTCTGCTCCGTTCCGTGTTCTTATTTGCGCAATCCGCTACCTTCTGTCTTACCCTGGCAATGGCAGTGCCCGCGACGCCAACCGGAGGACTGATGGCCCCCCGACCTGAAGTACGGATCGGCGAACGGCTCCGGTTCTACCGGCAGGCTAAGGGAAAGACTCAGGCTGTCGTCGCCGGGCTGGCCGGGCTGACCGAGGATTACCTGTCGCAGATCGAGCGCGGGCTGAAGACTCCCACGTTGCCGCTGGTGCACCGGTTCTCGAAGATCCTCGGCGTGCGGGTCTCTGAACTGCTCGGCGAGTCGGCGACCGAGCATGACGAGAGGGTTCATCCGGTCGGGTACGCGGTGCAGCGTGCGCTGATGTCGTACGCCGGGGCCGATGACTCCCCCCCGACCTGGTTAGCCTGCGTACGCGGGTGGACGGGGCGTGGTCGCTCTGGCAAGGCTCGCCGCACCGCTATACCGAGGTGTCGGAAGTGCTGCCCGGCCTGATCATCGACGTGCAGGCCGCGCAGCGCGGGCTCGCGCACGGGGCGCCTGAGGAGCGGCGGGAAGCGCAGCGGATCAGCGCTGACCTGTCGTTCCTGCTGCGGACGTTCACCAAGCGCATCGGCCGCACTGACCTGTCACTGCTGGTGGCTGACCGCGGCGTGCTGGCGGCTGAGGCGGCCGACGACCCGATACGGATGGCGGCCGCGAAGTGGAACCTCGGGCATATCCTGCTCGCCCAGGGCGAGACGGACGGCGCCGAAGAGGTCGCCATGAAGGCGATCGAGGACTTGCGGCGCGACACCAGCGACGAGGACGCCGATGCGGTCGGCATGACGGGCGCGCTGTGGCTCGTGTCGGCCGTCGCCGCGGTGCGGAACAACGATCCCTGGACCGCCCGTGACCGGCTGCGGGACAAGGCGTCGCCTGCGGCGCGGGTGACCGGGGACACCAACGTCATGTGGACGGTGTTCGGGCCGACGAACGTCGGGCTGCACGCGGTCAGCGTCGAGATGGAGATGGGCGAAGCCGGCGAAGCGCTGCGGCTCGCCGGCGACGACGATATATCCCGGTCGCCTTCACTCGAACGGAAGACAACCTTCGCCCTGGAGGTCGCGCGGTGCTATGAGCAGCGGCGCGACGATCCGGGCGTGTTCCTCCACCTGGTCAACGCCGAGGCGAGCGGGCCGGAGGACCTGCGTTACAACACGCTTGCCCGCGACCTGGTGCAAGGGCTGCTGAAGCGGGCGCGACCGACGTACGCGCCGCAAGTCCGCGCCCTGGCGCAGCGTATTGACCTTCTGACCGCCGAGTTATCCCGGTCCTCAAGTTCACCCGGACTGAGAGTTCGGGTGATCCCGCTTGGCGCTCCTTAGCGTTGCGATCTGGCGGCAACCCCCTTGCGGCGGGGTTGCCGCTACCGGATAAGGCAGCGCATGGGAGCGCCCTATGCCGGCAAGCGGTAAGAACCTGTGCCCGTCGTGCCGCGGGCGTGGCTGGAAGTTCCTGGCCCTTCGGGACGGAGCGACAGCTAGGTCTGGGGCCGCCTGAGGGTTCAAGGCACAAGGGTAACCTGGATAAAGAGCCTGGCCGGACTGACGAAGCCGCGTCTTCGCCGACCGCACGTGATCCGGCCCACCAATGGTCAGCCAGTGCCTCGGGATCCCCGAGAGAGCCGCGGAAGGAGCAAAGGCGCCCTGCTCGGCATGCACCTGCTCCATCCCGGCGGCGATGGCGGCCTTGTCGGCAGGATCGGGGTAGAACTCGGCGAGGAACTCATCCCGGGTGTAGTGACGGAACTCGCTGCTGCTCATCGGGTGCCCTCTTGTTTCAGGTGGCCCTCGTGACGCTGCTCGGCCAGCGGGATCGCTGGCGCTACCGAGCCTCCCGGTCTGTCTCGTCGCCATCGTCGCGTCAGCGGGGCCGGTAGACGTCCGCCCGGTGCTCGATCGCCAGTATCTCGACCTGATGCTCGTCGGTGCTGATGCGGTAGATGACGCGGTAGTCGCCGCGGCAGGCACTGTGCAGGCCGGCCAGCTCGTTGCGCAGAGGCTTGCCGACTCGTTGCGGGTTGCTGGCCAGGGAGCCGTAGATGAACTCGACCGCTGCCGTTGCCGCCTTCTCGGGCAGCTTCCGCAGTGCGCGCTGGGCCGGGCCGGTCCAGGCGACCATGAACGCTGCCTGGCTCACGATCCGTTGATAAGGCGGAGGGCTTCGTCCTTGCTCAGCGGAACGGCGGCACCCGCCCCGATCTCCATGACGGCCTCCTTGATGTCCGCCAGGAGGACGGCGTTCCCCATGATGTCCAGGGTTTCCTCGAGAGACTCGAGGTCGGCCGCGCTCACCACGACGGCGGCGGGTCGCCCGTGTTTGGTGATCACGACCCTGGCATGCTCGCGCTCCACCTCGTCCACGACCTCGGACAGGCGGTTCTTCACCTCGGCCAGCGGCATCTGTTCCAGCATTGCCATGGCTATAAGTATAGCTAGATTTTGGGAGCCGGGGAAGGCCGCCGCGCGGGGTGAACATCGCCAGGGTGAACTTGAGTGATCTGGCCCGCGGCTGGCCTGGCCGACCTGCGTCGAACGTCAGGGCACGCAGTCCGGCCTGCTCGCACACTTCTGCGTCAGCGGGTGCCTTCTGACGAAGGGGCAATAGTCGGTCGCTACCGTGCTAGCGCTGGGAGCTAATTCGCCTGCACCAGGCTGGTTGGAACTGCTGCATGAAGCCCATGATGGCGTTGTCGACGACCTTAGCTTTCCCGGATCGGCGCGCGGCAGTGGCCCCTGATGTCTGCCAGCCTGGGAAGCCAGTCCAGGAACGCGGCCTGGGAACCAATCTCTTCCGTGTCGGTCTTGGCCGCCTCTTGTCCAGACTCGTAGTGGTCAGGCGTAGTGGTCAAGCTAAACCAAAACTCTAGTTGCTCTGCGCAGCTGCTATATGGGATAACCGAACGTAAGCGCATCCACATCCAGGCGGAAGGAAGTCCAGTGCCAGACAGCAATAAGCGTAACCTCGTTTACTTCGAGAATAGTTCCATGCGGGGCCTATATGGCTGTATGGATGAATGGCAGGAGGCTAACCAGCGCCGACTTCTCTCTATAAGTATCCAAGCGGATCAGGGGAAGTACTGCTGCATCGCCCTTACTAATCCCACGGAGGTGGTAATTACCAGCAAAGATGGTCGGAATCATGCGATTGTAAGCAATAACGGAAATCTTTTTGTCACCCGGTGACCTTACGCTATTTGCAAATCGCCAGCCGTGCGCCACACGACGCCCCTGGCGCGAACCAGCCCCCTCCATTCCCCGCTGAGGACCTGGTGGTCACGCTCGCCCTTCCTTACGCATTCCTCTCCGGCACTTCGCGTCTACAGTTCTCGATCTGTTCGCACGGGCTCGGCCCGCGCATGGCGGGAGCCGCAGGTGAGCGCCCTTGAAACCGTAGAGAAGGAGCCTTATTCAGGGGCCCGTTTCGTGATCATTTCGTTACCTGGCTGCCCGGCGGGCCTGCGTACCGCCCAGGCCATGCCCGCATGCGGCCAGGATTTCAAAGATAGTGGATGTTCGGGTACACCCGCGTGTACCCGAACATCCACTATGACAGGACGTCCGCGGGCTACACGGCGATATGCCCGGATTGTCCGGCAACGCCGCTGGCGCATCCCTCATGGGCCGTGAATAACCTTCAAGGTTGTCACAGGGCAAAATCAGACCCTAAATTCGGCGATTCGCTGGCCGGCTTCGGCTGTCGGCGTGTGATCGCAATTCCGGTCAGGACAAGCGCTATTCCTCCGAGGGTGGTCGCTGTGATGGTCTCGTTGAGGACCAGGACCCCGAGCACGATGGCGACGACGGGCAGCAGGTACGTGACGGTCGATGCGACGGTCGCTCCTTCGCTGGCGATGATCTGGTAATTCAGCACGTACGCGAACCCTGTTCCGATGATGCCGAGCACGGCGAGCGCCGCAACGCTCTCGGTGGTCACCTTCGGGGCAGGTACCCCGGAGACTGCCAGCACGATGCCGAGCATTATCGCTGCGGCGGCGAGCTGGCAGGCTGACAGCACGATGGCGCTGATGCCTCGACGGGCTAGGAACCTGTCCATGTAGATGTAGCTGACCGCGTAGCTAATCGATGCTGCCAGGCATTCCAGACCTCCGGCAGACAACAGTTCGGACGCCGTGTGCCATGGCGAGAAGATCAGCAGTGCCCCGGTGAACCCGACGATTAGCCCGGCCGCCTGCCACCTGGTCAAGGTCTTCTGATGGCGGACCGCCAGCGCGAGGACTGCGGTCCACAGGGGTGTCGTCGCGTTGATGATCCCGGCCGTTGACGAGCTGACGTTCTGCTCGGCCACTGCGAACAGCAGGTACGGCACCGCGTTGGCGAACAGCGCGGCGATGGCGATGGTCGCCCATAGCCGGATCGAGCGCGGGGCCTTCTCCCGGCGCGCGAGTATCACGGCGAACAGCACCGCGGCGCCCAGCGCCAGCCGGGCGAAGGTGACTTCCGCCGCAGAGAATCCCCGGTCCGCGAGCTTGATCCACAAGAAGGCTGATCCCCAGATCAGGGCAAGTAGGCCGATCTTGGGCAGTGCTCCCCGGCTCACTACTCGACCGGCACGTCGTACCGCAGGCCGGTCATGTCGCCGCGCATCACGAACCTGGTCAGTTCGTATGGCTCGCCGTCCTGGTCGATGCTCGTGTGCCAGACATCCAAGACGGGCACGCCCGGCCGGAGCTTCAGCAGCCGGGTCTCATCCGGGTGCGGCATCCGCGCGCTGACTTCCTCCTGAATGCGGGTCATCACGTGGTGCTGCTTGTGCTCGCATAGGTAAACCTGACCGTTCGGGCTATACACCTTGGCGTGGTACGTCATTGCGGCACCACGAGTCGCCTCCCGAGGGCAATCCAGCCACGGGCAATGGCGTCCTGTTCAGCGGCCGGGGTCATGCCGCCACCCTTATCTTCACGAGCTTCCCTCCACCGACGTGCACCCAAGTATTGCGGGAGGGCAACGCCGTTCGCTCAGTTGGGGAGCGGCTAGCATCGCCAATGCTCGCCACACAGACGCGCATAGATCTACGTTGGTTACTCAAGGCGATTGCTGAGGCTTCTGAGGACCAACACGATATGTGACAGATCGTGAGACTCGGCACGGCACTCGTCTGCACGCCATGTAACGCTGGCTAGTCCTGTGCCCGAGGACGTCGCGCGCAGCGCGATCGGCCGCCGGGTGCGAACCTGCTACGCATCCGGCCTGCTGTTCGTCGTCGAGGTGGTGTCCCCGCGCAGCGGCAGCGAGCGCACCGACCGTGTCCAGAAAGTCGGAGGGTACGCGAGGGCCGGGATCCCGCTGTCCTGGATCGTCGAGCTGGACCCGGACCCGAAGGTCACTGTCTTGTCCCTCGGCGAGGACGCGTACGAGCTCACGGCCCAGGTCAGAGCCGGTCACTCAGGCCGTGGCGGTAGCCAACTCCTGTATCGCCTCAGACGTCCTGTACACGATCTGCCTGCGAGCCGGAGGCATGTCCTCGCTCAGGGCGATCCTGAGTGCGTCGACCAGGAATCCGAGGACATCCGCCAGCAGAGACTGAGGGTCAGTGCCCTGCGGGAGACGCCACTCGCGCTCAAAGACCAGACGGTAGTCCGTAGACACTCCCACGGTTACATACCGAGGCTCGGCGGACCCGAAGACTAGGCCGCTGAGAAGGTCCGTCGGTTCAGTGAGCGCCAGGCGGTTCTCGTCGGTCGTCGTAAGCGGAACGTAGAGCCAGATCGACGTCGAACGCGGCACGTAGCCAGTGACGCGCCAGAACAACTGCCGCTCCCCGCCCGTGCTGAAGATCCCGAACGTGGGCACGCCGTTAAGCGATCGAGTACCTCTACATTCTCGATCGCCGGAACGGGGGCCCATGCCAGGTTGCCCAGCATCGGCAGCATGCTCATGATCTGCTACCCCTTACCCTCAGTGAGGCATGCGTTGAACAGGCTTGCCAGTTCGTCATCCCACTCGGCCCCTTCGCCGGCCTCGGTGAGCGGCGGGTAAACGCTAACATGCAGTCGGTTCGTCTTGGTTGGGCTGTGCACTACCCGGAAGTCGACGGCACGCAGGCGGCCGACTGTGGTTACCCGGCTTATCGCACCTGGCGCGAAGTACCGTGTGACCAGGATCGCGGCCGCCGAGTACGGCCTCATCCGCCGCAGTCCCTGCAACATCAAGGGCGCCGGCCAGGAGCACTCCGACGAACGCCCGGTGGTCCCGATCGCGACACTCGTCGAGCTGCTCGACAACGTGCCCGAGCGTTACCGGGCGCTGCTGCTCCTGGCGACGTTCGCCAACCCGCGCTTCGGCGAACTGGCGGCCCTGCGCCGCGGTCAGCTCGACTTGAATGCCTGCGAGGTCCGGGTGACCGCCTCGACGTCGGAGATGGACGACGGGCGCCTGATCGACGGTGACCCGAAGTCCCGCACAGGCACCCGGACAGTCGCGTTCCCGGCCGACATCGTGCCCGAGCTCGCCGACCACCTGGAGCGCTTCGCCGAAGCCGGCCCGAGCGGCGTGGTTCCCCGTCGCGTGCGGCACGGGCGTGTCACGGCGGAGCAAAGCCGCTCGCCTTGACCCGGGCGCCGCCATCCGAATATGCTAACGCTTGACGTTACTAACGTCTAACGGTAGCATGGGGAAGTGATTCAGTCCTTTGCCGACGATACGACGGAACGGGTCTGGAATCGTGAAAAGGCCCCGCGCCTCGGTCCGGACATACAACGTGCTGCGCAGAAAAAGCTGCGTCAGCTTAACGCGGCGGACAACATCAACGACCTTCGCATCCCACCAGGAAACAGGCTGGAGAAGCTAGTCGGCAACCGTGCCGGACAGCATTCGATCCGGATCAACGAGCAGTACCGAATCTGCTTCGTGTGGACTAAGCAAGGGCCTGCTGACGTCGAGATCACGGACTACCACTGACAAGGGAGACGCTAATGAGCGCGAAGGTGCACGACCCCATCACCCCTGGTGAGATCCTTCTCACCGAGTTCCTTGAGCCGCTGGGAATCAGCCAGTACCGTCTCGCGCAGGCGACCGGACTGCCGCAGACCCGGATCAGTGAGATCGTGCACGGCAGGCGCCGGATCACGCCCGACACCGGCCTAAGGCTCTCCCGGGCCCTGGGGCTGTCGGAGCGGTACTGGATCAACATGCAGACTGACTACGACATCGAGACCGAGCACGACCTGCATGAAGAAGAACTGCGCAAGGTGGAGGTGCTGGTTCCTCCTGAGGCCGCATAACCAGCTTGGCGGGCTTCGGATACGTGGATTCCGTCCTTGGCAGGGCGGACATGAGGCGCGACCGAGGCATCGCTGGGTTATGAGCCATACGACGGGCGTCTCTGCCGTCTCGCACGGTCTCCGGCGGCTGTGCTGACCCTCGCGGACGCGCGGCGCGGGTCCACGTCGAGCTTGGGCATCTCCCCGGTCTCAACCCATCCCGCCGCGTCTCGTGCACAAATCCGTGCACGCAACCGGCTCTTGACCTGCGGATCGTTGGCAGTTCGGGGACATCTCGGGGACACGCCTGTGCTCTACTCGTGCCCGACTCCACCGACGAACCACGCATTTGTGGCACCGGCGAGGCAGCGTGTGTTCGTTATGGTTCCGGGAGTGACATGTGCGAGGATTTCCGGATCGCCCCCGAGCACGAGTTCCTCGCCTGGACGGGCCACCAGCTTGTCATTCGCGTCGTAGATTCCGACCGGCCCGGTTCCGGCACTGAACTTATAGGGCCAGACCAAGCTGATCCGTCCGGCGTTGTGCGGGGTCGCCAGGTAAAAGCACCCGCCGTTCAGGACAAGGTGCCCTGACGTGATGCTCGCTAGGGCGGAATGCTGGACGTGCGTCATGGCGGGCAAGACTTCGGGTTCCGAAGGCGACTGGGCATTACCCCCAAGACCGTGCCCGCCTGAGCGATTCCGGTGGTTGCGTGGCCTTGCGCGCAGCCTGCGAGGGCCGCGAGTCCTGCGAAAGCCATGACCAATGCAGCCGCGAGAGACTGGCGTTGAATGCCGGCCCTGCTAGCGACCCTGCGCCCGAATGAACCCATTTCTGGCCGCCCTTTCGAACTTGCAGAACTAACTGGCGGACCTGGCACCTGCAGGATAGCGGCTGGCTTGTTTTCATACCACGGGAGAGTGACCAGTCTGCCTGCTCGTCCCCCGTCTTCCTCGTAGGCGCCGAATCCTTGCGAGTGGGTGCCGGGTCTGGGCTGGTTATTCACGGCCCATGAGGTATGCGCCGGCGGCGTTGCCGGACAATCCGGGCATATCGCCGCGCAGCCCGCG
>Ga0335078_10010296_pt1 | contig 13847 bp, 13 predicted proteins | sample Lox_Sample_32_FD_206711 | JGI IMG/M metagenome (GOLD analysis project Ga0335078, IMG submission 206711) | Soil microbial communities from Loxahatchee National Wildlife Refuge, Florida, United States - Lox_Sample_3.2 | ecosystem: Environmental > Terrestrial > Soil > Wetlands | place: USA...
GGCGGCCGAGGCAGCCGTCGTTGATGCCGACGCAGTAACGGATGTCGTCGAAATCGCCGCGCCTTGCTTTCTCCGGCAGGTCGCGATCGGCGATGAGCGCCCGCGTCATTCCCACGAGATCGGCGTCACCCGCCTCGAGGATGGCCTCGGCCTCACGGGGATCGACGACGCGGCCGACGCAGATCACCGGCACCCGGACGACCTCGCGGATGCCGCGGGCGAGACGCCGCATGTGTCCGCTCGGGAGATACATCGGCGCATAGTGATGTGCCTGGGACCATGCCGTGAGATCGCTCCCCGACGTGACGTTGACGTAGTCCAGGTGTCCGGCGGTGACCACCGCCGGCGCGATCTCGCGGGTATCGGCGAGCGTAAGGCCGCCCTCGTGATCCTCCTCGGCGCTGAGACGCAGGCCGACGACGAAGTCGGGCCCGACTGCCGCGCGCACCGCGCTCGCGACCTCGAGGGCGAAACGGCGGCGGCCCTCTGCCGATCCCCCATAGTCGTCGCTCCGGCGGTTGGTGAGCGGCGAGAGAAACTGCTGGATCAGGTTTCCATGGCCGCCGTGCAGCTCGACGCCGTCGAGGCCGCCCTCGCGCGCTCGCACGGCGGCGGCGGCAAAAGCGGCCACGATCTCTGGGATCTCCTCGCGCGTGAGCTCGTGCGGTGTCTCGGTGCCGAGCTCGGAATCGACGGCGGAGGGCGCAACGACGCGATTGAGCGCCTCGCCGCCGCCCGACAAGGCCCCGGCATGGTTGAGCTGGGCAAAAACCCGCGTGCCGTAGGGATGCACTGCAGCCGCCAGTTTCCGATAGGGCTCGATGATCGACTCGTCCCAATTCGCGAGCGCGGGCATCAGCTTCGAGGTCGAGGTCGGGTGCACGCTGGTGGAGCCCGTGATTACAAGCCCGACGCCGCCACGGGCGCGCGCGGTGTAATAGGCGAGCACGCGCTCGCCGATCCGCGTGCCCTCGGAAAGTCCGGTGCTGTGAGCCGTGCTGACGATGCGATTGCGGAGGGTGATGCGGCCGATTTGCAGCGGCGAGAACAAGCGGCGCAACGCCGGCGAGCCTTCGGTGGACATCCAGCAGCCCCTGCCCTCTCGGTGCGTCGCTCCGCAGTCGATGCTGCTACGAGAGTATTCCCGACGCAAACCCAAATTGTCCCGCCGCGGACGAGACGGATTGCCGGTAGTCCCGGGCATCGCGTAAAATGGTATACTCATTTCTGGAGAAGGCACGATCGATGGCGCTACATCGGCGGAGGCCCTCGGCGGAATCCTATGGACACGCCATCGGGATCCTCGTGCTGGAAACCTCCATGCCTTTCGTCCCCGGCGACGTCCGCAATGCCGGCACCTACGGATATCCCGTCCTCTATAGAAGTATTGCCGGCATTTCCCGAGCCGATTGCATCGCCGCCGCGCCCAAATTTGCGGAGCTCGTAATCGCGGCAGCGCGCGCGCTGGAGGCGCAGGGCGTCAAGGGGATCGTCGGAGACGAGAGTGCACTCGCAGTGTTCCAGGATCAGGTGCGCGAGGCCGTACGAGTACCAGTTTGCCTCTCGGGCCTCTTGCAGCTGCCGACGATCTCCCGCACCCTCGCTCCCGAACGGCCCATCGCGATCCTCGCGCCACGTGCGGCCGATGTCCCGGCTGCCCTTCTCACTCGTCCCGATATTTCCGTCCCCAACCCCATCGTCATTTGCGGAATGGAAAATCAAAGCGAATTCAGGTCAGCGGTGCTCGAGGCAAGGGACACGCTCGATTCCGATCGCATCGAGGCCGAGGCCGTCGACGTTGCGCGTCGCCTACGCGCAGAGCATTCCGATCTCGGCGCCGTCCTCCTGGAGGGCGCGATGCTGCCGCCCTATGCGCGCGCGATACAGCGAGCGATCGACTTGCCCGTCTACGACGCGGTGACGATGATCGATTTTCTTCAGGTTGCGACGCATCGCGAGCGCTACATCGGATACTATTGAGCACCGGAGGTATCGATGCCTGTCTACAGGACAAATGGAAACGCGGTCGCCGGCGGGCAGGCCGTCGGCATCTTGTTGCTGGACTACAAGGGTCCGTTCGTTCCCGGCGATGTCGGCAATGCCAGCAGCTACGACTATCCCGTCGTGTTCCGCACCGTGCCGAAAGCAACTTCCAAGCGTGTCTTCGCCGGCGATCCCGAGCTCGAGGCGGCGGTGATCGAGGCCGCAAAGGCACTCGAGGCGGAGGGGGTCAAGGGCATCAGCAGCGACTGCGGCTATTTCGTCAACTACCAGGAGGCGGTCGCCAAGGCGGTGAAGGTGCCGGTCTACCTGTCGAGCCTGCTGCAGCTTCCCTTCATCTCCGCCTGCATCGGCCGCGACCGGCCGATCGGGGTCATCTGCGCGAATTCACGCTCGCTCGGAAATCGGGTGCTGGAAATGACCGGGCTCGGCGCCGAGCGCGAGGTGCTGATCCAGGGCATGCAGGACGAGCCCGTCTTCGGCTCGAGCGTCACCGGCGACTGCCTCCAGCTCGACCCCGATGTGATCGAGGCCGAGGTTGTCGGCGTCGCGCGTCGGATGCAGCGGGACCGGCCGAATTTGGGGGCGATCCTCATCGAATGCTCGATGCTGCCGCCTTATGCGAGGGCGGTGCAGGACGCGACGGGTCTGCCCGTCTTCGATTTCCTGACCATGATCGACTTTCACGAGAAAGCCGCGCATCGCCGGAGCTACGGGGAGTAGTCCCGAGCCCCGGTCGCGCTCCCTCGGGCGTGGCGCGGAGCCTCCGGCCGAGCGAAGCGCGCTTGTGCCGCGATAGCGCGCGCGGCAAGATCGAGGTCGAGAAAGTACACTAGTATCCTCTCTAGCCCTTCCAGCTCAGAACGCTCCAACGTCGGCTGGCGAAACATACGAGGACGAAACCGACATGAGCGCCGATGCGTCGCGCGACAAGCTGCCCTACGCCGTCGTCGGCGGCGGATTCGTCGGCCTCTGCAGCGCGATCCACCTGCGGCGGGCCGGTGAGGAGGTCGTCCTCGTCGATCCCGGCGATATGAAGCGCGCATCCTCCTATGGCAACAGCGGCCAGTTCGCGATCGGCGAGGTCGTTCCGCTTTCCGTGCCGGGGGTGCTGTTCTCCGTTCCGCGCTGGCTTCTCGATCCGCTGGGGCCGCTCTCGATTCGCTGGCGCAACCTGCCCGAACTGACGCCGTGGATCCTTCGTTTCTTGAAGGCATCGAGCCGCAAGCGCATGGAGGAGGTCGCCGCCGCCTTGACGCAGCTCTGCGAGCTCATCCACTTCGATTACGAACCGCTCATCAAGGCCGCAGGCGCAGAGGATACGATCACGCAGACGGAATGCATTCGCCTGTTCGTGTCGCGCGAAGAGTTCGACGAGGAAGAGCGAAAATACGGTTACCTCCGCATTCGCGGCGGCGGGATCTACGAAATGCTCGACGCCGATCAACTGCATGCGGAGGAGCCGGAGATCGACCGCAGCTTCACCTACGGCGCGATCATGAAGGGACGCACATTCGTCTCGAACCTGCCGAAGCTGCTGCAGGACTTTGCTGCGCTCCTGCAGCGCGAAGGCGGCAAGATGGTGAAGGGCGAGGTCGTGGATTTCGAGCGGAGCGGCAACCGCGTCGAGGCCGTCAAGCTTGCCGATGGCGGCCGCATCGCCGTGCGCGGCGTCGTGGTCGCCGCCGGCGCCTGGTCGCGCACCCTCTGCCGCCGCCTCGGCGACAAGGTGCCGCTCGAGGCGGAGCGCGGTTACCACGTCATGCTGCCGAATTCCGGCGTCTCGCTGCGGCGCTCGCTCACGATCCCCTCGCGCGGCTTCGGCATCGTTCCGATGCAGGCGGGCCTTTGCATCGCCGGCACGGTGGAGCTGGCGCGGCTCGGTGCGCCGCCGAACTTCGCGCGCGCGGATCGGCTCGTCGAGAAGGCTCGCGCGATCTTTCCCCATCTCAATGCGGAGGGCGCCACGAGATGGATGGGAAATCGCCCGGCCATGCCGGACTCCATTCCCGTCATCGACCGCGCCAGCAAGGTGGAGAATGCATTCTACGCCTTCGGCCACGGCCATCGCGGCATGAGCTTCGCCGCCACGACGGGCCGCCTGATCGCAGGCCTCGTCACAAACCAGAGGGTCAACTTCGATCTCCGGCCCTACAGCCTGAATCGATTCTGAGTCCGGCCGCTCCGCGGCTAGAATGGGCGCCTGCGACGGCGCAGGATTGACGGGAGATAAACGGGGCGCCCGATGACGATCACGCTGCGACCCGAGGCGCTCGAGGATCTCGTTGCGCGAGTGCTGGCGGCGAACGGGATGTCGGCCGAGAACGCGCGCATCGTGGCCTCGGTGGTGGCAGCCGCGGAGCGCGACGGCGCGCGGAGCCATGGGCTCTTTCGTATCCCCGGCTACATCGGCACCTTAAGCAGCGGATGGGTGAACGGACGCTCCGTGCCCAAGGTCGAGGACGCTGCCGCGGGCGTCGTGGCGACCGATGCCGATAACGGCTACTCCCAGATCGCGCTCGCGGCGAGCCGGGCGCTGCTCCTGGAGAAGGTGAGGCGCAACGGCATCGCGCTCCTGGCCATTCGGAATTCCCATCATTTCGCGGCACTGTGGCCGGACGTCGAGCCGTTTGCCGAGGCAGGGCTCCTCGCGCTCTCCTTCGTCAATACGCGCTCGCGTGTCGCTCCCTGGGGCGCAACGAAGCGCCTGCTGGGGACAAATCCCATGGCCTTCGCATGCCCGAGGCCGAACGGGCCGCCGTTGGTCTGGGACCAGGCCTCTAGTGTCACCGCCATGGGCGAGGTCATGCTGGCGGCGCAAGAGGGCCACTCGGTCGCCGACAATGTCGGCATCGATGCGGAGGGCCGGGCGACGACGGATCCGAAGGCGATCATGGCGGGCGGCGCGCTGCTGCCATTCGGAGGGCACAAGGGCAGCGCGATCGCCGCGATGGTGGAGATACTCGCGGCGGCCCTCACCGGCGGTCGGTTCGCTTTCGAGGACCGGTCAGCGCAGTATCCCGGCGCCGAATCCTCGAACGCGGGCCAATCGATCATGCTGATGGACCCCGCCGTGACGGCTGGTGCGAGCTTTGGCGCGCGCGTGGAGGAGCTCTTCGCACGGCTTGCGTCAGTTGGCGTCTCGCGCTTGCCTGCCGACCGGCGCTATGCCGCGCGCCGCAAGGCAGAGAAGCACGGGATCGTCATCGAACAGAAGACCCACGATTATCTTCGCTCGCTTCTGCCGCAGGAGAGCTCCGACCTACCGCCACGCAAGGATCGAGGGACGGCATGAATCCGAAGACCGAGATCGCACATCCCGCACGGTGGCAGGACGATCTCTACGACGAGCTTCGCCGAAGCGACATCACGCAATTCGCCTATGTTCCCGACGCCGGCCATTCCGTTCTGATCGCGCGCTCGCTCGCCGATCGCGACGTCCATTCGATCCGGCTGACGACCGAGGAGGAAGGCGTGGCGCTTCTCGCCGGAGCCGATCTCGGCGGGCGCAGGGGCGTTCTGCTCATGCAGAGCAGCGGCGTCGGAAATTGCATCAACATGCTCTCGCTGACAAAGGGATCGCGTTTCCCCTTTCTGACGCTCGTCTCCATGCGCGGCGAATTCGGCGAGGGCAACCCCTGGCAGTTCGCGATGGGCCAGGCGGTCGAGCCGGTGCTCGCCGCCATGGGCGTGATCTGCCTCCGCGCCGAGCGGCCGGAAGACGTCATCCCCACGACCAAGGCTGCGATCACGATGGTGTTTCAATCCGGACAGGCCGTGGCTGTGCTGCTGACGCAGAAGCTGATCGGCGCCAAGAAATTCTGAGGAGAGAGAAATGGAGACCGGCTCCAAAGCGAAAGTTGCCGCGAAGGCGACGGCGCCGCAATTCATACTCGATCGCAGCTCGGCGGTGCCGGCCCTGATCGGACGGCAGGAGGATTTTCTCCACATCGCAGGCCTCGCGGGCACCGCCTACGACATCGCCGCGCTCACCGGCAACGCCGGCAATTCCTACGCGCTTGCGGGCGCGATGGGAGCGGCTTGCATGATGGGGCTGGGTCTCGCGCTCGCGCGGCCCGAAAAGCGCGTGCTCGTCACGACGGGCGACGGCGAGCTCCTCATGAGCCTGGGATCGCTCGCCGCGATCGCGGTCATGAATCCGCCGAACCTGTCGATCCTCTGCGTCGACAACGGCCATTACGGCGAGACCGGGTATCAGGTGTCGCACACGAGCCTCGGCGTCGACCTCGAGGCGATCGCGCAGGGATCCGGCATCAAACTCACGCGCACGGTCTCGGCCGAGGCGGATATCGCAGAGGGCGCGCGCATCCTGCGCCAGGGCAATGCGACCGCCTTCGTCCTGCTGCGCGTCAAGCCGACCGACCCGCCCAAGGCCAAGCTCAATCTAGACGGCGCGGTGTGCCGCGAGGCGTTCCGCGCGGCTTTGCTGCATCAGGCCTGACCGTCTCCATCTTCGAAAGGGAGGATCCGCATGACCATCCGTCGCATCGACATCACCCAGCCGCCAGGGCCGCGCATGAGCCGATGCGTCGTCTACGGAGATACCGTCTATGTCTGCGGCCTCACCGCCGCCGACACGAAGCAGGACGTGAAGGGCCAGACCAAGCAGATCGTCGATCGGATCGACCACTACTTGAAGGAAGCCGGGACCAGCAAATCGAAGCTGCTGCAGGCGCAGATCTGGCTCAAGGACATGTCAGCCTTCGCCGACATGAATTCCGTGTGGAACGCCTGGGTCGATCCCGAGAACCCGCCGGTGCGCGCTTGCGTCAGGGCGGAGATGGCGCGGCCGGAGGTGCTGGTCGAGATCATGGTGACCGCGGCGAAATGATCGTCAGGCGTTGACGCGAAACGCCAGCGAATCCCTCGACAGCCGCTCGACGCCGCTCTCCCCGACGATGACGGTCTCGCCGGGAGAGACGGCGAAGCCGCGGGCATCGTCGCGAAGGCTTATGTGCATGAAGAACACCATGTTCGCCGCGATGAGCGTGCCGTTGTCGGCGGAGATCAGGGGATAGTCCATCCAGTTCGGGGCAAAAGTAGCGCCGAGGCTGTATCCGACGGAGAAGGCGAGTGCGTTCCCGCCGGCGAATTCGTATCCGGACGCTGTGACCGTCGCGGCTACGGCGCGATAGATGTCGCCGATCGGCCGCCCGACCTTGCACGCGGCCTGGCCCGCGCGCAGCGCGTCCACGGCGATGTCGTGCAGCCGGACCTGCAGCGGGATGGGCTTCCCTACCCGCAGCACGCGCATCAGCGCCGCGTGATAATGCCGATAGACCCCGGCAAACTCGACGAGGAGCGAATCCTCGGGATCGAGGTGCCGACGCCCGGAGATATAGCGCCCCATGAAGGAGCGGCGGCCGGAGCCGATGATGTTCTCGTTGGCCGGGGGGTCGCCGTCGTGGCGAAGCATCACGCCCTCCATGGCGGCGATGATGTCGCCTTCCCAGGCGCCCGGTAGGGCGAGGCGGTGACATTCCCAGAGTGCCATGTCCGCGAGCGCGCCGGCCTTGCGGACGAAGGCGAGCTCTTCCTCGCTCTTCACAAGCCGCAGCCTGCTGACCAGGAAGCTCGCATCGACGAGCGTGCAAAAGTCCGCGAGAACGGTATCGACGCGGCGACCGTTACGCGCCGTCAAGCCATAGGATTCCCATTCGACGCCGAGCCGCTTGCCTTGCATCCCGCAATCCCGAAGGAGTTCTTTGAGATCGGATGCGGGATCGGCTTGCTCGCCGTCCTTCCAGATGCGAATCTCCGGAATCCCGGACGTGAGCTGCGCCACGCGCAAATCCGGCAGGCGCGTCAGCAATCTCGTCTGGCCGTCCGCGCCGAGGACGAGGCACTGAAAGAACACGAAGCCGAAGGTGTCGTAGCCCGTCAGCCAATACATCGTCTCCTGTCGGAAGATGAGGAGCGCGTCGAGGTCTTGCCCCTGCATTTCCGTCAGCACCGCCGATTTGCGGCGAGCGAATTCCCAGTCGGAGAAATGCCGATGCAGGGCCGCCGTGTCGTCCTTGCGCATCAAGTGCCGGTCGCCGCCTTCTCGACGCCGATGGTCGCGTCCAGCAGGATGACGGCCAGGATCGCCACGTAGATCGTGACCGCCGACACCGCCGCGATCATCGGATCGACCGTGAACTGGACGTAGTTGAAGATCTTGACCGGCAGCGTCACCTGCAACGAGGTCGAGTTGAAGATGCTGACCTCGACGTTGATCCAGGAGATGATGAAGGCGAAGAGGCTGCCCGCGATCACACCCGGCTTGATCTGCGGCAGGGTCACCAAGAAGAAAGTCTCGAAGGACGTTGCGCCAAGATCCTGCGCCGCTTCCTCATAGGACGCCTCTACGCCCGCCAGCGAGGCAAGCGTCGTGCGGACGACGTAGGGGACGACGATGACGATATGTCCGACGAGGAGCGCAAAGAACCCGCGCGCGAATCCCATGAGAGAAGCATATTGCAGGATCGCGACGCCGATCACGATGTTCGGCAGGACGAGCGGCGAGATGAACAGCGCGTTGAAGGCTTGCGCTCCGGGGAAGCGCCTGCGGGAGAGCACGAGCGCCGCCGGCACGCCCAGCAGCAGCGCGGCGAAAGTCGAGGCGACGGCGAGTTCCGCGCTCAGCCAGAACGCCTCGAGATAGGTTCGATCGCCCAGCAGGGCGCCATACCATTTGAGCGAGAAGCCTTGCGGCGGAAATTTGAGAAAATCCGTCTCCGTCACGGAGACGCCGATCACGACCGCGAGCGGCACGACAAGGAATGCCATCACGCCCCAGCTCAGCGCGGCAACTGCAATTCGGCCTAGGAACATTCCATCGTTGCGCATGCGGCGTCGCCCTCACCCCAAGGCACGCGCGCGCCGCTCGAGCACCATGACATAGGCCCCCATGAGCAGCAGCGTAGTGATCATCAGCAGGATGGCCAGCGCCGCCCCGAAGTTGAAGTCGAAGAGCACCATGTATTGCTGGAAAATCAGCATGGGCATCACATTGAAGCGCCCACCGCTCATGACGCTCGGCGTGACGTAGGCGCTGACCGAGAGCGTGAACACCATGAGCGATCCCGCAATCACGCCGGGCAGGCTCAGCGGAAACGTCACCTTGAGGAAAGCCATCAACGGGCTCGCACCGAGATCGCGGGCCGCCTCGAGCAGGGTCCGATTGAGATTCTGCAGAATGCTCGAGACCGTCAGTACCATGAAGGGCAGCAGGACGTAGCTCAACCCGACGATGACGCCGGTCTTGCTGTAGACCAGCGAGAGCGGCTCCGAGATGAGGCCGGTTGCCTGCAAGCTCCGGTTAACGATCCCCTGCCGGCCCAGCATGATGATCCACGCAAAGGATCGCACGATGTTGCTGGTGAAGAGCGGCGTTACCACCACGAGGAAGATGAGGCGCCGAAGGAAGCGGCTCTTGACCTGGAAGGTTATGTAATAGGCGAGCGCATAGCCCAGCACGAAGGTGACGAACGCCACCCAGAGGCCGATCTTGAAAGTCTCCAGGAGGATTTCCCAATAGTAGCTGTCGGTGACAAGCTTGGCGTATTGCCCCATCGTCCATGCCCCGCTCTTCTGCTGCAGGCTCGCGATCGTCATGAGCGCGAAGGGGGCAATGAAGAACAGGACCAGGAAGAGCACCGGGCCGCCCAACAGCAACATCGCCTCGAAGCGTCCGATGCGCATGGATGGGCCCTCAGCGCCCGGAATGCCCGCGCATCATTGCGCGAGGATCCGGCCGCGGTCTCGCGGCCACCACAGCGGAGTTTCCGCGCCGGGAACGACGCGCTCGGCCTCGTGGCTCGAGCCCGGCTGTACCGTGATCTCCTGCCCCGTCGGCAGCACCGCGAAGATGCGCCAGCTCTGCCCGATGAAGACCTTGTCCCGGACAGTGGCGCGGAGCGTAACCGCGCCGTCGGCGCGATTGGGCTCGCCCACCCGGATATCCTCGGGGCGCACCATCAAGGTGGCGGCGCCCGGCGCGACGCCCGCATAGGGGAGCGCCGCGCGATCGGGCCCAAGGCGCACGGTTCCGTCGGGCTCCGCCACCACATCGATCAGGTTCGCCTCGCCGATGAAGTCCGCGACGTAGCGCGAGACGGGATTGCGATAAATCTCCTCGCCCGTTCCGAGCTGCACGATCTCGCCGGCCTTCATCACGGCGATGCGATCGGACATGGCGAGCGCTTCCTCCTGGTCGTGCGTCACGTAGATGAAAGTGAGGCCTAGGCGCTCGTGCAGCCGCTTCAGCTCGACCTGCATGCGCTTGCGCAGCTTGAGGTCGAGCGCACCCAAGGGTTCGTCGAGCAGAAGCACACGCGGTCGATTGACGATGGCCCGCGCAAGCGCCACGCGTTGCTGCTGTCCGCCAGAGAGCGCCCGCGGATAGCGTCCGCCAAAATCCTCCATCCCCACCATGGCAAGGACTTCGTCGACCTGCGTCGCGATCTCCCGCCGCGGCACGCGGCGCCGCCGCGGGCCGAAGGCGACATTCTCCCAAACGGTCATGTGCGGAAAGAGCGCGTAATTCTGGAACACGGTGTTGACGGGTCGGCGGTTGGGCGGCACCGCATTCATCACCTTGCCGTCGATCCGGATCTCCCCGGAACTCGGCTCGATGAATCCGGCGATCGCGCGCAGCAGCGTCGTCTTTCCGCAGCCGCTCGGGCCGAGCATCGAGAGGAACTCTCCGCGGCGGACGCTGAGCGACACCTCCGCCAACGCCGTCACCGGCCCAAACCGCTTCGACAGCCGGTCGACGTTGATGAAGTCGTCGCTCATGCCTCCGCCGCGCTCGATCTCGGAGCGATCAGCCTACCTCCCGATGACGCGGCGATTCCAGAGATCGGTGATTTGCGCCCGCTTGGCGTTCACCTCGGCCCAATCGGGAACGTAGAGCTTGTCGATGCTTCCATCGGCGCCCCAGGGCATGCGCTCCTTCGCCTTGTCGCTGAGCTTCGGAGACTTGAGCGGCGGCCCCACATAGAGTTTCTCGCCGAGACAGTTGAGTGCGTCCGGGGTCAACGCGAAATTGATGAACTTGAGCGCGGCTTCCTTGTGCTTGGTGCCCTTGACGAGATGCAAGCGGATGTCGCCGGCGGCCAGCCCCTCCTTGGGCGCCAGCGGAATGACGGGCACATTCTGGTCGTTCACCGCCCAAATCGCGTTGATGTAGTGGGATCCGACAATGGCCTCGCCGCTTTGGATCGAGGCCTGCACGGTGCCCGTCGAATCATAATAGGAAGCGACCTTGAGCGATTTGAACTTCTCGATCACCGGATCGAGATTGTCGGACGTGCCGCCCAGGAGCTTATTGAGGTAGAGGATGGTCGGCGCAAAATTCGCAAGTGCCGGCGACGGGAAAATGACGCGGTTCGCGTATTCGGGCTTCCACAGATCCCACCACGAAGTCGGTTTCTCCTTGACCTCCTTCGTGTTGTAGAAAATTCCGGTGGCGTAGTAGCCGGTCCCGACCGCATAGATTTTGCCGTCTTTCGTCTTGTAGACGCCCTTGCTGTCGAGATTGCTCATGTTGGGGATGGCAGCGGGATCGATGAAATCGATGATGCCCTCGGCCAAGGCCTGCTCGGAGGGGCCGCCGTCGAGCCAGGTCACATCGATGTCCGGATTGGCGCCCTGCTGCTTGATCTTGGTGATCGCGACCGAGGATATCGCTTGCTCCGGCACGACCGTGATTCCGGTGGCCTTGCTGAAAGGCTCCAGGATGCACGCGGTCTGCGAAGTGCCCCAGACGCCGCTATAGATCGTGACGACGATCCGCTCTTCCGCGACGGCTCCCGCCGCGAGTCCGAACGAGAGCGCGGTCGCGATCAGCCCAGTCCTGACGAAGCTCCTCATCGCTTTCCTCCTTCTACGCTGCGCCGGACCCAGTGTGTCGGGGCCGAGCGTCGTTGTTTGGTCGTCGTTCCATCGTCAACGCAAAACACTGCCGCGGAGGTTCGTGGCACCCGTCTCGCAATTCAAGTCCTTGCCCCGACGCTTTGCAAGCCGCAGTGGACGCAGCACGCCTCGCTTTCGCGGCGAGCGTCAAGAATGCCGGCCCGTTCGTCGGAAACAAGCGCTGGAATTCCGCCCATCGCCCCCTGCACGATCCGTCGCGCCGCTATACGCGAGTTTGTTGTCGCGCGACCATGAGGCGCTTTGCTCCGTCGCATGCGGCCTCGTCGATATACTAGTATACTTGAAATTTGCGCCGCAAGCGCGCGACGCTGCCGCGTAGGACCGGAGCGGAGTGCATGGGCAAGATCAAGATCGCCTTGTCGGAGGCCGGGCTCGTCTATCCGCCGGGCGAGGAGATCCATACCGCGGCATCGGGGCTCGTCAAAGCGCTGCGCGAATACTATCTGCGCATTGAGGATGGGCGCGGCGTTGCCGGAATTGGGGAGATCCGCGCGAACATCGCATTCATCACGCACACTGCGGAGGAGAAGGTTGCCCCAGGCGTCATCACCCTGGTGCAGGGGATCGATTGGTCGCGGCCTTGGTCCGAGATCCTCGAGGCGCTTCCTGCTCGGGCGGCGGATACACCCAAAATCTCGCGCGCTCTCGTCGAGAATGCTCTGGTCGACGGCGTCGCACGCGAGCGGGGTGTGACTGCTGCCGAGTTCCTGGGCGGCGCATGGCGAGCGGACGGTATCGAATGCAATCAATGCGTATTCTGGGGCAGCGACGAGAACATGCGTGCCAACGCCGAGCGCTACGTCGCCCAGGGCTTTCGCTCGATCAAGCTCAGGATCGGCATTGGGACGCTCGAGCAGGACTATGCTCGTCTCTCCTGGCTCAGGGATCGCTTCGGCGGCTCGGTCCATCTTGCCGTCGACGCGAACGGCGCATGGACGCTTCGGCAAGCGGCGGCAGCGCTCGCGAAATTGCGCCCGCTCGGCTTCGACTACATCGAGCAGCCGACGACGCCTGGCAATTGGGAGGCGCTGGAGGCGCTGGGGCGCGAGACCGATGTGCCGATCATGCTCGATGAGGGATTGCAATCCTGGAGCGACGTAGAGCGTCTCTGCGCAAATCGCGGACGCATCTCCGCCCATCTCAAGATCGCCAAGGCGGGCGGGGCCAAGGAGATGGTCAAGATCGGCCGCACACTGTCGAGCCACGGCGTCCCCTTCGTCGTGGGGCAAATGAACGAAGGCGCGCTCGCGACCGCGATCGCGATCCATTGCGCGATGGCGCTCGAGCCGATGATCGGAGAGCTCTACGGCGCGCTCGGAATCCTGAACGACCCCGCGACGGGCGTGCGCTACGAGCACGGAAGGGCATTGGTTGCTCATGGACCCGGCACCGGCTCGACCTTCGATCCCTCGAAGGCGAAGGAAATATGGTCCGGCGAGTTTTGATCCGTGCCACTTAGTCCGTGAAGCGCGGGATCACTTTCTCGCCGATGAGGTCGATCGCTCGCATCACCTGCTCGTGCGTCGTGAAACCCGCCTGCAGCATGAAGATCATCTGGTCGACGCCGATGTTCGCCCATTTCTCCACCTGCCGGGACACCGTATCGGGATCACCTCCGATTGCCATCGCATCATCGACCAGCGCGTCATTGCTGCGGGTGGCGATCTTGTCGGCAATCTGCTTGACGCCGCCTTTCGCGGAGGCGAAGCGGACGCGGTTGATCTCTGCGTCGTTGTCGCCGTAGTACCACCGCGCTGCGGCGCAGCCGACTTCGCGCCCGATCCGGTCGTCCTTGTCGCAATAGCCGATCCCGAAAACGCCGACCTGCTCGTTGCGGGTGCGACCCATGAAGCCTGAGGGGTCGGCGCTCTTTATGGCTGCGCGGTAGGCCGCGACAGCCGGCT
>Ga0335078_10010297_pt1 | contig 13846 bp, 10 predicted proteins | sample Lox_Sample_32_FD_206711 | JGI IMG/M metagenome (GOLD analysis project Ga0335078, IMG submission 206711) | Soil microbial communities from Loxahatchee National Wildlife Refuge, Florida, United States - Lox_Sample_3.2 | ecosystem: Environmental > Terrestrial > Soil > Wetlands | place: USA...
TCAAGTCCGACGACCCGGAGATGTCGCGCACCTACGCCCCGGTGGTGGCTCCCGGGCCCGAGGCCCTGCCCCAGGCGGAGCGCTCCTTCGAGGACCGCGGCGAGCTGGACCAGGCGCTCTTCGAGCTGCTGGCCGGGTGGGCGAAGGAGGACATCCGCTCCGAGCAGCTCGAGCGCATGCAGCGCGCCCGCGACTACCTCGCCCGGGCGGCGCGCCTCGCCGGCATCTCGGCGAAGCAGCGCGACGAGCTGAAGGGCATGCAGGGGGAGACGGCCTTCCACGAGGCCAGCGCTCACCTCGAGGAGGGCGCCGAGGCCCTGCGCCACGCCCTGGAGAAGCTGCGCCTCGCCTCGGAGGGGCACGGCCAGGTGGCCGCCGAGGCCCTCTCCCTCGTGAAGGCCCTCGAGCCCGTCATCGCCGCCGCGAACCAGGCCATGCTGGAGGCGAGCCGCTTCTCCGCCGAGCGCTACCGTCCGGCGACTCCCCCCGCCGCGCCCGCCGCGGCGCCGCCGCCCTCGCTCGACGGCGGAACGCCGCAGGCCCGGTAGCGTCCCATTGGGGGAGACCGCGTTCGTGCAAACCGCGAACGCGATGTAACATCCAGTCCATGGCCGCCTTCTACGCGTCGGGCGGGGCGGGGGACGTGCTCCCCCGCCTCAGCTTCCTCGAGCCCTTGCTCGAGGGTCGACGGGTACTCGAGATCGGCGCCGCCGGCCCCACCGGAGGGGCCACCGCCGCCTTCCTGGCGGAGCGGGGGGCGGCCGCCGTGCTCTCCCTCGACGCCGCCGAGGCCGTGGAGCGGGCCGCGGCCCGGGTCGAGCACCCCTTCGTGCAGTTCCGGAGGGCCACGCCCGAGGACCTCCCCCGGGGCGCCTTCGACCTCATCCTCCTGCACGACGGGGCCGGGCTGGCCCGCGACCCGGCGCGCATCGCCTCCCTGAAGCAGCTGCTCTCCTCCCACGGGATCCTGGTCACCGCCATCCCCGCACCCGGCGGGCGCACCCTCGGGGCGCTCGCGGGGAGCGCGCCGGCCGACCCGGCCCGCGTCCCCGCCTACGAGCCCTTCGCCGCCGCGCTCGCCTCGGTCTTTCCGGTGGTGGAGGTGGCCACCCAGTCGCCGGCGGTGGGGTACGTGCTCGCCGCCGGGGCCGGCGACGGCGAGCCCGACATCACCGTGGACGGGGGACTCGCCGGGAGCGCCGAGGCCGCCTTCTACGTCTTCTTCTGCGCTGCCGATTCCATCGGCCTCGCCGGGCTGACCTTCGTCGCCCTGCCCCCGGCGGAGATCTTCGAGCAGTCCCAGGCCCTCGCCGAGGTGGCGCGCGCGCACGAGTCCTGCCCGGACGCCGCGGAGGTGGCCGCGGAGCGCGCCGGGCTGGAGCGCGAGCTCGCGGACCGGGACGCCCGCCTGGCGGCGCGCGAGGCGGACGTCGCCGAGATGCTCTCCCGGCTGAAGGAGCGGGAGGCGGACCTCTCCGAGCTCAAGGCCCGGCTGCACGAGGCGGAGGCTCGGGCCGAGTCGGAGCGAGGGGACGCCGCCCGGCGGGAGGCCGAGGTCCGGCGCGCCCTGGAGGCGCGGCAGGCGGAGCTGGCGGGGGCGGCCGAGGCGCTGCGGGCCGAGCGGGAGATCTCCGGGCGCCTCCCGGCGGCGCTCCAGGCCCTGGAGGAGGCGCGGGCCTCGGCCCGGGCGCGCGAGTCGGAGGTCCGGGAGGCGGCCGAGGCCGCCCAGGCGGCCCTCTCGGCTCGCAGCGCGGAGGGGAAGCGGGCCGCGGAAGAGGCGACGCGCGCCGCGGCGGAGCTGGCGCGGGAGCGCGCCGAGAGGCTCGAGGTCGAGGCCTCGGCGCAGGCGACCCGGGCCGAGGCGCAAGCCGCGCGGGCCGGGCTCGCGTCTGCGCTGGCGCGCGCCGAGGGCGCGGAGGCGCGGGCCGCCGAGGTGGAGCGGGACCTCGACGAGCTGCGGCGGCAGGCGGCGGAGCGGAGCGCCGACCTGGAGGTGGAGCTGTCGCGCTCCCGGGCCGACCTCGCCGACCGGGAGCGGGAGCTCGAGGTGGCGCGTCGCCACGAGTCGGTCGCCGCGAGCGCCATGGCGCAGCGCGACGCCGTGCGGGACGAGCTCCACGCCACCAAGAGGCGGCTCTCGGAGTCCTCGGAGGAGTCGGAGGCGCTGGCGCTGCGCCTCGCCGAGGTGGGGCAGCTCGCCGCCTCGGCGGCGGCGGAGCGGGACGGTCTGCGCGCGCGCCTGGCGCTCTCCGAGTCTCGCTCCCGCACGGAGGAGGAGCGCGCCCGGAGCCTCTCGGAGAGGCTGGAGAGCGCCGAGGCGGCGCGCGGCGCGGCGGAGTCCGCCCGAGGCCGCGCCGACGAGCTCGAGGGGCAGGTTCGCCGCCTGGAGGAGGAGGTGCGGAGCGAGGGGGAGCGGGCGGAGGAGACCCGCCAGGGCCTCCTCGCCGCGGACGCGTCCCTGGCCCGCGCCTACGAGGAGCTGCGCCGAGCCCGAGAGGGCAGGCAGGCGCTCGCCGAGCGCGCGCGCGCGGCGGAGGGAGAGGAGGCCCAGGCGGAGCCCGCGGGCGAGGGCGCGCCGCTCGAGAGCGCGCTCGCCAAGGCCTACGAGGAGCTTCGGCGAGCCGGGCAGGCGTCCCTGGCCCGGGCCGCCGAGGCGGAGCGGGCGCAGGGCGAGCTCGCGCTCGAACGCGCCCGCACCCGCGAGCTCGAGGAGCGGGTCCGGAGCGCGGCCGAGGAGGGGGCCCGGGGGGGAGCGCGGCTCGCCGAGGCGGAGCGGGCCCTCGCCGAGGCGCGCCAGGAGGTTTCGCGCCGGGCGGAGGAGCTCGAGCGCAGTCGCGCCGAGGGAAGGCGAACGGCCGACGAGGCGGCCGAGGCCCGGGCGCGGGCCGAGGCGCAGGGGGAGAAGCGATTCTCGCAGGAGCGGGAGCGCTCCGAGGCCGTCCAGGCGCAGGCGGCGGCACTGGAGGCGGAGCTCCAGGCGGTCCGTTGGGAGAGAGACGAGCTCGCGGCGCGCCTCCAGGGGACGCAGCAGTCGGGCGCGGCCGACCTGACCCGCCTGCGAGACGAGCTGGCGAGCCGGGGCGCCGAGATGGTGGAGCTGCGGCGGGCCGGCGAGGCGCGCGCCGACCAGGTGGCGGCCATGAGCGCCCGGGTGGAGGAGGTCGAGGCGAAGCTGCGGCAGGCGGAGGCGGGCGCCGGGGGCGGCGCGTCGGCGGCCGCCGAGCTCGAAGCCCGGGTGCAGGAGCTCGAGCAGCAGCTCGCCGAGGCGGAGCGGTCGAGGGGCGAGGCCGAGGCGCAGGCGGCGCGACACGCCGTGCCGGGCGATCCGCCCGCGGCCATCGAGCGGCTCACCCGGGAGCGGGACGCCTACCTGCAGCAGCTCGGGGACCGGGACACCCGCATCACCCGCCTGCAGCGGGAGCTCGCCGACAAGACGGAGCGGCTCGGCCGGCTCGCCAAGGACCTGGCGGAGGTGAAGTCGCGGGGTCTCGGCAAGATCTTCCAGCGCTAGCCCGGAGAGGAGCTCCGGGCGAGGAGGACGCGAGGTGGGGACGGAGACGACCCGACGGTACGAGCGCATCGACATCGAACTTCCCTGCCGCCTCTTCGTGCCCGGCCAGGGGGACGGCGAGCTCCGCTTCCAGGCCTTCGTCCGCAGCCGGAACCTCGGGCTCGGGGGCCTGTTCGCGGCGAGCACCTTCCTCTTGCCCCCGGGGATCGAGCTCTTCACGGAGATCCGGCTCCCCTCCGGACCCCTGCCGGTCCGGTCGCGGGTGTCGCACGCCCTCCCGCCCGGGGAGGCCCGCGAGAGCGGCATGGGCATCGAGTTCCTGGAGGTGGACGCCCGCGGGCGGGAGACCCTGCTGCGCTACTTCACACCCGAGCGCTACCGCCGGTTCCACGCGAGCCTGCTCGCGGCCTTTCCCCACCTGCGCTCCGACCTCCCCCTCGACGACGTCTCCCTCGTCCTGAACCTCTGGGAGGAGTGGAAGGTGGAGGGCGGACCTTCGGCCCGGATCCCGCCGGCGCTGCCGGAGCGGCGCGGCCGGGGGGGCGGCGCCGGGCGGCGGGGAGAGGGGCGCCCCTAATCCGGATCGGCGCGCCGGCGGCCGGGCTGCGCCGGGGCCCGCGCGACCCTAGAAAAGGCCCAGATGCCGGTACGCCTCGCCCTCCTCTGGCACATGCACCAGCCGCTCTACCGGGCGGCGGACACCGGCGCCTACGTCATGCCCTGGGTCCGGCTCCATGCCACCCGCGCCTACTACGACATGGCGTGGATGCTGGAGCGCCACGAGCGGGTGCGCTGCACCGTGAACTTCACGCCGGTGCTGCTCGAGCAGATCGAGGACTACGTCTCCGGTCGGGCCCGCGACGCCCTGGCCGACCTCGCCGCGCTTCCCCCGGAGGACCTGACGGAGCGGCAGCGGGAGGAGCTCCTCAAGAGCTTCTTCATGGTGGACTGGGACCAGTGCATCCGGCCCCTTCCTCGCTACTGGGCGCTCCTCGAGAAGCGCGGCAAGGACCTCTCGCGGGTGGACCTGCCGCTCGTGGCGCGCACCTTCTCCGCGGCCGAGCTCCAGGACCTGCAGGTGCTCTTCAACCTGGCCTGGATGGGCTTCGGGGCCCTGGCCGACGACGGAGGGCTCGCCGAGCTCGCGAAGAAGGGCAGCGCCTTCACCCGCGGGGACGTGAGCTACCTGCTCGAGGCGCAGCGGCGCATCCTCGGGGAGATCGTGCCTCGCTGGGCGCGGCTGGCAGAGCGGGGGCAGGTGGAGCTCTCCACCACGCCCTACTACCACCCCATCCTCCCGCTCGTCTGCGACAGCGATTCGGCGGCCCGGGCCCTGCCGGGCTTTCCGCTGCCCCCTCGATTCTCCTGGCCGGCGGACGCCCACTGGCAGGTGCGGGAGGCGCTCGCGAGCCACGAGCGCCGCTTCGGCCGGCCCGCCGTGGGGATGTGGCCCGCCGAGGGAGCGGTTTCGCCGGAGGCCCTCGAGGTCCTCGCCTCCGAGCGGGTCCGCTGGGCGGCCTCGGACGAGGGCGTGCTCCTGCGCTCGCTCCCGCCCTCGAGCTCCCGCACCGAGAGCCTCTTTAGGCCCTGGCGCGTGGCCGCGGGAGGAGGGCGCGAGGTGAAGATGCTCTTCCGGGACCGCGGCATCTCCGACCTCATCGGCTTCACCTACTCCCGGACGCCGGCCGCCGAGGCGGTGGCCGACTTCGTGGGGCGGGTGGCGGGCATCGGCGAGGCCTTCGCGCGCGAGCGGCCGGCCTCGCCGGCGACGGTGGGGGTGTTCCTGGACGGCGAGAACCCCTGGGAGCGCTTCCCGCGCTCCGGGCACGACTTCCTGGACGGCCTCTACCGCGCCCTGGAGGGGGACGGCCGCATCGACACCGTCACCCTCTCCGAGGCCACCGCGGAGGCGACCGGTCCGCTCATCGAGCGCATCCACTCCGGGTCCTGGATCGAGTCCTCCTTCCGGATCTGGATCGGCCACCGGGAGGACCGGCTCGCCTGGACCTCGCTGGGGCGCGCCCGGGCCTCCCTGGAGGAGGCGGCGCGCGGCGGCGCCCCGGAAGGCCCGCTCGCCCAGGCCCGGACGCACCTCCACGTCGCCGCCGGGTCGGACTGGTACTGGTGGTTCGGAGAGGACTTCGCGACCGAGAACGCCGCCGAGTTCGACCGGCTCTTCCGCGGCCACGTCATCCGCGCCTGCGAGCTCGTGGGGGTGGCCCCGCCCGTCGAGGCCATGAGCCCCATCAAGCGCCTCGCCGGAGGGGCGGACGAGGCCAAGCCCCTGCGGGAGCCCACCCAGCTCATCCACCCGGTGCTGGACGGCCGCCGGCCCACCTACTTCGAGTGGCAGGGGGCGGGCCACTACCGGCCCGGCCAGCACCTCGGCTCCATGTACGCGGACGCCCAGGCCTTCGGGGATCTCTACTTCGGCTTCGACGAGAACTGCCTCTACCTGCGGCTCGACCCGGCGGAGTCGGCGGCCCGCTCCGCCGAGGTGGCGAGCCGGGTGCGCGTGGTGCTGCTCGGCGCCCGCGGGCCCGTTCGGGTGGAGTTCGAGGTGGCCCCCGACGGCGTGCTGCGCCCGGGCCGCCGCGACGGCGCCGAAGCCGGGCGCGGCGCGCTCCTCGAGGTCTTGGAGCTCGAGCTCCCCCTCTCCTCCCTCGGCTACCTCCCCGGCGACCACCTGGCGCTCGCGGTCGAGGTCGGCAAGGGGGCGCTCGAGCTCGAGCGTCTCCCGAGGTCAGGGTACCTGCCACTCGCCGTCCCCAGCCCCGACTTCGAAGGCATTCACTGGAGAGTGTAGGGACCGGGTGCGCCGGATGGGCGGCGCCGCCGCCGCATTTCGGCTAGTCTCTACCGCCTCGTGAGACGCCAAGCCTCCCTCGCCGTCCTCTTCGTCATCGTCTTCGTCGACCTGCTCGGCTTCGGGATGGTGATCCCGGTCTTGCCCCTCTACGCCAAGGCGCTCGGGGCGAAGGAGGCCTGGGTGGGGCTCCTCTCCAGCGGGTACTCGGCGATGCAGCTCGTCTTCGCCCCGATCTGGGGGCGGCTCTCCGACCGGGTGGGGCGGCGCCCCGTCCTGCTCGCCTCCATCGCCATGACCGCGGTGGCCTTCGCCCTCTACGGCCTGGCGGCGGACTTCACCTGGCTCCTCGTGGCCCGCCTCTTCGCCGGCGTCGCCACCGCCAACATCGCCATCGCCCAGGCGTTCGTGGCCGACGTCACCACCCCGGAGACGCGCGCCAAGGGCATGGGGCTCATCGGCGCCGCCTTCGGCCTCGGTTTCGTGCTCGGCCCGGCCTTCGGGGGGCTCCTCTCCCGCCACTCGCTGGCGGCGCCGAGCTTCGCGGCCGCCGGGCTGGCGGCCGCCAACCTGGCCGCCGCCTGGGTGATCCTGGGGGAGCCGGAGCACCGCCGCACCGGGCCCCGCGGGGCGCGCCTCTCCGGGCTCGGGCCGCTGCGGGCGGAGCTCACCCGCCCCGGCATCCTGGCGCTCATCCTCGTCTACTTCCTCGCCATCTCGGCCTTCAGCGCCATGGAGAACACCTACGCCTTCCTGGCGAACGAGCGCTACGGCATCGAGCCGCGGAACGTCTTCTGGCTCTTCGCCTACATCGGCGTCATCGTGGTGGCCGTGCAGGGCGGGCTCATCGGGCCGCTCGTGCGGCGCTTCGGCGAGAAGCGCCTGCTCGTCGCCGGCGTGCTGCTGCAGGGCCTGGGGCTCGCCGCCCTCCCCTTCGCCCGCAACATCCCGGGCCTGCTCGCCGCCACCGCGCCGCTCGCCTTGGGGAGCGGCCTCGGGAACCCGGCCCTCTCCGCCCTCCTCTCCAAGCGGGCCCGCGCCGACGACCAGGGCGGCACCCTCGGTCTCGGCCAGTCGGCGGCGGCCTTCGGGCGCATCGTCGGGCCCGAGGCCGGCACCTTCACCTACTCGAACTACGCGCCCGGTTTCCCCTACGTGGGAGGAGCGCTCCTCATGGCGGCCGCCGCCTACATCGCGGCCGGCACGAGCGAGCCGGCGCCCGAGTCCTAGCGGGCGGGAGTGCCGGCAGGCGGCCGGGCTGCTACACTCCTCCCCTCTATGCCGGAGCTGCGCCGGGATCCGATCGTGGGACGCTGGGTGATCATCGCCACCGAGCGGGCGCGGCGCCCGAACCACCTCAAGGCCCCCCCGGACGTCCCCGCCACCGGCCTGTGCCCCTTCTGCCCGGGCCAGGAGGCGAAGACCCCGCACGAGGTCTACGTCTCCGGTCGGCCGGCGGCGCCGGCGGACGTCCCCGGCTGGCAGGTGCGGGTGGTCCCGAACCGCTACCCGGCCCTCATGATCGAGGGAGAGCTGGACCGCCAGGCGGAGGGCATCTACGACCGCATGAACGGCATCGGCGCCCACGAGGTGGTCATCGAGACCCCGGACCACGGCAAGAACCTCTCCGACCTCGAGGACGCCGACGTCACCCAGGTCCTCTTCGCCTTCAAGGCCCGCGTCCTCGACCTCCGCAACGACCAGCGCTTCCGCTACATCCTCCTCTTCAAGAACCACGGGGCGGCGGCGGGGGCGACGCTCGACCACTCCCACAGCCAGCTCATCGCGCTCCCCATCACCCCGCGCCAGGTGGCGGACGAGATCGAGGGGGCGCGGCGGCACTACGAGCACCGCGAGCGCTGCATCTTCTGCGACATCGTCGGCCAGGAGAGGAAGGACCGCTCCCGGCTGGTCCACGAGAACGAGGAGTTCGTGGTCTTCAGCCCCTGGGCGCCCCGCAGCCCCTTCGAGACCTGGATCGTGCCCAAGCGCCACGAGTCCAACTTCGAGGCGGAGCCGAAGGAGCGGCTCGCCTACGCGGCCCAGGCGCTGCGCTCCACCCTGCAGCGCATCATGAGCGTGCTGGGGCGACCGGCCTACAACTTCATGGTCCACACGAACCCGCTGCGCGACCCCTCGAGCCCCTCCTACCACTGGCACCTGGAGGTGGTGCCGTCCCTCACCCAGGTGGCCGGGTTCGAGTGGGGCAGCGGCTTCCACATCAACCCCGTCCCTCCCGAGGAGGCCGCGGAGTTTTTGCGCCGGGTGGTGGTCTAGAAAGCGGCGGGCGGAGCGGGGTCCCGGCTCAGGGGCGGGCGGCGACCGGGGCCGCCCGGCGGCGGGTGGGGTCTGCCCGCAGCTCGAAGAAGGCCCGGGCCGGGACGCGCTCCGCCCGGTACGGCTGGTCCAAGTACAGCCAGTAGAGGTCGCCGCCTTCCCCCTCCACCGCCTCGGGGTGGCGCTGCATGAGGTACCAGACCCCGGTCTCGGTGATCATGGGCCGGCCATCGCGCGTGGCGTAGATGAGGCCCCAGGGGGCCCACGGGTTCGTATCCCACATGCCTCGCGCTTAGCACGCGGCCGCCCCCGCATCAACGATCTCGTGCCCGCTACTCCAGGCCGCGCGCCCGGAGCTTGTCGTCGCTCTCGCCGCGCAGATGCCCCACCTCGTGGAGGAGGGTCACCCGCACCTGCTCGGAGAGCTCGGCGCGGTCCTTCGCGAAGCGCAGGAGGTTGAGCCGGTAGAGGACCACCGAGCGGCAGGCCGGCCCCTCCGCCGGGGGACAGGGCTCGCCGAGCGGCGTGCCGCGGAAGAGCCCGAGGATGGAGGGGGAGAGCGGGGGGTCGACGGCGGTGAGGTCGGCGAGCGACGGCATCTCCTCCGCCTGGACGGGGACCCCGGAGAGGGCCTTCCGATCCGCCTCCGGCAGGGAGGCCACCGCCTGCCGCACCTCCGCCGCGAAGGCGGCGCGATCCATCTCCACCGCGGGGTGGAGCTCCTTGGGCGCGAGGCGCGCGGCCCGGGCGAGCAGCGTCCTCGACCGGCCCTCCTCGCCGCCCCGCTCGGCGATGAGGCCGAGGTAGTGGAGCGACCAGGCGTCGTCCGGGTTGCGGTGCAGGACGGTCTCGAAGGAGCGGCGCGCCGCCCCGAAGCGGCAGAGCTCGTAGAGGGCCACGCCCCGCTCGTAGATGGCGTCCGCGTCTCCGGGCTTCTCCCGGAGCGAGGCCTCGACGTGCCCAAGGGCGTCCCGGTTGCGCCCGAGGTCGTTCTCGGCCATGCCGGCGAGGAGGTAGAGCCGGGCGGCGAGGGCCCGGTCGGGCCGGGGCCGGCGCAGGGCGCGCGCGGCGCCACGCAGGGCGTGGTCGCGGCCGGCTTCCAAGGCGTCGCGGTCGCCGACGTAGGTGACGCAGATCTCGGCCGCGGTGGAGAGGGTGTCGAGGTCGTCCGGCCAGGCGGCGAGCGCCCGGTCCACGGAGGCCCGGGCCTCCGCGGCGCGGTCGAGCTCGGCGAGGGCGAGCGCCCGTTCCAGGAGCGCGTCCTTGCTGCGCGGGGCGCGCTCCAGCGCCTCGTCGGCGCAGGTGAGGGCTCTCTCGGAACGCCCCGCCTCCCGCTCGCTGGAGGCCCGCGCCAGGAGCGACTCGACCGGGGGGTCGGGCTCGCCGGCCAGGCACGGAGGAGGGGCGGGCCGGACGTGGGCGAGCTGACCCTCGCCCGCCTGGGGCGGCGCCCCCCCGTCCCCGGCAGCGGGGATCCGGGAGGAGCAGGCGGCGAGGAGGAGGAGGGCGAGGGCGCTTCGGCTCACGGTTCGAGGCTTCTTCTCGGCGTCCGGAGAGGCTGGGGGGCCCCGGCGCGGCGCGCCGCGATTGCAACGGGGCGATCGGCCGCTATCTTCCCACGAATGCGAAGAGCCGTCATGGTCCTCGCCGCCTGCGCCGGGTGTGCGCGCGCGCCGGTCCCGCCGCCGGGCCCGGTCGGGCTCGAGCTCCCCGGGGAGCGCCACCTCCGCAACGTCCGCCAGCTCACCGCCGGGGGCAAGAACGCCGAGGCCTACTTCAGCCCGGACGGAAACCGACTCATCTTCCAGTCGACGCGCGAGGGGCGAGGCTGCGACCAGGAGTACGTGATGGACACCGCCGGGCAGGGGGTGCGCATGGTGTCGACCGGCGCCGGCCAGGTGACCTGCGGGTACTTCTTCCCGGACGGGAGGAGGCTGCTCTACTCGTCGACCCACGGGACGGCCGCGGGGTGTGCGCCCCGGCCCGATCGCTCCCGGGGATACGTCTGGCCGCTCCTCGACTACCAGATCTACACGGCCGGGCTCGACGGGCGGGACCCCCAGCCGCTCGCGCCTGCGCCCGGCTACAACGCGGAGAGCACGATCTCGGCCGACGGATGGATCGTCTTCACCTCGACGCGGGACGGCGACCTGGAGCTCTACAAGATGCGCCTGGACGGATCGGAGCTCACCCGCCTCACCCACTCCCCCGGTTACGATGGAGGAGCCTTCTTCTCCCCGGACGGCAAGCGCATCGTCTTTCGCGCCAGCCGCCCGCAGGGGGAGGCGGAGCTCGCCGAGTACCGGGAGCTGCTCCGGCAGAAGCTCGTGCGCCCCGGGAAGCTCGAGATCATGGTGATGGACGCGGACGGCTCGCACGAGCGGCAGGTGACGAGGCTCGGCGCCGCCAGCTTCGCCCCGGCCTTCTTCCCGGACGGCCGGCGCATCGTCTTCTCGAGCAACGCCGGGGATCCCCAGGGGCGGAGGTTCGACCTCTTCCTCGTGAACGACGACGGGACGGGGCTCGAGCAGGTGACCCACGGCGACGGCTTCGACGGCTTTCCCATGTTCTCCCCGGACGGCCGAGAGCTGGTATTCGCCTCGACGCGCCGCGGCTCCCGCCCCGGCGAGATGAACGTGTTCATCGCCGACTGGGTGGAGTGAGGAGGCGGAGCCCGGGGCCTCTAGGCGCCGCGGCGGCCGGACCCGAGCCGGGCGGGGGAGAAGGGGGCGAGGTCCAGGGGCGGCGGGCGGCCGAGCACCGCGGCCGAGACCGCGTCGGCGGTCACCGGAGTGAGGAGCACCCCGTTTCGGTAGTGGCCGGTGGCGTAGAAGAGGTTGGCGACCGGGCCGGCGCCGAGCACGGGCTGGCCGTCCGGAGTGGCGGGCCGGAAGTTGGACCAGGTTTCGACCACCGGGGCCGCGGCGAGCCGCGGGGCGATCTCCACGGCGAGCTCGAGCACGTGGAGGAGTCCGCCGGCGGTCACCGCCTTTTCGAAGCCCGCCTCCTCCATCGTCGACCCGCAGAGGATGCGGCCGTCGGGGCGCGGCACCACGTAGCCCTTCTCGGAGAAGACCACGCGGGTGAGGAGCGGCGGGCGGGTGTCGAGCGCGGCGATCTGGCCGCGGACGGGCCTCACCGCACCCGGCGGGAGGGAGTGGCCGGCGACCTGCATGGACCAGGCGCCCGCGGCCAGCACCACCGCCTTCGCGCCGATGCGCCCGGCGTCGTGGTCGACGCCCACGGCCCGGCCCGACTCGATGGCGATGCCCCGCACCTGGCCGGTGAGGAAGCGGGCGCCGACCCGGGAGGCGGCGAGGTGGAGGGCGCGGCCGAGGAGGCGGGGGTCGAGGGAGGCCTCGCCGGCGAAGTAGAGGGCCCCGCGCGTCTGCTCGGAGAGGGCCGGCTCGAGCCGGCGCGCCCCGTCCCCGTCGAGCACGTGCACCTCGGCGCCGATGCCGGAGAGCTTCTCCGCCCGGCCGGCGAGCACCTGGGCCATGCGGTCGTCGAGGGCCACCTCCAGCGTCCCGCCGGCGCGGAAGCCCACCCACAGGCCGGCGAGCCGCTCCACCTCGGCGACGAAGGCGGGGTAGCGGGCGAGGGACTGGGCGCACAGGTCGTAGAAGGGCCCTGGCTCCACCGCCTCGACGCCCGGGGAGAGGATGCCTCCCGCCGCGCTCGAGGCCTCGGCCCCGGGGATGCTCCGCTCGAGCACCAGCACCGACAGTCCGGCCTGCGCGAGGCGGAGGGCCACGCCGCACCCCTGGAGACCGGCTCCCACCACCACCGCATCCGCGTTCATGGGGGCGCAGGGTAGCCCCGGCCGCTCGGCCGGAGAAGGGCCTCAAGGGGGGGCGCGTCCGGGGCCAGCGCCGCTCGCCGGCGGCCGCGCTTTCGAATAAGCTGGGAGCACCGGAGGTCCCCCCATGCCGCGCCGTGCGCTCATCACCGGTGTCGCCGGCCAGGACGGCTGGTACATCGCCAAGCTCCTCTTGGAGAAGGGGTACGAGGTGGTGGGCTGCGGCCGGCCCGGCTCGCTCCTCGGCCCGCGGGGCTCGGAGCTGCGGAGGCTGGGAGCGAACCTCGTGGAGGTGGACCTCCTCGATCGCTACCAGACGCTCAAGTCGGTGGCGGAGGTGGCGCCGGACGAGATCTACAACATGGCGGGCCACTCCTTCGTGCCGCAGTCCTGGGAGGATCCGGCCACCGCCATCCGCATCACCAGCTGGCCGGTGATCCACCTCATGGACGCCATCCGGGAGGTGGTGCCCCGGGCGCGCTTCTACCAGTCGAGCACCTCCGAGATCTTCGGGCTCACCGCCACCTCGCCCCAGGACGAGGGGACCCCGGTGGCGCCCGCCAACCCCTACGCCGCCGCCAAGGTCTTCGCCCATCAGCTCGTGGAGCTCTACCGGAGCCACTACGGCCTCTTCGCCGCCTCCGGGATCCTCTACAACCACGAGTCGCCGCGGAGGCCGGCGAAGTTCGTGACCGCGAAGATCTGCCACGCCGCCAAGGCCATCAAGGCGACCCGGCAGCGGGAGCTCTACCTCGGCGACCTGGACGTGGCGAGAGACTGGGGGTTCGCCGGAGACTACGTGGACGCCATGTGGCGCATGCTCCAGCAGGACGAGCCCTCCGACTACATCATCGGGACCGGCGTCTCCCACTCGGTGCGCGACCTGTGCCGCGCCGCCTTCGAGCTCGTGGGGCTCGATTACCGGGAGTTCGTGAGGCAGGACCCGGCCTTCATGCGGCCCGGCCAGCCCGCCAAGCTGCTCGCCAACCCGGCCAAGGCGAAGCGGCAGCTCGGCTGGGTGGCGCGGACCTCGTTCGACGAGCTCGTGCGCATGATGGTCGAGGCCGCGCCCGGCTAGCCCAACTTCCGCAGTTTGAAGGGTCGACAGGTGTGATGTCGCACGGTTAGGTGCTGCCGTCGGCACTACATTTCGGCCGGCGGTAGGGGCGTTCGCAGACGTTCCGGCAGTCGTAGTCCGAGCCTGTCCAGGAGGGCGGCCTGCGCCTTGTCGGGGCGGACGACGCAGCGGATCCGCAATTCGCGAGCGGCACCTTCGGCGAGCGGGAGCACGACGTCGGTGCTCTGGATGCGGCCCAGTTCTTCAAGGATCGTTCGCGGGCTGTTGCCGAGCCCGGCGCGCTTCTGCCACTGCTCGAGCGTCTTCCAGAGCACATAGGCGAGGAAGCAAACGAGGATGTGCGCTTGGGCTCTCTCTGCCTTGTGGTGCCAGACC
>Ga0335078_10010299_pt1 | contig 13843 bp, 13 predicted proteins | sample Lox_Sample_32_FD_206711 | JGI IMG/M metagenome (GOLD analysis project Ga0335078, IMG submission 206711) | Soil microbial communities from Loxahatchee National Wildlife Refuge, Florida, United States - Lox_Sample_3.2 | ecosystem: Environmental > Terrestrial > Soil > Wetlands | place: USA...
CGATGCGATCACGGCGTCGGGCGGGACCGCCATCGCGGTGCCGGAAACCGAGCTTGCGCGGACGCAGGCCTTCGCGGCTGCTCACGGCGCCGGATTCCTGAGCCTCGAGTCGGCCGCGGCGTTCGCGGCGCTGCCCGAGCTGCGCAGTCAGCGGGCGATCGAACCGACCGACACCGTCGTCGTGTTCGACACGGGTGCCGGGTTCAAATCAACGCTGCCGGAGCTCCCGCCGCTCCGGACAGTCAGCGCCGATGACGAGGATTGGGAACCACTCCTCAGTGGCGCCGCACCGCGCGAGCGCCCTTCCATCGCCTAGCTACTCGGCTGTGTACCAACCGTGTCAACGGGTCGTTCGCGTGTGCCTCGAAGGATCTCCGGCTCGACGCGCCGGACCGCGCTGGGTTTCGTGTCGTCGTCGAGTATCCGGTGCACGACCTCCCGCAGCGAGCGTTCCAGGACGTCGTCGGGCACGTCGGTGAATCGTCCCGCCCCGAGCAGGGTGGCGCCCACCGCTCCGACCGAGGCCATCCTGCGGACTCTGAGTTCGATCGGAGCCGACTGATCCATCAGCAGGTCGACGAACTGGTCGTCGAGGTCCCTGCGGTCGCCCTTGAGGTGCGTGGCGCTCGGCTCGCGATGCATCTCACTGATCGCCTCCTGGTTGCGGATGTGGACCTCGATCAGCTTGCGATTCTCAAGGCCGACGCTGATCAGCACATCGATCAGCCTGCCCCACTGGTCCGTTGAGGTGTCGCCGGCAGCGAGCAGCGGTGCGAGGTGATCGCTGAGGCTGTGCATGCGCATGTGGAGCGCGACGAGGATGTCCTGCTTGCTCTCGAAGTGGTAGTAGATCGCGGCCTTCGAGAACCCGAGCTCAGTGGCGATCTCGCGAAGCGATGTCTCGGCGTACCCCTTGCGAGCGAACAGGTCGAGCGCGACGTCGAGGATGCGCTCCCGAGTCGTCGCCGCCTGGTCCGATTCCGCCTCGCCCTGCGAGGGGGGAGGCGGGGCGGCGGGTGAACCTGATGACGTCGCCGCGGCCATATGCCCATTCTACTTGACGGCCGGTAAGCTGGCGCGATAGTCTTTGCTTACTGACCGACCGGTAAGTAGGAGCGAGGCAACGATGGCTGATCTGATGGTCGAGGCGGAGGGCCTCATGAAGCGCTTCGGGTCGACACAGGCGCTCGCCGGCGTCGACGTCACGGCTCATGCCGGCTCGATCCTCGGGGTGCTCGGCCCCAACGGCGCGGGCAAGACGACGATGCTGCGTATCCTCACCACCCTCACGCATCCGGACGCGGGGCATGCTCGGGTCGCGGGACATGACGTCGTCCGCGAGCCCGCCGCCGTGCGCCGCAACATCGGTGTCGCCGCGCAGGACGCCACGCTCGACGAGAATCTCACGGGCCGTCAGAACCTCGTGATGGTCGGCGAGCTCAGCCGCATGGAGCGAAAGCAGGCTCGCGCACGTGCCGATGAGCTGTTGCGGACACTCGAGTTGACCGACGCCGCCGATCGCATCCTCAAGGGGTACTCGGGAGGGATGCGTCGGCGGCTCGATGTCGCCGCGAGCATGATGACGAGGCCGCCGGTGCTGTTCCTCGACGAACCAACGACAGGTCTCGATCCCACGAGCCGGCAACGGGTGTGGACCGCGGTGCGGGCGCTCGTCGCCGACGGCGTGACCGTGCTGCTCACCACGCAATACCTCGATGAGGCTGACCGGCTCGCGGATCGCATCGTCGTCATCGACCACGGTCGTGTGGTCGCGGAGGGCACTCCGGCCGAGCTGAAGCGGGTGACCGACGGCGCCCGGCTCGACGTGACGCTCGCCAGTCCCCATCCTCGTGCCGCCGACGCACTGCGCGAGATCGCCGACGGACCGCTGCGCTGCGGTGATGACGGTCGCCACATCAGCGCCCCGGTGCGGATCGTGCCGGGGCTGGTCACACGCGCGGTGCGCGCACTCGATGATGCCGGGATCGAGCTCGAGGATGTCGCGCTGCATCAACCCTCACTCGATGACGTGTTCATGCGACTCACCGGCGGCGTGCGCGACATGACTCCGGCGGTGACACGGTGATCGGCGCCGGCGTGCGCATCCGCGGCGACGGCTCGACGGCGCGACACGTGATCAGCGCGCTCCACGATGTATATGTCGTGACGCGTCGCAACCTCGTGCACATCGCGCGCGAGCCCATGCAGCTGTCCGACGTGACCATTCAGCCGGTGCTCTTCACGCTGCTGTTCGTGTACGTGTTCGGCTCGGGGATCCCGGTGCCGGGCGGCAGCTATGCGAGCTTCGCGATCGCGGGGCTGCTGCTCTTCAACCTGACGACATCGAGCATGGGCACTGCCGTCGGACTGACGGTGGACCTGCGCACCGGCATCATCGACCGCTTCCGGACACTGCCCATGTGGCCGCCTGCGGTGCTCGTCGGGCGGTCGCTCACCGATGCGCTGACGGCGATGCTCTGCACCCTCATCGTCGCGCTGAGCGGCCTGGTGGTCGGATGGCGCCCCGAGACCGGCCCGGCTGCGGTGCTCGCGGGGTTTGGCATCGCGCTGCTCTTCGCCTATGCGCTCTCGTGGCTCGCCGCGTGCGTCGGGCTGTGGGCGAAGGGCGTCGAGACCGCGCAGAGCTTCGGTTTTCTCGTGCTCTTCCCGATCTCCTTCATCTCGAACGCGCTCGTGCCGACGCGCAACATGCCGGACTGGTTGCGGACCATCGCCGACTGGAACCCGCTCTCCGCGGTGACGGCAGCGTGCCGGACCCTGTGGGGCAATCCCAATCCCTCGGCCCTCGACGCCGCGTGGCCGATGCAGCACCCCGTCTGGGCGGCGGCAGCGTGGTCAGCCGTCCTGCTCATCGTGTGCCTGCCCATCGCCACCATGCTGTTCCGTCGCCGGACCACGACCTGAGCAGCGCGACGGTGGGCTGCGCGCTGACTCAAGCGCCGGGCTTGTCGATCACGTCGAAGAGGTTGCCCTCCGGGTCCTCGAGGGTCACGAAGTCCTCATCCGCCGCGGAGTCGCGCCGGTAGCGGGTTGCGCCCAGTTGCAGCAACCGCAGCACCTCGCCGGCCTGGTCGTTCGTATAGAGGTCGAGGTGAAGCCGATTCTTGCCGACACGGGGCTCGGGAACCTGTTGCAGCGAAACGTTGACGTGCGCTCCGCGCGGATCGCAGAGGACGGCCCAGCCGTCTTCGGGTGGCTCTCTCGGCACGTACCGCAGCGCCTCCTGCCAGAAGGCGAGCATGCCTTGAAAGTCGTTGCAGTCGATCACGACGGATCCGACGTACACGGCGAACCTCCATGCAGTGTGCGCGTTCGCGCGACTCGACGGTCAGCAGGTGACGTGCAGGATGGCATTGGTGTGTTTGGGATTGGTCGCGAGCATCTCGATTGCCTCCTCCGTCGGGACGGTCACGAGATCCACGTGACGGCGCCGCGCCTCGGCTTTGACGTCGTCCATCACGGGAAGCAGGCCTGCCGCGCCGGTCCCGATCACCAACCGGCGGCAGTCCCATGGGATCGTTTCGTCGGTCGACAGCGGCGTGTGGCCGAACGTCGCTCGGTGACGCTTCGAGAGCTCCTTGTGGCGCTTGCGAACCTTGCCTCCCACGATGACCACGTCGTGAGCGTACGTGCGTCCGTCGATGTCCACCGATCCGAAGGAGAAGTGCTCGATGCGCATTGTCAACCGTCCCTCCGACGCGGCGTCCATTCCGGAAAGAGGACTCCGGCCGGGTTGCTGGTGACCAATAGCCCTGTTCTGCTCATCGATCCCGATCGACCATGGGGGTGGAGCCTTGAATCAGCGCAGTGGCGTCGAGAAGGAGTGAATCATGCGCGCAGTTATTGTGTATGAGTCGCTGTTCGGGAACACGAAGATGCTCTCCGACGCGATTGCGGCGGCGCTGCGAGCTCGCTACGAGGTCGTGGTGATCCGCGCTTCGGATGCCACCCTCGAGTATCTCGAGCAGGCGGATCTCATCGTGCTCGGTGCTCCGACTCACGCGCACGGGATGCCGCAGCCGGGGACGAGACGCGGGACGGCGAAGCAGGGCGTTCCACCAGAGGTGGCGATGGCGCCGGGGATGCGAGAGTTGCTGACGAAGCTCGTCGCCACGCGCGACTGCGCCGCGGTCGCATTCGACACGCGTGTCCGTGGTCCGCGCTGGTTGACGGGATCCGCGTCGCGAGGCATTGCCGGGCGTCTCCGCCGCGCCGGCTTCCGGGTCCTCGTCCCGCCGGAGAGCTTCCTCGTGGCGGGCACGCGCGGACCGCTCGTCGATGGCGAGGTCGAGCGGGCCGGCCGCTGGGGTGAGACGCTCGCAGAGCGAGCGAACGGCAGCCATCCTCACGCGACGGCAGCCTGAAGGTTCGCGCGAACCGGCGCAGGGGCGCCGCTGCGTTATTTGACGCCCTGGATCAGGGCACGCACCGCGTCGACCACGAGCTGCACGGCGATCGCGGAGAGCAGGAGCGCGAGCACCCTCGTGAGGAAGTCGACCACCGGCGGTCGCAGCACGCGGGCGAGCATCCCGGCGAGCAGCAGGATCACCGCGACCGTCACGACGACCGCGACGACGCCGAGCGCGACACCGAGGTGTCCACCGGTCCCCGTCTCGCGGTTCGACAGCACCATGACCGCGGCGATCGCGCCGGGTCCTGCGAGCAGCGGCGTTGCGAGTGGGACGAGCACGATGTTGACCCTCGAGTCCATCTGCGCCGTGTGCCCCCGGAACATCTCGAGCGCCACCAGGAGGAGCAGGAGCCCACCGGCGATCGCGAGGCTCTGAATGGAGACGTTGAGGTAGTCGAGGAGCAGCCGCCCGAAGAGGGCGAAGATGCCGATGAGCACGCCGGCAACGGCTGCCGACTGGATCGCGGCCCAGCGGCGCTCCGCCGGGGTGCGGTCGGCGGTGAGCGCGACGAAGACCGGTACCGTGCCGAGTGGGTCGACGATCACGAAGAGCGTGACGAACGTCTCCGTGAACGCCAGCCAGTTCATCGCCGAAGCGTACGGCTTCACGGAGAGCCGCGCGGTGCAGTGCCCGGGTGATGCGCCGCGCTTCAGCGCGTGTGTTTCACGCCACGACGAGGACGGGACAGGGGGCGAGCCGCAACAAGCGCCGCGAGCCACCGCCGAAGAGCAGTCCGACCAGCGTTCTCCTGCGTCCCTTGCGGGTCACGATGAGATCGGCGTCACGCTTCCTCGCCAGCTCGGTGATCACATTGGCCAGCTCCCCGGACGACGCGAGGAACTCCAGATCAGCTCGCACGCCCGCGTCACGCAGGCTTTCGACCTGCCTTCTCACGTTCGCCTTCAGCTCGTCCTCGCATGCGTGGACCGAATGCGCGCCCATGCGGCCGCGAACGAGCTCGTCGACGTGCGCGACGACGATGCGCGCCCCGGTGGCCCGTGCGATCGCCCGTGCGGATGCGAGCTGACTCTCTGCCGCGGTGGAGCCGTCGGACGGAACGACGATCGTGGTCACCATCCAGTTCATCATTATTCCTCACCATCAAACACGTTTCACTGGTGACGATGATAGCAAAGACGTACGTTACCTGTCAAATGTGATGACTGGTGACGGATGAGCGAAGCGGCGCCCAGGCGTCGCAGATGTATCCTTCGGGCCGTGTGCAGGAGTGCCCGCTGTCTGCGGAGCCTCCACGGCGGCGTCCGCCAGTGGGTCGCATCCGGCACCCCTGACAGGTTGCACGGGTCACGGCGGAGCCTGCGGTGAGCGCCACCGACGTCGATCGCTGGCAGTTCGGCATCACGACCCTCTACCACTACATCTTCGTCCCGCTGACGCTCGGGCTCTCTGTGCTCGTTGCCGCGATGGAGACCGTCTACGTGCGCACCAAGGACCCCACCTGGCGGCGCATGACCATGTTCTGGGGGCGGCTCTTCGTGATCAACGTCGCGATGGGTGTGGTGACGGGCATCGTCCAGGAGTTCCAGTTCGGCATGAACTGGTCGGTGTACTCCGCGTACGTCGGGGACATCTTCGGCGCCCCGCTTGCGATGGAGGCGCTGATGGCCTTCTTCCTCGAGTCGACGTTCATCGGCGTCTGGGTCTTCGGATGGGACCGGCTGTCACCGCGTCTCCATCTGACGACGGCGTGGGTGGTTGCCGGCGGCAGCTGGTTGTCGGCGACGTTCATCCTCGCGGCCAACGCCTGGATGCAGCACCCCGTCGGATACCTGTTCAACGCGACGACGGGGCGGGCGGAGCTGCACGACATCGGGGCTGTCCTTTCGAACCCGGTGTTTCTCGTCACCTTCCCGCACACCATCGTCGCTGCGTTGCTCACCGCTGGAGCGCTGCTCCTCGGCGTGGGGCTCTGGCATCTCGGCCGCAACCACGAGGTGGCGGTGTTCCGGCCCACGGCGCGCATCGGCGCGGTGCTCAGCATCGCCGGCGCGGCCGCCGTCGGGCTGACCGGTCACGCTCAGGCGCAGGTGATGACGAACGTGCAGCCGATGAAGATGGCAGCGGCGGAGGCGCTGTTCGACGGCGGCAACAGCGTGGGCTTCTCGCTCTTCGCCATCGGGGACGTCGCCCATGGGAGGAACACGTTCAACATCACCGTGCCCGACATGCTGAGCGTGCTCGCCACCAACAGTCTCAACGGTCATGTCTCCGGCATCAACGACCTGCAGGCCGAGTACACCGCGAAGTACGGTTCCGGCGACTACGCGCCCAACATCGCGGTGACGTACTGGACGTTCCGGCTGATGGTCGGGTTCGCGTTCCTCTCCGGCCTGGTGGGTCTGCTCGCGTGCATCTTCTGGCGACGCGGGACTCTCGGGCAACAGCGATGGTTCACGCGCGTCGCGCTGGCCGCGATCGCGCTGCCACTTCTGGGGAACTTCACCGGCTGGATCTTCACCGAGATGGGGCGCCAGCCCTGGGTCGTCTTCGGGCTGCTCAAGACTGCCAACGCGGCATCCCCGGCGGTGGACGCGATCTCCGCGTGGATAACACTGGTCGGATTCACCGCCTTGTACGGTGTGCTCGCGGTGGTGACGCTCCGACTCGTGCTGCGTCACGTGCGCGACGTGCCGGGTGACGTGCACGGCGGCGGTGAGGAGGACGCAGCAACCACGGTGGCGCCGGCGTACTGAGATGAAGATGCCATGAACTCGCCGTCCGGACTGCAGATCCTCTGGTTCGGTCTCATCATCGTGCTCTGGGTCGGCTACTTCCTGCTCGAGGGCTTCGATTTCGGTGTCGCCATCCTGTCGCCGTTCATCGGCCGGGACGACGTGGAGCGGCGCATGGTGCTCGGCAGCATCGGCCCCGTGTGGGATGGCAACGAGGTCTGGCTGCTCACCGCCGGCGGCGCCACCTTCGCCGCGTTCCCGCTGTGGTACGCGACGCTGTTCAGCGGGTTCTACCTCGCGCTGTTCCTCATCCTCGTCGCGCTGATCGTGCGCGGCGTGGGCTTCGAGTTTCGTCACCAGCGCGAGGACGCCAGGTGGCGAACCATGTGGGACTGGCTGCTCTTCGCCGGCAGCCTGGCGCCTGCGGTGCTCTGGGGCGTGGCGTTTGCGGACATCCTGCAGGGCGTGCCGATCAATGCGCATCACATCTACACGGGAACGCTGCTGGATCTGATCAACGTGTACTCGCTGCTCGGTGGGGTGACGTCAGCGGGCCTGTTCACCCTGTACGGTGCGACGTTTCTGTCGCTCAAGCTCACCGGCCCACCGTTGGAGCGCGCGCATGCGATGGCCCAGCGCCTGGCGCTGCCGGTGACGGCGGTGGTGTTCGCGTTTCTCGCCTATACGTTCGCCAACGCCGTCAACGCCACCAACACCGGCGTGGTGCCGGGGCCCCTCCCGATCCTCGCGGTGGTCCTGGTGGGTCTGACTCCCATCCTCATCCGTAATCGCCTCAACGGATGGGCGTTCACATTCGTCGGCGCGTCAATCGCGCTGGTGGTGCTCACGCTGTTCCTCAACCTCTACCCGCGGGTCCTCGTGTCCAGCACGAGTAGCGCGTTCAGCCTGACGATCACGCAGTCGTCGTCGACGCCGTACACGCTGACGGTGATGACGATCGTCGCTGCGATCTTCGTTCCCGTCGTGCTCCTGTACACGGCGTGGACCTACTGGGTGTTCCGTCAACGCCTCACGCGCGACCAGTTCGAGCTGCCCAGGCTGCTGCAGAAGAAGCCCCCGTCGCCGACCCCCAAGGAGACTTGAGCAGGTTCACGCTGCGCCTCCTTGCCGGGACGTCGGCCCGGCGCGGCGTCATCGTGTCCACGGCGTGCGCGACTCTGCAGAGTGCCTGCGTCGTGATCGGCGCCGCCGCGCTCGCGACGGCCATCAGCGGCGTCTTCGCGCACCGTGACGATCTGGCGCAGGAGGCTGTCCCGGTTGCCCTCTTCGGCGGCGCGCTGGCCCTTCGCTCGCTCCTCGTCTGGCTCGCCGAGGCGAGCGGGCATGTCGCAGCGGCAGCCGCCGTCGATGACGTGCGCCGTTCGGGAGTGGGTCGCGCACTCGCAGTGGGTGGCAGGCGGTCGGATACGCCAACGGGCGAGACGACCACGCTGCTGACCAGCGGTGTCGATCTGCTCGACCACTACTTCGGCCGGTATCTTCCGCAGCTCGTGACGGCGTTCGCGGTGCCGGTCGTCGCGGTCGCGTATGTGCTCAGCGTCGACTGGCTGTCGGCGGTCATCCTCGTGCTGACGCTGCCGACCATCCCGCTGTTCATGGCGCTGATCGGACGCTACGCGGAGCAGCGCACCCGCCGCCGGTGGGAGACGTTCGCGCGGCTCGGAGCCCACTTCCTCGACGTCCTGCAGGGCCTGCCGACGCTGCGCATCTTCGGCCGCGGACCTGCGCAGGTGGAGCGCATCCGTGACATCTCCGAGCGCCTCCGCGCCAGCACGATGGCGACGCTGCGCATCGCGTTCGTCTCCGCCTTCGCGCTCGAGTTGCTCTCGAGCCTCGGGGTGGCGCTGCTCGCCGTGACGATCGCGGTTCGGCTCGTGGGGGGCTCGCTCGATCTGCGCAGCGGGCTCACGGTGCTCATCCTCGCGCCCGAGGTGTACCTGCCGCTCCGGACGCTCGGCGCGTCGTATCACAGCAGCATGGAGGGAGTCGCGGCAGCCCGGCAGCTCATCGAGACGGCCCCGCCGGCGATGCTGAACGAGACCGTCACGCCGGCGAGGATCGCGACGTCCGCGATCTGCCTTCACCGTGTGACCTTCACGCATCCGGGTCGCAGCACCGGGATCAGCGATCTCAGCTTCGAAGTCGAGCGTGGACAACGCGTCGTGCTGTGTGGGCCGAGCGGTGCCGGGAAGACCACCGTCCTCGCCCTCGTGCTCGGCCACCTGCGTCCCGATGCCGGCGACGTCGCGACCGATGGCAGCGAAGCCGTCTGGCTGCCCCAGCATCCACACCTGTTCTCCGGCACGATCGCGGACAACGTCACCCTCGGTGACCCACGCTGGTCCGGCGACGACGTGCGAGCGGCGCTCGCGGCTGCCGGGGCAACGTTCATCGATTCGCTGCCGTCGGGCCTCGACACATACGTCGGCGATCGCGGCCTCACACTCAGCGGCGGTCAGCGACAGCGCGTCGCACTCGCGCGCGTGCTCGTGCGCACCGCGCCGACGCTGCTCCTCGACGAACCGCTCGCGAACCTGGACAGCGCGCGCCGCGCGCTCGTGAGCGCCGGGATCGAACGCGTTACTCGCGGACGCACCGTCGTCATCGCGGCACACGCGATCGAGCAGTTCGCCTGGGCGGACGCGGTGATCACCGTTGAGCCCGCGCGTGAGGAGTCGCCGGCCGAAGCGATGATCGAGGCGGTCCGGTCGTGACTGCATCGACCCGATCGCTGCTCGTTCGCGCGATACCGAGGATTCCGCGGCTCGGCGCGGGTGCGCTGCTGTCGCTGCTCACGATCGCCGCGGGCGTCGCGCTCCTGGCGGTCTCCGGATACCTCATCCAGCAGGCGAGCCTGCGTCCGCCGATCCTCTCGCTCGACGTCGCCGCGGTCGGTGTGCGCCTGTTCAGCCTGCTGCGCGCGACCGGTCGCTACTTCGAGCGACTCGCGACGCACGATGCTGTGCTCCGCCTCCTCGCCGACACCCGCGTCGAGGTCTACGAGGCGATGGAGCCGCGCACGCCGGGCGCCTACGACCAGGAGCGGATCGGCGACCTGATGCGCAACGTCACCGCCGATGTCGACTCGCTGCAGGACTTCTACGCGCGCGGGCTCCTGCCGCCCGCAGTCGCGGCGATCGCGCTGCTGGTGGGTGCGTTTGCGGCGGGTCTCGCCACGGCATCCATCGGCGTGGCGCTGTTCGCCGTCGCCGTCGCCGGCGCGCTCGCCGTGGTTCTCGGAGCGGCGCTGTCCGCTCGGGGAGCCGCCGGCCGTCTCGCGGCGCTCAACGGCGCGCTTGCAGCCGACATCACCGATGCCCTGCTCGGCCGGGCGGATCTGGCCGGCGCCGGTGCACTCGACCTGCGGATCGCCTCGATCGAGGCGCGCAGCCGGGCGGTCCGGCGGGAGCAGGAGCGGCTGGCATGGTCGCGAGCCGCGGCCGCGGGTCTCGTATCCCTCACCTCGGCCGCGACGGTGCTCGCGGTGCTCATCGCCGGCATCCTGGCCGTCGCTGCCGGGCTGATCCCGGCGATCACCGTCGGCATCGTCGCGATCGGCGCCATGGCGGTGGGGGAGCCCGTCGCGATGCTGCCGGCCGCGGTGGACGGGTTCCGATCGGGACGTGCCGCGAATGGACGGCTGGCGGCAGTCACCACCCGGCCGCTGCCGGTCGCCGACCCCCCCGATCCCGCTCCCTTCCCCGACAGCAGCCGCATCGAGCTGCGCGACGTCACCATGCGCTACGTGTCAGGGGGCAGGCCGGCGCTCGACGGCGTGTCGCTCGTCCTCGAACCCGGGCGAAGCATCGGTATCCGGGGGCCGAGCGGTGCGGGCAAGTCGAGCCTCGCCGCAGTGCTGGTGCGCTTCCGCGACCACGAGTCGGGTGAGTACCGGATCGGCGGGGTCGACGTCCACCGGCTCCGAGGTTCCGACGTGCGAGCCAGGGTGGGTCTGCTCGCGCAGGACGCACACATCTTCGCGACCTCGGTGCGCGAGAACATCCGCCTCGCGCGCCCTGCGGCGACTGACGAGGAGCTCACCGAGGCCGCGCGCCAGGCGCGGTTGCTCCAATGGATCGAGTCGCTCCCGCAGGGATGGGACACGCTGGTCGGCGAGCGGGGGGCGATGATCTCCGGGGGGCAGCGCAGGAGGCTCGCGCTGGCGCGCGCGCTCCTTGCGGACTTTCCGGTCCTCGTCGTCGACGAGCCGACCGAAGCGCTCGACTCCGTCACGGCCCGCGAGGTGATGACCGACATCCGGAATGCCACGCGGGATCGCGCGCTGCTCGTGATCAGCCACCGCGCCGGCGACCTCATCGGGCTGGACTCGATCTACACCATGCGCGGCGGCGTGCTGCTTCCCGACGCGTCAGTTGCGCGAAGGCACGACGAGAACGGGGCAGGGGGCGATCTCCGGCATGCGCCGCCCGACGCTGCCGAACAGCAACTCTGAGAAACGGCCGTGGGTGCTGCTGCCGGTGACGATGAGGTCGGCGTCGCAGCGCCTGGCGATCTCGGCGATCGACGGGGCGACGGCGCCGAACGTCGATCGGATGCTGAATTCGGCGTCGAGGCCCGCCGCCTTGAGGTCGGCCACCTGCAGCTTCACCTTCAATTGCAGCAGCTCCTCGTTCGGGTGCACCGGCTGGCCGCCGCCCCGCCCGGCCATCAGCTCGTTGACGTGGGCGACGACGACCTTCGACCGGCTTTCGCGGGCGAGAGTCTGTGCCACCTGGACGAGCCGGTCAGCGTTGTGTGAGCCGTCTGAAGCAACAAGAATCGTTGTGAACATCTGCTTTCACCTGTGGACACACCCCGACCCATGCCATGAACGTACCCGCAGCGCCGTCAACGCGACGTCAACGACTGGATGGTGCGAGCGCATGCGCCACCTCCGATGAGGCGACCTCAGGCAGCGCTGCGGTCGTGGGTGCGGGAGCCGCGACATGGATCCCGTCGGCGGCGAGGGTGACCTCGAGGCAGGCGAGGATGCGCAGCGCGCTCCGGATGGCGGTTTCGGCGATCTGCTCGTCGACGTCGGCGAGCGGCAGCTCGAGGCGCGCCACGGCCTGCGAACTGGCCTGCACCGTGGCGCCCACCCGGCGTGCAAGGTCGAGGATCTCGGTGTTCTCCCACTGCACGTAGCCACAGAACCGCGAGATGCCGTTGCGAAGTGCGATGAGCGCGAGCGCCTCCAGGAGGACCGTGGCGATGCCCCGGCGCTGGTAGTCATCGATGACCGTCACTGCGGCCTCGGCGCAGGTCGGGTCGTCGCTCAGGCGCACGTAGCGGGCGATGGCCACGCCGGGCTCACCGGCGTCGTCGACGGCGAACGCGCCGAGCGCGACGTGATTCGTGTAGTCGATCTCGGTGAGATAGCGCAGCATCGACTCGCTGAGGCGCGACGGTGGGATGAAGAAGCGGCGAACCCGCGACTCCGGCGAGAGCTGCTCGAACCCTCGAACGATCCCGTCCTGGTCGGCCATCACGATGGGCCGGATGCGAATACGGCGGCCGCTCACGGTGACCTCGGTGGTGCAGGCGACGATGCGGGGGTCGTCCGCGGTGCGGATTCCCGGCGGCGGGGCCGGGCTCGACCGCGGGCTGGTGCCTCGGGCCACGCATGCCTGACGCAGATGCTCAAGATTCGAAGAGATCCGAACCGTCAGTGGCTCAGGTCCGCGACTGGTCGTCACGGTGTCCGGCAGGGCGTCGAGGTCGCCGGTGACCCGGGCGCTCATCGTCTCGATGCTCTCAGCGGCGATGGTCCTGCGGCCGGCGAGGATCACCGGACGGAGGATGCGCGTGAACCCCGGGATGTCCTCCTCGCGCAACCCGAGGATGTCGTACCCCCGGCGGAGGTTCCGGAAGATCTGCTTCGCGCCCGGGAACGTGCCGGTTTCCTCGGACATCGAGAGGTCCGGACGCCCGTCGTAGGCGACGAGCTCGTAGACGGCCTCGAGCGCCGGAGCGTCCCAGGAGCCATCCTCGTCCGTCGCGAGCGCGAGGCCGAACCGCTTCGCGGCAGCGAGGTTGCTGGTGGCGGAGAAACCCGCGATCGCCGAGGCTCGGATCGCCGCCATCGCCGCGTCGACGCCAGCTGCCCGGCGGAGGCCGGCGTCGACCAGGGGACGCCCCCGCTCAGCGATGCGGCGGCGCGCCGCCTCGGTCGCCACCGCCGTCTGGAACGTGATCCGATTCACCAGGAAGGTCTCGACGAGCTGGGCTGCCACGATCGGCGCGGTCACCTCCAGGAGGGGCTCGCTTTCGAAGACCACGCTGCCCTCGGGCAGGGCCCAGACGTCACCGGTGAATCGCATCGTCGCCAGGGCCCGGACATCGGCCGGACGGAGCCCCGGCACCGTTTTCAGGAACGCCCGGTCGCTGCGATCGGCGCTCCAGCCCTCCAGAAAGGTGAGGCAGTCCTCCAGCCCGGCCGCGACGAGGAAGCCATGGTCGGGAGGCAGATCACGCACGTACAGGCTGAACGTTGCCAGGCCGTCCATCCCCCTGCGGAGGAAGCTGGTGGCCATACGGAGCTCAGCCAGGTCGGTGAGCAGCAGTGACCCCATGGCTTCAGTCTGCGAGGCGCTTCGCGGACGCCGCCAGGGTACATGGTCATCTCGGCAGCAGCTCCCGATGGCCACCGACGTGTCCGCAGCGATCCAAAGGCCCATGACCTCGGACCCGCCCGAT
>Ga0335078_10010300_pt1 | contig 13843 bp, 6 predicted proteins | sample Lox_Sample_32_FD_206711 | JGI IMG/M metagenome (GOLD analysis project Ga0335078, IMG submission 206711) | Soil microbial communities from Loxahatchee National Wildlife Refuge, Florida, United States - Lox_Sample_3.2 | ecosystem: Environmental > Terrestrial > Soil > Wetlands | place: USA: Florida...
CCGCTGGCTGTTCAGGAGCGCCGCCAGCACCGTGCTCTGCGCGGCGTGAACGCGGTCGATGGCGCCGGTGGGTTCGATGCGCCGCAGAATGCCCTCGTCGATAATCCACTGCGGCGTCGTGAACGCGTTGTCCACCAGGAATTTCACCGCTTCCTGCTGCTTGATCCTGGGAATCAGCGTGAAGACCGGGCCTTCCTGATCGACGGTCTTTTCCTGGCTGTTGAAACCGCCCACCACCTGCGCCACATGGCCCATCTCCGTGCTCCACTGGCTGATCATGCGGCCGTAAAGTTCCGCCAGCTCGTCATAGGTGTCGCCCGGCTTCCAGGCCGTCGCCGGCATCAGCATCTTTTCGACGCGCTGCAGGTTCTTCACGCCCATCGCCGTCGATTTCACCGGGTCGGCGTCACCCACGGCCTCGGTCTCTTCGCCGGGATCGCTGCCGTTCGAATTGGCGGTGGAGAAACGCAGGTAGGGTTTGCTGTCCTGCTCTTTCGCCCAGTCGTCGAGGGTTTTCTTCTCGTCGTCCATGGTTTTGGCGCCCGGGATGGGTTTGTAGCCCCACATCGTCGCCCAGATATCGTAGGGGCCGATGCGCGGGACCAGGTCTTCGATGGCGATGTGATCTTCCGGCTGCGCCACGTAGTTGAAGCGCGAGTAATCCATGATCGAGGGCGTGTGGCCCATTTTGTGGACGAATTCCGGCTTGCGGATGTCGTCGGCCGAATACATCGAGCTGGCCTTCATGTTGTGCTGGAAGCCCAGCGTGTGGCCGACTTCGTGGCAGACCACGTACTCCAGCAGCCGGCCCATCAGGTCGTCTGGAAGCGGCAGCTTGTTGGCCCGCGGATCGAGCGGCCCCACCTGCACGAAATACCAGTCGCGCGCCAGGTTCATCACGTCGTTATAGAACTGAATGTCGGCGTTCAGGATTTCGCCCGTCCGCGGATCGGAAATGTGCGGACCGCTGGCGTTCTCCGTGGTCGATGGCAGCCAGCGAATCACCGAATGCCGGACATCTTCCGGGCTCCAGTCCGGATCCTGCTCGGGCGTCGGCGCTTCCTTGGCGATGATCGCGTTCTTGAATCCCGCCGCCAGGAAGGCCTCGTTCCAGTCCTCCACGCCTTTCTTCAGCCACGGCACCCACTTCTTGGGTGTGGCCGCATCGATGTAATACACGATCGGCTGCACGGGATCGGAGACTTCCGCGTTGGGGTCTTTCTTCTCCAGCCGCCAGCGCGCGATGTAACGGACGCGATCGCTCTTGTATTCGTTGTGGCTGTAGCTGACGGCGTTGGTGGTGAAGTAGCCGACGCGCTCGTCGAACATGCGCGGCATCATCGGTTTTTCGGGCAGCTTTACCATGCTGTGGTGCAGAACCACGGTCGCCGTGGTTCCGCGCATGTTCCCGCCGCCCAATCCGCCGCCCCCACGGCCCGTGGTGGCCGCGCCGCCTCGCCCGCCATTATTGGTGTACGTGACGGTGACCTCCGCCTCGACGTTGGCCGGATACGTCTTGATGTGCTCGATGAAGCAGCGGGTCGCGTCCACACCGCTGGCGCCGATATGCTGCCGCGCGCTGAATTCGGGCACTTCGCCGGCGGCGCCGGCTTGCGGCAGCAGCAGCCGCGTCACCTCGATCACCGGCGCGCCGTCGTGATCCTTATTAAACGAGGCCACGTTGAACGACATGATGATGCCGTCATTATTAGAAGCTTTGACCGCCATGGCGATCGGATCTTTGGGATCGGCCACCACGCTGTAGTCGACGTCCTCGAGCAGGACGTGATTGCCCTTCAGCTCCCACTTCACGACTTTTTCGGCGTACTGGCCGCCGCCGTAACCCGCGCCGACCGTCGTTTTGGCGATCTGGCTGTTCCAAAGGAATTCCTTCCCCAGTTCTTCTTTCGGGATCTCGTAGTAATACCGCTCGCCGACCTGGTGCACCCAGAAGACGCCTTTCGACGTTTTGGCCTCCTTGGTGATCACCCGATCATATGGCTGAGGATTGGCTGCCGCCGCGCCGCGTCCGCCGCGTCCGCCGCCGGCATTCCCGGTATCCTGCGGAGGCTCGTCCTGCGCGGTAAGCAGGCCGGCCAGGCACAATCCCAGAATCAGAGCTGGTAGGCTTCTTTTCATTTCGACTCCTCGACTCCTTATTTTGCGATCCGACTATCTTATCAAGGCGTCATCCGCCGTGTCGCGCGTTACCGCAGCCAGTTGGCCATGGCCGTAATGATCGCCGAGTTGGTGAAATCGATCAGGAAGGCGCCCCCCACCGGCACCGCCAGGAACGATTCCGGCGCCGGGCCGTACTTCTCGATCAGCTCCTCCATGGACGCGATGGCGTTGGCCGTGATGCCCAGCATATAGCCGCAGAACCCCGCGGCCGTCACCGCATTTTCGTAATCGCGGCGAACCGGCAGGCGAAACGGTATCGCAGCGCACATCAGCCAGCACGCTGCGACCTGGGTGACCAGGATAACGATCAGCGGCAATGCCAGGTGAGCCAGTTCCCACAGGCGCAGAGTGAGCAGCGCCATGGTGATGAAGAGGTACAGGGCTACGCGACCCACCGCATCCACGGCGGGCTGAGAGATGTTGACCCAGCCGAGCCGGTCGTTCGCGTTGCGGATCACGGCCGCGACAATCATGGCGCCGATATAAGCCGGCAGCACGATTCCGCGGCGCTCGATTTCCTGGCTGAGGACCTGGCCGATGCCCACGGCGGCCGCAACCAGGAGGACCGTAGTGAGCAGCGTAGACGGATCGAAGCTGAGAGGTGCCGCGGCCGGACTCCCGGCGGCGGAGGCGGCCGGCATTGCCCGCAGTTTGTGCTTGCGGATGAGCCCTCCGCCCACGCGTCCGGCCAGCAGCCCGGCGACGGCAATCCCGAAAATGGCCGCCGCCACGGCCACGGCGGTTGCTCCGTGCACGCCTCGATTTTCGAAGGTCCCGCCGAAGGCCACCGCCGTCGCCGGACCGCCTGTCAAGGCCACCGACCCGGCCAGAATGCCCAGGCGCGGATCGAGTCCGAACAGCGAAGCCAGCCCGATGCCGAGCAGGTTCTGGGCGATGGCGGCGGCGCTGGATATCGCCAGCAGCCACACCACCTGCCTGCCGCCATTGAGAAGCAGCCGCAGCCGCGCGCTCAAGCCGATAGTCGTCATGAACGCGATGGTGAGCAAATCGCGCAGCAGCGTATCGGCTTCGAGATTGATCACACGATCGCGCAGCGCCAGCGCCGCCAGCGCGAACACCATGCCGCCCGCCACGGGGACGGGAATGTCCCAGCGGTCGAGCAGCGGAACGCGCCGCTTCAGCCACGATCCCATGGCAATCCCCAGCGACGCCAGGCCCAGCACGTGGGCCGCATTCAACTTCACAACCGGAATCATGGCCGAGTAATTTGCAGTATAGTAGGTGCCGATGACACGATCGTTGTCCCCTCGTGGCGCCGGTTTGCATCCCGCGCAGGGCTTGCCATTTCCCTGCCGCCCGAAGCCCGGAGTTCTGGTTCCGCTCGTCTGCGGTTTCCTCGCGGTTGCCATTTGCCTTCGCGCGGACAACTACCCCCGGCAGCCCGGCATCGACGTCCAGCACTACGTCCTGCGGGTCGCGCTCAGCGACGACAATGACGAGATCTCCGGCCACGCCACCGTAACCGTGCGCTTCGTCAAAGAAGGACTCACCGAATTCGCCCTCGACCTGGCAACCGCCAAGGACGGCAAGGGCATGACGGTCACCGACGTGGCGAACGGCGACGTCTCGCTCCGCTACACCCACCAGGCCGACCGCCTGACGATCAAGCTGCAGATACCCTCGAAAGCCGGCGATCTGCGCGACTACGATATTCAATACCATGGCATTCCCGCGGGCGGCCTGCACGCGCTCAAGAACAAGTTCGGGGAGCGATGTTTTTTTAGCGTGAACTGGCCGGTGTTCGCCCGCCAGTGGCTGCCGATGGTCGACCATCCCTACGATAAGGCCACCAGCGAATTCCTCATCACCGCGCCTTCGCAGTACCAGGTTGTGGCCAACGGAATTCTCTCCGAGTCGATCGATGTGGGCGACGGCCGCCGCATGACGCATTGGAACCAGTCGGCGCCGATCGCGTCCTGGCTGAACAACATCGGCGTGGCCCAGTTCGCGGTGCGAAATTTCGCGACCGTGATCGGAATTCCGCTCTCCACGTGGGTGTTCCACCAGGACCGCGACGCCGGCATCATCAGCCTGGAGGGTCCCATGCGGCAGGCCATCGAGTTCTTCAGCGAGGCCGTCGGGCCGTATCCATACCAGAAACTGGGGGGCGTGCAGGCGGCCGGGATGGGCGGCGGCATGGAACATGCGAGCGAGGTCTTTTATGGCCAGAACGTGATTGCCAACCGCCCGGCATCGAGCCTGGTCTGGCACGAAGTGTCGCACCAGTGGTTCGGCGATTCCGTGACGGAAAAGGACTGGGACGATGCCTGGCTGAGCGAAGGCTTCGCGACTTACTTCGCCTCCCTGGCGCAGGAGCATTTCGAAGGCCGCGACGCCTTCCTCGCCTCCATGAAGCGCAGCCGGACGGGTATTCTCACCATGGAGAAGCGCACTCCCACCGTCGCCGTGGTTCACGACAATCTTCCGGAAATCTCCGGCGGCCGCGCTCCGGTGGGCATCGTCTACCAGAAGGGCGGATGGGCCCTGCATATGCTGCGCGGGCAGATCGGCAACGACAAGTTCTGGGCCGGGATTCGCGAGTATTACCGGCGCTTCCGCGACGGCAACGCTTCCACGGCCGACCTGCGCGAGGTGATGGAAGAAACCAGCGGCACCGATCTCGGATGGTTCTTCCAGCAGTGGCTCTATCGGGCGGGGTCGCCGGCGGTGGAAGGCGCCTGGACTTACAACCCCGAGAGCAAAAAAGTGGAGCTCGACCTGGCCGAGACGCAGGCCGGCGACCCGTTCCGGCTGCCGCTCGAAGTCGGCATCACCACGCAAGGAGCGCCGGCCAGAATCGAGAAGATCGAGCTGAATGCCAGGCAGCAGAAGTTCGAAATAGCCGCCGATAAAGAGCCCGGCGGCGTCGAACTGGACCCCAACGTGTGGATCCTGATGGACGCGAAACTGGCGAAGAAATAGGTGTCGCCGGGATGAGCGGCGCGCGTGAGCCCGCAGCCCGCGCCGGCTAACACCAAAGAGAGCATTTTATCCGCATAGTGCCGTCTGTCAGGATGTTACGTGGCCCCCGTTCAGTCACCAGTGTGCGCGCGCACGGCGATGGCGTGTCTCTGCCTTTGCGCCGGAATTCTTCGTCCAGCCGCGTGGAGCCAGGACACCTCGGAACCGGAGGTCCTGTCCTATCCCGCGCCGCCGGCTTATGCCACCGTCCAGATGCGCCTGCTGCCCTCGGGCGACGTGGGATTCTCCGCGTACCTCAACGGCATGCGGCGGCGCCTGGATGTTCCGCAGCTCCTGCGGGGCACGCTGGGATGCGACTGGCAGCCCGATAACGCATACCGGCCGGAAACCGCGGGCGTCTGCCACCATCTGCTGAAGACCGGCGACGGCCCGGCGCGGGGCGCGCTGTTGCTCAATCCGCTGGTGATGGCTCTGCACGCGTCCGGCGCCGAACATGTCAGTCTGTCGCTGATCCTCCCGCGGCGACCTCGGCTGTTCACCATACAGACAACCGGAACCTGGAGAGTGAGCGACTTCTCGGATCTCGTGTACGAGTATGAGTCCCGATCCATGGACACCGCGCCGGTGCTGGTTCAGGTTCAGCCCATGCCTCCGCCGAACCTGGCCTGGTTCGCGGCTCCGTTGTTGGCCATTCTGCTGATTCCCCCGTGCGCCGCGCTGATCCTGCGGCGCCGGCGGCACAACCAAACCGGCTCGAAGGCGATCGTCTGGGTGAGCTGGATACAGTTGAGCAGCGCGCTTTTGTGGCTCGTCGCCTGGCCTCCGGGCCGCATCGTAGAGATGTTGGCGCGCCTTCACCTGCTCTCCTTGCTCGCGGAACTCGTGGTCGGCGGGCTGGTCTGTTGTGGCCCCCCGCTGCTGGCCACGGGGATTTCCTTCCTCATTCTGCGAGACCGGCTGGTTCCCGAACCCGAAGCCCGGTCGATCGGCCGCTTCCTCCGCCGCTATTTTCTTCCGCAGGCCGGACTCACGCTGATCTTCACGTTTCTGCTGATCGGCCTGGCGCTCGATTCGCAGAACGTGCATGCGGTTACCGGCGGTCTTCTGCTGGGTTTGTGCTCCGGCATCGGTCTGATCTGGTTCTCGAAAGGGCGTCACGGCGGAAGCGCCCGGGCGCTGCAAAGCGGCATGCTGCACGATCGGGTCATGCAACTGGCGGGGAGCGCCGGCGTGCGCATCCGATCGGTCAGCATCTTATGGAACTGGAGCGCTGGCGAAGCCAACGCCGGGGCGTTGCTGCCATCGCGGCGCATCCTCGTCACCGATTCGTTGCTGAAGATCTGCACGCGGCGGGAGACCGACGCCGTGCTGGCGCACGAGGTGGGCCACTTCCGGCAGGGACCGGGCATATTTCCGCCGATCCTCGGATGGGCATTCACGCTGGTGTACCTCCCGTGCCACATCTTTATCTCCGGCGACGCTCTTTGGGTCGAGTCGCTGCTTGCGCTGCTCGCCTGCGGGCTCATGCTGGCGGGCGTGCGCATCACCCGCCGCCGCGAGTTCCGCGCCGACCAGTGGTCCGTCTACTGCACGCAGGACCCGCTGGCCCTGATCTCCGGATTAGGCCGCGTCGCCAGGCTGCGCGGCCTGCCGCTCGACTGGAGCCGGTTCGAAGGCTGCATCCTCACGCATCCTTCGCTGCGCCGGCGCGCCCTGCGCCTGGCGAGGCACTGCAACCTGCCCGAGGGGCTGGCCCTGGCGGCCCTGGAAGATCCCGATTCCGTCTCCCTGGTTCGTGGAGTCCCCGACGAACACTATTCTCTGGAGGCGGAGTGCCCGCCGGAGGGCATCGAGTTTTCCGGTGCGAAAAAGACCTCGCATCTCGCCCGCACCGCCCTGGCCCTTCCCGCGCTGATCCTGCTCCTGACGTTTGCGCTGGCGGCCGGCGCCGGATTGTTACCGGATGACCGCGGACTGCTGGTCTTCCTGCTCGGGCTGCCGTTCGTATTGTGGGCTTCGACAAAGACCCTAGGCCGCTTGCACCGCCGATTCTTCAGGCGGATCGCGATGGCCGTCAGCCGCCGATTGCCGGCGGAGCCGCGCGGCGACATGGTGACGCTGATTCCCGGCCCGGACCTGGAAGCCACGGACGGTTTCTACGCATGGGACATCGGCAGACTGGCCATGCGGGAAAATCGCCTGGTGTATCTGGGTGAAAAAGCCAGCTTCTCCGTGCCGCGCGCGGCGATCGCGGCAGTCGAGGTGTCGGACACGCGGCGGGGATTGGGAGCGGTCTACGGTGTCCGCATCCGTACCCAGGACGGCGCGTTTGTCTTTCGTGAGGCGCTGCGGGCCACCTCGCGTCGGCGCGCCCTCGCAATCGCGGAGAAGTGGGGCGCGTGGCTGAAGACAACCACGGCTGAAGAGGCCGCCAACGGCAGCTCCCCCGGCGAATTTCCGCCCCCCGCACTGCCCGCCACGCCGGCCCGCGCGACGCCCCAAGCCAGGTCCCTGAGGAGTCTGTTGCTGTTCCCCGTTCTGCAATTCGCCGTCGGCGAATTTCTTAGTTCGCTGCTGCCGGAAAGCGGGTGGTTCCATTGGGCGGCAATCGCCGCCCCTCTGCTCTATTGCGTGATCCTGGCTCCCGTGCTGTGGTTTCGTGGCTCGCGCGGTGGGCCGGCCGCCAGGCGGACTGACAACCCGCCGCAGGTTGCCGATGCGCCTCACAACAAACAGCTTCCGTATTATCACCAGCAGATGCCCCTGGCCGCGAGAATGCAAGCCGAAGAAGCCATGGCTGTGGATGCCAGCCGGCTCGCGCAGCGCGCGAACGCGGCGGAGGGCGAGGAATCGGTCCGCCTGTTAGCCGATGCGCAGCAAGCCTGCGAAAACCTTCTGGCATCGAATCCGCGGCACCTGCTCGGACTGCAGGTCCTGGCCCACGTCCTGGCCGCGCAGGCGATGAGCCGGGACCGGGAGGAAGCCGTTTGCCTCTGCGCCCGGGCGCAAGAGATCATCGAGACGGCGGCCGCCATCGCACCCGACAATTCCGCTGTTACCACCATGCTCGGCCACCTGCTGTTGCGCCGCGCATTGCTGACCCCCGGCGAGGCGGGCATGGAGTTTCTGTCGCGGTCTCGCCAGGCGCTGGAAAGCGCCCTCCGCGCCCGGCCCTCGTTCGACCATGCGCGCATCCTTTGGGCTCACGTGCTGGCCGAGCAGGCTCGCCGCGCTCCCGGCGAAGGCACGGACCGCGAGCTCGCCATGGCCCTGGCCACTTTTGACGCCGCCGCGTCCAGCACCAATCACCGGGCCGAGGTGATGCGCGGAAAGGCCGCGATTCTTTTCGCGCAGGCGATGCGCGCGTCGGGCGAAGAGCGGCTCGGTCTCTTGCGCGAAGCGCGCGAGGGCTTCCTGGCTTCGGAATCCCGCGAACCCGGTAGCGGCGCCTATCGAGCCGCCTGCGTGTCGGCCCGGCTGGGCGAGGAAGACGAGTGCCGCAAGTGGCTCGAACAAAGCCGCGAGCCCGGCATCCTGGTGACGCGCGACGAGCTGGCCGAAGAACCGCACCTGGAAAGCGTGCGGGATCAGGATTGGTTTCAGGCCCTGATCGGCGAACCGGTCGCGCAGGGTGAACCGGCCGGTTAACCGCAGTTTGGGTAAATTACCCAGAACTTCGCGTAAGTTATTTAGAATCAGTTCCTGATTGGGTAAATTACCCAAAACCGGGCGCGGCCGCTTCCAAAACGGCCATCCTACTTCGATTTGGCCGCGTTATCGACGATGTTCTGGGCAAGATAGTTGACGACTTTACTGCTGTCGCGCACCACTTCCAGATACGCGGCCTGCAGCAACTGCCCTTTCTGATTGCGAAGCTCGTCGCGGATTTCCTGCTGCGTCCGCGGATCGTTCATGTCCCGCTGCCCGGCCGGATCCTTGGAAATCATTTTGAAAATCCGGAATCCGTCCTGCATGGGCACGATGGCGGAAGTCGAGCCAGCCGGCATCTCGCGGATCAACTTCAGAAATTCCGGCATCTTGGCGAAATCCGATTCCGGGTGGAACCCCATGTCGCCGCCGTTGGGAGCGCTGGGAGCATCTTCAGAATAATTCTGCGCCAGCAGCGCGAAGTCTTCGCCGGACTTGATCCGGCGCTCGATGTCCTGAATTTTCGTCTGTGCTTCTTTTTCGTTCTGCGCCTTGCTGTTTTTGAGGTTGCGCACGTTGGGATTGGGCGCCGGCGTCACCAGGATCTGCGCCAGGTGGACGCGCGGCTCGGGGAAGTTGAACGCGGCTTTGTTGGAATTGTAAAAATTGGTGACGTCGGCGTCGGTGATCACGATATGAGAGGTGATTTCCTTGTTGATCAGCTTGTTGATCGTCAGGTCGCGGCGGATCTGGGTGCGGAGATCGTCGGCGGACATGTGGCGGTCGGCCAGCAGCTTGTCGAACTCCTCCTTGGTGTAGGGCGCCTTCTTGCTGGCGAAATCGGCATCGACATCGGCGTCGACGGCGGTCAGCCCCAGCTTTTCGGCGCGCTGCCACATGATCTCACTGGTGATCAGGGTGCCCAGAAGATCGAGCTTCTGGGCGGTGATGAGGTCCGGATTGGCGGTAGGCGGCTGCTGCGCGGCTTGCGTGGCGTAGATCTTTTCCAACTCCGCCATGGTGATGGCGTGTCCATTGACCTCGGCGGCGATCCCCGCCGGCGGGGCCTTTTTGCAGGCGCCGAGGCTCATCGCGGCGACCGCCGCGGCGACTGCTGCGAAATGTCGAAGCATGGGAACTCCTCATTGTAACCAGAACAGCCTGCCCTGAACGGCGGCGCACCAGCGCTAGAATGGTTTTCCTATGCGAGTCGGCATCATTGGAACCGGCGCCATCTCCCACAAGCACGCCGAGGTTTACCGCAAGATCGGATATCGCCTCACCGTCTGCACCGATATCTACGAGCCGGCCGGGCGTAAATTCGCCGCCCGGTACGGCTGCGAGTTCGTTCCGTCGTACGAGGCCCTGTGCCGCCATCCCGAGGTGGATTTCGTGGATGTCTGCACGTTCCCCGATTTCCGGCTGCAACCCGTCGCGGTCTGCGCCGAATCCGGCAAGCACGTGCAGGTGCAGAAGCCCATTGCGACCGATCTGGAAACGGCGCGCAGGATGATCGAGACCGCGCGCCGCGGCAACATCCTGCTGGGCGTGGTGAGCCAGCATCGCTTCGACGATGCCAGCCTCTTCCTGGTTAAGGCTCTCGCCGCCGGCCGCCTCGGCAAGCTGCTCGAGTGCGATTGCTACGTGAAGTGGTACCGGTCGCCGGAGTACTATTCACGCCCCGTCAAAGGAAGCTGGAAGACGGAAGGCGGCGGCGCGCTCATGACCCAGGCCATCCACCAGGTGGACCTGCTGCGCTGGCTGGCGGGACCGGTGACCGAAGTCATGGGCCAGTGGCAACTGGGCGCGCGCCACAAGATCGAATCGGAAGACGTGGTGTGCGCGCTGCTGCGCTATACCAGCGGCGCCACCGGCGTCATTCAGGCGTCCACCGCCATGTGGCCGGGATATCCGGAGCGAACCGAGTTTCACGGCACCAGGGGTACGGCCGTGATTTCCGGCGACAAGCTGACCACCTGGGATGTGGAAAACGATTCGGGCGAGCCGGCGCCGGTTACGCGCAATCTGACTTCCGCCGCGTCCGATCCGATGGGGGTTCCGCTCGAGCCTTTCGAACGGCAGTTCCTGGATTTCGGCGATGCCATCCGGAACGGGCGCAGGCCGGCGGTCGCCGGAGAAGAAGGATACGAGGCGCTGCAGGTAGTCGACGCCATTTACCGCTCCTGCCGCACGGGAGCGAAGGTGGTGTTGTGATTTTACTGCGCGGCGGCCAGGCCGACTAAAAGTCGGTCACTACAAACCTGCCCTACAGAAGCTATTCGTGGCGCAGCGCGACGATCGGGTCCACGCGCGCGCTTCGCACGGCCGGCGCCAGCGACGCCGCCAATGCCGCCGCCGCCAGCACCGCCAGGCACGCGATGTAGGTGAGCGAATCGGTATTGCGTGTCTGGAAGAGCATCGATTGCAGATACCGGGTCAGCAGCAGCGCGCCGCCGAGACCGATGGCCAGGCCGCCCGCGATCAGCCGTCCGGCCTGGCGCATGACCATGCCTACGATCCGCGCGGGATGGGCGCCCAGGGCGATGCGAATCCCCAGTTCCCCGGTGCGCTGCGCCGCGGAATACGAGAGCACTCCGTAGATTCCGATCACCGCCAGCATTAGCGCGACCGCGGCGAAAACCGCCAGCAGCAGCATCTCGAACCGCCGCTCCGCCACCGAGCGGTCGATGACTTCGTGGAGCGTGAACACGTTGGTGATGGGCTGGTCTTTATCGAGCGCCAGCACTTCCTGCCGCACCGCGTTGACCATGCGCGCGGGATCGCTCGACGTCCGCACGGCGAAGTCCGCCAGGCGTGTCGGATAGAGCGAGATTTGAGCGGCGGCCAGGTAGACCTCGGGTTTGATGGCGGCTTCCTTGCCCCCGCGCCGGATGTCCGCCACGATTCCGATAATGGTCACGCGCTGGTTATCCGCATATGTAAAAACGTGTCCGAGAGGGTCGCCGCCGTGAAGGTACGCGCGGCCGAACTCCTGGTTCACCATCGCCACCGGGGGCGAATCCCGGCGATCGTGTTCCGTGAACCGGCGCCCGTGCAGCAGCGCAATGCCGAGCGTTTCGAAATAGCCCGGGTTGACGGCCTGGAAATCGGCAACCAGCGGCTGCGCCGGCGCGCCTTCCAGCACGAAGCCCGAGCGCCAGCTTCCGCGCATAGGCAAGCGATTGGCGTAGGCCACGGACTGGACGCCGGGCAGCGCCCGTACGCGCGGCTCGAGCGCCTGGAAGAATTTAAGGCGCTCGCCGGCGGTGCTGTACCGGCCGGGCGGGAGATTGATGTTCATGGCAAGCACGCGGTCCGGCTGAAAGCCCAGGTCCATCCCCATTACCAGCGCGAAGCTCCGCAGCAGCAGGCCCGCGCCCGCCAGCAGGATCATCGACAGGGCCACCTCCGTCACCGTCAGTGCCCCGAGCCAGCGCACCTGTCCTTTTCCCGCGGACGTGCGGGCCGCGGTCCTGAGCGAATCGACGGCTTTCACGCGCGCGGCCTGCCAGGCGGGAACCAGTCCGAACGCCAGCCCGGTGAGCGTGGCGACCGCGGCCGAGAATGCGAATACGGTCCAATCCATGGACGTCGATTCCAGGCGTGGAATATCGTCCGGAGCCATCGCCAGCAGCGCGCGCAGAATCGCGACTCCCAAGCCGAGTCCCGCGGCGCATCCGGCTGCCGCCAGCAGCAGGCTCTCGCTCAGGAACAGGCGGACCAGGCGCAGACGGCTGCCTCCCACCGCCATGCGGACGCTCAACTCGCGAGTGCGCCCGGCGGCGCGCACCAGCAGCAGGCTGGCGACGTTGACGCAGGTGATCAGCACCAGCAATCCCGAAGCCCCCAGCAGCGACCAGAGCGCGGTGCTCTCGCTTCGCACCAGGTCCTGGCGCAGCGGAGCGATGATCGGGTACATCAATTTGTTGGAAGCCGGAAACTGCCGCGCCAGCCGCGCCTGGATCACGTTCAGATCGGCCTGCGCGCCGCTGAGCGACATGCCGGGCTTCAACCGCGCGACGACATTCACATCGTGATCGCCGCGGCTTTGAAGCTGTTCTTCACTGTACGCCGCGGGCACGAAGAACTCGCGCGAGCCGTTGCCTTCAAGCTCCGCGGGGGCGTGAAAATCCCTCGGAAGAATTCCGATGATCCGCCGCTTCACGCCATCGAGCGTCACGGTTTGCCCGAGCGCCTGCGTATCGCCGCCCAGCCGCCGCTGCCAGAATCCGTAGCTCAGGAGGACGGGGGGCTCGGCCGATGGGCCATCGTCCTCAGCGCGGAAGTCGCGGCCCAGCACGGGAGTGACGCCGAGCACGGAAAAGAACCGCCAGGAAACGGCATCGCCGATTACGCGTTCGGGCAAACCGGCTTCCGTGAGATTCATGGCGTTGGTATCGAAGCTGGCCATTCCGCCGAATACGGAGCTGGCTTCGTAATCGGCGATATTGGCAATCGATACGGTGGTGCGCTTCATGCCGCCCTTGCCGCCCGCCTGGCCGAAACTCCCGCCGCCATGGCTGTTGAAGGTATTGTCGGCAGCCGGCGGATACTCTTCCCAAAGCGACACCAGCCGCTCGGAATGGGCATATGGCAGTTGACGCAGCATGACGGCGTTGACGACGCTATAGACCGCCGTGTTCATGCCCAGCCCTATGGCCAACGTGCCGATCGCGATGGCGGTGAATGCCGGCGTCTTCGAAAGGCTGCGAATGCTCATGCGGAAATCCTGCAAAATGCGCTCCCACACCGTCCACCCCCAAATCTCCGAGCTTCGGTCCTGATACTGGCCGCGATTCCCAAATTGCCGGCGGGCGGCCATGTCCGCGTCCGGCACGCCCTGTTCCGATAATCGGCGCGCGCGCAATTCGATATGCAGGCGCATTTCCTCGCGCAAATCCGCGGCGAACCGTTGGCGGTGAAACAAGGCCGCCAGCCGCCGCCGGAACGCGCCGGTCACGAAGCCGGCTCCAGAATCCGCGCAATGGCGTGCGATACGCGGCCATAGCGCTCGATTTCGGATTGCAGTTGCCGGCGCCCCTCGGGCGTCAATTTGTAATAGCGCGCGCGG
>Ga0335078_10010301_pt1 | contig 13843 bp, 6 predicted proteins | sample Lox_Sample_32_FD_206711 | JGI IMG/M metagenome (GOLD analysis project Ga0335078, IMG submission 206711) | Soil microbial communities from Loxahatchee National Wildlife Refuge, Florida, United States - Lox_Sample_3.2 | ecosystem: Environmental > Terrestrial > Soil > Wetlands | place: USA: Florida...
TGGCGCGCGAAGTGGGTACCGACGGCAAACTCGGCGGGCAGGCGCAGGTGCAGGAAGTGCGCGGTGTGTGGAAAGACCTGACGGAAAACGTGAACTTCATGGCCTCGAACCTGACGGCCCAGGTCCGCAACATCGCCGACGTAACCATCGCGGTTGCCAACGGCGATCTTTCGAAGAAGATTACCGCGGATGTCCGCGGCGAAATTCTGCAGCTCAAAGAAGCTATCAACACCATGGTGGACCAGTTGCGATCGTTCGCCAGCGAAGTCACCCGCGTGGCGCGCGAGGTCGGCACCGAAGGACGTCTGGGTGGACAGGCTGTAGTGCCCGGCGTGGCCGGCACCTGGAAAGACCTGACAGACAGCGTCAACTCGATGGCCAACAACCTCACTTCGCAGGTCCGCAACATCGCCGAAGTGACCACGGCTGTGGCCCGCGGCGACCTGTCGCGCAAAATCACGGTGGACGTGAAGGGCGAGATTCTGGAGTTGAAGAACACCATCAACACCATGGTCGATCAGCTCAACTCCTTTGCCTCGGAAGTCACGCGCGTGGCGCGGGAAGTGGGAACGGAGGGCAAACTGGGAGGCCAGGCGCAGGTGCCGGGCGTTGCCGGTACGTGGAAGGACCTCACGGACAACGTTAACTTTATGGCGTCAAACCTGACGGCGCAGGTCCGCAACATCGCCGAAGTTTCAACCGCCATCGCCAACGGCGACCTGTCGCGCAAGATCACGGTGAATGTGAGCGGCGAGATCCTGCAGCTCAAGGAATCGATCAACACCATGGTGGACCAGCTCAACGCCTTCGCGTCGGAAGTCACGCGCGTGGCCCGCGAAGTCGGCACCGAAGGACGTTTGGGCGGCCAGGCGAACGTCCGCGGTGTTGCCGGAACGTGGAAGGATCTCACCGACAGCGTCAACTCCATGGCCAACAACCTCACGGCCCAAGTCCGTAACATCGCCGAGGTGGCCACGGCAATCGCCAATGGCGACCTGTCCAAGAAGATCACGGTGGACGTCAGCGGCGAGATTCTGCAGCTCAAAGAGACGATCAACACGATGGTTGACCAGCTCAACGGCTTCGCGGGCGAAGTCACCCGCGTGGCCCGCGAGGTGGGAACCGAGGGCAAATTGGGCGGCCAGGCCCAGGTGCACGGGGTGGCCGGAACCTGGAAGGACCTGACGGACAGCGTTAACTCGATGGCCGGCAATCTTACCGGCCAAGTCCGCAACATCGCCGAAGTGGCTACGGCTGTGGCGCGCGGCGACTTGTCGCGCAAGATTACGGTGGACGTGCGCGGCGAAATCCTGCAACTCAAGGAAACGCTGAACACGATGGTGGACCAGCTCAACGCGTTCGCGGCCGAAGTCACCCGCGTGGCGCGCGAGGTCGGCACCGAGGGTAAACTCGGCGGTCAGGCCGCTGTGCCCGGCGTGGCTGGGACGTGGAAGGATCTTACGGACAGCGTCAACTCCATGGCCGGCAACCTCACGGCTCAAGTCCGCAATATCGCCGAGGTCGCGACGGCCATTGCGTCCGGCGACTTGTCGCGTAAAATCACCGTCGATGTGCGCGGCGAAATCCTGCAGCTTAAGGAGACGCTGAACACCATGGTGGACCAGCTCAACGCCTTCGCCGGCGAAGTTACCCGGGTGGCGCGCGAGGTGGGCACCGAAGGACGTCTGGGCGGCCAGGCGAATGTTCCCGGCGTCGCGGGCACGTGGAAAGACCTTACGGACAGCGTCAACTCCATGGCCGGCAACCTGACCGGTCAGGTCCGCAACATCGCCGAAGTAACCACGGCCGTCGCTCGCGGCGACTTGTCGCGCAAGATCACGGTGGACGTCAAAGGCGAGATTCTGGAATTGAAGAACACCATAAACACCATGGTGGACCAGCTCAACGCCTTCGCCTCGGAAGTCACGCGCGTGGCGCGTGAAGTCGGAACCGAAGGCAAGCTGGGGGGCCAGGCTGTCGTGCCCGGTGTGGCGGGCACCTGGAAAGACCTCACGGACAACGTCAACTTCATGGCTTCGAACCTCACGGCCCAGGTCCGCAACATCGCCGAAGTCGCGACGGCCATCGCCAATGGCGACCTCTCCAAGAAGATCACGGTGGACGTGCGCGGTGAAATCCTGCTGCTCAAAGAGACGCTCAACACGATGGTTGAGCAATTGCGGTCATTCGCTGCCGAGGTGACGCGCGTGGCGCGCGAAGTGGGCACGGAGGGGCGTCTCGGCGGCCAGGCCGTGGTGCCCGGCGTCGGCGGCACGTGGAAGGATCTCACAGACAACGTCAACCTGCTGGCGGCGAATCTTACTACCCAGGTCCGCAACATCGCTGAAGTGACGACGGCCGTGGCCCGCGGCGACCTCTCGCGCAAGATCACTGTGGACGTGAAGGGCGAAATCCTGGAGCTGAAGAACACGATCAACACCATGGTTGATCAGCTCAACGCGTTCGCTGCCGAAGTCACGCGCGTGGCGCGCGAAGTCGGCACCGAAGGGAAGCTGGGCGGCCAGGCGCAAGTGCCGGGCGTGGCCGGGACGTGGAAGGACCTTACCGATAACGTCAACGTGATGGCGGCAAACCTTACCGAGCAGGTTCGCGGCATCGTCAAAGTGGTGACCGCGGTCGCGAACGGGGACCTCAAGCAGAAGCTCACGGTGCGCGCCAAGGGCGAGGTGGCAGCGCTGGCGGAAACCATCAACAACATGACGGACACGCTGGCTACCTTTGCGGAACAGGTGACCGGCGTGGCGCGCGAAGTCGGCGTGGAAGGCCGCCTGGGCGGCCAGGCCAACGTCCCGGGCGCGGCTGGCACCTGGAAAGACCTGACCGGAAACGTCAACCTGCTGGCCGCAAATCTTACCACTCAAGTGCGCGCCATCGCGGAGGTCGCGACGGCCGTTACGCGAGGCGATTTGACGCGTTCCATCAAGGTGGACGCGCGCGGCGAAGTTTCGGAACTGAAAGACAACCTCAACACCATGATCACCAACCTGCGGCTGACTACCGAACAGAACAGCCAGCAGGACTGGCTGAAGACAAACCTCGCGCGCGTGACCGGGCTGCTTCAGGGCCAGCGCGACCTGAGCACGGTGGGACGGATGCTGCTTTCGGAGCTGACGCCGCTCGTCAACGCCCAACGCAGCGTCATCTACCTCATGGACACCGAGTCGGACCAGCCCGACCTGGCCCTGCTGGCGGGGTATGCGGCCACGGCACACAGCGGCGAGGCGTCGGGCTCGGGCGCGAACGGCCGGGGCAACGGGTATGCTTACGAGCAATTGCGGGTTGGAGAGGGACTGCTGGGTCAGTGCGCGGCCGAGAAGCGCCGGCTGCTGATTTCAGACGTTCCGTCCGACGCCGCTCCAATTCGCTCCGGCCTCTTCGAGGCGCCGCCCAAGAACGTCGTCGTGCTGCCAGTGCTCTTCGAGAGCCAGGTGAAGGCGGTCATCGAACTGGCTTCGCTCAATGCCTTCACGTCCTCACACCTGGCGTTTCTCGATCAGCTTACGGCCAGCATCGGCATCCTGCTGAACAGTATCGAAGCCACCATGAAGACCGAGGGCCTGCTCAAGCAGTCTCAGCAGCTTGCCACCGAACTGCAGAGTCAGCAAAAGGAGCTGCAGGAGAAGAACGAGCAGCTGGCGCAGAAAGCGCAGCAGCTCGCCGAACAGAACGTCGAGGTGGAACGCAAGAACGAGGAAATCGAACAGGCGCGGCGCGCTCTCGAAGAGAAAGCCGACGAGCTGGCGCTCACCTCCAAGTACAAGTCCGAATTCCTGGCCAACATGTCGCACGAGCTGCGCACTCCGTTGAACAGCATCCTGATCCTGGGCCAGCAGCTGTCGGAGAACGCGGACGGCAACCTGTCGGTGAAGCAGGTTGAGTTTGCGCGCACGATTCACAGCGCCGGCACCGATCTGCTGAACCTGATCAGCGACATTCTCGACCTCTCCAAGATCGAATCCGGCACCGTCACCGTGGACGCCGAGGACATCCAGCTGGCGCACCTCGTGGAGACGGTCGAACGCGCCTTCCGCCACGAGGCGGAGAATCGCAAGCTGAGCTTCGAGCTGACCATGGCGCCGGGTCTTCGCGGCATGACCACGGACTTGAAACGATTGATGCAGATCCTGAAGAACCTGCTCTCCAACGCGTTCAAGTTCACCGAAAAGGGCGGTGTGAAACTGAAGGTTGCGCCCGCTGCCGGCGGCTGGACTCCGGGGCACCCAGTGCTTGCTAATGCCGGGACAGTGGTGGCCTTCGAAGTCTCGGACAGCGGCATCGGCATCCCGCTCGAAAAGCAGAGGATTATCTTCGAAGCCTTTCAGCAGGCCGACGCCACCACGAGCCGCAAATACGGAGGCACGGGCTTGGGACTCAACATCAGCCGCGAACTGGCCACTCTGCTGGGCGGAGAAATTCACCTGCAAAGCACGCCGGGCGCCGGCAGCACATTCACACTGTACCTGCCGATGACCTACGCCGGTCCTTCGGTGGCCGCCCGAACGGCATCGAGCCAGCAATGGAAGCCAGCCGTGGTGCGGCTGCCCGCCGTCCGGCTGCCGGAGCGTCCTGCGGAACAAGTACCGGACGATCGCGACTCCCTGAAACCCGGCGATCGGACTCTGCTGATTGTCGAGGACGAGGCACACTATTGCAGCATTCTGGCGGACCTCGCACGAGCGTCGGGGTTCAAGGTCCTGGTCGCCATGCGAGGCATCGAGGCGCTGGAACTCGCGCGCAAGTATCATCCGACAGCCGTCTCGCTCGACGTCTTCCTGCCGGACATGCTGGGCTGGACGGTTCTGAGCCAGCTCAAGCAGGACCCGGCCACCCGCCATATCCCGGTTCAGATCGTCACGCTCGACGAAAACCGGCAGCACGGCCTGGCCCGGGGAGCGTTCGAGTTTATTACCAAGCCCTCTACGCCGGAGGGCCTCAATGCCGCCTTGCAGCGCATCAAAGACTATGCGCAGCCGCGCCGCCGGCGCCTGCTGGTGGTGGAGGACGACACCGCGGACCAGTTGAGCATCCGCGCGCTGCTGGAGCACGATGACATCGAAGTGGAAACGGCGGGATCGGGCGAGGAGGCTCTCAGCACCTTGCGGACACAGGCGGCTGACTGCGTCGTGCTCGACCTGCGCCTGCCCGACATGTCGGGCTTCGAAGTGCTGGAGCGGCTCAGCCACGACGAAGTCTTGCGCGACATCCCCATCGTCGTGTATACGGGCAAAGAGCTTTCGCCCGACGAGGACGCGCGGCTGCACAGCATCGCGCGCAGCATCGTCGTCAAGGGAGTAGAATCTCCTGAGCGTCTGCTGGACGAGACTGCTCTGTTCCTGCACCGCGTGGTCGCGGATCTGCCGTCGGAGAAGCAGCAGATGATCGAGCGCCTGCACCGGTCCGACGACGACCTGGTCGGCAAGCCGGTGCTCGTTGTCGACGACGACGTCCGCAACATCTTCGCCCTGAGCAGCGTGCTCGAACGCCGGGGCATGAGGGTGCTGTCGGCGACCACGGGGCACGAGGCGCTGGCTTTGCTCGATGCCACGCCGGATGTTTCGATCGTCCTGATGGACATCATGATGCCGGAGATGGACGGCTACAAGACCATGCAGTTCATCCGGCAGGACCCGAGATACCGCCGGCTGCCGATCGTCGCTCTCACGGCCAAGGCGATGAAGGGCGATCGTGAGAAGTGTCTGGAGGCCGGAGCGTCGGAGTATCTGGCGAAGCCGGTCAACACCGAGCAACTGCTCTCGGCGCTGCGGATGTGGCTCCATCGGTGAGTCAGTGGGTCAGTATGTCAGTATTTCAGTTCGTCAGTGAATCAACAGGTGAGTTTCCTTCCCGAGTCGCGGGTGGAATACTGGCCTGAGAAACCCTTGACCGACTGAGGCGCTGAACTGCCCAACTGACGTACTGCGACATAGTTCGGGGGGAAAGTGACTTATGGCATCAATCGCGATGCTGCCTGGCGAGGAACAGGACAAGGGCGTACCGGAGTCTGAACGCTCGGAACGCCCGGTCAACATCCTGCTGGTGGATGATCAGCCGGGCAAGCTTCTGAGCTACGAAGCCATTCTGGCTGATCTCGGCGAGAACCTCATTAAAGCCAGTTCCGGCAAAGAAGCTCTGGAGCAGCTGCTGAAACACGACATCGCCGTGGTCCTGATCGACGTCTGCATGCCGGACCTCGACGGATTCGAGCTGGCCACCATGATCCGCAGCCATCCGCGATTCCACAAGACGGCGATTATCCTGGTTTCCGGCGTCATGGTTGACGATCGAGACCGGCTCAGAGGTTATGACTCCGGCGCCGTCGACTACGTTTCGGTACCGATCGTTCCGGGAATCCTGCGGGCAAAGGTCGCAATATTCGCCGAGCTTTTCCGGAAGACCCAGGACCTCGCCGTGCTCAATCAGGAACTTGAGCGCCGCGTTCTGGAGCGCACCGCCGAGATGGAGGCCCTTCTGAAGACCACCGAGGAGGCCCGGCGCGACGCTGAGAAGGCGAATCAGCTGAAGGATGAATTCCTGGCCATCCTCTCGCATGAGCTGAGAACTCCCTTGAACGCGATCACCGGGTGGGCCCACCTGCTGAGCGCCGGGAAGCTGGATCCGGCGACTCACGCCAAGGCGGTGGAGTCCATCAATCGCAACGCCCTGCTGCAGGCGCGGCTTGTCTCTGACCTGCTCGACGTGTCCCGGATCGTCAGCGGCAGGCTGCGGCTGGAGTTGCGGCAGGCGGACGTGCCTTCGGTGATTCAGGCCGCCCTTGACACGGTCCGGCCCGCTGCCCAGGCCAAGAGTGTCCAGCTCGATTTCGCCCTAGCGAACGATATCGGAAAAATCAACGGCGACCCCACGCGGCTGCAACAGGTGATATCAAATCTTCTCTCCAACGCAGTGAAGTTCACGCCGGCGGGCGGCAAGGTCGAGGTCAGGCTGGAGCGTTCTGATTCATCCCTGGAGCTTACGGTTATGGATAACGGCCCGGGGATACCACCTGAGGTTCTGCCGTACATCTTCGAGCGCTTCCGGCAAGGTGATTCCTCAACCACGCGGGCTCACAAAGGCCTGGGACTCGGACTGGCGATCGCACGGCACCTGGTCGAGATGCACGGAGGCGCCATAGAAGCGCGCAACCGGGAGGATCGGCAGGGAGCGACTTTCAGGGTCACGCTGCCGGTGTGTGGCCCGGCGGTCCCGCCGCTCGACGGAGCTTCGTCACCGGACGCGCCGGCTGCCAGGAGTGCAGATTTCGAGTCTTCGGCGTCTTCGCTGAAAAACACGCGGATTCTGCTCGTCGACGACGAAGCGGACGCGCGAGAGGTGGTCGCCGCCACCCTGGAGCGTTGGGGCGCGGAAGTGATGGTGGCCGCTTCGGCTGCCGATGCCCGGGACATCCTGGAGCGGGAACTGCCGGACCTTCTCGTCGCCGACATCGAAATGCCGGGTGAGGATGGCTACGATCTGATCCGGACGATCCGGACTCTCCCGCCCGATCGCGGGGGCCGGACGCCGGCGCTGGCCTTCACCGCTTACGCGAGCGCGTACGACCGTACCAGGCTCCTCGCGGCGGGCTTTGACCGCCACGTGCCCAAACCCGTCCAGCCGCCGGAACTATTCTCGGTCATCGCGGCGCTGATGAAGTCGGCATCCAAGGCGGACGGCCGGCCGGCAACCGGCGGCCCCCAAGAGGAAAGTGAATGGAAAACCACGGACGGCACATCTTCATAGTGGACGATTTCAAAGACAATAGGGAGATGTACGCCTATTTCCTGTCCGAGCAGGGCTTTCGCGTAACCGAGGCCAGCGACGGCGAGGAAGCGGTGGCCAAGGCGTCGCAGCTCCAGCCGGACTTGATCGTCATGGATCTCTCGCTGCCCGGTATTGACGGCCTCGAGGCGACGCGACGGCTCAAAGCCGGCGAGAAGACCCGTCACATTCCGGTCGTCATTCTGACGGCCTATGATATCGCCACCGCCGCTCCCGAGGGCTGTGAAGGATTCCTCACCAAACCCTGCCTGCCCGATCAGATGATCTCCGAGATTAATCGGGTACTCGCGCACCATCGAGAAGGCGGGGCCGTCTCGCACGCCACGAGCGCGTAGGGTGATGCGCCCCTACACCGCCGATCCTACAGGCACTTGCTCGATCTCGTATTCCTTAAGCTTATTGTGAAGGGTTTTCAGCGCGATGCCCAGGATCTCCGCGGTCCGCGCTTTGTTGTTTGCTGTCGAGGCCAGGGTCTGGAGGATGAATCGCCGCTCGGCGTCGGCCAGCGTCAATCCCACCGCCACTCCCATGTGGTCACTGTCGTGACCGTCCGTCAGCGTCGGAGACAGGTTTGAGGGCATGATGGTATCGCCCGCGCACGTGACGACGGCCCTCTCGAGAACATTGCGAAGCTCGCGCACGTTCCCGGGCCAGGGGTAATGATGCATGAGGCGAAGGGCCTCCGGGTCGAGAGCCTTCGTCGGGCGGTTGTGCTTCCGGCAGAGGTCTTCGATCAGCGAGGTCGCCAGAAGCTCGAGATCTTCCAGATGCTCGCGGAGCGGGGGCAGCGAGATGTGGACCACGTTCAGCCGGTAATAGAGGTCGCCGCGCAGGGCTCCCGTCCTGACCGCCTCCTCCGGCGACCGATTCGTGGCTGCCAGAACCCGCACCGCCACCGCAACCTCTGACTTGCCCCCCAGTCGCCTTACCTTCGAGTCCTCGAGCACGCGCAGGAGCTTGGCCTGGGCGGTATGGGGCATCTCCCCGATTTCGTCGAGCAGCAGGGTGCCCCCCTGCGCGAGTTCGAAACAGCCCATGCGCGACTCCAGAGCGCCCGTGAACGCCCCCTTCTCGTGACCGAACAGCTCGCTCTCGATCAGTGATTCAGGAATGGCGGCGCAGTTCACCGCTACAAAGGCGTTGCTTCGGCAGGGACTGAGCTCGTGGATCGTGCGCGCCACCACTTCCTTTCCGGTACCGCTCTCCCCGGTGATCAGCACCGACGCGGCCGAAGGCGCCACCAGCGTGATCAGCGAGGTGAGCTGCCGCATCTTCCTGGACTGGCCGACCAGCTTGCCCAGGGCGCCCAGGTCGCGCAGCTTCCGGTGCGCGATCTGGAGTTGCCGCTCGCTTTCGTGCCGGTCGAGACAGTTGCGCAGCACCACCTGCAGCCGCGACGGATCGGTTCCTTTCTCCAGAAAATCAAATGCGCCCAGCCGCGTCGCCTCCACTGCGTTCTGGATGGTCCCATGACCGGTCAGCATCACAAACGAGGTGCTTTGGCTGAATTCCCGTGTCTTCCTCAGTAAGTCGAGTCCGCTCAAGCCCGGCATCTGCAGGTCGGAAACGACCACCGCGGGATGCGACGCGGAGATCTTCTCCCAGGCCGCCGTCCCATCGCTCGCCGCGTCCGCGCTGTAGCCCCATTCATCCAGCAAACTGACGAGCGCGCTGCGCACGCGTTCGTCATCTTCCACAACGAGGACCCTCTGTTTCCTGGCTGGAGAGGAATGCTCAAGTTTCCGCGCTGGTTGTGCCATGGGTCTGGCCCCCTTTGGACAATGTGATATCGTTCCCACCCTTGCAGGCGATCTACGCGTCCTCTTCCACTCGAGCTGCCGTGCCCGAGCTCTTGGCGGCATTGGCCGGATGCTCGGAGCCGCTGCGCGCTTGCGGCCGGTCGACCTTGATCTCGGCGCTGACGAATGAATCGCGGTGGCAGGCGGCTTCCACCGCCGGCACCAAGTCGCGGCTGGCGCGAGACTTCAGGACATAACCACGAACGCCGGCGTCGAGAGCCTTGTTGACCATCGCCGGCACGTCGTGCTGGCTGAGCACGATCAGTTCAGCCCTGGGCCTTACCTCGTGGATCAGCGGCGCCGCGCTGATCCCGTCAAGCACCGGCATGCTGACATCCAGGGTGACGACGTCGGGGTCAAGTTGCGCAGCCTTCTCCACCGCCTCGCGGCCGTTGGCGGCCTCGCCGACCACGTGCCAGCCGGGATGCATTTCCAGCAGTTCCGTTACGCCGCGGCGCATCGGCCCGTCGTCGTCGACTACAAGCATGCGGAGAGTTGTCATCACGTGACCCCACGTCTGTTTCACGGCTGCTCTTTGGACTCGTGACTCGCGATTGCGAGTTCGCCGATCTGGGCTTGGTCCAAGTCTGGCCTTCGAGTCGGTTGCCGGAGCGAGGAGCCAGGAGCTGTAGATCGACCTGCCGGAGTGAATTCAACTCCGAAACCCAGTCAGAGCAACGGTCACGCGGACCCCGCAATGTGCAGGTTCGCCCGTCCGGAAAGGATGGTCAATCAGCAATTTCCCTGATGTTGAGTTTCCTAGATACTGTATTGGGGCGTGTTGCAGGCCACTTGTGACGGAGTCGACCCTCGACAGCCGGCCTCGATCTTTGCTTTCATCTTTCTTGACAATTCAGTAAACGCTTGTTATACTGCAGCTGTGGTGGGGCGATCGAGACACCTGTCTCTTGAGGGGTCGCATGCCCCATCTTTTTCGAGTCACTCCGGCCTCGTACGCCGCGCGATCTGACGCCGGTCAGTTGCCCCTGCGGTCAGGCCTACAGCTCTCAAAGCATACCCTCAGGAAGATGAGATCGGTAGTTTGTTCGGGGCCGTCGGCGCCGTTTTTAAGGGCGCGCGCTCACGCGAACTCCTGTGGAACGATGTTAAGCCAGGAAGCTAGGTTTGCGGGAAAGGCGTTTTCGGCGAGGCGGAGCCGGAAGGTTGGTCACCTGGCGCTACCCGCCTGTTGCCTCGCCCGGGGAGCGTACCCTGAAAAGTCAAAGCTGTTAAGCCCCTTATTTTCAGTGGCTAACAAATTGTGGGTATCGACCGAATGCGGATTGAGTCCGCAGCGGTTCAATAATCGACGACTACTGAATTCAGGACTCGGCGTGCAGCACGGTGGCTCCTGGAGCCAAACGGCGCGAATCCAATGTGGGGGAGTCGTTCCGCGGAGTAGGTCGACCATTCGCGAGGCAGAGTGGTTCAATCCCTTGAAGCTGAAATGTGAGACGCGGGTTCCCCTCGCCGTTCGACCGGCAGCCGGAAATGAGCGGCAGGGCCGGCTTCCTATGGGGTACGGCACCGCGAGCATGGGTGCAGGAGACAGGACTACTGAGGTGATCCGGGACTGAAGCACAGCGATGCACAGCAAGATCCTCGCGTACGTTAGAATACGATGCCAGGGTCGCAGGGCGGCCGGAGGGCCGCCCTGGGATCGAGACCGGCACATTACGGCGAGAGAGGTACCGATACTTGAAGGCAGCTAAGGCAACAAAACACACCCTTGCGGACGAGCCCGGATCCAAGGCCGGCTCAGCCCGGAGTCGCAGTGCAGAGGGGCGGACGAAATCCGAGGCAGCCGGAGACCGTGCTTCGGGCAGGGAAGCATTGCGTCAACGCCAGGAACGGCTTCAGCTCGCGCTCGACGCCGCCGAGGTAGGCACCTGGGATTGGAACATCGCCACGGGTGAAGTGGTATGGTCGGGGAACATGGAACGGATTCACGGGCAGCCTCCCGGATCGTTTGGGGGCTCATTCGACGGGTTCCTCCAGACCGTGCACCCGGACGACCGTCAGGGCGTGCTCGCCGCTATCGAGCAGGCGCTGAGAGGGAACGGCAAGTACCGCGTCGAATACCGCCAGTTGCCAGCCGTCGGGGAAGCGAAGTGGATGGAGGGCCGGGGCCGCGCGATTTTCGACAAGAACGGCGGGCCCTTACGGATGTTGGGCGTTTGCAGCGATATCACCGCAAGTAAACGCACAGAAGAGGAATTGAAAAAGGCCAAGGCGGAACTCGAGAGCCGCGTCGCCGACAGAACGTTTGAGGCAGCGCAGCTCAGCGAAGTCCTGAGGGAAAAAGTCCGCCTGCTCGAGATCGCGCATGACGGAGTGATCGTGCGAACCGTCAACGGTTCGATTCTGTCCTGGAATCAGGGCGCCGAGAGCATGTACGGGTGGCGCGCCGTCGAAGCGCTGGGCAAGCGGACCCACAGCCTGCTGCAGACGAAGTTTCCGGAGCCCCTCACAGACGTCGATGCCCGGCTTCTTCGTCAGGGTTGGTGGGAAGGGGAGTTGGTTCATACCCGGCGCGACGGCACGGAGATAGTCGTGTCGAGCCGGTGGGTCTTGCAGCGGAATGAGGAGAGCCGGCCGGTGTCGGTCATGGAAATCAACCGCGATATTACCGCGCACAAAAAAGCTGAGCTCGCTCACCAGGAGAGCGAAGCTCGGCTCCTGGCGCTCATCGAGGCCACCGGCGACGCGGTTTTCGAATTTGACGAAGAGAGCACCTACCTGAACATCTGGACGACCAACGAGAGTTTGCTGGCCCGGCCCAAAAACGACCTGCTGGGCCGGCGGATCGAAGAGGCCCTGGGCTTCGAAGCTGCGCGCCCGTTCCTCGAGGCCTTCGCCCGCGTGCTGGCAACGGGGTTTTCGGAGAGCATCGAGTACTCGCTGGATTTCCCCGAGGGCGCGCGCTGGTTTTCAGGCAACATCAGCCGCATCGGGGCCCCCGGCGGCTCGCCGCGGCGGGTCTGCCTGTGTGTGCGGGAAATCACCGAGCACAAGCAGGCGGAAGAAGATCTGAGGCACACTTCCGAGCGCTTCCGGCTGGTCGTTCAGTCGGTCAAAGACTATGCCATTTTCATGCTTGATGCTGACGGCCATGTGCTGACCTGGAACGAGGGCGCGCAGCGTTTGAAAGGATACCGGCCGGAGGAGATCATCGGAAGAAGCTTCTCCGCTTTCTATCCGCCGGAGGACGTGCTCGCGGGCAAGCCGGCACGCCTGCTGAGCATCGCGGCGGCGGAAGGCCGCGTGGAAGACGAGGGCTGGCGGGTACGAAAGGACGGCTCGCGATTCTGGGCCGACGTGGTGATCACCGCGCTCCGCGATGAGGCGGGCGAATTGCGCGGCTTCGCCAAAGTGACCCGCGACATGACCGAGCGCCGGAACTCTGAAGAAGCCGTGCGCGAACTCTCCGGTCGCCTGTTGCGGCTCCAGGACGAAGAGCGGCGCCGCATGGCGCGGGAGCTGCACGACAGCACCGCCCAGACGGTGTCGGCGTTGGCGCTGAACCTGGCTCTGGTGCAACAGCGCGCCGGCGCCGCGCTCGACGCCAAGGCGCTGAAATGTCTTGTCGAAGCCTTGGCGCTAGCCGAGCAGGCGTCGCACGAGATCCGCACGTTCTCCTACCTGCTGCACCCGCCGATGCTTGACGAGGCGGGGTTACCCTTCGCGCTCCGCTGGTACGTGGAAGGATTTGCAGCCCGGACCGGGATTGAGGTCGATCTGGACTTGTCACCGGACGTGGGCCGGCTTCCGGGCGACGTGGAAACGGCCCTGTTCCGCATCGTTCAGGAGTGCCTGACGAACATTCACCGGCACTCGGGGAGTCCTACGGCGAGCATTCGGCTCGAGCAAGACGACCATCAGATCCGCCTGGAAGTGGCGGACGAAGGTAAGGGACTGCCGGCGGGGCTATTCGCAGAGACCGATGGCGGTCCGGCCAAGCTCGGCGTCGGGATCCGCGGCATGCGCGAGCGGGTGCGGCAACTGGGCGGGCAGCTTGAAATCAAACCGGGCAAGCCCGGCACTATCGTCAAGGTGCTGCTGCCGCTTCCCGAGACGGCGTGATGAGCTGTAGACCCTGAGTGCCCAGGGCGGCGGACGATTGCAAGAGTATGCCGATCCAGCTAGGCTAGTAAATAACCGGCCTCGAAGGCTCCTACTGGCCCGTGCCCGATCCCGAGGAGCCGCCCGGCGCCCGTTTGCCCTTCACCTCAACCGAAGACACGCTC
>Ga0335078_10010302_pt1 | contig 13843 bp, 10 predicted proteins | sample Lox_Sample_32_FD_206711 | JGI IMG/M metagenome (GOLD analysis project Ga0335078, IMG submission 206711) | Soil microbial communities from Loxahatchee National Wildlife Refuge, Florida, United States - Lox_Sample_3.2 | ecosystem: Environmental > Terrestrial > Soil > Wetlands | place: USA...
CCGCCACGCGCAAAGCCATGAAGCAGATCACCGGGGCGATCATCGCGATCACCGTGGTGCTGACGGCGGTGTTCGTGCCCTCGGCCCTGCAGCCCGGCGCGACGGGGGTGATCTATGCGCAGTTCGCGCTCACCATCGCCGTATCGATGGCGATTTCGGCGTTCCTCGCGCTGTCGTTCACGCCGGCACTGTGCGCGGCGCTGCTCAAGCCCGAGCGCCACGAGGGCCGGCACCTGCTGTTCCGCTGGTTCGATCGGGCTTTCAACGGCACTGCGCACGCCTACGAGGGGCATGTCGGCAGCGCCGTGCGGCACGCGCCGCGGTGGATGCTGCTGTTCGCGCTGGTGGCGGTGCTGGCCGGCTTTCTCTACCTGCACATGCCGACGAGCTTCGTCCCCGACGAGGATCAGGGCATGATGCTGGCGCTGGTCAACCTGCCGCCCGATGCGACTCTGCAGCGCACCGACGAGGTCATGAGTCAGATTCGGGCGAAGCTCGTGCACGGGCCGTTCGGCAAGGACATCGTCGGCATGTTCCAGCCGGAGGGCTTCAGCTTCGTCGGCAGCAGCGAGAACGTCGGCATGGTGTTCATGAAGCTGACCGACTGGAGCAAGCGCTCGCAAAGCGTGATGCAGTTGATCCCGGCGGTCGATAAGCTGGCGGCGACCATTCCCGGGGCGAAGGTTTTCGCGCTCAACCTGCCGACGATCCGCGGCCTCAGCCGCTTCGGCGGCATCGATCTTTACCTGCTGGCGCGCGCCGGCCAAACACACCAGCAGCTCGATACGGCCGCGACGACCCTGCTCGCCGATGCCGCCCGGAACCCGATGCTGTATCAGCTGCGCGAGAACGCCCTGCCGAGCGCTTCCCAGCTCGACATCGCGATCAACCGCAGGCAGGCCGCCTCGATGGGACTGTCTCTGAGCGACGTCTATGCCACCGTCGACACCGAGATCGCCCCCAAGTACATCGACCAGATGTCGTACGCCGGTCGCATCAAGCGCGTCTACATCCAGGACGAGCCGAAGTACCGCATGGACCCGGATGCGCTGCGCCAGCTGTATACGCCATCGCCGGAATCGCCGGCCCCTCCGTCGGCCGGCGCCGCGGCGACGACCCGCTCATCCTCCGGGGCGGGCTCGCCTTCGAGCCTGGATGCCATGATTCCCCTGTCGAGCGTCATCGACGCCAAATGGAGCGTCGGACCCGCCGTGCTGCAGCGCTACGACGGCTATCCGGCGCTCGAGATCGTGGGTAATCCGGGATCCGGCTACACGACCGGCCAGGCGATGAGCGCCGTGCAAGGCATCATCCGCCACTCGCTCCCGCCCGGGTACGGTGCGGACTGGACCGGCCAGTCGTACCAGGAGCTGCTGTCCGGCAACTCGGCGCCGCAGCTGATGGGCCTGTCGATCCTCGTCGTGTTCCTCGGCCTCGCGGCGCTGTACGAAAGCTGGTCCATCCCGGTCGCGGTCCTGCTCGTGGTGCCGCTCGGCCTGCTCGGCATGATCGCTTTCTGCCGCTTGAGTCATATCCCGAACGACATCTATTTCAAGATCGGCCTGGTCACGGTCATCGGCCTGGCGGCGAAGAACGCCATCCTCATCGTGGAGTTCGCGGTTCAGAGCCAGGCGGCCGGCGCCTCGCTCTTCGAAGCGGTCACGGGCGCTGCGCGGCTGCGCCTGCGGCCGATTCTCATGACCTCGTTCGCGTTCATGCTCGGCGTGCTGCCGCTGGTGGTCTCGAGCGGCGCCGGCGCGGTCTCGCGGCACGAGATCGGCACGGGCGTGATCGGCGGCATGTTGTTCGCCACCGTGTTCGGGCTGCTGCTCATTCCGGTGTTCTATGTGACCGTGCGCCGCCTGCTCGGCGACCGGTTGGCGCACCCCGCAGCCTCGGCCGCAGCCGATTGAGGAGCGTCCCCGAGCGCGCCTGCCGGATGCGGGCTCGAGGAGCGCTCCATTGGCGGCTAGTAATGGAAGCGGTAGCGCAGCTCGGCGTAGATCTGGAACGGGTTGTCCCAGTGCAGCCCGCCGAAGGTGAGGCTGTTGTCGGTGAGCAGGTGCTTGTTGGTCACGTTGAGCGCCGTGATCGAGCCCTGCAGATCCGGGCTGAAATTGCGCCCCACGGTGAGATCGAGGATGGCATAGCTCGGCAGATGGCTCGAGGGTCCATCGCCATTGGACAGACCCGAGTTGACCGACAGGTTGGTGCCGATGAAGAACCGGTCCGGCAGATCGGCGTTGTAGCCCGCGTTCAGCGTGTTGCGCTGGTCGTGGTCGAGGGCGTAGTAGCCGCCGCTCACGTTCGGCAGGCTGATCAACCCGCCGGTGAGCGCCCCGAAGGCGTCGGCGGTCTGATTGGAGTAGGCGAGGTGCACCTGGCCGTATCCCCACAACGGGGGTGAGCGCACGGTGAGCTCGCGTCCCTCGATGAGCGCCCCCTGGTCGGTGATCGGCAGATAGATGTCGGAGTTGCCGATCGGGTTGTGATCGAAGAAGTTGGTCGACTGGGTGACGAAGTAGTCCGCCTCGATGCTCCAGCCCTTCACCGGGATGGTGAGGCCGAACTGGCGCTCCCGGTCGCGCTCGCCGGGCAGCGGCAGGAACTGGCTGTTTTGCGCGCTGGCGTAGGTCACGAACGGGCCCGAGAGCGTCTCGAGCGGCGGCGCCTGGTAATACTTGCCCCAGAAAGCGGTGAGCACCCAGTTCAGGCGCGGCAGCTTCACGGTCGCACCGTACCGCGGGTCGGTCGCGTTCTCGGTGGTCGCGCCCTGGAAGTGCGACTGGCGCACGCCGGCCGAGAGGCGCAGCCAGTTCGTGGCGTCATAGGTGTCCTGCAGCCAGGCGGCGAGGAAGCCGCCCGTCGGGCTCTCGAGCTCGAGCAGCGGCGGCGAGCTGCCGTCGGTGAAGTTCAGATTGAAATCCGCCTGATCCTGCTGCGCGAAGCCGTAGGCGCCCACCTGCAGGTGGTTGCGGCTGAAGCTCATCCGCAGATCCTCCTCGCCGCCTTCGTACTGCGAGCTGTGGTGGAAGCGGGTGACGATGGGATAATCCTCGGCGCCGCCGTCGTAATCCGCCCGCTCGTAGTGATACATGATCGAGCTCGTGAGCACGGCGTCGTTGGCGAACGTGCGCACCCACGAGAGCAGCGCGAAGTTGTCGGCCTCGCCCTGCGTATCGCCCTGGCTCGGGGGCGTGCAGCCATCGATGGTCTCGAACGCGGATTGCGTGCAGTTCGGGATCTGATAATCGTCCTGGCGCATCTGGCCGACGAAGCGGAATTCGTCGTGCGTGCTCGGGTCATACTGCAGGTTGGTGAACAATCCGTAGCCCTGCGATTCATCGTGGATGACCTGAGAGACGGGCGTCTGCAGGCCGAGATTGCTGCGATTGCCCTCGACGCTCGCGTAATACGCGAAGTCATCGGTGTGGCTCGCGGCGCTCAGGTAATCGTCGGTCTGGCCGAAGTTGCCGGCCGTCACGCCGACCTCCGCCTGCTTGTCGCTGCCGAAGCCGGTCTTCGGGCTGACGTTGAAGATGCCGTAGGTCCGATCGCCCTCGTCGGCCTGGTAGCCGCCGCGCTCGGCCTCGAGCGTCTGGATGTCCTGCGGGTCGAGCGCGGGGCCCAGGTTCTCCGCGATGTTGGTATTCGGAATCTCGACGCCGTCCATCAGCCAGTTGGTCTGATGGCCGCCGCGCATGTGCAGCATGTCATGCGCCTCGTAGGCGCCCGGAACATAGTCGGTGATCATGGCGAGACTGTTGGCATTGATCGCCCCCGGCGTCTGCGCGATGTCCTGCTGGCTCACGAGCGTGACCGGCGTGATCGAGGCCACGACCGGCGGCGCCGCGAAGCCGGTGACCGTCACCGGGGCGAGCTTGCCGACGTTCCGGCGCGACAGCAGCACCTCGGGGCGCGGGAAGTATCCGGCCTCGACCGTCACCGGCTGTGTCGTGGGAATGAATCCCTTGCGCGAGACCGTGAGCCGGTAGGTGCCGATCGCGACATCCGCGAAGTCGAACCGGCCTTGCGCGTCGGTCAGCCCCGTCATCACGGCGCCCGATGCCAGCGACTGCAGCTGCACGTGCGCGCCCGGCACCGGCTGGGAGCGCGCGTCCTCGACGGTGCCCCTGATGCTGCCGAAGCCCGCCGCCCGCGCGTGCCGGGGGTCCCAGAGGGTCAATGCCAAAAACAACGCCAACAGAACCGCGCGCGCCGTGCGCCCGCGGCCGACTGAATTGGTTTCCAAACGACTGCTCCCGCGGACCCGAGGGGGTCCGCATCAGGTTTCGCGAATAGCCCTGCGTCGGCCGCGGGGATTTGCCCGCAACCGACGGTACGGCTCCTCATCGAGGCGGGATCAGAGGGGAGCGGGAGGCGCGCGGGCCTGCGGGAGGCGGACGAGTCGAATGCCGGCCGGCGCCGGCATCACGGTGACGACGATGGCGATGATCGCCAGCAGCAGGTAGAGCGTCGCGAGAATCAGCGGCGGCGGCGCGGCGCTGAACCCGGTGGTGAAGACACAAAACCCATCCTGCATGAGTCCGTGTCCGTGCCGGTCGGGCATCGGCATCGGCATGGGCATGGGCATACCCATGCCGTCCGCTGCCGCCTTCGCCTGGCGCAGCAGCTGCGGCGGGAAACCGCCGGGACAGATCATGAGGGAGAGCGTTCCGTCGGCCGAGGGCATGAAGCCGATCGGAATGAGCGCCCGCAGGCCGAACGCCAGCAGGGCGAGCACGAGGAGCGGGCGCCGGGTTTTCATGGCAGACCCGGACTAGAGCTGCGGCCGGCCGGTAAAGTTCCCCGGCCGTCTCAGAAGGAAAACCCGACCGAAATGACGAGCGCATTCGGCCAGAAGCGGACCTGGGAGGTGCGGATCAGACCGGCCGTGTCCGCCGTCAGTTTGGTGTTGACCTGCGCGACGGAGTAGGAGGCGTAGACGTGCCAGCGGTCGGCCACCTCATAGCTCAGCCCGGCCGTTATCGCAGGTCCGATCGACGGGGGCAGGGAGATCGAGGTGGGACCGCCGCTCACCGCATTGCCCGCGGCGGTCGAGCGGCGATCGATGAACTGGGTGTAGTTCACGCCGGCGCCGAAGTAGGGCCGCAGTCGGTCATTCGGATCGCCGAATACATACTCGAGCAGAAGCGACGGCGCCACCCAGCGGGCGGTGGAGATGACCTGGCCGTTGAAGGGAACCGAGCCGAGCGTCGCCGGCCCCCTGCCCTCGGTCTTGGTGAGGGGCGGATAACCGAAGGCGAGCTCCAGATTCCAGTTCGGGGCGAGGGTCCGCACGTACGCGAGGTACAGCGTCGTCACGTCATCGAAGTGCACGTTGAGGCCGGACGGCACGTACGGTCCCGAGATGTCGTCGGCGCTGCCCTCGTAGTGCACGAAATACACCCCCAACCGGATGTCGTTGGGACCGCCGTCGGCCGCGTAGGCTCCGGTGGCACCCAGCACCAGAGCGGCGGCCAGCGCGAGTGTGGTGATCTTCGTCTGCATGGAGATCCCTCGACTCAGAAGTGGCTGAAGAAGCCGCGGGCCGCCACGGCGCAGAAGGGCGCCTCCGTGCTGTGGAAGGACTGCACGGCCGTGGCCTCGCCCTCCGTGGCGATGAGCTGTGCCTCGGTCTGCTGCAACGCCCCCTGCAGCTGCGCGTAGGGGCCGCCTGGAGTGGCATTGAGGTCGAGCACGGAGATCAGCCCACCCGCGACCAGCGGGCTCCAGAAAGCGGCCATGGTCTCCGTGTTGACGCTGAAGTACACGGTCGGGTCCTGGTCGCCGCCACAGAGCAGCATCGGCATCTGCGGCGTCCAGCTGCGCATGTCATTCAGCTTGAAGTCCTGGCGCAAGGTGTTCTCGGGCGAGGCCGCGAGCGGCACGCCCGCCATGGGCGTCGGCAGCGCGCCGTCGGGGTTGGCGAGCGCATCCTCGAGGTAGCCGATGCGGTAGCTGTCGTTGATCAGGAACGGCTTGCCGAAGCCGGCATCGGCGATCGGATTGTTGGGCGGCGGCGCCAGAATCGCATCCAGCAGCGAATTGCCCGTGCTCGGGGGCGCGCTGTCGAAGAGCGCCGCTTCCGGCAGGCTGCCCTGCTGGAAAAGGGTGGTGAGCGGCGTCGTGCTCGGCAGCAGGCTCTCGATGCCGCCCGCGTACTGCGCGGTGTAGAGATCGCTCGGCTGCACGTAGAGGTTGCCGTAGGCCTTCTGATAGCTCGTCGTGATGAGCGGCGCGAACACCGTCGAGCCGATGTTGACGTTGCCGAAGAACACCGCGTCGCCGAACGCTTCGAGGGCGTAGGGCCCGGACATCGGCGCGGTCGCGGTGACGGTCTCGCCCGCCGCCTGCATCGCCTTGTCGGTGGCCATGGCGACGTAGCCGCCCTCCGAGTAGCCGGTGACGAAGAGTGCGCCGCTGTCGGTGGTCGCCGGAGTGAAGCTGCTCGGCAGCGCCTTGCGCGCCGCGGTCAGCGCATCCATCATGTCGTCCGCGTTCTGCGCGGCGTTCAGGTACGGGTGGTAGCCGAGATTCGAGATGTCATAGCCGGCGTAATTGGGCGCCACCACGATGTAGCCTTGCGCGGCGAAGACCGCCGCGATCATCGCCCCTTCGGTGTTGGCGGGGTTGGTCACGTCGGCGATGTTGAAGGACGCATCGGTGTTGGTGCCGTGGGCATAGAGCACAATGGGGCGGGCGCCCGAGCATTGCGCCCCCGAGCCCGTGGGCACCATCAGCGCGCCCGAGACCTCGGTGGGCGCGGGGGTGGAGCCCGCACCCACGGTCCAGTACTTGATGTAGTAGAAATCAACGCCGCAGGCCGGCGTACCGGCGAGTGCCAGCAGCTGCTGGCCCGAGCTGCTCGAGTTGAGTTGGCTGGCGAAGTCGGCCGCGTTGAGCGATGCGATGCGCAGCGGCGGATCATCGACGAGAGTGCCCCGATCGGTGGCGGTCGAGACCGTCCCGGTGGGACTGTCGCTGCCGCAGGCCGCAAGAGCCAGAGCGGCCGCGGCCACCCCGAGGACGCCAATCTTGCGCAACATGCTGCCCTCTCCCCGGGCTTCTGCGGCTGCGGTTGACCCCCCGCAGGCTTTTTAGGCGCAGACCCCCCGCTCGTGGCGCAGAGCATACACGGTCTGCCGCAGAGCCGGTACGCCGGCCCGGCTGAAGAAATGTGTGTTGCGTTCATGCAACACCGATGATGACGGCGGTCGTCCGCGGTTTCGAGCGGCCGATCGCGTCCGCCACCTGCGGTCGCGGCGGCCCCGGTGCCTCGCATCGCGCCAATCAGCCCGAGGCGACCTCGAAATCAGGGTCGAGCTGCGCCGCCCAGGCGAGGAGTCCCCCTTCGAGATGCGCCGGCGCCTCGATGCCGGCGCGCACCGCCAGCGCGCACGCCGCGAGACTGCGCCGGCCGCTGCGGCAGATGAAGACCGGAGTCCCTCCCTCGGCAAGCTCCCCGAGCCGGCCGCCGAGCTCCCCGAGCGGAATATTGCGCGCCCCGGCCAGGTGCCGCGTGGCGAACTCGCGCGGCTCGCGCACATCGATCAGCACGAGTGGCCCTGCCGCGCGCGCCGATGCCAGCCGATCCCGCAGTGCCAAAGGCGACAGTCGCTGCACGGAGCTCAGGTCCGGCGCATCGCACGACTCGCCCGCATCCCGCGGCGAGGTGATGGTCGGATGCTCGCCGCAGACCGCGCAGTCGGCGCGCCGTGCCACCGGCAGCTCGGTGAATCGCAGCTCGAGCGCATCGTAGATGAGAAGCCGTCCGATGAGCGGCTCGCCCGCTCCGGTCAGGAGCTTGATCGCCTCGGTCGCCTGGATCGCCCCGAGCACGCCCGGCAGCACTCCGAGCACACCCGCCTCGGCGCAGCTCGCCACCGCGCCCGGCTGCGGCTCGGCGAACAGGCAGCGATAGCACGGCCCGCGACCCGGCACATAGGTGATCGCCTGCCCCTCGAAACGGTGGATCGCCGCCGAGACGAGCGGCTTGCCGAAGAGCACGCAGGCATCGTTGATGAGATAGCGGGTGTTGACCCGGTCGGTGCCATCGAGCACCAGATCGTATCCTTGCAACACCTCGCGAATATTCCGGCTCGTCAATGTGACCGCGTGCGCGATCACGGCGATCTCGGGATTCAATGCCAGCAGCCGCTCGCGCGCCGTGGCTGCCTTCAGCCGGCCGATGTCGGCGCTCGCGAACAAGACCTGGCGCTGCAGGTTCGAGAGCTCGACGGAATCGCCGTCCGCCACCCCGAGCGTGCCCACCCCGGCCGCCGCGAGATAGAGTGCCGCCGGTGAGCCGAGGCCGCCCGCTCCGGCCACCAGGACCCGGGATTTCTTCAGTCGCTCCTGGCCGGCCGCGCCGATCTCCGCGAGCGCGAGGTGACGGTCGTAGCGGGCCCGCTCCGCCGCCGAGAGCGTCACGCGCCCAAGCTCCACTCAGCCGCCACTCAGCCTCCGCTCAGGGCGCAGATGACGTGCACGGTATCGCCGGGCCGCACCGGCTGCGAGAGCGCGGTCACCTCGCTCGTGTTGAGGTAGAGACGGATGTGCGGGCGGATGCGGTTCTGCTCGTCCACCATCCGGAAGCGAATGCCGCCGAAGCGCCGCTCGAGATGGGCCAACACCTCCTCGATGGTGGCGCCGGCTCCCGGTACGGCGGCAGCGCCGCCCGTATAGGATCGCAGCGGGCTCGGAATGCGCACCGTGCAGCTCATGGCTCGCGCTCGGGGCTCCTACGCGGCGTGGGTGACGGAATAGATCTCCGGCAGCTGGCGCGCGATGCAACGCCAACTCTCGCCGCCGTTGGCTCCCGCCCAGACCTCACCGCCCGTTGTGCCGAAATACACCCCGATTCGCGGCAGCCGCTCATCGATGCACATCGCCTGACGCAGGACGGTGAGCCACGCCTGCGAGCGCGGCAGCCCGCGATCGAGCCGCCGCCAACTCTTGCCGCCATCGCTCGTGCGATACACCGCGGGCTTGCCCGCGATCGAGGTACGCGGCCACACCGTCTGACCGTCCATCGGCAACACCCAGGCGGTGTCAGGATCGGTCGGATGCAGGACGACGGGAAAGCCGATGTCTCCCACTTTCTTCGGCATGGCGCGGCCGATCCGCTCCCAGCGCCGCTGCGGCCGGTCGAGTCGGTAGATACCGCAGTGGTTCTGCTGATAGAGCCGGTCCGGAACGCGCGGATGGAGCGCCACGCAGTGCGGATCGTGACCGAACGGCACGGTCGGATCCGGCAGGAAGTCCGCGGCGCAGCCCTCGTTGAGCGGTGCCCAGTCCTCGCCACCGTCGGTGGATTCGAACACGCCACCGCCGGAGAGCGCGAGGTACAGGTGCCGCGGGTCGCGCGGATCGACGATGATCGAGTGGGTCAGCTGCCCGTCCGGCGTGCCGAAGCTCGCCCATTTGGGGTACATGCGGTTGTCGTTGAAACCCACGACCGGCTGCCAGCGCTCGCCACCGTCCTCGGAGCGGAAAAGACCAGCCGGCGAGCTGCCGGCATACCAGGTGCCTGGCTCGTAGGAGTGCCCGGGCGTGAGCCAGAAGACCCGGTCCACGGCCCGTGGCTGCTCACCCTCGCCCGCCTTGCGAAAGGCCGGCGGCTGCGCCGCCTCCCGCCAGCTGCGGCCGCGGTCGGCCGAGCGATACACCGTCGGTCCGAGATGCCCGGTCTTGGCCGCCATCAAGAGGACTCGCGGCTCGCGCGGATCCTGCACGATGTGGTGGATGATGTGCCCGAGGAACTGCGGGCCGGAGAGTTTCCAGCCGCGCCGTCGCGCATCCGGCCGCAGCGCAAACGCCCCCTTGCGGGTGCCGATCCAGAGTGCGTCACTCATAAGTCATTGGAGTAAGGACCGCGTATCGGCGAAGCATCGCCGCAGCGGCTCGGGCCTGTCAATTCGTCCTGCAACGTGGGCACGGTTCGCCAAAACGGCCGCCGGCCCGTTCTTGCCAATTCACTAGATCCGGTAAAGCCGCAGCAGCTTCGCGCGCGAGATGATGACCCGCGCATGACCGCGGCGCAGGACCTCGGCGCGGAACGCGGTGGGGTTGGTCGCGAGAATGAGGAGCACCATGAGGATGTTCTCGCCGATGAAGCGCAACAGGCCCCGGCGGCCGACGCGCGAATCCTTGGCCGCCTCGAAACCATAACGGGAGACGATGCGCACGAGCTGTGCGCTGTGCGTGGCGGTCGCGAGCCAGAGCGAGGAGAGAAGAAGCGGGACGGGCATCCGAGACTAACTCCCAGGCCCACCCTTCGGTTGCGTGGCGCTACGCGGCTTGCGCCCTTTCGGAATCGACGCCGGCGACCTTGCCCGCGCCCCGGGTCATCGCCCAGTCGAGCAGCCGGCTCGCAAGGCCGCCTCCGAGGCTCGCTCCGGTCACATTCTCCAGGCGGTATGCGCTGCCGTGCAGAATGGCTTCGGCGGCCGAGATACCGCTGCGGACCGCGGGGCCTATGCCTTCGGCCATGTCCCGGGTGGCAAGGCCGGCCGCATCGCCCGCGATGAAGGCATTGCCGCGGCGCACTACATCCACACGGCCGCGGAGATAGTAGCTGTAGCCCGAGGGGTCGTAGTGCGCGCCCTTGGCCAGCCCTCCGGCCAGCATCCTCGTGAAGAGCGACCAATGCTCGTGGATCGAGCGGCGGCTCGCCTTGATGCGATCGGCCATGCCGCCGATGCCGATGTTGAGCCAGCCATTCTGCTTCGGCACGTACCAGGCGTATCCCGGCAGACCGTGGTCGAAGAACCAGAGGTGACAGTCAGGATCCCTCCAGTCGTACTCGATCTCGTGCTCCAGGGTGACGGTCTGAAGCTCGCTCGCCCGCGGGTTGAGCTCGCGGAAGAGCAGCCGGTAGACCGGGCAGCGCGTGCCCCCCGCGCCGATGAGATAGCGGCAGCGAAACGCCTCATCGACGACATAGCCGCCGTCCTGCTCGCGGATGCTGCGCACCGTGTGCTCGATGACCTGCGCTTGGGAGCGCTCGAGGAGCCAGGCGTCGAACTCCACGCGGCGGATCGAGTGCTGCACGCTGCGCACCGGCAAATGCAGTCCCTTCACGTGCAGGTGCAGTTTCTCGAAGGTGAGAAAGCGGTGCGGATAGGCGCCGATGTCGATCGCGAGCTCGCGCACCACTTCGGGGGTGATCCAGCCCGCGCAGAGCTTCAGCCGCGGGAAGCGCTCCTTGTCGAGCACCACGACGTCCGCGCCCGCCTGCTTGAGCTTCCAGGCGGCGCTCGAGCCCGCCGGGCCGCCGCCGACGATCAGGACGTCACAGCTGCGCATGTTTGACTTCGCGGGTGGATTTCGTGGCGTCGACTCAGCGCGAGTAGAGATGCTCGCGGGTCATCGGCACGTCGTTGTTGTCGCGCGGCGCGAAAACGACCTGGAAGAGCTGCAGCGCCCCGGTCGTGAATCCCGCCACCGAGCCCGCCAGATACATGCGCCACATGCGCACGAAACGCTCATCGAACATCTCGCGCACGCGGCCGCTCGCCGCCTCGAAGAGCTCGAGCCAATGGCGCAGCGTCTGCGCGTAATGCAGCCGCAGGTTCTCGACGTCGAGCACCGAGAAGTCCCGCGGCTCGAAAATCTGCATCATCTCCGCGAGCGAGGGCGGATAGGCGCCCGGGAAGATGCGTTTCACGATCCACGGCTGCAGCGGCGCCGGCCGGTTGCGGCCGATCGAGTGGATGAGCCCGCGGCCGTTGGGACCCAGGCTGCGCGCGATCACCTCCCCGAGCGCCGGATAGTTGGCGAGGCCGACATGCTCGAGCATGCCGACGGAGACGAACGCGTCGTAGCGGCCGGAAATGTTGCGGTAGTCGTCCTCGATGAACTCGACCTGCGAGGTGAGCCCTTCCCGCGCCGCGCGCGCGCGCGCGTAGGCCACCTGCTCGCGCGAGATATTGAAAGCCCGGACCTTTACCCCGTAATGGCGCGCCATGTGAAGCGCGAGCGTGCCCCAGCCGCAGCCGGCCTCGACCACGCTCTCACCCGAGCGCAGACGGACCTTGCGGCAGACGTGATGCATCTTGGCGGTCTGCGCCTCATCCAGGCTCGCGGTCGGCGTCGGGTAATAGGCGCAGGTGTACGCCATGGTCTCGCCGAGCCAGAGCGAGTAGAAGTCGTTGCCGATGTCGTAGTGGTGGTGGATGTTCTCGCGCGCCCGGGACAGCGTGTTGACGTGCGGCCGGCGAAAACGGGCCACCAGGCGCTGCAGCGCCGAGGGTTGCGGGCCGGGGAGCCCGGCGCGGTAAACCGACTCGAGCAGCTGCACCAGATCGCCCTCGATCTCCAGGCGCCCCTCGCTGTAGGCATCCGGAAAGCGCACCTGCGGATCGGCCAGGATGCCGAGCAGGGTGGCGCGGCTCGAGATCCGCACCCGGGCGATGGGCGTGGCGCCGGCGGGCGCGATGCGCTCGCCGCTCCAGAGGACAAACTCGAGCGGCGGATTGCCCAGATACCCGAGCAGGCTCGCCAGCAGCCGCCCTTCGACGGAGCGGGTGCCGGGTGAGGGAATCGAGCGCTCCGCCAGGGGTTGCGGACGCTTCTCTGCGGGCTCATGCGCATGCTCGTGCGCCAGCTCCGGGGCAGGCAGCCCCGGGGGCCGCTCTCGGCGAGCCGCGCTCTCGACGCTCTCGTTGCGGGCATTCACGGGTCGTTCTCCCCTTCTTCTCCCAAGGCCGTAATCTACCATGCGGATCAGGGCGCGAGTGCCAGGCGATAGCACTCGAGCAGCCGCTGCACGTGGGCCTCCACGCCGAAGGCCCGCGCGCTCGCGAGCGCGCCCTGCGCGTACGAGAAGCGGCGCTCGGCGTCCTGCAGCGTATCGATGACCGCGCCGGCAAAAGCCGCGCAGTCGCCCCCCGGCACCAGCCGCCCGTTCACTCCGTCCTCCACCACCTCGGGCAGCCCGCCGACCGCGAAGGCGATGACCGGGCGGCCCGCCGCCAATGCCTCGATGGCGGCGAGGCCGAGCCCCTCGGACTCGGACGGCATCAACACGAGATCGATCGCCGAGAGCAGGCGCGGAACATCGCTGCGGCGGCCGAGGAAGCGGACGTGTTCCGCGAGCCCGAGCGTGCGGGTCAGCGCCTCGCAATCCGGGCGCTCCGGGCCGTCCCCGACGACGAGCAGCAGCGCGCGCGGACAGCTGCGCACGATCGCGGGCAGCATGCCGATCATGACGCGATGGCCTTTGACCGGGTGCATCCGGCCGATGAGGGCGAGCACCGGACGGCCCGCCTCGATGCCAAGCTCGGCGCGCACCCGGCGGCGCTCGGCCGGCGCCCGGCTCATCACTCCGAGGGCAATGCCGTTGCGGGCGACGCGAATCCGATCGGGCCGTATGTGGTACCGGCTCACAGTCAACTCGCGCACGGCTTCCGACACGCAGACGCCGGCATCCGCGGGGCGGGCGAAGAGTCGCGCGAGGGCGCTCAAGGCCCCCCCGGGATCGTTGAGGTCGTGCACGTGCAGCAGGGTGCGTGCGCCCACGAGCCGCGCGGCGATTCGCGCGACCAGGCTTCCCTTCACTCCCGTGGCGTGCAGCAGCCGCACGCCGGCGCGCCGGGCCAGGGCGGCGACCCGCAACACCACTGTTGGATCCCATTTGGCGGCGTCGAGGAACACCGGATCGATGCCCCGCGCCCGCAGCTCGCGCGCGGCCGGATGCGGCGCGCGCAGGAAGCATACCGTGAGCTCGACACCGCACTGCGCGAGGAGCGGCAACACGTTGAGGAGATAGGTCGTGACGCCGTGCGGCACGCCGCCCGCGTAGCCGAAGTGATCGGCGAGGACCATGACGGGCGGCAGA
>Ga0335078_10010303_pt1 | contig 13840 bp, 13 predicted proteins | sample Lox_Sample_32_FD_206711 | JGI IMG/M metagenome (GOLD analysis project Ga0335078, IMG submission 206711) | Soil microbial communities from Loxahatchee National Wildlife Refuge, Florida, United States - Lox_Sample_3.2 | ecosystem: Environmental > Terrestrial > Soil > Wetlands | place: USA...
TCGATCTGGTGGCCACGGATCATTCTCCCTGTCCGCCTGCGATGAAGCGAATGGAAGAAGGCGACTTCCGAAAGGCATGGGGCGGCATCGCAAGCCTCTCAGTGGCTCTCGGTCTTATGTGGACTGAGGCCAGCCGGCGTGGTTCTACATTGACCGATGTTGCCCGCTGGATGTCGGAGGGACCCGCGCGCCTGGCGGGATGTTTCCAGCGCAAGGGCCGAATCGCCGCTGGCTACGATGCGGACTTCGTTGTCTTCGATCCCGATGCCACCTTTCGGGTGACTCAGGATGTTTTGCACTATCGTCATAAGGTTTCCCCATACCTGGGCGAAACGCTGCGCGGCCAGGTCACAGCCACTTACCTGCGCGGGAGCAATGTGTTTTCAGCGGGAAAGTTCTCAGAGAAACCGGGAGGTAAGGAATTTCGGTTTTCACCTGGCCAGGTTGGGACCTAGGTACAGTCAAGAGAGCGGGCATACAAATTCGTTCGTTTTTCGTTCACAATATCTTAAAGAGGCCGCAGGTTGAACAGCCATCCCATCATCGGCGCGCCGGTCCCGCGGAAAGAAGGACGGGACAAAGTCACCGGGCGGGCGCAGTACATCGACGATATGGTACTGCCCGGCATGCTCCACGGCGCGACGGTGCGCAGCCATGTTCCTCGCGGCAAGATTCGCAAGATCACCTTTGGCCCGGGAATCGCGTGGGACGAGTTTGTCATCGTCACCGCGAAGGACATACCCGGCAAGAACTATATCGCCCTCATCCTGAATGATCAGCCTTGCCTGGCCGAAGAATCCGTCAATCATGCGGAGGAGCCGATTCTCCTGCTGGCTCATCCTAACCGGCATATCCTGGCCAAAGCGGTTGCAGCGGTCGCCATCGAATACGACCCCCTGCCCCCGATATTCACCATCGAGGAAAGTGAAACCCGTCGCGAAATTATTTGGGGTACCGACAACGTCTTCAAGAGTTATCTGGTCGAAAAAGGCGAGGTGCAAGGCATTTGGGAGAGAGCCGACTACATCGTCGAGGAAGAATATTTCACCCGCGCCCAGGAGCAGCTTTATATCGAGAACAATGGGGTGATCGCAGTTTTCCATCAAGAGCAGGGAATCACCGTGTGGGGATCGCTGCAGTGTCCTTACTATGTGCACAAGGCGCTGATGGCTTTGTGCGGCCTGCCGGCGGAAAAAGTTCGCGTGGTGCAGATGGAAACCGGCGGAGCATTCGGCGGCAAGGAAGAATATCCGTCGATGATAGCCGGCCATGCGGCGCTGCTGGCGATCAAATCCGGGCGGCCGGTGAAGATCATCTACGACCGCATGGAAGACATGGTGGCGACCACTAAGCGGCATCCCTCTCGGACGCGCCACCGCACTGCGGTTTCGAAAGACGGAAAAATCCTGGGCGGTGAAATCGATTTCACCATTGACGGCGGCGCCTATTGCACGCTTTCGCCGGTGGTGCTGTCGCGAGGCACGATTCATGCCGGCGGCCCATATTACTGGCCAAACATTCGCATTCGCGCCAAGGCGGTTGCCACCAATGCCCCGCCGCACGGGGCGTTTCGCGGCTTCGGCGCTCCACAGTCTCTGTTCGCCATGGAGCGGCACATGGACCGCATTGCGCAGCTGGTGGGTCTGTCGCCCGACGAAATCCGCCGCAGGAATTTCCTGCGGCCCGGACAAACCACCACCACGGAGCAGGTGGTGCGCGATCCGATCGACCTGGGGAAGCTACTTGACCGCGCGCTGGAACTCTCCGACTATCACGCCAAGAAGCAGCGCTTCGCGCGGGAGAATACAGGGGCGCGCGTCCCCGCGCATGCGGGCGGCAAGAAACGTGGCATGGGTATCGCCGCCTTCCTGCATGGCGCGGGCTTTACGGGCTCGGGCGAACGCATGTTGAGTTCCGTGGTCGGCGTGGAGGGCTGCGCCGATGGCACCCTTCGCGTGCTGGTTTCGAGCGCCGAGTTCGGCCAGGGAACCAAGACGATTCTCTGCCAGATCGCGGCGCAAGCCCTCGGCCTGCGCTATGAAGATGTGAGCATGGCTCAGCCGGACACCATGGACGTTCCGAACAGCGGGCCTACCGTGGCCTCGCGCACCGCAATGATCGTGGGAAAACTGGTGCAGTCCGCGGCATTGGGAATCAGGCAGACGCTCATCGCGAGCGGCCGCCTCAGCGACTCCTACTCTCCCGAAGAATTCCGAGCCGCTTGCCGGGGCCACGTAGCCGAGCATGGGCCGTTCCGCTCCCTGGCGCGTTATGAGGAACCGAGTGGCGTTTTCTGGGACGACCAGAAATACCGCGGCGAAGCCTACGCGACCTTCGCCTGGGCCGTTTATGTCGCGGAACTGACGGTTGATCTCACGACTTATAGCGTTTCGGTAGATGACTTCGTGGCACTGCAGGAAGTGGGCAAAGTGCTGCATCCGGTGCTGGCGGCTGGGCAGATCATTGGCGGGGTGGCGCAGGCAATCGGTTTTGCGCTTTATGAAAAGGTCATCTGGCAAGATGGGCGAATGCTGAATGGCCAGATGACCAACTACATCATGCCGACCTCAGCCGATCTACCCGCGATTCGGGTTTTCTTTGAGGAACTGGGCAATGTTCACGGCGCGTTCGGCGCGAAAGGAATCGGTGAACTGCCGATGGACGGTCCTGGTCCAGCGATTGTGAACGCGGTGGAAGACGCTCTCGGCATCCGCTTCGATTCCATTCCGCTGCTTCCCGAAGACATCTTCAAAGCGGTAACTGCTCAGCAGGAACTCGAGCCCGCGGGTGTCCCAGGATGAACCCTCCGCCGGGGAAGAGTCTCAAGCGCGACATTACTTTTGTGGTGAACGGTAAAGAGCGCAAGGTCGAAGCCTATCCGATGGAAAGGCTGCTCGACGTGCTGCGGCATCAGCTCACCCTGACAGGCACCAAAGAAGGATGCGGCGAAGGTGAGTGCGGCTCCTGCTCGGTGCTGATGAACGGCGTGTTGGTGAATAGCTGCCTGGTGCCTGTGCTGCAAGCTCGGGACGCGACGATCGTTACGATTGAAGGGCTCACGAAGGGACAGCGCCTGCATGCTTTGCAGGAGGAGTTTCTCGTGTGCGGCGGCGCCCAGTGCGGCATTTGCACTCCGGGAATGATTCTTGCGGCTTGCCACCTGCTGAAGAAAAAAGCTAACCCTACGCCGGACGATGTGCGCGAGGCGCTGGCTGGCAATCTCTGCCGATGCACAGGCTACGCCCAGATCGTGGAGGCCGTGTTGGTGGCGTCGCGGCGCGGGAGCGAAACATGAGATCGGATCCCGCCGACTACGAGTTGGTGGCTCCCGACAACTTGCAGGCGGTGGTGTCGCTGCTGGCGGAAGACCCGGGAGCGTGGCTGCCAATCGCCGGGGGTACGGACCTGATGGTGCTCTATGCGGCGGGAAGACTTCCTGGCCGCAAGCTGGTAAGCATCTGGAATCTGCCGGAGTTGCGGCGAATCGAAGTTGCCGCGGAGGAAATTCAGATTGGCGCGGGTTGTACGTACAGCGAACTGCGCGAACATGACGTTATCAGCCGAGAGTTTCCCCTGTTGGCCAGGGCTGCAGGCTGGACGGGGGCGATCGCCAACCAGAACCGTGGCACGCTGGGGGGGAATATCGTGAATGCATCGCCGGCCGCGGATTCGCTGCCGGCACTTCTCGTCTATGAGGCCGAATTGATTTTGGTTTCCGTTCGCGGGGAGCGCCGGGTGCCCTGCCTGAACTTTCATACTGCCTACAAGAAGACAAAGTTGGCAGCCGATGAACTCATTCAGGCAATTTGTCTGCCTCGGCGGTTCTCGGGGTACTATTCCTACACGCGCAAGGTGGGAGCGCGCAACGCACAGGCGATCTCCAAAGTCTGCGTTGCCGCATTAGCCCGGTGTCGAGCCGGAGTGATTGAGGATGTTCGCATTGCGGCCGGCAGCGTGGCTCCAGTTCCGCTTCGGCTACTCGTAACGGAGCGGATAGTGCGCGGCAAAGTTATCCAGCCGGGTCTGCTGCGTTCGGCCAGGAAAGCTGCGGCCGAGGAGATCGCTCCCATTGACGATATCCGCTCCACCGCCAAGTATCGTGCCGCCGTGGCTGGAAATCTCGTGGCCGAGTTCCTTGAAGAGCTAAGCCTCGCCGGATCTCCGCATGAGTGAGGTTCTGACGCGCTGGAACCAACTCCCGGAGAGGGGCGCTACCGATGAGATACTGCCGTGTTGCGGCTCGAAGGCGTGGGCGCGGCAGATGTCGGCGGCCCGGCCGCTGACGGACGAAGAGTCTCTTCTGGTGGCGTGCGATGCGGCGTGGAGTCAGCTAAGCGAGCCGGATTGGATGGAAGCTTTCGACAGCCATCCGCGAATTGGGGAGCGAGCGGCGCCTTTGTCGACGGTACCTTCTGCTCAATGGTCGGCGCAGGAGCAGCGCGGCCTGGCCGGCGCCGATGCGGCGGTCAAAGTTGCATTAGCTGAAGGAAACCGGCAATATGAGCAACAATTCAACCGGACGTTCATTGTCTGCGCGACGGGAAAATCGGCGGCGGAAATCCTGCAGATTCTTCTGTGGCGTCTGCAGAACGATGAAGCTACTGAACTGCGCGAGGCGGTTGAGCAGTTGCGCCAGATCACGCATATTCGGCTGAAGAAATGGCTGCAAGGATGAATCGCATCTCCACGCACGTTCTCGACACCGCTCTCGGTCAGCCGGCTCCTGGCGTTGCCGTGTGGCTGGAGCGCCAGCATCCGGGCGGCTGGGAGCCAATGGCGTCGGCGCGCACCGATCAGGATGGCCGCTGCGCACAGGTGCTCGCTCCCGAGCAGATTCTGACTCCGGGAGTGTATCGCCTGGCATTCGATACCGCGAACTACTTCGCGGCCCGGCAGACTACCGCGCTTTATCCGCTGGTTGAGATTACATTTCTGGTGCGGGAAGGCGAATCGCATTTTCACCTTCCGCTGCTGCTGAGTCCGAATGGCTATACCACCTATCGAGGAAGTTGAATGAGGGAGATGCGCCTGCTGACTATGATCGGTGAAGATCGATATGACCGTTTACGCTGCCTCCGTCGGGAGCTGCCGGAATGAGTTCGTCTCTTCGCGAGTGGCTGGGCCTTCTGGTGCGCTGGTTCCATGTGTTTGCGGGGATCATGTGGGTCGGCCAAACATACTACTTCACCTGGCTCGACGGGCAGTTTGGCAAGCTCGAGAAGAGCGCTGCGGGCAGGCAAGTCTCCGGCGCCACAGTTTGGATGGTCCACAGCGGCGGTTTCTACACCGTGGAGAAGCAGAAATCTCTGGACATCGGGCCGGAACAAGTTCACTGGTTTCGTTGGGAAGCATTGTCTACCTGGGTAAGCGGGTTCATTCTGCTTTTCATGCTCTACTACTTCGGCGGCGGCCTCATCGACACCGACGTAGCCGACATTTCGCTGGCCAAGGGCATCACCATCGGATTGGCGGCTATCGCCATTGGCTGGCTTATCTACGACATTGCTGTGCGCTCTCCGCTGGGCAAATCGGAAGTAGCGTTTGTCGTGTTTTCGTTCGGGGTAATTGCGGCTATGTCGTGGGGCTTGATGCACGTCTTCAGCGGCAGGGCGGCCTATATCGAGCTGGGCGCGGTCTTCGGGACCATCATGACGTTGAACGTCTGGATGAGAATTTTGCCGGCGCAACGCAAACTGATTGCGGCGGCAGCCTCCGGCGCGAGCTTTGACTCGTCTCTCAGCGCCCAGGCCAAGCTGCGCTCCAAGCACAATACGTTTCTGGCGGTTCCGGTGGTCTTCATCATGATCAGCAATCACTTCCCGGTGGCCACCTACGGCAATACTTATGGCTGGGAGGTTTTGCTGGCACTGATCCTTCTGGGTTGGGCTGCCGCCAAGGTCATTCGGCGGGTCTAGCCGTGCCCGCGCCGATGTCGATTTCGCAGCCTTGGGCAACGAAACCATATTCGAGTGAAAACAACCAGCGACATCCAGGCTCACGCCACAGAAGTCATCGCCCGCTGCCAGATGCTGGCTGGCTTCAGCGAAGACTCGGCCGGCACGCGGCGCACTTTCCTCTGCCCGTCCATGCGCGATTGCCACCGCGAGATCACGCGCTGGCTGCAGGCTCTTGGTTCTGAGGTCACAATCGATGCTGTGGGAAACCTTCGCGGCTTATATCGGGCCACTACACCCGAAGCTCCCCGCCTGCTCATCGGTTCTCACCTGGATACAGTCCCCAACGCCGGCGCCTATGACGGGGTCCTCGGAGTTTTGCTGGCGATTGCGCTGCTCGAGGGGTTGGAAGGGAAGCGCCTGCCGTTCGCGATTGAAGTGATCGGCTTCTCCGAGGAAGAGGGCGTTCGCTTCGGAACGCCTTTCATCGGCAGCCGTGCCTTGGTAGGCCGACTCGACGCGGACTTGTTGCGCCGCCGTGGTGAGAATGGAATCTCGGTGCGGGAAGCGATTGTGAATTTCGGCCTCGATCCAGAGAGAATCCCGCAAACTGCATTGATGGAGGGCCAGACTCTAGGATACGTTGAGTTCCACATCGAGCAGGGGCCGGTGCTGGAGAGCTTGGGAAGGCCGCTGGCGGTGGTCGAAGCCATCACCGGGCAGACGCGGCTGGAATTCAAGTTCATCGGCAGGGCGAACCATGCAGGCACCACGCCCATGAACCTGCGGCACGATGCGGTCGCCGCGGCGGCAGAGTGGATTTCCGCAGTTGAGCGGACGGCCCAGGCCGAGCCAGGCCTGGTGGCAACGGTAGGCAGAATCGAAGCCAGACCAGGCGCGGTAAATGTGATTGCCGGCGAGGCCTGCGCTACTCTCGACGTGCGCCACAGATCGGACGAGGTGCGCGAGCGTGCGGTTGGTGACATCACGCAACATGCGGAAGCAATCGCATCGCGCCGCGGCCTATCCGTGCGGCAGAATAGACTGATGGAGCAGAAGGCCGTGGCTATGGATCCGTTCCTCGTTAGCCAAATTAAATCTGCGATTCGAGCCGCCGGCTGCGAACCGCATGATATGGCAAGTGGCGCAGGGCACGATGCCATGATCCTGGCGGAGAAGGTTCCCGCGGGAATGATTTTCCTGCGGACCCCGGGCGGCATCAGTCACGATCCGGCCGAGTCGGTCGAACCCGGCGACGTTGCCAAGGCAATCGAGTGTGGGCTGCATCTGCTGGATCAGCTTGCTTCCTCCAGCGAATTTCAAGCCGGCTTTCGAACCGGCTTTCAGAGAAGGATCGACCGTGCATAATCTGGGAGAAACCCGCAGCTCTCAAAAGAGCAACCATCTTCTGCTGACCGCTGACACTTTTGTACGTACGCCGCTGCCCGGAATGAAGGGCTGCACGGCCGTGGTTCACGCCAGCCCGGCCATGGGCGCGGGCTTCACCCAGTACACCGCGGAGTTCGAAGCAGGGGGAGAACTGGGCAGCACCAGCGCGCAGCGATTTGTCTTCGTAATCGAGGGCGCGATTGAACTCACCGCTCTAGGCAAGAAAAGCGAGTTGGCTGAGCGAGGCTATGCCTATTTGCCGGAGGCTATTCATCACCATCTCTCAGCTACACGGCCCAGCCGCGTTGCCGTGATCGAAAAGCCTTACCAGCCGCTCGATTCCGTGGCTGCGCCTCCGGCCATTGTGTCGAGCGAAGACGCAGTTCCCTCGCACCCTCTGGATGACGATCCCTGGCTGCAGGTGAAGTGCCTGCTGCCGGATGAGATGAGTTTTGACTTCGCCGTGAACACCATGACTTACCAGCCCGGCGCCGGCCTCAGTATGGTCGAGATGCACGTCATGGAGCATGGGCTCATCATGCTGGAAGGCGGAGGCATTTACCGGCTGGGCGATTCCTGGTATCCGGTCACTGCAGGCGATTTCATCTGGATGGCGCCGTGGTGTCCCCAATGGTTCGGCGCCATCGGCAAAATGCCCGCGAAGTATTTGATCTACAAGAACTGGAACCGGCATCCCCTGGCATCGGCGAAACGGTGATCCTGCAATGAGGCCCCTTGCAATCGAACAGCAGCGCCTGCTTTCCGAGATCGAAGCTCTTGCCACGATTTCGGCGGCTGATCCCCCGGCGATCACCAGAATCGTCTTTACTCCAGCCGATCTGAAGGCGCGGGCGTGGCTGAAGAGACGCTGTGAAGAAGCGGGCCTTGAGGTGCGTCACGATGCCATCGGTAACACCTTCGCGCGTTGGGGCGGTTCGGATCCGGCCGCATCGGCGGTCGGTACCGGTTCCCACATCGACGCCATTCCCAATGCCGGGAAATACGACGGTGTGGTCGGCGTGCTCGGCGGCTTAGAGGCGATTCGCGCGTTGCAAAGCAGTGGATTCCGTCCGAAGAGATCCATCGAACTGGTGGTTTTCACATCGGAAGAGCCAACGCGATTTGGTATCGGATGCCTGGGTAGCCGTTTGCTCGCCGGAACTCTTTCCCCCGATGCAGCCATCAAGCTGGCCGACAAAGACGGCCGGCGGGTCGACGACGTTCGACGCGAGGCTGGATTCGACGCCGAGCTTGAGCAGGTGAAGCTCTCCGCCGATTACTACAAAGCATTCGTGGAACTCCACATCGAGCAAGGGCCGCTACTGGAGCGGCAAAAAATTCCCCTGGGTGTGGTGACGAAAATCGCTGCGCCAGCCAGCGCACAGATCACGATTGAGGGTGAGGGCGGCCACGCGGGAGGAGTGCTCATGCCGGACCGCCACGACGCGCTATGCGCCGCCGCGGAGTTAATCCTGGCAGTTGAGAGTGCAGCCCGCACCAGCGGCGCTGTGGATACGGTGGCAACCGTCGGCATTTGCGATGTGTTTCCCGGCGCGGTGAACAGCATTCCCAGCCGGGTGCGGCTCACCGTGGATGCCCGCGATACCGACTTGGCGCGGCGCGATGCCGTGATGCAAGCTCTGGAGTCAGCTTGCCGCACGATTTCGGCCCGGCGGCAATTGCGGGTTCACAACGAGATTCTGAATGCCGACGCGCCCGCGGATTGCGCTCCTGAAGTAGTAGCCGCGCTTACTCAAGCTTGTTCCAAACACCAGCTGAAGTATCAATCCATGGTCAGCCGCGCGTATCACGATTCTCTGTTCATGTCGCACATCGCTCCGGTTGCCATGCTGTTCATCCCCTGCCGCAACGGCTACAGCCATCGCCCAGACGAATACGCCGCACCGGAAGACATCGCCCGGGGAACACTGGTACTGGCCGAAACTCTGGCGGCCCTGGCTGCATAATCGGGGCATCAGGCAGTTCTCCGCGACCTCGGCGTTTTAAGATTTTGATTTATCGTCCAGAGCTTGCCAGCAGGTTCCGCCCCTGCGTATGATTTCATCCGGCTATGACAACTGAAAATGTAGTGCGGAAAACCTCCCTTCACGAAAAAACGCAGCTCATGTCGGCATCGGAAATGGAACGCACGCTCGTGCGCCTGGCCCACGAAATCGTCGAAAAAAATGGTGGCGTGCAGAACCTGGGGCTGGTGGGCATCCGCCGCCGCGGCGTTCCTCTAGCCCAGCGCCTGGGCAAGCTGATCGGGCGCATCGAGGACACCAGCATTCCGGTCGGAACTCTGGACATTACTTTTTATCGCGACGATCTCTCAACCTTGGGCCCGAAGCCGGTAGTGCAGGAGCTGGAGATTGGCTTTTCCATCCAGGACAAGAACATCATCCTGGTGGACGACGTGCTTTTCACTGGCCGCACCATCCGCGCCGCCCTGGATGCGCTGTTCTCCCACGGCCGCCCCAGCCGCGTGCAGCTCTGTGTGCTGATCGATCGCGGCCACCGTGAGCTACCCATCGAAGCTGCCTTCGTTGGCCGCAACGTGCAGACCACCATGAACGAGGTGATCGAGGTAAAGCTGCACGAGGTGGATAACATCGAGAAGGTTCTGCTGATGGAGAAGTAGCTTACGCTCTCACACCTTCGAACGGTGCAGCGCACCTGAAACATGGACGCCTTACTCCGCCCACGCATCAAGATCTGTTGTATTTCCGATCTGGAGGAAGCGAGGCTGGCAATTCGTTATGGAGCTTCCGCACTGGGCCTGGTTTCGAGCATGCCCAGCGGGCCGGGGGTTATTTCGGAAGAACGCATCGCCGCAATCGCACAAACGGTGCCACCGGCGATCGGTTCGTTCCTGCTCACATCCGCACAAAGCGCTGAGGCGATCATTCTCCAGCACCGCCGCTGCCGGACGAACACAATCCAGATTTGCGACTGCCTCACCAGCGGCTCTTACCGCGAATTGAAACACGCGCTGCCGGGAATTGCGATCGTGCAAGTGATTCACGTTACTGGCCCGGAATCGGTGGAGGAAGCCCTCGCCGTTGCAGCACAGGTGGATGCCATTCTGCTGGACTCCGGGAATCAAAAGCTCCCAACAAAGGAACTCGGCGGCACCGGCCGAACCCACGACTGGAGCCTGAGCCGGCAGATTCGAGAGCAGATCGATGTCCCGCTGTTCTTAGCAGGTGGAATCAGCTCGGCCAACGCTCGCGAGGCCATAGAAGAGGTTGGCCCCTTTGCCCTGGATATCTGCACGGGAGTGCGCACCGAAGGAAAACTCGACGAAGCCAAGCTGCGCGCCCTGTTCGCCGCCCTGGGATGCTAAGTGAAACCCTACGCAGCGCTCTCGGCGGCAGTTCTCTGCGGCCTCGGCGTTTTAAGGTTTTGTCCTTTCGCCCGCCTAAAGCTGAAATTGCCAAGGTCACGAAGAACGGCATAACTCGTCACCACCCCAAAACAAATGCCGCAAAACTCAGCCGCCAGTTTAGAATCGTCTGCCATGAAGGCGGCCCCCGGAACTCTTCCCAGCAGGCAGCGCGAGCGTTTGCTGCGCGAAGCACGCAAGGTAATGAAGCAGGCGCACGCGCCCTATTCCCACTTCAAGGTAGGAGCGGCCATGCTTACGGCTAAAGGCGAACTTTTCACCGGCTGCAATGTGGAGAACGCCTCCTACGGCTTGACCAACTGCGCCGAGCGCACCGCCATCTTCCGCGCAGTAGCGCAATCTGGCCCCAAGCTGGAGATTCGTGCCATCGCTGTGGTCAATGACCACGGAATTCCATGCTCTCCCTGCGGCGCCTGCCGCCAGGTCATCTACGAATTCGGCCCGGAGGCCGTGGTCGTCTTCCAGGCTGCGAAAGGCTGGAAGGAAAGCCACATCACAGAACTTCTCCCCGAGGGGTTCCGCCTCCAGTGAACTCTCCACAGGCACGCTCCGCCGCAGGTTCGGCTAACACCGGCATCCGTGCCGTCGATGTGATCCGCAAAAAGCGCGACGGCCGGGAACTCTCCAGCGCGGAGATCGAATACCTGGTGCAGGGATGCACCCGCGGGGACATTCCCGACTACCAGCTCTCTGCCTGGCTCATGGCGGTAATTCTGCGCGGCATGACGCGTGCCGAAACTGCCGCGCTCACCGATGCCATGCTGCACTCCGGCGATGTGCTCGATCTCTCCGCCTTGCCCGCGAAGAAAGTGGACAAACACTCCACCGGCGGAGTCGGCGACAAGACTTCGTTGGTTCTTGCACCCGTTGCCGCTGCCGGCGGCCTGCTCGTCCCGATGATCAGCGGCCGCGGCCTGGGGCACACCGGTGGCACGCTGGACAAACTGGAGTCGATCCCGGGCTTCAACGTGAATCTGCCGCTGCCGGATTTTCGCCGCGTTCTGGAAAAATGCGGCTGCGCCATGATCGGCCAGACCGCGGAAATCGCTCCCGCCGACCGCAAACTCTACGCCCTGCGCGATGTTACCGCGACCGTGGAGAGTCCCTACCTGATTTGCGCTTCCATCATGAGCAAGAAGCTGGCGGAGGGAATTGACGCTTTGGTGTTGGACGTGAAAACCGGCTCCGGCGCCTTTATGAAGGAAGAAAAAGATGCCGCTTTCCTGGCGGAGCTGATGGTAGAAACCGGCGAGCGCATGGGCAAAAAAGTGGTTGCGCTCATCACCGATATGGACCAGCCGCTCGGCCTCTACGCAGGCAATTCTCTGGAGGTAATCGAGGTTCTCGACGTACTGCGCGGAGGTGGACCGGAAGACCTGCGGGAGCTTTGTTTCGAACTCTCTGGGTGGATGTTTTTCCTCGGAGGAAAAGCAGAGACGGTAGCTCAGGGCAAGGCCATGGCCGAGCAACTGGTGAACTTCGGTAAAGCACTCGAGAAGTTTCGGGAGATGGTAGCGCTCCAGGGCGGCGACGCGCGGACGGTGGATCATCCTGAACTGCTGCCTCAGGCCAAACACAGGCTAGAGGTAGCGAGTCCCAGCAGCGGCTACGTTACGGCAATCAACTGCGAGGCCGTCGGAACCGCTTGCGTAGTTCTTGGAGGGGGCCGGGAGAAGAAGGAAGATTCCGTCGATCCCGCGGTTGGCGTCGTGTTGCACCGCAAGGTGGGCGACCCGGTAAAGGCTGCCGAACCGCTGTGCACGGTTCATTACAATTCCGAAGCTCGCGGCGCCCGCGCCAAAGAGATGCTTCTGGCGAGTTATCAAATCGGGGAAACTCTGCCGCCCAAGCGGCCGCTGATCCATCGCGTGACTCACGCCTCGGGAAAGGCAACTGGAGGAAAATAAATGGGCCGCTTCACCGGCATTCTCGGCCTGCTGGCCATGTTGGGGTTGGCCTATATCTTTTCCACCGACCGCCGCGCCATCCGGGTGAAAACCGTTGCCTGGGGCCTGGGCCTGCAGATTGTCTTCGCGATCTTTGTGCTGCGGGTTGAGTTCGGCCGCCGTGTATTTCAGGCCGCCGGCAACGCAGCCACGCGCCTGCTCAACTACGCGTTCGTGGGTTCAGAGTTCGTCTTCGGAGAACTGGGCAAGCAGAGTTCGAAATTCGGCTTTGTATTCGCTTTTCAGGTCTTGCCCACCGTCATCTTCATTTGCGCGCTCTTCGCCATCCTCTACTACTACGGAATCATGCAGTTCATCATCCGTATCGCCGCCTGGGTGATGACCCGCGTCATGGGCGCCAGCGGCGCCGAGTCGCTCAACGTTGCCGCGAGCATTTTCATGGGGCAGACGGAAGCGCCAGTCACCATCCGGCCATTTCTGCCCGACCTCACCCGCTCCGAACTCATGACCGTGATGACCAGCGGAATGGCCCACGTCTCCGGCGGAATCATGGCGGCATACATCGCTTTCGGGATCGAGCCCAAACATCTGTTGAGCGCCGTGATTATGACCGCTCCCGGAACCATCCTGATTTCCAAAATGCTCGTTCCCGAGACTGAACAGCCCAAGACCGCCGGCCGCGTGGTGATGAGCGCCGAGGAAGAGGAGACCGAAAAGAACGAAAATTTGCTGGGAGCCATCGCTCGCGGCACCAGCGCCGGCTTGCACATGGCGCTCAACATCGGCGCCATGCTGATCGCCTTTCTGGCATTGATTGCGCTGCTTGATGGCATTCTTTTCGGCATTCACAATGGCCTGGCGCACTGGGGCTTTATGTGGTTCCCCACGAGTCTCGAGAGGGTCTTGGGTGTGCTCTTTGCACCCGTGGCCTGGATCATCGGAATCCCCTGGAAGGACTGCACCGCCATCGGCAACCTGCTGGGAACGCGGATGGTGCTCAACGAACTGGTGGCGTTTTCTATGCTGGGGCCGCAGAAAGACGTGCTCGATCCGCGATCGTTCACCATCGCTACTTTCGCGCTCTGCGGCTTTGCCAACCTGAGTTCAATTGGAATTCAAATCGGCGGCATCGGCGCCCTGGCTCCGAACAAGCGAGGCGAACTGGCGCGCTTGGGCGTGAGGGCGATGCTCGCAGGCACGATGGCCAACCTGATGTCGGCCTCGATTGCAGGAATGCTGATTTC
>Ga0335078_10010304_pt1 | contig 13839 bp, 13 predicted proteins | sample Lox_Sample_32_FD_206711 | JGI IMG/M metagenome (GOLD analysis project Ga0335078, IMG submission 206711) | Soil microbial communities from Loxahatchee National Wildlife Refuge, Florida, United States - Lox_Sample_3.2 | ecosystem: Environmental > Terrestrial > Soil > Wetlands | place: USA...
TGAAAAAAGTTTGTTACTGTTGCATACTTGACCCAGAACCTGACGATCCGTTCGTTGTTCATTGAAGGACCCGCCGGACGATTGGAAGCTCTGTTGAACGCGGGATCCGAACAACCGACTCACGCCGCTTTAGTCTGTCACCCTCATCCTGTTTATGGCGGAACCCTTCATAACAAGGTCGTCTTTCACACGATGAAGGCGCTCAATAGTTTTGGATTTCCAGTTTTGAGGTTTAATTTCCGCGGAACTGGTCTGAGCCAAGGTCAACACACGAATGGCTTCGGCGAGATTGAGGACGTCCGTGCGGCCCTCGATTGGCTCGACCATGAATTTCATCTCCCGATCATCTTCGCGGGCTTCTCCTTCGGGGCCGCGGTCGGACTCCAGGCAGCCTGTCCTGACCCCCGAGTTCCCGCGGTGATCGGCCTCGGAATTCCGGTAGTCCCAGCGGATGAACGAACCTACGACTTTGCCTTTCTGCAACAGTGCCTCAAGCCCAAGCTGTTCGTGAGCGGTGACCGAGACCAGTTCGGCCCCGCAGAAAAACTCCGCCAGGTAATCGGATCTATCCCGGAACCGAAAAAACTGGTTTTGATTCAAGGTGGGGACCACTTCTTTGAAGGCCGACTGAAGGAGCTCCGGGAGACTTTGGAAGACTGGATTAGGAGTCTCTCGCTTTAGATCACGCCGAATCGGGATCTCGCCCGTGTGCTCGACATCATACCGCTAGTGCTATCGAACGTACGGAAAAGAAATTGAGGGACTCATGGATCTTGCTCCCCCGCCGGCCTTCAGAAGAACTGCGTAACACCTTCTTCCAAGACCACAACCTTATCTTCGATACCTGCCGCTTTTGCCTCTTGTTCCAATAGCTGAAGAGGCTCGTCGATGGGTTCATGCGAGAGCCGGAACGTACCGTAGTGCATCGGCACCATCCAGCGTGCATTCAGGTCAAGAAAGGCTCGGGTGGCATCGCCTGGGTCGGCGTGCACGTTACGGAAAGACGCAGGATTGTAAGCTCCGATCGGCAGCAACGCGAGTTCTGGAGACAATCTTCTGCCTATTTCTCGGAAGCCCGGGAAATAAGCCGTGTCGCCGGCGTGATAAACGGAATGTTTCCCCGCGCGGAGTACATAGCCACCATATCCACGATGTGAGTCCTTAATTATTCTGGCTCCCCAGTGGCGGGACGGGACGTGAGTGATGGTCAGGTTTCGATGGCGGTAGCTGTTCCACCAATCCAATTCCACGACGTCGCTGAAGCCTAAATCCGAGACTAGGTCCAACACATGATGGGGCACAACAATGACCGGAGCCTCTGCCCCGCGCTGCCGCGCGTGATGCGCAATCGCCCGCAGGGACGGACGATGCAGATGATCAAAATGCGCATGAGTAACCAAAACAACATGGATCGGGGGCAGGTCTCTAAGCAGCAGTCCCGGCTTCCGTAACCTCTTGAGAACAAACAACCAGCGCGCAAAATTTGGATCGATGACGACATTCTGGCCGCCAATCTGAACAAAGAAGCTGGCATGCCCGATGAAGGTCACGCCTAACTCGCCATTCATCACCAGCTTTGGTTTATGGCTTTGGCCGACTCGTGGGCTTACCGCAGAATGTCGGACTAGGCGGCCGAATGCGCGAGCGCGTTTCCGGAGAGCGGGATTCTGAATCGTAGCCTTTAACATCGGGGGAGCCGGACCTATCGGTCCAAATCTTCGGAATTCAGCTCACATCGCTGGATTCACGCTCTTAGACGAAGACGGCTACATTCATTGTAAGACATTTGTCTCTGCATTGCTTGACCGTATGAGCCGCCTCAGTTCTAATTCTGATGCGGGCTTACCACAGGAGCGATCATGCGAGTTGCTTTTCTGGGCTTGGGAATCATGGGACACGCCATGGCAGCAAACCTGGTCAAAGCGGGGCACCAGGTGACGGTTTGGAATCGCACACCCAAAACGGTCGATGGGGCAAACACGGCTGCCTCTCCAGCAGAAGCTGCCCGCGACGCCGAAGTGATTTGGACCTGCGTGTCCGATACGAAAGCCGTTGAATCAGTGCTCTTTGGTCCTAACGGGGTACAGGATTCACTAGCAGATGGTCAAATCATCGTGGATTCCAGCACGATCGCGCCGTCAGCAACTCGGCAGTTTGCGGACCGTGTCCGCTCGCGCGGCGTTGAGTACGTGGATGCTCCGATGACCGGATCCAAAGCGGGAGCGGAGAACGGGACACTGATTTTCATTGTTGGCGGCGAGGAAGCTGCGATCGAAAGGCTCAAGCCGCTTTTCGCTGCGACCGGTAAGAAAATCTTTCGCATGGGAGAAACCAGCAAGGGGCAAGCCGCCAAACTCGCCATGAACTTGCAGATTGCCCTGATATATGAGGGTTTTGCCGAGGCGCTCACTCTGGCCACAAAGCTGGGGGTCGATGCCCAGACCCTGCTCCCCTTGATTGAAGCATCGATGGTGCGCTCGGGGGTCGTCGAATATAAGGCCCCGTTCGTCCTGAAACGTGATTTTTCCCCTAATTTCCCGCTTCGCTTGATGGCGAAAGACATCCGCTTGGCTCTTGAAGCCGCCAAAGAAGCCCGTGTGAAATTACCCGGCCTCGAAACCGTCGAAGAGGTGTACGAGATGGCGGCGGAAGATGGGCACCAGGATCTCGACTACGCCGCAACCCTCACTTTGCTCGAAAAATGGGCTGGCGTGGAAGTGAAGGGAGCAACCGCTGCGTAATACAGCATCTTTCAGTTCGGCGGACTGCCAGAACGGATCCATACAAGTCTTGATCCTTCGGTAACCCTTGCACTGCCGTTATTACAGAAGTATTACAGTTCCATCTCGCCTATCCTGATACCGTATCAGAGCATCCCAGCCTATAACCGAGACAGCCTAATGCAAATTGAAGCCTTGAACCGCAAAGCCGCCGCTGACGGTGAAATCAACTGGATCACCACAACCTTCATGGCCCTTTTTCACGCGGGTGCCATCGCTGCCCTGTTTTTCTTCACCTGGAAGGCGTTTTTTGTCGCCTGCTTCCTATGGTGGGTCTCGGGGAGCCTCGGAATCGGGATGGGCTATCATCGGCTGCTTACGCATCGTGGCTATAAGACTCCGAAGTGGATCGAGTATTTCTTGACTGTTTGCGCGACAATGGCTATGGAAGGCGGACCGATCTTCTGGGTGGCCACTCACCGCATCCATCATCAGTATTCCGACGTTGACGGTGATCCGCATTCACCTGTAGATGGAAAATGGTGGGCTCACATCGGCTGGATCTTGACTGGAAAGTCGATGCACCATGACACCACAACTTTGGCGAAGTATGTGCCGGACTTAGCCGAGGACAAGTTTCATGTCTGGATCACCAAGTACCACTATGTCCCGAATATCGTTTTAGGGTTCATACTGCTTGCGATTGGTGGCCTGCCGTTTCTGATGTGGGGCGTCTTCCTTCGCACCACGCTTGGTCTTCACGCCACTTGGATGGTGAACTCCGTTACGCACACCTGGGGCTCACGCCGCTTTGCCACGCGTGACCTGTCCACGAACAACTGGTGGGTTGGTGCCTTATTCACGTTCGGCGAAGGCTTCCACAATAACCATCATGCCCATCCAGTCTCCGCGCGGCATGGCATCGCGTGGTACGAAATCGACCTTAACTGGTACGGCATTTGGCTTCTAAAGAAGCTCGGCTTGGCGCGGCATGTATATCAAGTGCGCCTGTCCAAGCTCCCGCCGCGGCCTCCACTTCAGAGCGAGTTCACGACTCTCGATCTCGCCGCTACTCCGTCGAACGCAGCTTTTGGCGATTGATGCCCGTGGCGCAAGCCTCAAATCTCGATAATCATGTCCTCCAACCGCGTAGGGTAGGAGTTAATGATCTCGCCCTTGTCTTTTCTGACGATCACCGAATCCGAATGGCGGAATCCGCCCCAGTCCGGATCGTAAACTCCAGGCTCGCAACTGAAAGTCATTCCTTCTTTCAAAACGGTTTTGTCGCCCTCTGCGATCCATGGCGATTCGTGGCCTTCCAGGCCGATGCCGTGGCCAGTCCGGTGTTTTAGAAATTTCTCGAACCCGGCTTTCCGAATCTGGTCCAGACTGCTCTTATCGACATCCTCGGCGATAGCGCCTTCTTTCAAGTTGGTCGCCGCTGTGTCACGGGCCGCAAGCATGGCATCGTAAAGCCGCTTAGCGTAGTCAGTCGGTTGTCCGACTGAAAACGAGCGTTCGCATTCCACGTTGTAGCCGCCAACCTTTGCGCCGTAGCTAAGAATGAGTGCATCGCCCTTTTGCAGCCGATCCTTGCTAGGTACGGCATGAGGAAACGCCGAGCGCTTGCCGAATGGAACCAGTCCGCCGAATGGAGCTTCGACGTCGACCCCAACCACATCCTTTAGCTCGGCGGACATCTTGTCGGCCACGGCATCTGCAGATGCTTTCAAAATCTGATCTTCCGTTGCGTTCCCGTGGGTCTGCACGAAATCTCGCGCTGCCTGCACCGTGAAGTCGGCAAAGTACATCGCCCGCCGCATCACATTGAGCTCGTCCTCGTCCTTCACCCAACGCATGTGCTCGATCATTTCGTCGGCTTCGACGAATTTCGCATGAGGAGCGCCCAAGCCCAGTTGTTTCATGCGGCTTGCCTTTGCTTCTTCAATTCCGATACGTCCTGCTCCGAAGCCACGCTTTGCAACCCGCTCGAGGATCCAGCGCACGCGGTTCTCTGGGCCGGGGTAATCGAAATATGCCTCGTAGTCTTTTACCCACCACAGCTTTACCTGGTCCGACTCAAGCTGCGGCACAAAAAGGGCGGGCTCTCCAGATTTGGGAATTAATACTGCCAGAGGACGTTCCGTAGGAAGATGGAAATATCCGACGGTGTAGATAACGTTTGTGACGTTGAACAAAACCAAAGCATCCAGTTTCTGTTTCGCCATTTCCTCCTGGATCTGGCTTACTTTGCGTCGGTACCAGTCGGGATGGAGACGATCCGGAAGATCGGCACCCGAGGTTGACGCGGCGAGGGTCAAGTTGTGTGTACGGCCAAATGTGGCCAGACGCGAGGAAAGGGTAAGTGCTACTGTGCCAGCGGCATTGCGTAAAAAAGTGCGTCGTCCAGAAGTCGTTTCCATTTTCGCCCCGTGTTCAGAAATTGAAAATCAAAATGACTAGCAATCTGGAAAGCGGGAGCATTTTATATCCTCGAGGCACCGATTTGCACATGAGAAAACAACGATTGTTATGTCGCCACATTCGCACACCGCGAGTCTGACAAAATAAAGCTGCATCCCAGATCGATGTTCGTCATCCAACTACGCAACCATTGACGGGATTACGGTCTAATCGTAGAATCACGACCCATGATATTGAACAGCCAGATTCGCCGGAACGCTTTCACTTGTTGTTGTTGCTGCGCAGTTGTGCGTTCTGGCGCAAGGAGGCTGCTGACCTAAGAAGTTTCTAAATTTCAGCAATCATACCCATCGCCAGAAGAAAGCTGGCGGTGGGTTTTTCTTTTTATGGCAGAAACGATCAAAGAGACGAAGGCCCAGCGTGTCGAGCGGTTGAAGCGCGAGAAAAACCCCTGGGAGCAGCTTGACGATATTCGACGTTTTGCCCGGGGAGGTTTTACCTCAATTCCTCCCGAATGGCTCGGCACCTATTTTCGCTGGTGGGGTGTGTATACCCAAGGGGACGGCGCCGGCGTCCTCGGCGGACAGGGCGGGGAAGGCCGTGGCTTGCCCTATTTCATGCTCCGTATTCGGATTCCAAACGGAATGCTGAACGCGCACCAAGTCAGAACGATCGCGGATCTGACTGAGCGCTACGCCCGGGGCATCGCCGATATCACCGTCCGACAAAATATCCAGCTTCACTGGATCACCATCGAAGCTCTGCCCCAAGTTCTAGAAGCCCTGTGGCAATGCGGTCTGAACACTACCGGGGCCTGCGGCGACGTAACCCGCAATATCACCGGTTGCCCCCTTGCTGGAGTGGATGCCGAGGAGATCTGTGATGCATCACCCCTTGCCCTCGAGGCGACGCGCATGTTGTCTGGCAACCCTGATTTCTATAACTTGCCCCGCAAATTCAAGATCTCGATTACTGGCTGCCGCGTGTGGTGCGCCTATCCCGAGATCAATGACGTCGGCCTTACCGCGGTTCGTAGAGGAACTGAGGTCGGTTTCTCACTCCGAGTCGGAGGCGGCCTATCGGCAGAACCCCACTTGGCCGTTCGGTTGAACGCCTTTGTCCGTTGGAATCAGGTTCTGCCGGTAATCAAGGGTGTCGCCGAGATCTTTCGTGATTCAAATCAGCTCCGTGAACATCGCGAGCGTGCCCGCCTGAAATTCTTGTTCATGCGGCATGACTGGACGCCGGAAGACTTCCTCAGTGCACTGAACGAGCGCATCGGATTTCGGCTTGATCCCGCGGTCGAGGAGCATCGCCCTTCCGACGTGTACCGCGATCACGTAGGTATCCATGCGCAGAGACAATCCGGGCTCAATTACGTCGGGTCCTCAGTGTTGCGCGGCCGAATCCATCCCGAGCAACTTCGCGCAGCAGCAGAGTTGTCGGAACGTTTTGGCGATGGCAGCCTTCGCACCACAAACATGCAAAATCTGCTGATCTTGAATGTCTCTCGGGGGAATACGCAAGTGCTCGCTCGCGAACTCGATGAAGTCGGTTTGCCCGTTGATGGCTCTCCATTCTGGCGCGGAGCGATCGCTTGCAGCGGCACGGAGTTTTGCAAGCTGGCGATCACCGAGACCAAGAGTTTTTCGCAATGGCTCGTGCAGGAGCTTGAAGATCGTCTCCCGGAATTCGATCAGGATTTGAAGCTGCACGTCACGGGCTGTCCCAACAGTTGCGGACAGCATTGGATCGCCGATATCGGAATCGAGGGCAAGAAACTTAAGGTCGATGGGCGCATGGTGGACGCCTACTACTTCTGCCTGGGAGGGGCCGTGGGCCAGAATCAGTCCATTGCAAGACCAATTGGCTACCGCTGCTCTGCAGCTGATGTTCCCGATGCGATCGAGCGCTTGTTGCGTTCCTATTTGATAGATCGTCGACCCGGCGAGAACCTGCGGAGCTTCTTCGCTCGCCACCCGGATGATGAACTGCGCGGATTATTAGCAGGTCACCTGGTCGAAGCTGTTGCTCGTGATCTCCCACAGGCTCCTGTTCCTCACGGATTGGAAGGCTGATTCTTATTTATGGAAAGACTTTTTCCAATTTTTCTGAAACTCGCAGGACGTCGCGTACTGGTCGTTGGTGCGGGCAAGGTTGCAGAGGGGAAGATCGAGAGCCTGCTCGAAACCGGCGCGTCAATCCACGTCATCGCACCCCGTCCTTCAGAACGAGTTCAAGAATGGGGGGCAACAAGTCAAATCACCCTCGAAGGCCGTGAGTTCCGACCTACTGACCTCGACGGGGTTTTCATCGTCATTGTGGCTACATCGTCGACTTCTGTAAATAAATTGGTGTACCGCGAAGCTCAGAGGAGGGGCGTGCTGTGCAATGTCGTCGATGTTCCCGATCAGTGCGACTTCTTTTATCCGGCAGTCGTTCGCAGGGGCGACTTGCAAATTGCCATCTCGACCTCCGGTCAAAGCCCTTCTCTGGCGCAGAAGATTCGTCGCCAACTGGAGAAGCAATACGGGAAAGGCTACGCGGCGTGGGTCGCCGAACTCGGCGCGACAAGGCGTGAAGTGCTCAACAGCAGCCTTGATTCCGTGCAGAAACGATTCCTGCTTCAATCGCTCGCGAGCAGGGAAGCGCTCGAAGCGCAGCTTTCTAAGAATCATCGCTTGAACGCAAAAGGAGAACAAGCCGCATGAAAGGCAAAGTCTATCTGGTAGGTGCTGGTCCCGGAGACCCCGAACTGCTGACTTGGAAGGCGCTTCGCCTCTTGAAAACCTGCGATGCGGTCTTGCACGACGATCTGGTCACCCCGGAGATTCTTGCTCTCGTGTCTCCTGCAGCTGAACGTAGGAACGTCGGCAAACGCTGCGGAGCCAAGCGAATCACCCAGGCTGAGATCAACTTCTTGATGACCACCATGGCGGAAGCTGGGAAGGTCGTCGTCAGGCTCAAAAGCGGAGATCCGTTGATTTTCGGCCGCTGCGGTGAAGAAATCGAAGCGCTACGCAAAGCGAGGATTTCCTTTGAAATTGTTCCTGGTATTAGTGCTGCGCTGGCCGGAGCGGCAGCGGCTCAGATTCCAGTCACGCATCGTGATGGTTCGCACGCCTTCGTTTTTATCTCTGGCTGCGCAGCCGAAGGCAAGCAGCACGACTGGACCAATCTAATCAGCGCTGGGGCAACTCTCGCGATCTATATGCCCGGTAGGAATTACCAGAATCTTTCCCATCGTCTAACGAAGGCCGGGCTAAATCCCGCTACCCCCTGCGCCATCGTCTCGTCTGCAACGAGACCCACTCAAGAAATCCAGGTTTCCACGGTGGAGAACCTCGTTGATCTCGCCCCAGTCGTGTCTCCGGCAATCTTGATTGTGGGAGATATAGTGCGCTTCGCGTCCCGTCCTACCGACTCAATGTTTGCAGCTGCGACAAATTTCGGCCCAGACGCATTCCCCATTTTCGAGGGGCTGTTATGAATCACGAACTCGCGAGTATTCAATTCTTATCCGAATCCTGGACTCCTGAACAGGTGTTGGGCTGGGCGTTCAAGCGGTTTCGCGACCAGATTGCGATCTCCTCAGCTTTTGGCGTGGAAGGGATGGTCCTCATCGATATGGCGTCGCGAGTGTGTCCTGGTTTCAGGTTGTTCACGATCGATACTGAGTTCCTGTTTCCTGAAACCTACGCCTTGATGGACCGCATTGAAGATCGCTATGGCGTCAAAATTGAGAGAGTATACCCTCTCCTCTCTCCGGAATCGCAGGAACGAGTGCATGGGCCGCAGTTATGGGTTCGTGATCCCGATCAGTGCTGCAGCTTAAGAAAGGTAGAGCCTCTGCGAAGGATCTTGTCGGGGCTGAGCGCTTGGATCACTAGTATTCGCCGGGATCAAACCAGTTTTCGCGCGACTGCTCAAAAAGTTGAGTGGGATGCGAAGTTTGGATTGGTGAAGATCAATCCGCTGGCGGAATGGACTTCCCAACAGGTTTGGACATACATACACGACCACAATGTCCCGTACAATCCACTTCACGACCGCAGTTACCCGAGCATCGGATGCACCCATTGCACCAGGGCGATTCGGCCCGGCGAAGATTCCAGGGCCGGGCGATGGTCAGGGTTCGCGAAAACTGAGTGCGGCCTGCATACGCCAGTACCGTCCGCCTGAGACTTCGACTGGAACACAAATGAACAATCGGATTCAGGGCTGGCTCGCGATACACTGCGCTCAACCGTGGAAGGCGACTTTGCAAAGGTGACCTTAGGGATCGATCCCGCGATGCAAGCGACTTCGGGTGAAACCTCGCTAACTCAGCACAAGCTGGAACTCGCGATAACTTTGCTACGCTCTGGTTGTCCGATTCTCCTCAGGGTTCTTGGCAGCAGCATGCTACCGTCAATCTGGCCGGGAGATATCCTCACGATTGAGAAGTCGACGCCAGACCGCATCCGGCCGGGAAGCATTGTTTTCACCTGTCCCGACAACCAGGCAACCATCCATCGACTGTTGAAAAAAGAGGGGGCTGGCTTCGTCACTCGCGGTGACAGCATGCCGCAAAGCGATCCGCCTCTTAACGCTTCGGAGATACTAGGCAAAGTTACGACGATTCAGCGCGGTTTGTCCTCCTGGGAGCCACGGCGAACGGTGTCAGTTCCAGCTCAAATTCTGGCTGCGATGATTGCGCACTCCGACTGGTGCCGAAGCGTTGCGTTGCGCCTCGGTTCTCGCTGGTTCTTCGCAAATGGAAACGAATTCCCGTTTGTCTCTGAACTGGGAGAGCCTATTTGAGTGCCAGCCCCAGCTATGCGCCGCTCACCACGCAAGAAAGCATTTGCATTGTCATTGGCGGCACTCGCATCGCGGTCAGGACAACGAACCTTGAATTCGTCCGAATGCTGGCAGATCGTTACATCGGATTCATGGCCTCAGCAGAAAATTCAGACGCCGACCTCGATGTTGATATTTTCGATAATTCCGTAAGTGCCGATCCCGATGAGGACCTACAGGTACTCAGGGACGGCCAGGAATGGGTTATGAGGCGTGGAGATTTTTTTGCCCGGTGGAATCCGGCGACGTGTCGCGGGCATGTTCGCCAGGCAGCGAACCCATACGCGATTGATTCCGTTCTGCGGATCATTCACAGCCTTGTCCTCGCAAGGCGCGGAGGGTTTTTGCTTCACGCTGCCAGCGCCATCCGCAATGGCCGTGCATTCCTGTTCATGGGCGTGTCTGGGGCTGGAAAAACGACCATTTCACGGTTCGCCCCTGCGGACGCCAACCTGCTCACGGATGAGATCTCTTATGTGCTGGCGGAACAGGGGAGTTACTTGGGTTGCGGAACGCCTTTCGCCGGTGAGTTGGCCCGTGTTGGCGAGAATCTTTCGGCTCCGATGAGCACCGCCTTTCTACTTGAGAAAGGGCCAGAAAATCGAATCGAGCCAATCAGCAAAGCCCTGGCGATCCGCGCCTTGATGCGGAACATTCTCTTCTTTGCCCACGATTCTGCTCTCGTAAAGCGCGTTTTCGATAGCGCTTGTAAGTTTGCAAACGAGGTACCCGTACGACGTTTGATCTTCGCTCCAGATCAGCGAGTCTGGAACATAATAGGTTGATCCTGGGAGGCCTCATCACCGAAAAATATATTTCTCGAAGCTCCGCCATCGCCGCGCGCCTCGTCGGTGGCGAGATGATGATCATGTCTGCTGTGGACTCAACTTTCTTCACTCTTAACGAGGTTGCAACCGTGATCTGGCAGGCAGCCGACGGCCAAACTTCTCTTAAGGAAATCGTCCATACGAGAATTTGCTCTGACTTTGACGTTGATCTTGCCCAGGCCCAACAGGATGCTGACCAGTTTGTCAGTGAACTCGCGAACCATGGAATTCTGAACGTGTCGCCAATTCCTATCACCGGGGCCGACTCCCGATGAGTCTGCTCTATGAGATGAACCAGAAGGCTCTTGCTCTGGGCGTTCCCATCAGTGTTCATCTTGATGTCACTTACCGCTGTAATGAGCGCTGCATCCACTGTTATCTCGACCATGACGACCATGGGGAGATGACGACACCGGAAATCGAGGACCTACTCGCGCAACTTGCGGATGCCGGTGTTTTCTTCCTAACACTCAGCGGCGGCGAAGTCTTCATGCGCCGAGACTTCTTTACCATCCTGAGTCATGCGAGACGTCATTTATTCAACGTCAAGGTGAAGACCAATGCCGCCATGATTCGCGAACCGGAGGCGAAGCAACTTCGCGATCTTGGTGTTGAACAGATTCAGATCAGTGTCTATTCCCATCGTGCCGAGGTGCACGATGCTGTCACCAAACTTCCGGGCTCCCATCGGCGAACTATCGAAGCAATTCGCTTTCTGAAGTCCCAGGGATTAAAGGTCGTGATCGCCAATGTGCTCATGGGTGTAAACGTGGATGATCACTTGGGTGTAATGGCCCTTGCCAGAGAACTGCAAGTTCCTTACACTCTCGATCCGACGATTACCCCCAAGATGGACGGTGATACCTCACTCTTGGATCTTCGGATCGCCGGAGAACAACTAGGCCAGATTTTTCGGCAGCGCGAACTGGTCGGCAATGTCGAAGAATTTTGCGCTCCTCCGACCGCTCCCGACGAGAGCGTCATGGATGGTTACCCGTGCAGCGCCGGCCATACGGCTTGCTATATCTCTCCGTACGGTGATGTTTTCCCCTGCGTGCAGTTCCCGTTGCCCTGTGGCAATATTCGCCAACAGAAATTCATTGATATCTGGCGCACCTCTGCGCAGTTCAATGAAGTTCGATCCATCCGGGCCCGCGATCTGCCCGTTTGCTCAACCTGCGCCCATGTTGGGACCTGCACTCGCTGTCCCGGACTCGCTTACATAGAAGGCAATATGCGTGGCCCATCCTCGGCTGATTGTGAAAAATCCTTTCAACGAACCGGAATTCCCTCGGCAAATATGTTGCGCGGAACCACTGCTCGGCCCGGACCTCTCGTCCAGATCCAGCCGGCGCCAATTTCCTAGCCGATATTGAGAACTGCTGCTGTTCTCTGCTACGCTGCCTAGTTCCCAATGAGGACTACTCAACCCATGTACAAGAAAACTGCGATCACAATTGCTGTCATGCTGGTCATTTGCGTTGCCCTGCCGTTATCTGGCGCAGATAAAACAAAGACTTCATCCAGTTCCGAAACTGCCAAGCCCTCTTACGAACTCCCCCAACCGGCGAAAGAAACTCTTGATCTCAACATGTATCAAAGAATTCGAGACGAAGAACTGGCTCACTCTCACATCATGGAATATGCGTCTGGCCTAATGGACGGAATCGGACCTCGCCTCACTGGATCGCCGAACGTCAAACACGCCAACGAATGGACTCGCGATCAATTGACTGCGATGGGGTGCACTAACGCCCATTTGGAAGATTGGGGCGAGTTCGGCATGGGTTGGCAACAACTGAATACCTGGGTCCGGATGGTATCTCCCGATACGGCTGTATTCATCGCGCAAGCTGCTCCCTGGTCGCCCTCAAGCAATGGCACAGTCAGCGGACCTGCTATTTGGATGGACATTAAAGAAGAGAAGGATCTGGACAAGTTCAAAGGGAAAGTGTCCGGCAAGATCGTCTTTCTGGGAGAGATGCGCGAGGTAAAGCCTGTCGACAAACCTCTTTTTACGCGGCTCGATGACAAAGACTTGGCTAAAGTTGTCGACTACCCTTTGAAGCCTGAACACGAGTTCGACCAGTTCATCAAAGAGTACATGAAGAGGCACGAACTGCAAGAGAAGGTCGGAAAATTCCTGGCTTCGGAGCACGCTCTTGCCGTCATTCTTCCCAGCCGCGATGGTCGCGATTCCGGCGGCTCCGGAGGAACAATCTTCGACGACGGCAGTCTTGGCTGGTTTGCCTATCAGCGGGAACATGCCTTGCCACTTCCAATCGCGATTATGGCAATCGAGAACTACGGGCGTGTCTATCGTCTCGTGAAGGCTCACGTTCCAGTCACGGTGGAGATGAACATTGACAGCAAGTTCACCGGCGACCATGAACACGGCTTCGATACGATCGCTGAGATTCCCGGCACCGACCCGAAACTGAAAGACGAAGTCGTCATGGTCGGCGGTCACCTCGACTCCTGGGCTTCGGGAACCGGCGCAACGGACAACGGTGCTGGAACTGTCGTTGCCATGGAGGTGATGCGCATCTTCAATGCTCTGCAGGTCAAGCCTCGCCGCACCATTCGGATTGGCCTTTGGACCGGGGAAGAGCAGGGCGAGTTCGGCTCCGCTGGATATGTAAAGCAACATTTCGGATATGTGCCCCTCTCGACAGCCCCCGATCAAATGAAACTGCCGGAGTGGTTGCGAAAACCTGCAGGCCCGGTTCAAGTTAAGCCTGAGCAAGAGAAGATCTCCGGGTACTTCAACGTCGACAACGGTAGCGGAAAGATCCTCGGCATTTACCTTCAGGAGAATGCCGCTGAGGCTCCTATCTTTGAGCAATGGATGGAACCACTCAAGGACATCGGTGTAACAACGATCACCATGAAGAACACGGGTGGAACCGATCACGAGCAGTTCGATGCGGTGGGTATACCTGGATTTCAGTTTATCCAGGACCGGCTGGACTACTCCTCACGTACTCACCACAGCAACATGGATGTCTACGAACGTCTGCAGCCGG
>Ga0335078_10010305_pt1 | contig 13837 bp, 8 predicted proteins | sample Lox_Sample_32_FD_206711 | JGI IMG/M metagenome (GOLD analysis project Ga0335078, IMG submission 206711) | Soil microbial communities from Loxahatchee National Wildlife Refuge, Florida, United States - Lox_Sample_3.2 | ecosystem: Environmental > Terrestrial > Soil > Wetlands | place: USA: Florida...
TTCCGGCGCCGGGAGTGAAAGATGCCCGGGTACCTAAGTGGTGCTCCCGGGCACCGGCCGCGGTACTTACGTGGCGCTCTGCGCGATTTGCCGGATGCGCGGCGCGCGGAGGCTGATCCAGACTGCTCGGGTAACGACCGCCGGGCGTAACGAGGGGGCAGCGCCGGCCGTCGCCGAGCGCGAGGAGGGCAGCGTGACCGTCCCCGTTATCAGCCCCGATCCGGGCACCCGGATCCCCGATGCGCAGCGCGGCGCCTGGGCGCCGGCGGCCAGCACCGCGGCGGAGATGAGCGACCAGCTGATCATGCTGGCCAGTCAGGCGCAGCACTGGCATCACGCGCTGCTGCGCACCTCCGCCGGGGTCCTCGCCCTGACCGAGGACCGCGCCCGGGCGGCGTGCGCTCCGGGCACCGGGACCGATGCGGTGCGCGCCCGGCTCCGCGGCCTGCTCGACGGCGCCCGCACAGCCACCTGGCTGCACGCCAGTGACACCGGACCCGGCCAGGCGGACCGGAGCAACGACCCAGTCGCCGACCTCCTGCTGCGGCGCAGCTCCGGGGTGCGGGTGCTGATAGGCCGGCGGCTGGCCCGGCGCCTGGCCAGCTCGTGGCCAGAGTCGGCGGCTGAGATCCGGGTGGCCGGAGGGAACCCGCCCCCCGCGACCTCGGCAGCTGACCTCATACTCACCGACCGGCAGGCCGCGATGACCGTGTGGCGGTCGGGGGACGGACAACTGCAGGCCGGCACCGTGGCCGAGCCGGCCGTGGTGGGGATCCTCCGGATGGTGTCGGAGGCACTCTGGGCGCACTCCGTTCCGCTGGAGTCGGCCGTCCGCCTTGACGGCCTGGTGCGGGACGAGGCCAAGGCGGCCATCCTCGAACTGCTGGAAGCCGGCGCCAAAGACGAAGCCATCGCGCGGACGCTCGGCGTCTCGCTTCGCACCTGCCGCCGCCACATTGCCGAACTGCTCGCCGCCGCGGGCGCCGTCAGCCGGTTCCAGGCGGGTTCCCGGCTGGCCCGCGCCTGCGTGTACGGCGCGCGGCCCTCGTGACGCGCAGCCCCCTGTGGGTGTCATGGCGCCGTTCCCCGCCGAGGACGCGGCAACTGCCGAAAGCGGGTTGATTTCGGCCGGCCTCGCTCGACCGGGCCGGGTCCGGCTCGCTAATCTCACCCATAGCGTGCAACGTTCCATCCGCAGCGACGGGTTGGTCAGGGAGTCGCCCTTGACGTCAGAGCACTCGTCTGCGGATAACTCCTCGACCGACCCGCTGGGCACTGACCACCGGACGGTCGGACGTGACTTCGAGCTGCGGACCGTCTCGGCCCTGTTCGACAGAATCCGGGCTGGCTCTGGCGGATTCCTCCAGATCATCGGGGAGCCGGGCATCGGCAAGACGCACCTGCTCGCCGCGATCCGCCAGCTCGCCCTGGCGCAGGGGTTTGCCGTGCTCTCCGGCCGGGCCGCCGAGTTCGAGCGGCGCATCCCGTTCCAGATCCTGGTCGACGCGCTGCATGACCGGGCCGATGACGCGGACGTTAACCGGATGCTGCCGGCCGCCGCGACCGAGGTGATGCGCTCCGCCGGCGGCTTGCCCGAACCGCCGCGCGCCGCCGGCGCGCCGGACGTCGACCGGCTGAGGCTGTTCCAGGCCCTGCGCCAGTTGCTGATCACGCTCGCGGCCGACCCGCTGGTGGTCCTGCTCGACGACGTGCACTGGGCCGACCCGGGGTCGATCGATTTCCTCGACTATCTCGGCCGGCACCCGATTCGCGCGCCGCTGCTCGTGGTCATCGCGCACCGTTACCGGCAGGCCCCGACGCAGCTGCGATACGCGATGGCCAGGAATTCCGACTACGGCACCGTGACCCGCATCGAGCTCGGCCCGCTGTCACGCACCGAGGCCGCTGCCCTGATCCGCGAGCGGGCCGGCAGCAGCCGGATCGACGAGCTCTACCAGGAGAGCCAGGGCAACCCGCTGTATCTGCTCAGTCTCGGGCGGCGCGACAGGCGGGCCGGGCCGGGCGGCCCGGGCCGCGGCGGCGACATCTCCAGCCGGCTCGAAGCGCTGATCCTCGGCGAGATCGAGACCTTCTCGCCGGCCGAGATGACCGTGGCCTCCACGGCGGCCGTGGCCGGCGACCCGTTCTCGGTTGACCTGCTCGGCTCGCTGGCCGATCTGGACGAGCGCGAGGTCCAGTCCTGTCTGCGCATGCTGATGGATCGCGACCTGATCCGCGCGGTCCCCGGCAGTCCGTCACTGGCGTTCCGCCACCCGCTGGTGCGCAGCGTCATCTACAACCACACCAGCCCGGCCTGGCGCGTGGGGGTGCACCGTCGCGCGCTGACCCAGCTGACCTCGCTCGGCTCGCCCGCCGTGGAACTCGCCCATCACATCGAGCACAGTGCCGCCGCCTGGTCAGCCAGCCACGCCGAGGTGCTACGCCAGGCCGGCCAGGAGTCGATGAGCACCTCGCCGCTGACCGCCGCCCACTGGTACAAGGTGGCGCTGGATCTGATGCCAGCCACGGCCGGCTTCGACAGCCAGCGATTCGAGGTCAGCTATCTGCGAGCGCGGGCCCTCTGCCTCGGCGGCCGGCTCGCCGAGAGCCGCCGCCTGCTGCACGAGACCCTGCACGATGCGCCGGCCGACTCCGCGGTCAACCGGTCGGCTGCCGTGATCTTGTGTGCGCACGCGGAACAGCGCCTCGGCCGTTACCCCGAGGCCATCGCGCTGCTGCGCCAGGAGATCGCCCGGCTCGGCCCGAGCGCGCCGATGGAGCGGGTCGGGCTGTGCCTCGAACTCGGGCTCACCGCGCTGCTGGCCAACGACTATCCGGCCGCCCGCCCCGAGATCACCTGGGCCCTGGGGGCGGCGCGGGCGGCGCGGGATGTGCTCGGCGAGGCCACCGCACTCGCGTTCAGCGCGTTCGGCGAGATCTGCGGTGGGCACGTGGCCATGGCCGCCGAGGCCACCGCGGCCGCGGCGGACCTGGTCGACGGGATGCCGGACAGCGCCCTGGCCGACGAGCGCGAGGTGCTGTCCATGCTGGGCTGGGCCGAGCTGCTGCTCGAGCAGTTCGCCGATGCCGAGCGTCATCTCCGGCGCGGCCGGGCGATCATCCGTCGCACCGGCCAAAGCCACGGCCTGCCGCATGTCCTGCTGGGCCAGTGCCTGGTCAGCATGTTCACCGGGCGGATGAACGAGGCACTGGAACGGGCCCAGCAGGCCGAGGATGCGGCGCACCTGGTCGGAAGCGACCACCTGCTGGGCATCGTGCTCGCGATCAAGGCGCCGATCCTGGTCTGGGTGTCCCCGATGGGCCAGGGCGGCGCGGCGCTCGCGACGGCCCGGCGGTCGGCGAACCTGTTCTCGGCCAGTCCGGGCAACAGCTGGTGGGCCCGGACCGCGCTGCTGTCGCGCGGCCACGCCGAGCTCGCCAACGGCGACCCGCGCGCCTGCGTCGAGCTGCTGCTCAAGGCCGGCGGCCCCGACCTTCGCCTGCTGGGCGCGCCGCTGCTGCCCGAGTACGCCGAGATCCTGATCGGCGCGCTGCTGAAGCTCGGCGACACGGACCGGGCGGTTGCCTACGCCGACCTCGCGGTGACCTTCGCGGAAGGACTCGGCCTGCCCGGGCAGCGGGCGCACGCCGCCCGGGCCCGTGGCCTCGTCCTGGCGCTCTGCGGCGATCAGCTCGCGGCGGAACGCGAATTCGCCCGCGCGGACACCCTGTTCGGCGACGCGGGGAAAAGCGTTGAGCAAGCGCGCACCGCCGTCTTCGCGGCGCGAACGCTCGGCAGCCTCGGCCGGGCCGATGAGGCCATCGCGATGCTCAGCCGGGCCGCCGCCCAGGCCCAGGCCGACGGCGCGCTCTGGGTGCGCGACGAGTTGCGCCGCGTTCATCACCAGCTGACCGGCGGAACCGGCCCGGCCACGCTACCGGGCCTGCCCGGACCGCGGCCGGCGCCCGACCAGGAAACGGCCGGTGCGGCCGGTGCCGCCCTCCGCCGGCCGGTCACGGTTAGCGGGCTGACCGGCCGCGAGCTCGAGGTCGCCCGGCTGGTGGGCACCGGCCGGACCAATCGCCAGATCGCTACCCAGCTGCACCTGAGCGAGCGGACGGTGGAGACGCACCTGGCCCATGTTTACCGGAAACTGGGCGTGCCATCCCGGTCGGCCCTGGCCGCCATGCTCGCCAGGGAGTCCAGCCCGGGTTCCGGCCGACCGTAGACCTCCGCCGCGGGCCCGGCCGCGGCTCTCGCGGCCTGGCCTCGTGCTGCCGGCGACGTGTGAGCGATCTGTCGGCACTGGCGCGAGGGCCCGCTGGCCTAATGAGTATCAGGCACCGGGAATGGCCGGCGGCCAGGACCACGGACAGGAGACGGCAGTGGACAAGATGCTCGACCCGACGGCGACCACCGCAACAGGCCACCTGCTCTCGCTCGCGCAGGAACTGCAGGCGCTGGAGTCGGAGACCTTCGAGATCCGCGACTACACCGACGCCAACGAGATGCTGGAGGTGGCGGGCTCGACAAGCACGAGCAGCTGCAGCACCAGTAGCAGCACGACCAGCAGCTGCAGCACCAGCAGCACGTGCAGCAGCTGAGCCGAGCCCGCGACCGCGGGGGGCGCCGGCCGCCGGCGGCCCCCCGCAACGCGTCGGCCACCCCGCGGCTGTCACGGGACCCGACTCGGGGGACGCCGCGGGCCCGGCTCAGGGGAAGGGGTGCGGGACCATGTGCAGCTCGGCTGGTGTCAGGTCGGTGGCCCGCCGGCCTCCCCGACGCAAGGCGGTGAGCATCCTGGGCAGCCGCGGTGCCCGCTGCATCGCCCAGCCGAAGTCGATCGGCAGCAGGCCGGGGACGATCACCCGCACGCTGCTGAGCCCGGCGAACTGCTGCTCGGACGTGGTCTGGTCGACGACGATGACATCGAATCCGGCCCGGGCCAGCTCGGTCACGCAGAACCGGACGTCGTCACCCAGGTCCGTGGTCGCGGGCCGCTCGCGCTGCCAGGACCGGTAGACCTCGGCCATGGGCCGCGGGTCGGCGGGCCGGGTGTAATGCCGGGCCTGCCCGGCCATCCTGGGCAAGCCGAACAGCGCCTGATGGTCGGCCAGGACGCGCACGAGCGAATAGTCATCGGCCATCCGCTCGAGTTCCTCGCGGCGGCTGATGACCTTGGCCGGCAGCGCGGGGATGTAGGTCAGGATCTCGCACAGCGCCGCCTCGGCCGCGGCTTCGGGATGCAGGCTCGCGCCCGCGGCGAAGCAGAGCAGCCCAGGGCCGCCGTCGCGGCGGATCGCGACGCCGGTGACGACCGGGACCGCCAGGTCGATCCGGTTGTCGAACAGGCGGATGTCGTAGCCGCGCAGCCGGGCTCGGTCGATCATGGCCCGCGCCGCGGTACTGGCGGTGGCGGCGTCGATCTCCGGCAGGTCAGCCCCGCCGTACCAGCCGAGCAGGAACGCATCGCGCTCGATCACCTCGAGCAGCCCGAACAGGATCGCTTCGGAGATGCAGCTGCCGCTGGCGCAGCCGTTGGAGCACTCGAACGTGAACATCTCGGCGCCGCCGTCCCAGCCGTAATAGGCGAGCCGGACGGGTACCAGGACCGGACGCCGGTCGCGCAGCGAGTAGCCGGTCACCCAGGGGATGGGCCGGTCCGGGGCAAACGGCGTGAGGGGCCGGTGGGCACCGTAGGCGGACGGCGGGTAGCTGCCGCACCGCCGGGGGTCCAGGGCCCGGTCGCCGAGATTGTCGTAGCTGTCGACCACCAGGCCCGGCCGGCGGCGCATGGTGCCCGCGTACCGTTCGAGACCCTCGATGAACGCCAGCCGGGTGCTGGCGGCGAACGAGTGGGACTGGCCGCTCCAGGCCAGCTCGTACAGTCCCTGCGGGCCGCACGCGAGCGCGGCGCCGACCACCGGGGCGGTCGTCGGCGAGTTCACCAGGGCGGTGGCGGCCGGCCCGATCGCGCCGCACACCGCATTGGCCAGCGCCGGGCCAGGCAGCTCGTATTCGGACGTGTCCCGCAGCCGGTAGGCGACCGGTCCTGGCTTAGGGCATGTGGCCAGCTCGGTGTCTGGCCCGGCCGGCTCGGCCGGGCCGCAGCTTGGGCAGCGCGGTTCTGGCAGCAGCAGGACGGTGCTGACCGCCAGGGATCGCACGTCGACGCGGGAGACCCTGGCTAGCCGCGGGCTCTTGCCCGGGACGGCAGGCGGCTCCAGCATGATGGCCCGGTAGCAGCACCACACCGCCGCGACGAGATGCTCCGGCAGGACCGGCCAGGCGCCCGCCGCGCGCGGGCCGGACCCGGTCTCCAGCGCCTCCCGCTCATGCCGCGGCCGCAGCCGCTGCCACCTGATCGCCAGGCAGTGACCGCACGCGCCAGGCGGGCGGGAAGCGCCCCAGGGGCCGATGAGCACGGCCTGAGCGGTCACGTGCACGGTCGCGTCCCGGTGCCCGGCCATGGGCCGGGGCGCGCTGGCGGTGGCCGACCGCTCCCAGCCGAGCAGGTCAGCCGGGCCGAGCGCCACCACCAGGGGAGCGGGCGCGGCGGGGGACGGACGATAGCCGTCGCGGGCGTAGCGCTCCGCCAGGCGCGCCTGCAGGGCCGCGGCCACGGCCGACGGCCCGGCCGGTGGCCCCACGCCGGCGGCGGGCGACGGCCTCGCCGTGGCGGCGTGCTCGGCCAGGGCGGTCATGCCGCACGGTTCCAGCGGAAGTACCTGGCGGCGATGCCGGCGAACAGCACGGTGAAGCCGAGCAGTGCCGCACACGGGACCAGCGCCGAGGAGAACCCGCTGGTGCCGGCGATCAGGCCGCCGGTGCCCTGGACCAGGTACCGCAGCGGCAGCGCCCGGGACAGATCCTGCATCCACACCGGGCTCGCGCTGATCGGGTAGAACGTGCCGGAGAGGAACGCCATCGGCACGATGACGCAGTTGCCGATGGCCCCGATCGACTCCGCTGACGAGGCGAACGTGCCGACCAGCAGCCCGATGCCGAAGAACGCGGCCACGCCGGTCAGCAGGACGGGCAGCGCCAGCACGGCCCGGCCCGAGACGTACAGGCCGAATACCGGCAGCGTGGCGACGGCGACGAAGAACACCGCCTGGGCCAGCGCGACCACGACGGCCACCAGGAACCTCGAGCCGACGACGGTCGGAAGCCGGGTCGGGGTCATCCGGATGAGCCGCAGCACGTCGTTGCTGCGCCAGTACATCAGCGTGTAGGCGACGCCGAACATGGCCGAGTTGCCCACTCCCCAGCACATCACGCCGATGGCGGTGTAGTCGATGTAGTGCGCGTCGCCGACGGCCCTGTGCCCGAAGAGCAGGCCGAAGACCACCAGGAAGATCAGCGGGAAGATGAAGGTGAAGAACAGGGTGAGCTTGTCCCGGACGTAGGCCCGGGTGATGGCCAGCGACAGCGCGCGCAGTCTCATGGCTGATACTCCGTTCCGGTCAGTTTGAGATAGACGTCCTCGAGGGTCGCCGTCCTGGTCCTGATGCCCTGGGCCCCGGCTATCTCGGTGACCGCCGAGAGCACCAGGCCAGGAGCACGGGTGGCGATGACCACCGAGGATCCCGCGGTCTCGGCGCTGTCCGCGCCGGCCAGGGCGCGGGCCGCGCCCACGGTGATCCGCCCGCTGGGCACGAGCACCCGGACGGGCTCTTCCAGCGAGCCGATCAGGTCCTGCGGCTCGCCGACAGCGACCACGGCGCCGCCGCTCAAGATCGCGACGCGGTCGCACAGTGCCTCGGCCTCGTCGAGGTGGTGGGTCGTGTAGACGATGGTCTTGCCCTGGTCCCTGATCTCCCGCATCAGCTGCCACAGGTCGCGCCGGGCCTGCGGATCGAGCGCGGCCGTCGGCTCGTCCAGGAACACCAGGTCGGGATCGTGGACGACGGCAGCGGCCAGCGCCAGGCGCTGGCGCTGGCCGCCGGAGAGCCGCTCGACCCGGGTGGCGGCCGAGCCCGCGAGGCCGAAGCGGCCGACCGCGTCGAGCGCGGCCCGCCGGCCCGCGCCATAGAGCTCGGCCACCGTCTGGAGGTGTTCGAGCGCGGTGAGGCGGCCGAAGAACCCGGAGGCCTGGGTCTGGATGCCGATTTTCAGCAGCCGGTCGGTGTCGCGCGGCCAGGGCGGCGCGCCGAGCACGGTGACCCGTCCGGAATCCGGCCGGCGCAGCCCCTCCATGATCTCGATGAGCGTGGTCTTGCCGGCGCCGTTGGGCCCGAGCACGCCGAACATCTCGCCGCGCGCGACGGTCAGCGACACCCGCTGGCACGCCCGCACCTGGCCGTAGGCCTTGCTGACATCCTCCGCGACGACCGCCGGCGGCGCGGCGGCCTGAACTGGGCGCATGCGAGTCTCCTCGGGTTTCGGCGGGCGGTCTCGGGTGGTGGTGCCGGCGGCCGCAGACGCGGCGGGCCCGGGGGGAACAGGCGCCGCCGGCCGGGCCCGGGCGCGCCGAGCGCGCAGCCGCGGGGTGAGGGCGGCGCCCACCGCGAGCAGCGCGAGCACGCCGATGACCAGCCAGTCCCACGGGGCGGGCACCCAGACCACGACCGGCCAGCAGACGGCGGCCGCCCCCGCCAGCCCGGCGGCCGCGAATATCACGAAGTAGCCGAGGTAGGCGGCGGCGGCCCAGCGCGGGTAGCCTCGCCCGGCGGCGCGACGGCGGATCAGCAGCCGGAGATAGGCCCGGCTCTCGGTAGCCAGCCAGGAGATGTTGAGCGCGTAGCTGAGCATCAGGTACCCGTCCAGCGGCGGCAGCGGCAGCAGGTTGTACAGCACCCGGCCCGTCACGAGCAGGAGCAGGGCGGCCACGGCCGGGCGGGTGACGTCCCCGGCCGGCAGCACGAGCCAGAGCGCGAGGAACGGAACCTCGAAGGCGAGGTCGACCAGCAGGCCCGCGGCCGCCGTGACCAGCCGGTGCCACCTGGACGGGAACAGCGGGACGTCTTCGACGGCACAGAACAGGCCGATGGCCGGCAGCCGCCAGCGCAGCCCCACCTCGGTAGCGTCGCCGCCGCAGTGCACGGCGCTCAGGCCGTGGCCCAGCTCGTGCAGCAGCATGCCCAGCCAGAGCAGCCCGAAGACGATCGGGACCAGCTCAGGCTGCCGGTATACCAGCCTGGCCTCGCCGACCAGCTGCGGCAGGTGCGCGAGCAGCACTACCTGCGTGACGCCGAGCGCGGTCAGCAGCAGCACCAGCACCCAGGGCCGCAGCAGCGGCCGCAGGCGGCGGCGCAGGGCGTGGAGCATGGCGGAGGGGTGGCCGAGGACGACATCCCCGGTCAGCAGCCCGGCGGTGCGGGCCCGCGGCCCGGCGACCGGGGCCGGAGCGGCCTTCAGGCCCGTGACGAGCATGTCCCTGTTCCCGAACAGGCGGAGCAGCTGCTGCCACGCGCTGTCGTCCAGCCGCCGGCCGAAGTGCTGCGAGTAGGCGGCGCTGATCTCCGCCAGCGTGGCCGTGCCGTCGAGGCCCGCGAGCACGAAATGCTCGCGGGGGCCCAGCTCGTACAGGCTGCCGCTGCGCCGGTCCTTGACCACGTGCACGAGCGCGGCACCGCGCAGCACGCCGGGCCCGAGCAGCATCTCGGGGCGCCGGGCCGGGCGCTGCTCCAGCAGGGCGCTCACGGCGCGACCTCGCGCAGCGCTCGCGCCAGGACGTAAGCCAGGTATGACTCGTCGGTTATCGTCACGCCCAGCCGGTTGTTCGTCATGTGCAGGTAGCCCATCAGCAGGCGCCAGGCCGCGGCCCCGGGATCGGTGACCAGCTCTTCGCCGGGGCCGTCCCAGGCCCGGAACACCAGCTCGCCCGCTCGAGCCAGCGCGGTGATCCTGGCCCGTAGTTGCTGGCAGTGCCCGGACCAGCCAGCCAGGACGCCGGGCAGCTGGCCGCCGGCGCCGTGGTCGAGAGCGCCGCGGATGGCGGCGAAGCGGTTGCGCACGCTGGCTCCCATGGAGTCGTACGCGGCGTCGTAGTCCTCGGCGCTGGCGAACGCCGTCTTGGCCACGGCGCCGCTCCAGTAGTCGTGATAGCCCTGCAGGAACTGCGTGCTGGCCTCGGCGGCCGGCAGGAATGCCGTGGTCATCACCATCATCAGCTGGGCGGCGATGCCGAGCACCACGGTCCGCAGGTGCACGTTCATCGTGCGCAGGACCTCCAGCACCGCGTCGGAGGAGTGCTGGAAGTGCCATTCGGCGAGGTCGACCCCGGACAGTCCGCCGTACCGCCCGTATTCGGGCTGGTACGGCTGGCGGCAGAAGCTGTTGTTGGGGCGGATCAGCATCCGGCCGTCCGGGCCGAGATAGCGAGCCCGCTCCTCCAGCGTGAATTCAAGGTCGAAGAGCGTGTTATAAAGCTCCGGGTGAGAAGCGAGCGTGTCTTCATACAGCGCCGGGCGAGCACGCAGGTAGGCGGCGATGGCGGTCTCGGCGCGGTCGAGTACCTCCGCGGTCGCGGCCGGCGAGGACGGCTTGAGCCGCAGCCGCAGGTGCGGCCCCTCGACCCAGTAGTTGATGAAGAAGTACCCGGCCAGGAGCCCGTCGCGGCACAGCCCGTCGATCATGGGCTTGATGCTGCGGGTGAGCATGTCCTGCCGGACAGCCCCGTAGTAGATGTGAATGGCCTGCCACTCGCCGGCCATCACGGCCGGTTCGGGCGTCCGGCTGGACGGCGCGCCGTCCGCGGTACGGGTGCCGAGCGCTGTCATGCTGTTCCTCCTGGGTTCGGGTGGCTGTCGCGCCAGCTGGTCATCTCGATCGCCAGCTCGCTGACGTGGCGGCCGGCCGGCGAGGTGACGTAGAGCTGGTCCTCGGCCGGCAGCATCTCTTCGAAGATCACGCTGTCGGCCGCCTTGAGCAGGGTGTCGAGCAGGCTGAGCGAGAACCATGCGGTGAAGTCGACGTAGCAGGGCTTGGAGCGGTCGGTCGCGGTGGCGAACTGCGCGAAGACCTGATCGGGTATCGCATGATCGCGCTGCCAGCGACGCCAGTTCAGCAGCCGTTCTGCCTCCGGGGCATCGGGACGGTGCTGCGGCAGCCCGTCCGCCGCCGCTGTCCAGCGCCTGCGCGCTATCACGACGTCGCGGTAGCGCACCCGCGGGCGGCAGGTGACCCCGCCGGCGGCCTCCCCGGCCGGGACGCCGCCCCATACATCAACGTCAGCCCGGGACGAGGGCGACAGCAGCAGCAGCGTGCGCGGGATCTCGGGCAGTGCCATCGGCAGCAGGTAGCCCAGGTACAGCGGGATGACCTCGCGGCCAAGCCGGCGCGAGCGCAGCACGAGCCGGTCGGCGACCGGGTCGTGCTCGGCGTAGAGGTCATCCAGCGGTATCTGCGCCTGGTCCGGCAGGGAACTGCTCTCGTCCGGGCAGACGATCTGGAAGTCGGTCAGCCGGCCATGCAGGTTCAGGTTGGTTCCGGCGACCCCTCCGGCGATCTCGGCGAAGACCGTGCCGCCGGGACCGACCCGGCGGGAGTCCCCGCGCAGCCCGGCGGCCAGCCCCTGCGGGCCGGCGTCCTCGAAGCAGTGGGTGAACCGTGAGAACGGGAAGGACAGGCCGCTGAAGGAGCGGTTGAGCACCGCCAGCGGCGCTCCGCCGCGCCGGCCCACCTGAACGAAGTGACCCTCCGCGCGGAACCGGGCGGTCAGCGGGGCGAGCAGGCCGGCGATCTCGGTCAGCACATCGTCGCCGAGCACGAGTTCCTCGGCGCCGGCAGCGCCGTCCCACAGGGCGCGCATGTGACCGGCGAACGCCACCCGGGCCGCGTCGAGCGTGCCGAGTTCGGGCAGCCGGAGCCAGTTCTCGTGCGGGACGTAGTTGCCCTGGTCATCGAAGGCCCGGCGGGAGCGCGTCACCTTCAGGTAGTAGTCGTAGATGTCCTCGTGGAATTCGCGGACGAGCCGGAGCAGGTCATCGCAGCGGCCGCCGCGGCCGTAGCGCGCGAGGAAGAAGCCGCGCAGCGTGATCCGGTGGGCGAGGGCCAGGTCGAACAGCGGCAGGATCGAGCCCAGGGCGCGCAGCGGCTCGGCGATCTGCGCGGTCCACCGCTCCCGGTCGCACCCGAGAATGGCCTGCCCGGCCCGGACGTCTTCGAGCACCAGCGTGCGCGGCAGGGAGGCGCCGGGTGCGCCGAGCGCGGCATGGATCTCCTCGAATCCGGTCCTGACCTGCTGGAGGATCGCGCGCCGGCCCGGCAGCCCGGCCTCGGCGTAGTCGTCGAGGCCGGCTGCGATCCGGCCGAGCCGGGCGGACAGGTCGGCGGCCCACGGGCGGTCCAGCCGCAGCAGCCGCTGCGCCAGGTCGCGCAGCGGATCGCGGTGGTGGATGTCGACCCGCAGCGCGGGGGCGCGCAGGAGCCCGAGCTTCAGCAGCTTCCTGGCGTACCGGTCGCATTCGCCGGGCGGCTCACCCAGCGCTTCGCTCAGCCGCGTGATGAACTCGCCGTAGCGCAGGCCGGGCTGGCGGCCGAGCAGGTCGAGCAGGTCCCCGAGGGCAGCGCCGTGCCGGAGGAAGAACACGTCGTCGCGGGTGAAGTCGAAGCTGACGGCGGCCTCGTCGTCGCCGCGCACCGTCGTAAGCCGCACGTACCTGACCCGGCCCGCATCGGTGTTCCAGCCGGTGGTCAGTGCCACGGGGAGGTCGCCCCGCCGGGCGTCGTCGTCAGCGATGAGGTCGGCCAGCCGGGAGAGCACGGCGACGTTGACGCGGGGATAGCACTGCCATTGTTCAGGCACGGACTGGGCGTAGATCTCCTGGCTCGCGGCACCGTCGGAGCTGGTGAACTCGCCGAGCGCCACCCCGGTGAAGGTGCTGAACGGGCTGGTCTTGGCCGCGACGCGGTGAACGTACTCGAGCAGGGCCCGCTCGGTGCGCCGCTCGCGCTTGCCCAGGTCACCTGACTCCCGGCGCAGGTAGCTGCCGAGCGCGGCGTCCAGGGACGGGGAGGCGAGCAGGAGCCCGTGGCGCAGCCGGGGGTCGCTGGCCAGCGCGCGCAGCCGGCCGCGCGCGGCACCGGTCTCCGCCGCCAGGATCACCGGACCCCGGGCGCGCAGCTGTTCCCAGCGCGTCCGGTCGCGCAGCCACGCGGCCAGTTCCGGCCCCGCCGGCCCCGCCGCCGCTTCGGCCAGGCGCAGGGCCGCTTCGGGATCAGCGGGGAGCTTGTTGTTGAACACCTGACGGCGCAGGGTGAGCAGGGCCCGGCGGTCCTGGTCGCGCTGGCTGCCGTGCACGGCCTCGTAGAGCAGGTCGCTGAGGACGGCGGCCGCCCGGGTGAGGCCGCGTTCGCCGTCAAGGACCGCATCGGCCCAGGACAAGGTGGCGCCACAGCGCAGCGACGCGAGGACTCCGAAGGGCAGGCCGGCTACGCGCAGCATGAAGCGGTTGCCGAGCAGCCAGGTCGAGCCGTCAGGCTGAACGGCGGGCGCGGCGGCGGCCTGCTGGCCAGCGGTGCGAGTGCCTTCGGCCGGCAACGTGCGAGCGCTGCCGGCCGGCCGGGTGACGGTCATGGCGGTTGCCCTTCAGCCGATCTGGTAGTGATAGTCGCCCGGCCGCGCACGCTCCCGGCCGATCATCATGATCAGCAGCGGCGCTTCCCCGGTCCCGCCGAGGCCGAGTTCCTCGGCGTAGGCGAGGTTGTCGAAGCCGAGCGCCGCGCCGCAGCCGATCCCCGCGGCGGCGGCGGCCGTGTACGTGGCCTGGGCGATCGCCCCGGCCACGGCGTTGGCCAGCCGGTAGCCGCGATCGCCGACGGCATCGAGCACCGCCGCGGCGCGCAGGGCGGGCACGATCACGGCCCCGGCCTGCTCCAGGTTGTAGTTCT
>Ga0335078_10010306_pt1 | contig 13837 bp, 7 predicted proteins | sample Lox_Sample_32_FD_206711 | JGI IMG/M metagenome (GOLD analysis project Ga0335078, IMG submission 206711) | Soil microbial communities from Loxahatchee National Wildlife Refuge, Florida, United States - Lox_Sample_3.2 | ecosystem: Environmental > Terrestrial > Soil > Wetlands | place: USA: Florida...
CCGCTCCGCTCCCTGTCCCACTTGCTTCACCATCACTGCCGGCTGGAGCGGACCACTGGCCAGAACGCGGCCGTGAAGGTCGAGGATGCGGAAGCGATCATTCGCCGCGGACCATTCCCAACGATAATTCTTTCCTTCATAGGTGAGGGATTGGCCGGACTCACGGACTTCCGGCCGGGCCGAGGCCCCAAGTCCGAGAGTTCCCAAAAGGCATGACGCTGCCGTAGTCTGAAGGAATTGCCGTCTGTCCAGATTGTTCATAGGGGACCCTTTGAGAAGGTGGTAAAGGAGGCGACGTCCCCCCGTGGGGGGACGTCGCCTACAGGGCTTGCAGAAGGGCGGTCAGAAGGTAATCTGGCCCGCCAGTTGGATGTTGCGTGGAGTGCTGATGGAGCCGTTCCACAATCCAAAGTTGGGTGAAGAAACGTCGTTATTGATGATATTTCCGCCTCCGTATTCTCCAGCGGCGGTGAAGGTATGCCAGTTCCACACGTTAAAGAATTCGAAGCGGAATTGGAGAGTCATCTTTTCGGCCAACTTGAAGTTCTTGTGCACGCCAAAGTCCTGATTGTAGTACCCCGGGTTCCTCAGGTTTGACACCCGCGGACCTTGCCCGAAGTAATAATTGAAACTGCTGGCGGGCTCGAAAGCGGCGGCGTTGAGGAGCGGTCCCTTGCCAGGATCGAAACTCCCCACCGGCTGCAACCAGGGGTTGACGCCCTTGATCTGCGCGGGGATACAACCCGCCGCAAACTGGCCGGGCACAACGCACGTGCCGGAGCGGAAGAACATGGGAGTCCCCGACGACTCGCGGAATATCGTTGAGGCTTCCCAGCCGCCCACCACGTAGTTGAGAAATCCACCCTTGTCCAACCAGCGTTTTCCCTTGCCAAAAGGCAACTGGTACATGAGCGCGATCGAGACGATTTGCGGAACATCATTCCCGGAGAGGGCTTTGTTCCGTTGGCGTTCGTAAGGGGAAATCACACCCTGCACCGCCGACCAGGTTGTGGCGCCGGTTTGGGTATTGTCGGAGTCACTGATCAGTTTCGAGTTGGTATAGGAGCCGAGAACCCATAGCCCGTTGTTCATACGCTTTTCCGCTTTGAACTGGAAGGAGTGATAGGTCGAGTTGCCGGCATTCTCGTTGTTCCCGTAGATGTTTCCGCAGTACTGCGGGTATTGAACGAGCGCCTGCGCCACTGTGGGAGTGCACCCTGCCATTTGTTGGACCCACCCCGGATAAGGAATCGGAACACCGTCGAGCGAGGTATCTCCCGGTGCAAATTCATCGATGAGCTTGGGGCCCATGGACTGGAGCAGGGAGGGGTTGAGCGCGTTCAGGGGAACTGTAACCGACGGCAAGCGAGTTCCTTTGTTCCCCACATACGCGGCACTGATGTAGAAGTTCGGAGTGAACTGGTGCTCCACCGTCATGTTCCACTGCTGCGAATAGGGCAACCGGTTGGCGTCAATGGCGCGGTAGATGGAGGGAGCCTCTCCGTTATCGAAGGAGCGATCGATAAAAGGAGGCTTCGGAAAGTTCTGGGGGAAGCCGCTGGCCAGCAGGAAGGCAGCAGTGAGACCGCCGTTGCTGCTCGAGAAGGAGGGGTTGCTATTGAATCCGTCCGTGGCAATCCCCCCGCCCCATCCGGGATAAAAGGCTTGGGTGAAGAAGACGCCGTAGCCGGCCCGCACCACCGTCTTGGGAGTCAAACTGTATGCGAAACCGAACCGCGGACCGAACATTGTCTTGTCGGTCGTTTCCGGCCGTCGAGCACCGTAGCTGGCCGACCCCCAACCGGACCCCGCGAAGGCCAAAGCGCCTGGCAGGTTACCCGCTCCGGGATTGGTCATACCAGGGGCAATGAATGAAAAATCATCGTGCTTGTCCACCGACGGACGGTTCATATCCCACCGCACGCCATAATTGAAGCTAAGCTTGGGGGACACCTTCCAAGTATCGGAGAAGAATCCGGCCCAGGAGTCAGCGCGCGGGTAGTACGACGGGAGCGAGTAATAGCCTTCGCTTGCGCTTCCCACATCGCCCAGCAGGAAACTGGCCATGTCGCTTCCACTGGCGACTCCCAAAAGTCCGGTGTTCAGGGTTGTGAAGTTGAAAGTTCCGGAGCCGTTGCCCACGTTGGATTTGTAGCTGTACGCGATGTTTCGGTACTCCCCTCCAAATTCCATCGTGTGCCGCCCGCGCACCCAGGTGAAAGTGCTGTTCAGCACGTATTCAGGACGGGTGGAAAGGAAATCGCCGTTTTGACCAAGCTGCGTGAAATTCGTAAACGCGATTTGCGACACGTGCTTGTTGGACCACACGCCGGATATGGTGGGAACCTTGCCGACGCCCGCATCGCTTTGGTCCACCTGCCCTGACAGCAAATCCAGGTACCCAAAAGTCACGTTGAGAATCTTGGTTGGGCTGAAGGTGTGATCCCAAATCGCACGGTCCACGAAGCTGTAATTCGGCGCGCGATAACTGCTGTTGGCGATCGGTGCGGGAACCAGCGTCGCAGGGGCCGGAAGCGTGCCGCGATAGTGAACGATCGCGGAGAAATGGTCCTTTTCCTTCCAGTACTGGTCTACCCGCACGTCCCACGCGTCGGAATTGGCGAAAGCAATCGTGGTGATGGGAACGGGAGGCGCGTAGTTGTTGACTGTGCCGGGAAGGTTGGGCGTGGGGATGAACTGAAACCACCCCGGCGCCAGGGAATTCTGTACCCTGGGATCGCTCGGGCAAATCACATTGGGGGAACCGCCTGCGCATCCCATGAACTGAGTCCGCAAAAACTGGCCCGGATGCGCCGGGTCCGGAGTCGTGGTGGCGGGATCGTAAATCGGGATCAGGTTCCCCTTGCTGTCTTTCCAGTCGGAGAAGTCACCCTGACGTTCTTGTTGGGTGGGGTAACTTTGGATGGGCGTCGTGGTTGCGCCGGCAAAGCGGTAGCCTTCAAAGTTTACAAAGAAATAAGTCTTCTTGTTATTGGACCAGAAGAGGGGCACTTTGAAGGGGCCGCCAATGTAAGCTCCAAAGTCGTTCTCGATGTCCTTCGGCCGATTTGCGACGCCCCACTGCCGCGCGTTCAATGAGGTGTTGCGATTGAATTCATACCCACCGCCGTGGAAGGAAGACGTGCCGGATTTGGTTACGGCGGTAATGACCCCGGATGTCGTGTTGCCGTATCGGGCGTCATAATTGGAGGTCAGAACGCTGATTTCCTGGACTGCCGCCGGAGAGACCGGGAAGTCGGTAAAAATCGCCACCATGCCGCTCTGGTTGAGCAGGCCTTCCTGCAAAGTGGCGCCGTCAAGTATGGCCTCGTCGCCGGACTGCAACCCTCCGTTAATCCTAGCGTCATAGGGGTTGCCCTGACCACCGGTGGTTATTCCGGGTTGGAGGATGACGAAGGACGCCGCGGAGCGAACCGCGCCGCCCACGATCAAGGGAAGTTCCTGGACCTGATCCGGCGTCACTGTTCCCTTGAGTTCGGGCGTTTGCACATTGAGAGGAGAAGCGTTGGCTGTTACTTCCACGGTTTGAACCGCCGAACCCAACGTCATCTTGACGTCCACGCGGGCGGTATCGTTCATATTGACGACGATGCCGCGCTGCACAAAGTCCCGAAAACCCTGCGCTACGACGGTCAGTTCGTAGGCGCCCGGGGCGAGGTTTGCGAAGACAAAAAGGCCGGTCGGATCGCTCTTGCCCGTAGCGGTCGTGTTCGTCGCGACCGCCTTGAGCGTGAGGTCTGCCCCGGGCAGAACCGCTCCCGTCGGATCGGTCACGGTACCGCTGATCGTAGCATGGAAACTTTGACTCCAAAGGGAAAGGGGAATCAGCAAAAGTGCGAGAAGTAGAATGCTTTCCACTTTTCTCTTTTTGGTCATTTGAACCTCCTTTAAGAATTTTCAAGATGTCCAGACCCGACGCAAACAAGCCAGCCCGGAATTTGGGCATAAAAAAAGGTGCTCAGCACTTAAGGTTTCGTTTCGCCGGAAATTCCCTCGACCCAAGACCTGACGCAGTAGGGGGAGGAAAATAGTTCGGCGTAATCAATCGCAGCCGACCGCTATAGAAAGCCTTCATGTAATACACTTTTGGCATTGGAGGCTTCCTAATATGTAAGCGCTACCAGCGCGGCGAAATTTATATTAGGATATGGGTATTGTCAAGTATTTTCTTCCCATTTTCTGACTATTCCTCCCCGAAGTGTGATCTCGGCGGGGTTCGGCACTCAGCGGACAATCGGCTTGACGCAGGCAGGCGCGAGGCGTAGTGTGGTAGCGCTTTCAGATTCTGAGGTGACTCCTGCCCTTCCGACGATCCGCACTTCCCGTAACCGATTGCCGTAGCTCCGATCGATTATTGATGCTGCCGACCGGGGCCTGGCCTGTTCATGTTGGGCTGCAGCGGAGGCGCCGGAGACGTGCTATGCTTGGCCTGGAAAAGTGACATGAACTTGGGGGATGTTGCGCATAAAGCCGGTGTTTCCCCTGCCACAGTATCGCGTGTAGTAAACGGTGGGAAATACGTAAAAGCCACGACCCGCACCAGAGTCCTGCGGGCAATGAAGGAATTGCGGTACTATCCAAACCTCCACGCTCGCAGTTTGGCAGGAGGCGGGACCCGCACTTTCGGCGTCATCGTCTCCAACCTCGAAAATCCCTTCTTCGTAGACATCTTCCAGAGAATCGAATCGCTCGCGGAGGCGCAAGGCTATGAGGTCATCCTCGCGGCCACTCATTATGACTCCGCGCGGCTGCACGCCTGCATCAAGTCGATGCTTGGCCGCCGGGTGGCGGGGATCGCCGCCATTGTCTCCGAAATGGATCCCTCGGTCGCCCACGAACTATCCCATGCCGGCCCCCCCGTCGTCTTCTTCGACGTTGGCCAGTCAGGCAAAAGGGTTACCAGCATCAAATGCGACTTTCGCCGTGGCACTGAGCAGCTCGTTGAATACCTCTATTCGCTTGGACATCGCCGCATGGCCTTCGTCGCTTACCCCGGCCATCTCCAGTCCACCGATGATCGGCGGAATGCGTTCCTGGCGGTGATGAAGCGCCACTGCGCAGAGCCACACGTTGTTGTGCCAGGCTCTGACGGCTTCCTGGGGGGGCGTGACGCCGTCCTCCAACTGCTGAAATCTGCCTTTGCTCCAACTGCCATCCTGTGCGTCAATGACATAACCGCCGTGGGAGTCCTCAAGGCCCTCAGGGATCATAACGTCCCGGTTCCTGCGCAAATGTCGGTGACGGGGTTTGACAATATCGCGCTCTCGCAATTCAGCATCCCGGCACTAACCACCGTCAACATTCCTCGCGACCAAATTGGCCAGCTGACCTTTGAAACCCTGGCATCGGGGGCGGCGGACGCCACCCTCCTGGGCCGGGAAATACAAATTGACCCCGAACTTATCGTACGTCAGTCGACCGCTCCCCCTCGGCCGGGTAATTGAATTCCCAAGAACACTGCATCCGCGCTCCGCCGTCCATGAGGCTGAAGCCGCGATGGCAAACTTCCGGCTGCTACCAGGGCCGACAAGAGCGTGAGGTAGCCGGCATAGGGCCAGCCTCCCCACTGCCTGGTCCGAGGAGGGTCATCCGCCGCGGGGCGAGGCACGGGTTGCAGGCGTTGCGATAATTGGTGGATACTTCAGGCGTACTGCGTAAACCATGCCCGCCGCGGAACTCCGCGCCGGCTGGCATGAGGAGAAACGGTTGTTACTGGCGAACAAGAGAACCCTCATTCTTGCCTTGCTGCTCCTGGTGCTCGGAACTCCCCCCCCAGGGGGAGGGCAGACGATCAGTCATGAAGATGTCCCCCGAGCCGAACCCGCGCGAGACACGTACGCGCAATTGCCGATCAGCGAGGAAAGTCGAACCACCCTTCGGGAGGCCGTCCAGTCACGCGACTATGCGCGGGCCGAGGCGCTGCTCGCGGGCGAGTTGGCGCGACAACCCGGATCGCAGGCACTCCTGACCACCGCGGCGGCGGTCTTTTTTCTGGACGGCAAATACCTGAATTGCGCTGTGACGTTGAAAAAGGCGGAGGTCATCGCTCCGCTTACCTCCCGCGACCGTTTCACTCTGGCCTTGAGTTACATCATCCTGAACCATGGGGACTGGGCGCGGCCGGAACTGGAGAAATTAGCCGATGCGGACCCGCACAACCCGTCATATCCCTACTGGCTGGGACGCATTGATTACGATGCCATGCAGTACAAGGCTGCGAAGGCACACCTCCAAACGGCCTTGAAGCTGGACCCGAGGTTCATGAAAGCTTATGACAACCTTGGGCTGACGTTTGAGGCCCTGGGGCAATACGACGATGCGATACGCGTCTATCAGCAGGCGATCCTCATGAACCGTTCCGCACCGGCGCCTTCACCCTGGCCTCCCTTGAACCTGGGTACGCTGCTGGTGAAGCTGGGAAAGCTGGGCGACGCGGAGGTGTACCTGGGGGAATCGTTGAAGTATGCCCCCCGGTTCTCCCGAGCCCATTACCAAATGGGCGTGCTGCAGGAAAAACAGAAGCAGGACGACGCGGCGCTTCTGGAGCTTGCGGAGGCGGCTCGGGACGATCCCACCTACCCCGAGCCGCACTACCTGCTGGCAAGGATCTACGCGAGAAACGGGCAGAAGGCAAGGGCTGAGGCCGAACAACAGGCATTTGCAAAACTAAAGCAAGAAAGCCCGCAAGGGCGCCCCCCTTAACCGGCTCATTCGACCGGACATTTGCCCCACCGCCAGGACCGCGGGTAGGGTTCTCCTCCGCCGATGGTTGGTCCTGAACCAAAGAACATGGTTAGCACTCATGGGCCCTGGCGAGAAGCGATTCGCCCTGCCAAGGCTTTGGCCGCTACGCTTTCCGGGACCAACGCAAGTTCCTGGGTGATTTCGCGTTGGGCCTCCCCGGGCCGGTTCTGGTCGAGATAAATCTGCGCCAAAGCCAGGTGTAATCCAGGAAGGCTGGGGTCTACTTGCACGGCTCGCTGGTAGAAGTGAATTGCTCGCTCAGCCTGCCCCTGGCCCAGAAGCACCTCCGCTCTAATCTCATACATTCTTGCTGACTCGGGCGCGCCACGCCGAATCTCCTTGATGCACCACTGGGAGAGTCGCAAGTATGCCTGGGCCATCTGATAGGTATACTCGGGGTCGCCCGGCGCGAGGGCGCACAGGATCTGGTATTGGTTCACAACTCCAAAACGATCCCCGATCTGGTCGTAGACTTTGGCTAGTTCCAAGTGGGCCGCTGGCTCCCGGGGGGCGAGCTCGGAACCGCGCTCGAGTTCCCGGATGGCCTCCGGAAACGCCCCTGTGGCCCGCAAGCTCGCGCCGAGCAGGATATGGGACGGGGCAAATCCGGGCTGCATACGGATTGCTGCTCGAAACTCAGCTATGGCCCGGGTGTGGTCCCCACGTTGCTGGTAGATCGTGCCGAGGTTGTGGCGCACGAAGGCAACGCCGCCTCCCTGGAGCACTACGCTTTGGAAGTCCTTTTCCGCCTCGTCCAGGCGGCCCGCCTTCTCGGCCATCACTCCCGCTTCGAAGAGGTCACGAAGCGACTCCGGCAAGTCCTGCTGAGCCATGCCCGTGCCAGCGCCCCAGAGGCCGGCACTCAGGATGCACGCCAGAAGAGACGCCAGACCGACATTTCTTCTGCGATTTGGACCAGTCGACGCGCCGCACATAACATTGTCCTGGCTGGATAGCCTCTATTTCTCCCCAAGGGCACACTGCACAGGCCCCAAAGGATTGCGCAGGCCTTACTCCGGCTGGGCCGGAGTCCGGCTTTCTTCGAGCGTCTGGGCTTCCGCTCCGCTCGCCTCCTCCCGCGCCAACTCCCGGTCCTTGGCGAGAGCCTGCTGGGCTTCTGGTTCCATGCCGAGCTTCCGGTAGGCGAGGGCCAGAAGAGTGTAGGCCTGGCGAAGTTCAGGCTTGATCTCGAGCGCTGCATTCAACTCATTGATCGCCGCCTTCGTGTCGTCGTCACGCAACAAGGCGTCGCCCAAGGCCAGGTGCGCGGCAGCGGATTCGGGATCGATTTCGACCGCACGCTTGAGACTTTCGATGGCCCGCTTCGTTTCATGTTGAAAGAGATAGCAGGAGCCGGTGCCATAAGCGCTGGCGTAATCGCGCGGGGAAAGTTGACGGGCGCGCGCGTAGTAACCCAACGCCGAATCGAATTGGTACTCGTCTCGCCGCAGGTCGCCCAGAGCGTCCAGAATTTCCACCGACGTCGGGTTTGCCTGAAGCGCTGCTTCGTACTCCCTGCCCGCCGCCTGCTTGTCATTGCGGGCCAGGTACGCTTCCGCCCGAATTTGATGGCTGCGGGGGGAATCGGGTGAGGTCTCAAGCAATCGCTGGAGTTCCCTTTTCGAAAGAAGATTGCACAGTCTTTCCAGGTAGTACAGGGCATCCCCATTGAAGGGGGCCAACTTCAGTGCCGTACGCAAGGCTTCATAGGCGGCCTCATATTGGCCCTCAGAAATCTCCGCGCGTGCCAGCAGAGTGTAGGCGGTCGCGTCCTGCGGATGGGTGCGCAGGTACCCCGATGCCACTTGCGCAGCTTTGGCGAATTGACCCTGGTAAAGGGCTCTAGTCCCTTCCGCGAGCTCGGGCGCCCCCTGCGCGCTCTCTCTTGAGGGCACTACCAGGGCGCCGGCCATGATCAAAAGGAACGCGCCGACCGTCCCCCATCCGCGCCTTCGATCCCGGACCCCTGCTTGCTTCATCGTTCTCCCCACGATAACGACCATGCTAATTTGGCCTCACCTCAATGGTGCGCAGGAATTCTTTACCCAGCTCCTCCCTTTCTTCCTTGACCTGACTAAATTTCTTGACTTGTTCGTCCGCCTTGGGGTTTTTCGTGCGTTGGTAGAGGATCATCAGGTTCAAATTGGCGGCATAGCTGTCGGGACGCAGCCGGATTGCTTTTTCGAGTTCGTTCTCCGCGGGCCCGTATTCCTTTTGCTTCAGGTGCACGAGGCCCAACTCCGCATAAGCATCCGCGTAGTCCGGGCGCGCCTGCAAGGCCAACCCCAGGTAACGGATGGCTTCCGGATATTCACCGTGACGGTTCGCGATTCTTCCCAGGTAGAAATTCGCCTCGGCGGCGGTCGGGGAACCATGGGCCACGGTGGAGAGTACCTTTTCTGCGGAATCGTCGTCCCGGCTATAGAAGTAGGCAGCGCCCAATGCCAGACGGCCTCGCGGATCGTGGGGCTTCGACTCGCAATATTTCTTGAGATAGGGAATCGACTCGCTGGCATCCTGGCGTTGCATGGCCACCGCGCCCAGGGCGTAGTTGTAATATGCGTTCTCGGGATTCAGCGCCACAGCCTTCTTCAGCGCCTGGTAGGCCTCTTCCGCGAGGTTCTGTTCGATACAAACAATTCCCCAGAAGAAATGAATCGACGCGTTTCCCGGCTCCAGTTCGCGCGCGTGAGCCAGGTATCCCAAGGCCCCCGTGTAGTCCTTCTGGTCGTTTGCCACGCGCGCCAAATCGAGCAGGTTGGAGACGGAGCCGGGCTGGAGCTGCGCGGCCGCCTCCAGAGTCCGGCGCGCCTCCGCCAGTTGCCCCGTCTTCATGTAGAGGAGTCCCAGGGTGTGCAGAGATTCGAAAGAGGCGAGTTGCCGGGTTGCAATGCCCTGCAACAATTGAAGGGGTAGCGAGGTGTCTTTCTGGCTCGCCAGGATGGGCAGAATACTCGTGACGTCCGGCTCGGCTAGATTTGGGCTCTTTAGCATTTGTTCGGCCGCGCGTTCGGCCTTATCGCGTTGGCCCAGCCCGGCATAGTCGCCACACTCCGCCGACAGGACCTGAGGGAGGTTGCGCATTTCGGCAGGCAGCTTGGAGAGGTGGTGGAGCGACGCCGCATAGAGCCCCTTCTGCATCAGGAGCACGGCACTCTGGTAGTTCCCTTCCGGGTGGTCGGGGGCAAAACGGAGGAGAGCGGCGTAAGCGTCCAGAGCTTTGTCGCGGGCGGCGGGATCTTTCGGAGTTTGTTCCTGGTAGAGATGGCCCAGATTTAAATATGCGCCGTCCAAGTGCGGATCGAGCGCCATGGCCTCCTTGAACTCCGCCTCGGCCGAGACGACATCTCCCTTCTGGGCGTCCAGGACGCCTTGAAGATTGTGCAAACCGGCGCGATTCGGAGATCCCTTTAATGCCTCCGAAAGTAATGTTTGCGCTGTTGATGTATCTCCTGATTGCAGCAATTGCTGGATTTCCTGGGCGGGGTCCGATGACTGCCCGGCAAGGCACGGGCTCCAGGGTCCCTCCCCAAATGCCAGAAGGGCAAGCAGGAAGAGTGCCCTAAGGGCCCAATTTGCATCGGGGGGCCGTGCCATCCGTTTCGCTGCGCTACGCATCGTGCAAGTTCCCACCTCGCAGTGCAAATTCTATCCTCACCACCGGGATGCGCAAGCCCTTTGTCAACGAAGGGACGCAATACGAAGCTTCCACTATGAACGTTCAACGAAGAGTGGCACAGGGTTGGGAGGTTTAACGGCAGTACCGATCTGCAGCGCCTCGAGGTAATTCCGGCTGGGCCTGTTATCCGCGAGGCCGCGCGCCCGGAGAAGCTCCGTGGCTCGGCGGCAAATCTCGATCGAAGAAGAGACGAGGAACTCTTTGACCAGACCCACAGGCCTTTGGGAAGCGGTCCCACGGTCAAGGAGCCGTGTGCCACCGAGGACCGCCTGGATTGTGATCCATAGCCAGGTTGCGAGGTCAGCAAACCCTGCTGCTTCGCATTGGCGGCTGGAAATCCAATCGGTCGCCTGGCATCCCTTCCTGAATTCCTCTCGCACCAGGCGCACACTTTCGGAGGCAAGTTGAAGGGCCTGCCAGCCAGGTCCCCATAGTGAATTCATGGAGCCTTGGGAAGCCCCGGCCGAACCTTCCAGACTAGCAAGATGGGGAAGAACATCCCCCATGTCGCCGCGCTCCTTGTCCAAAAGATTCGCGGCGATAGCAAAGCGCAGAATCTCGGAGGCGCCCTCTCCGATGGTTAACAGCCGCGCGTCACGGTAATTTTGCTCGACTCTAAAATCCCGCATGTAACCGTAGCCGCCCATTATTTGGACCGCCTCGTCGATGATCCGCAGGGCGGCTTCGGTGGCGAAAATTTTGGCCATGCAGGCTTGGACTTTGAATGGCTTATGCGCGTCTGCAAGCTGGGCAGCGCTACGCACGCCTTGCCAAGCTACCCACAGGCTCTCTTCCATGCGGGACAGCTTGGCCTGCGTAAGCGGCTGGTCAAACAGCGATCCGCCAGCCACCTTCCGTTCTTGGGAGTAAGCCGCAGTGCGCTCGAGCGAGTCCCGCGCCAAACCGAGGGCCAGAGCGGCGATCCCCACCCTCCCTCGCAACAGGACCTGGCGGGCAACCTTGCCACCGGTTCCAACCGGACCCAGAATCGCTTTATCGGGAACGGGTACATCCTCAAACTTGAGCGCCGCCGTGTCCGAACGCAACATGCCCATCTTGCCATGGAGGGGAGTTCGGGCGATGCGTTCCTCGTTGCCTCTCATTTCCACTACGCAGGCGGTTATCCCGCCGTCCTTGCCATCGCCCTGTGAGGCGCGGGCAAGCACTACAAACAAGCCGGCGTGGCACCCATTCGTAATAAAGGTCTTCTCGCCATTGAGGTTCCAGCCCTCCGGTGTCTTCTCGATCCGTGTCCGCATATCATGGAAAATATTGCTGCCTGCTTGGGGCTCGGTGAGACACCACGCGCCCACATCTTCGCCCCGGGTCAGCCTGGGAAGATAATTCCGTCTCTGAGTGTCGTCGCCACCTAATAGAATATGCGAGGTCGCCAGAGATTCATGTGCGGCGAGGGTGAGCGCTAACGAACCGTCGCACGCTGCGATGCCCTCGATGATGGACAATATACCTTCCAGAGTTCCGCTCTGGCCGCCGTATTCGGCGGGGACGGCTGAGCCAACAAAACCATTGTTGGCTGCCAGCGCAATGAACCGTGCCGGGAATTCCTCTGCACCGAGCCGGCTGAGGTAGGGCAAAAGTTCACGATCTCCAAACTCCCCAACCGACTTGGCTAAGAGTAAGAAGTCGTCATCCTCGTGGAGTTGCGCCAATATTGCGCGTCCGCTCATTTTATCCTCCGCCCCTACGTCATTTAGAGCCAATTTCCGCCCAAATGGTTTGGTAGACCTGTTGTCCCCTCCTTCATATGTGTACGCACACTGCCACCCCAGCCCTGGGAGTGAGAAGATTGCGCACTGGCGCACGGAATCCCTCAGCGCCCGTCTTATGAATGCGTAAAGGCAGTGCAGTTATGTATCGAAAAGTCCCTAATTGTGATTATACACAACTTTTGCGGGTGTCGGAACATCACCTAAAATAGGGTAGTGTCCTAATTTGAACGTAGCGCCGCCATCTTGGCGGCTCCTGTGCCGGCTGGAAGCCAGCGCTACGCCCCAAATTAGGACAGCACCTAAAATAGTAGAGTTGCGGCGGGAATATCGACCAAAGGAGTCCGATGGGCGACTTTGCATGGCAACCGAGCGGCAGATATCTCGACCGATCGCGGGTGCGGCGCTTCATGGATATGCATGGAATCCGGTCGTGGCAGGAGCTTGTCCGCCGATCGACCCTCGATATCGAATGGTTCTGGAACTCCGCTCTTGAGCACCTTGGGATCGAGTGGTTCGAGAAATACACGCGTTTGTACGACGACTCGCGGGGGATGCCGTGGACCACTTGGTTTTTGGGGGGGAAGCTCAACATTGTTCACAACTGTCTTGACCGGCACATCCGCGATGGTCGGGGAACGGCCATGGCTTTATGGTTTGAATCCGATGACGGGTTGCAAAGTTCCGTTAGCTATAACCAGCTCTGCGATTTTGTAAACCGCCTGGCCGGAGCGATGAGGGGTCTGGGGGTTCGAAAGGGAGATCGCGTTGCCATGTGCATGCCCATTTCCCCCGAGGCGGTTGTCGTGATGCTTGCCGCCCTTAAATTAGGGGCCGCTTGCGTCCAAATACCCGCGCGACTCGCCCCGGAGGATGTCGTCCTTCACATCCAGCAGGCCCACCCCCGCCTTTTTTTCGTCAATGACGGCTACCCTCGTGCCGGCAAAGCGATAAGCTGCGAGAGTGTTTACGAAGCAGTGCTGAAAGCGGCGCCCTCGGTAGAGTGGATAGTTGTCAACGAACGCATGGGCATGGGCCCGGCCGACCGTCCGAAATGCCTGTCCTGGGAAAAAGTCATGCGTCGCTCGCCGGCAGACGGCAGTGCGGTGACGGAAAATCTCGATTCTGAACATCCGGCGCTGATTCTGTACAGCTCCGGTACGACCGGCAAACCAAAGACGCTGGTTCACACTCATGCCGGAGCGCTGGCGCAAGCCGCAAAAGAAATCGGTTATGTGTTTGATTGCGAGGGGGACGATGTCTTTTACTGGTTTACCAACTTCGGCTGGATGATGGCGCCATGGGAAATCATCGGAGCGCTTTTTTTCGGAGCCTCGATAGTTCTCTACGAGGGAACGCACCTGTTCCCGACGGCGCATCGCTTGTTTGAAATCATTGAAAATTACCGTGTTTCCATTTTCGGCTGTACGCCTTCCGTGTTCCGGGAACTCGCTAGCCGGAAGGTGGATTCCGGGTGCCACGACCTTTCCAACCTTCGGATTCTTGGCTCGACCGGTAGTGTTCTTGATGCGGCAACCTGGGAGTGGTATTTCAGAACCTTTGGACGCGGGCGTTGCCCCATCATGAACATTTCGGGCGGAACGGAACTCATCGGCTGCATGGTTTCACCTCTGCCCGTTATGCCCCTGAAATCCTCCACGGTGGG
>Ga0335078_10010307_pt1 | contig 13836 bp, 16 predicted proteins | sample Lox_Sample_32_FD_206711 | JGI IMG/M metagenome (GOLD analysis project Ga0335078, IMG submission 206711) | Soil microbial communities from Loxahatchee National Wildlife Refuge, Florida, United States - Lox_Sample_3.2 | ecosystem: Environmental > Terrestrial > Soil > Wetlands | place: USA...
AACGGGATAGCTGAGCAGTTCCTTCTTAAAGGCAATCCGGAATTGAAAAGGCAAGTAGACGTACAGGATAGGAATGTCCATTGCCGACGCATGATTCACCGCGTAGACATGCGGTTTGGAGGTATCCACATTTTCGAGGCCAGTGACCGTGACAGGCGACAGAATGGTTTTCATGATCAACTGCGACCAGACGCGGGCAAAGCCGTGCAGGATGCGTTCTTTGTCCCCGAAGAGCGAGACGGGGATTGCAACGATCCCGAGAACCACGGTGTAAGCCCAAATCAGGGGGTCGTAGATGAAAAAGGAGCGCAGCCGGCTGAGCCAGCCATATTTTTTTAGTCCAACAGTGGGCTTTCGAGCGCTCTGATCAACCGGAGACGCGGGTGTGTGCTGAGAAGCGCTAACTTCTTCACCCAACGATGTATTCACATCCTGCAATTCAAATCCTCACATCCATTTGGCGCATAGCCTCCCCCACAATGTAAATCGATCCAGTGATCACCATTACTTCTTCAGGAGATGCGAGGTCCTGAGCCGACTGCAGCGCCTCGGCCACACTGTCGGTAGATTCGATGTCGGTTGCAGTCCGTGCCGCCGCCTGCCGGATCTCCTCGACGGTTGCGGAGCGAGGATTGTCGGCGCGGGTTGCAATCACGCGTTGGGCCAACGGGAAGAGGATCTCCGCAATCTCCGAAATTGCCTTGTCGCGCATTGCCCCGAAAACAAAAGTAAGTGTCCGATCTGCGTAGTACGACGTTAATGCCGATCTAAGGGCCCAAGCGCCTGCCGGATTGTGAGCGACATCAAATACGTGTTCGGGACCGTCATCTCGCGATCGAAGGACTTGGAAGCGACCGGGCCAATGAGTATCGTGGACCCCTCGCTCGACGGACTCGGGGCTAATCGGAAAACCTTGTTCGTGCAATTGCTCAGCGGCGGCGATAGCCAAAGCGATATTTCTTAGCTGATGACGACCCACTAACGGTGACTCAACGAGAATCTCTTTTCCTAAGACCTGTAGCGGGTATCGCGACACTGGCGTCGATTGTTGCTTGGAGCCAACTGTCCGCTCGCCCAGAGAACCATAGTCGGGGCTGTTAGGAGACACCGGAGGCACAAAGGGGACAGCACTAACCGCGCGCGCATCCAGGTCGAGAATCGTGTGCCCGATCGCATCGTTTACTTGAGGCTGCTGCGGGAGCGTGACAACCGTGCCGCCGCGACGAATGATACCGGCCTTTTCCCGGGCAATCTCCGCGACCGTATTGCCTAAGAATTTTTGATGGTCCAAAGAGATGTCGGTAACGATGCTGACTCGTGGGTCCACTACATTCGTGGCATCGAGTCGGCCACCCATTCCGACTTCGAGCACTGCGATGTCGACCCTCTTGCGAGCAAAGTATTCGAAAGCCATTGCAGTGAGCATCTCGAAAAAGCTGGGATGCCAAGGGAGTTCGCCATTTTCAGTAAGGCTTTCAGCCGTCCGGTCTACGAGATCGTGCAGCAGCGCGAAATCGTCGTCGGGAATGGGCCTGCCATCGATGCGAATTCTTTCATTGATTCTCACCAGATGAGGCGAGGTGTAAAGCCCGGTGTGTAGCCCGGAAGCGACCAGAATCGAGGCAAGAGTCGCGGCCGTCGATCCCTTTCCGTTCGTGCCGGCGATCAGGACTGCAGCGAAGCGCTTTTCGGGATGTTGAAGCGCGTCCAGCAGCACGCGCATATGTGCCAAGTCGAACTTGTGCACCGGGGTCTGGGCGAGTTCGTGACCCAACGCATATATGCGCGAAACCGCGGTTTCATAAGACATATGATGTCTTTAGCTTACCAGTTTAGAGTTCCTGCATATGATTCTCCATAGGCTGCGGCCGATCGGGCAGCACAGGCAGCGAACGGAGGGCTGGCGAGGTTGAGCGGATGCTGAAATCTATGCTGCGGCTGGCGCCATGAAATCCAGTGCGCGGCTGATATAGGACTTGATTTGCCTGCGGTGGACAACGGCATCGAGCATTCCATGCTCGAGCAGAAATTCACTCCGTTGGAATCCCTGCGGCAGCTTTTGGCGGATTGTCTGTTCGATCACTCGAGGCCCGGCAAAGCCGATCAATGCGCCGGGTTCAGCGATATTGAGGTCGCCCAGCATGGCGAAAGAAGCGGTTACGCCGCCCGTGGTGGGATCCGTGAGGATCGAAATATATGGGACGCGAGCCTGATCGAGTTGCGCCAAGGCGGCGGAGATTTTGGCTAGTTGCATCAGGCTCACGACGCCCTCCATCATGCGGGCTCCGCCGGATGCAGAGACAATAAGCAGCGGCGCTTTGCTTTTCAGCGATCGCTCAACCGCGCGCGTAATCGACTCGCCGACCACCGCTCCCATGCTTCCGCCGATAAACGAGTACTCCATGGCACTCACGATGACATCGCGGCCGTTCAGTTTACCGCGTGCGTTGATGACTGCATCGGTCAGGCCGGTATCAGATTGGGCCTGTTCCAAGCGGGACTTGTAGGCTTTAAGATCGACGAATTCCAGGGGGTCCGTGGAGGCTAGATTGCTGTCAAAGACTTCGTATTGATTATCGTCGAGCAGGAGTGCCAAACGGGTGCGCGCATCGATGCGAAAGTGTTTGTCACACTTTGGGCAGACATTCAGATTGTCTTCGAGGTCCTTCTTCCAGATGATCTGGCGACAACTGTCGCATTTGACCCACAGCCCCTCGGTGCGAACTTTCTTTTCGCCGGATGCATCGAGTTCGCCGGATTGTCGTTTAAACCAAGCCATCGTGAATTACAGGTGTTTCCTAATACTCGATGCCTCGCTGCGCGAGCACGCCCTTCTCGTAGGCATGCTTAACTTGCCTCATCTCCGTAACGGTGTCGGCTAGCTCGACAATTGTCGGATGAGCATTGCGGCCGGTCAAGATCACATGCACCATGTCGGGCTTTTTCTTAAGACTCTCAACAATCTTAGAGGGATCCAGCATGCCGTAGCTGACTGCATAATTGATCTCGTCCAAGATCACGAGGTCCCACGTGCCGGATTGGATTGCTTGCTCCGCTTCGGCCCATGCCGCTTCGACCATCCGGACATCTTCAGGATCGGGCTTTTCCGTTCCCACTTTCACGAAGCCGCGTCCCATCTGTTTCATCACGAATTTGTCACCGAAGGACTGGACGGCATCGAGTTCACCGTAATGCCACGAACCCTTCAGGAACTGCAGCATCAAGACGCGCATGCCCTGACCGACAGCCCGCAAGGCAGTTCCCATAGCCGCCGTGGTTTTGCCCTTTCCAGGGCCAGTATTCACGATGATCAGACCGCGACGGACATCCGCCATAGGACGAAGTCTGATTGTACCTGTTCGGAAGGCAGAACGCTGCGACTGGAGGGAAATATTGAAGTTAGGGGCAGTCCAATTTCTACGGCATCTCAGCGACTTTCTTAATAGGCTGGCGTATCTCGTTCGGAAATTCTTCGGCGAGCAACTCTGCGACGATTCGCAAAGCCTCGATCTCCTTCTGCACCCTAAGCAACTCCTGTTCCTTGGCTAGTAGAACATCAAAAGGATCCTTCATGAAAACCATCCTGTGGAATATAGATGAACCCGAAACTCTAAATCCGTTTACGAGCCAGAAAAAGACACGAAGGTACACCTCGGCAATTTTCAATGCCCGAGATGGTAAGGGTGGCCTTCGAGGATTGTGAAAGCCCGGTACAGTTGCTCGAGCAAGATGATTCGTGCCAACTCGTGAGCAAGTGTCATTTTGCCGAGTGAGAGCGTGAGGCTAGCTGACTGCCGTGCGTGTTGCGTGAAGCCGTCTGCGGCTCCAACCGCAAATAAAAGAGGAGTCGAATTGCGATCGCGATAGTCGCGTAGCCACCCGGCAAACTCTTCGGAGGAGAATTGTTTACCGGTGGAATCGAGCATCACGAGCGCATATCGCATCGGCCGGGCATCTTTTGCCGCTAGCTTTAGTAGTGCCGTTTCATCTTTGAGGGTGCTGCCCTCTATGTCCGCGTAGCGAGTCAATCGTTTGAGATATTCGTCCGTGAGCGCCTGGATTTCCGGGCTCTTGGTTTTGCCGATCCATGCGACCTTGATCTTCACGAGGAAATTTTAAGCCGGGAGCACCGCGATGTGCAGGGTCGTCACACCTTCGTACCCGAGGCAAAGATGACCACCGCCCCGAACTGGATCGTGTCTTCATGCGCGTACTGACTGATGGTTTGGAGAATCTCGTTGTTCACTTCGTCCCACTTTTCGATTGGGACTCGGTTGATCATGGCTTGGAATGGAGTCGCCATTTGCCGGGTCAACTCCCAAACTTCTTCCGCTGTGCCTGGCCAAGTCCACGGCAGATTGCGAGTTTCTTCGTGGATTTGTTGAAAGCCTGCCTTGCGCATCATGTTCGATAGACTACCGGGTTCTGCGTAGCGGCAGGGATCGTGGTCGGGATCGGTCGCACGGCCGCCAGCGTATTTGTGAACGACACCCATCATGCTGGACCAGAATGGCTGCGAGAACGGCCCCCACGCCGCAAAGCAGGCTCGAGCACCGGGTTTCAGCACTCTTAAGACATCCCGCAGGGCTTTCACGCCGTCCTGGAAAAACATGACGCCGAATCGGCTGGTCACAAGACCAAAGAAATTGTCGGGAAAGGGAAGCGCATGAGCATCGGCTTGCTGAGTGGAAAAGTTTGTGAGGCCGCGTTGACGCGCCCGCGCGGCCGCCACCTCGAGGAGGTCCTCACTTAGATCGAGGGCCGTGACGTGTCCCTCCGGGCCGACTCGTTTTGCCAGAGTGATGGCGGGTTCGCCTGTCCCGCTGGCAAGGTCAAGAACCTGCATTCCCGGGAGCGGAGCAGCGTATTCCACCAGAGCTTGGGTCACATCGCGACCCATGGCCGCAGATTTGGCTCTCCACTTCTCGGCTGCGTTGAGCTTGTACGACGAACCCCAATCAGGCGTGGCTGAGTGCGAAGTGGTCATGGGAGGACAGAGTTAAATCAAGCACGCTTCCGCGCAGACGTGCGGGTCCGCTTGGGCTTCGGGCGAGACAAATCGGCAAGCTCAATTTTCTTGGCGGATTTCCATAATCGTTCGAGATCGTAGAAGCGTCGCGACTTCTCAGAAAATACATGGACCACGAAGTCCACATAGTCGAGCAGAACCCAATCGGCTTGGCGGTAGCCTTCGACGTGCGCGGGACGAATATCGGCGCGCTTCAGGCGCAGTTCGACTTCATCCGAGATCGCCTGAATCTGACGGGGATTCGTGCCGCTGCAAATCACAAAGTAATCCGTGAACGCGCCGGAGTCTTTTTCCAATTCAAGTAGGCTGATTTCTTCGGCCTTCTTTTCCTGGCAGGCCCCAATCGCCTCTGTAACCTGTTGTTTGAGGGTATTGTTCTTCATGCAGTTAGGGCTCTATTTTAGCTGAAGAAGTTTCGTGAAGACGCTAACTTCTATACAAACTCATTTTCTTGATGTATTCCGCGACTTCCGGGGTCACGAACTTGGTAAGCGGGCGATTTGCAGCCGCAGCCTGGCGGATCGTCGTAGCTGAAATATTCTGATTCACATTGTCGAGCAGGTGGATGGTCACGCCTGGCAGCACCAGATCACCCTGGGCGGGTTGCTTGCTGAAAGGCTTGGTTATTGAGGATTTAGGGCGCAATTTCTGCGGCAGCGCATTGGCCACATCGGCGAGGGAATATCCGGGCCGGCTGGCCACGATGAAATCACACTCGTGCAAGAGAGCTTCTGGCTCGCGCCAGGTCGATATTTCCTTAAAAGCATCGATGCCGATCAGAAAAAAGAGACGATCGGCTTTCTTTAGCGTGTGTTTAAAGCGGAGCACGGTATCGATGCTGTAGTTGGGATTTCTCGCCTCGTGGGTGGGATGAGATTTCTTGCCGCCTGATTCTGCCACCGAGGTGGAGTCTGGTGCTTCGATTGGCGAGGGCAAGAATGTCTTCTGGTCCATCAGTGCCAATGCCACCATGGCGTAGCGGTGGCAATAAAGAGTCAGTGGTTGTTTTTGTTTATGGGGAGGAACGTTGGCCGGAACGAAGTAAATCCGCCCCAGGTCGCAGCGCTCTTGCGCCGCCTGCGCGAGTGCCAGATGACCTTTGTGAATCGGATCGAAGGTGCCACCAAACAAGCCGATATTCATGGGTTTTCGCTAGCAACAGGACGTTTCAGTCTTGGTTCCGATTTTGCAAAATTTTCTGTCATCTTGCCATAAACGGCATGGCTTGGTGTACATTGCCAGCACGCCCCTCCGTCCTGATGGACTTGGCCTTGTGGCCAGCGCCCACCTCACAGTAACCGCCTGAACTGCCGTAACTCGCGGGGTTCGAGCACCGGAACTACAGTGGACTTGTATGCGAGTGAAGCTCCCCCTTCTCCGCACGCGCGGCATTTCGCCAGCCCGGGCCCCGGTCCTGCGATATGGCGTGGCTGTGCTGAGCGTCATTCTCGCGCTGATCCCGGCGCTGATGCTTTCCGACGTCGTGGAAAGCCGGCTGGTGGTCTTCGCGGTTGCCATCATGGTCAGCGCCTGGTACGGCGGTTGGAAGCCAGGCCTGGTTGCAACCTCATTTGCATTAACCGTCAGCGCCTATTTCTCTTTGGGTGCGGGGCATTCGCCCGCCGAATATCGCAAGGCCATCATACATCTCGTTCTGTTCGCTTTTGTCGCGCTGCTCATTTGCTCATTCAATGCCGCGTTGCGGTCGGCACAGGAGGGCCTGAGGCGCTCTGAAGTCAATTTCCGCTCCCTCGTCACAAATGCACCTTATGGCATTTGCCGCTGCGACGCGGCGGGAATTTTGCAGAGCGCAAATCCAGCGTTGGTAGGCATGCTGGGATATAGCTCGGCTTCGGAAGTTCTGGACCGCAGTTTGCCGACGCTTTTTGCCGATTCCCAGCAATGGTTCACCGTGGCCGACCATTTTCGCTCAACCCAGCGGTTCACCGGATTGATAGCCGACTGGATTCGAAGAGATAACGCGCCATTGAGCGTACGCCTCTCCGGTCGCACGATTCGAGATCAAGACAAGGCGACTTATTTCGAACTTTTCGCCGAAGATGTGACGGAACGGCGCGCTCTGGAAGATCAACTTCGCCAGGCGCAAAAGATGGAGGCGGTCGGACGGCTCGCGGGAGGGATTGCCCACGACTTCAATAACCTGCTGATGGTGATTTCCGGGTACTGTGAGTTTCTATTGGAGCGTCTGGGGCCGGATCCCGCTGTTCGCGGGCCCGCTGAGGAGATTGCCAAAGCTTCTCGACGTGCAACCTCGCTGACTACGCAGTTGTTGGCGTTCAGCCGAAAGCAGATGCTCACGCCGAAAGTCCTCGACCTGAACGGAGTAATCACGGACAGCCTGAAACTATTAACTCGTTTAATCGGCGAAGATGTTGAATTGGTGATGATTCCGGGCACGGACCTAGGCCTCGTGAAGGCCGATCCGGGCCAAATCTCACAAGTGATCATGAATCTCGCGGTGAATGCACGTGACGCGATGCCGCGTGGCGGGAAACTGACCATTGAAACGGCTAACGTGACGATTGATGCAAACTACGCACGAATTCACGCGCCTGCCGAGCCAGGGGAGTACATCATGCTGGCGGTCAGCGACACGGGGTCAGGAATGGATCCTGAAACGCAAACGCACATTTTTGAGCCGTTCTTTACCACAAAAGGGCCGAAGGGTACTGGCCTCGGACTCTCAACTGTTTACGGAATCGTTAAGCAAAGCGGTGGGTACATCTGGGTTTATAGCGAACTAAGCCGGGGAACGGCGTTTAAGGTCTATCTGCCAAAAGTAAGCGAAGTTGGCGAAACGGCCGCAGTACAGCCTTCGGTGCCCACGCCCGAAGTCCCTCTGGGGCACGAAACGATTTTGCTCGTCGAAGACGAAACAACTGTACGAGAGTTAACCCGGCAATATTTGCAAACGCAAGGCTACACGGTTTTCGAAGCTGCCGATGCGGCCGTAGCACTCCAGATCGCAAACGCGCATGACGGACCGATTCACCTGCTGCTAACCGATGTCATCATGCCCGGGATGAACGGGCGCGAACTGGCACAAAAAATTGCATTATCTCGACCCGAAACAAGAGTGCTCTACATGTCCGGCTACACAGAAAACGTGATCGGGCATAATGGCACGCTCGAGACCGGGATTAATCTCTTACAGAAACCCTTTACTCTCCCAACGTTGAAAGCCAAAGTGCGGCAGGTGCTAGGTACACCACAAACACAGGAGGCAATGATGGCGGCAAGTTCCGCGCAATCCGGCTATGGGAGAGGGAAAATTTCTCCATTTCGTGCACAACGTTTCAAACTTCAACTACCGATCAAATACCGTGAGATGGGTCAGCCTGACTGGTACGTCGGAACCACCGAAAATATCAGCCGCTCGGGCGTCCTATTTCGAGCTGAGGAATTAATTTCGCCGAACGTACAACTTGAAATCAATCTGGTGCTGCCCCCGGAGATTGCCGGATTAGCATCGGCCGAGGTTCTTTGCAAAGGCGAGGTAGTCCGGATCGTGGAAGCGGAGACTCCTGCAATGTCACCGGCGCTGGCCGCAAAAATTGTGCAATATCACTTCCAGCACGGGGCACGAATTGCGGAGGCCTAGCGGCTAAGACTCGTGCTGATCGTCAGCGGCGGTTTCGCTGAGAACAGGTTCCATAGTCGGAAGCTTTCGCAGTTTGTCGGCAATGGCGTACTTGAGTTCCTCGATGCCTTTACCGGTCACTGCCGAGATGGGGAAGAGTTCGAGATCGTGTTTCTTGCAATAACGCTTCAGCTTGGCCAATTTTTCTTTATTAGCGACGTCGATTTTCGATGCCGCCATGATCACGGGCTTTTGCTCCAGGTGAGCTCCGAAGCTCTGCAATTCGCCCATGATGACTTCGACATCGTGGACGGGGTCTGCGCGGCCGCTTGAATCCGAAACGTCTACCAGATGTACCAGCAGTCGAGTCCGCTCAATATGACGTAGAAACTGCGTGCCGAGGCCGGCGCCTTGATGCGCCCCCTCGATCAAACCAGGGATGTCCGCGACCACGAAGCTTTGCTCATCGCGAGCCTGTCCAACGACAACCACTCCGAGATTCGGCTGCAACGTTGTAAAGGGATAATCGGCGATTTTCGGGCGAGCCGCGGAGATGCGGGAGATGAGAGTCGATTTCCCGACATTTGGGTAGCCCACCAGACCAACATCGGCCAGGAGTTTAAGCTCCAGTCGAAGAGTGCGTTCCTCGCCGGGGCGTCCATCTTCGTGCTCTCGCGGCGCCTGATGGGTGGAAGTCGCAAATTGGGCGTTCCCGCGGCCCCCGCGCCCACCGCGTGCAACGATGATGCGTTCGTCGGCGTGCGAGAAGTCATGTACTTTCTCACCGCTATCAGCGTCGAAGACGAGGGTTCCGACTGGAACTTTCAGAATGACATCTTCACCTTCTCTGCCGGTTTTATTCGATCCCTCGCCGTGCCGGCCGCGTTGCGCCTTGTATTCGGGGTTAAAGCGGAAGTGGACGAGGGTATTGTGGCGCTCGCTGGATTCCATGATGATGTCGCCACCCTTACCGCCATCGCCTCCAGAAGGTCCGCCACGCGGGACAAACTTCTCTCGCCGGAACGCAAGGCAGCCATTGCCACCATCGCCGGCTTTCACTCGAATTGTGGCTTCATCGATAAACATTCAGAAACCAGCCTGCTGAGAGGTACTTTTCGAAAAGAGAAGAGCCTCGTGAACACGAGGCTCGTTTTGACAGATATGTGAAATGCGTGTTGCCCGCGTTACTTTGCTTCGACGGGTTCGATCATCACGTACTTGCCCATGGAGCCACGATCCATGAATTTGATGCGCCCGCTGATTTTTGCGAACAAGGTGTCGTCCTTGCCCCGGCCGACGTTCAGCCCAGGTTTCACGCGGGTGCCCCGTTGCCGAACGATGATGGTCCCACCGGGAACCAGTTGCCCGCCGAATGCCTTGAATCCAAGCCGCTGCGAATTTGAATCGCGGCCGTTTCGTGATGTGCCTTGACCTTTTTTGTGCGCCATAAGCTAGATTCCAATCTCTGAGAATTTCGACTATTTCTTTTTCTTGGCTGTACTCTTCTTCGCCGATGATTTCTTGGCAGCCTTTTTTGCGGAAGCTTTGACTTTCACTTCCTTCGGTTCTTCAGTTCCCTCGGCTGCTGCCTTCTTCGCTTTGGGCTGTTTCTTGGGTAAATCGGGAGCCGTGAACTTCTGCCCATCAAAGGCGATTTCCGTAATGCGCACCGCAGTAAAGTCCTGACGGTGCCCGCGCAGCTTCTTGTACTGTTTCTTGCGCTTGTAATGAAACACCAGAATCTTATTGCCACGTCCCTGTTCGACGACTTCGCCAATGACGTGGGCGTCGGGGTTGGGTTTGGCAATCTGGCCAGCTTCGGCGGAAATAGCCAGGATGTCCCCAAATTCAACTCGGGAATCCGAGCCACCGTTTTGGCGTTCCACTCGAATGACATCGCCGGGCGCCACCCGGTACTGTTTTCCACCGGTGCGGATAACAGCGTACATACCTATGCCTCCATGCAAAGACCCCTGCAATCGTGCTACGGGGATTAGCTTATTTCTTGCTTGCTGTTCCGCTCGGCTTTCGGGCAACGATGGCGGACGGCTCCAGAACGGAGCCGAAAGTACAGGCAAACCCATCTAGTTTAACGTGTGCTGCGGAAAAGCGTCAAACAATTCAGTCCTTTTCAATTCTTTGCAGGCGGAAGAGCAGGGTGCCCCAACCGAGCTTGGAGCGCATCTGAACGGGCGTGTGGGCGCCGTCGTCAGTAAACCAGGCCCAGACGGTCCCCTTTCCCTTCATGACCCCCGAAATGGCCTCGGCTTTGACCCGAATTGCCTCGAAGCTGCCGCCCGGGACCTTCACCTTCTCGCGAGCTTCGACTTGCGCCGTCACTTCGTTGGTCTTACCGCCATCGTTGATGGTGAAAGCGTAAGTATTCCCGATTTGCAGGGGAAGGGACGAGAGGTAATAAAAGCCGCTCACCACGTCGCTAACACAGCCCGGAATGTCGTTCTCCGCGTGCTTCAGTTCGCCGGTTTTTAAGTTCTTCTCGTTGAGAACGCCTTTGCCGCGAGAATAATCGAACTGCAGTTCCGATTGGCGGGAGTGCGACCCTTCTTCGATATGTTTGACGACTCGTTGCGAACAAAACTTGTGCGGGTCGAAAAATGCCTCAAAGCGGTCATTCACCTTATACAGAGCATTTGCCACTCCTGCCGATGCGGCGGTCGCGGTGACATGCTGCTGGGGGCCCTCGTCTCGCAGATTGACCCGGGCGGTCCCTGCATTGAAAAGATGCCATTCCACGCTGTACACGTAGGTCTGGCCGTCGGGAAAATGATAATTCGGCGGGGGCGGAAGAATACGCGAAGAAGGTCCCGCACTGATCGTAGGCAGGTTGCCTTGGGGGGCTTGCGAACTCATCTGTGCGCCGAGGAACGTTACCGAAAGTAGGGCAATACCCAGTTTCTTGACAGTCTTCATCCCATTCCTTGCAAATATGATGAGACGCGCGCTGGTGGAGGCCTAGATGTCCGGTGGGCTAGCACGAAATCCAAATCATCTTTGCGAGCAACGCCCCGATCAGAACAATAGACCCTAGCAGTGCATTGTACTCGCGATGCTTGCGATACAAATCCCATGAGAATGAAAGATGAGCGTGGGCGTTGTGACGGAGCCTGGGGACGAATCTTGGGACTTCGGCAGCATACGTTGTAAATTCCGGAAAATGGTCCGCGAGGTAGGATTCCTCGTCGCGGATTACGGGAAGATAGATAGCAAATAGAAGAATCGCGAGGATCAGCGCAATCCAAAATGATCTCGCGGCGATTGTGAAACCCACCGCCATGATCAGCGATCCGAAATAAAGTGGATTTCGCGTGTAGGCATAGGGACCGGTCGTTGCGAGAACCTCGTTCTTTTGCAAATGACCAGACGCGATCGCTCGGATCGCAAGGCCGGCGACTATGAACACGCCGCCAATTGCAAGGTATATCGCTGTGGGTCTCGCAAGAATCAGGTAGACGGCGGCAAAGGCGAACCCGGAGGGAACACGAATTCGTCTGGCGATTTTTGACCAGTTAGCCACGAGTTTCCCTGAGTAGCTTTCGGGCGGCAGCAAGAACCTCTTCGGCGCGAATCTCAAGCAGGCCCGGATCCGGTTGCGATCTTCGCGAATGAGACGTGGTGCTGATCGAACTGCGTAACACAATACTTCCGCTGCCGAATGGCCCGTTGCGCGCGGGATTGGTCGGGCCAAAGACGGTCACCACAGGAATGCCCAAAGCCGCCGCCAGATGCATCGGACCGGTGTCGCCACCGACAAAGAGCTTTGCCTTGCGCGTGAGGGCGATCAGTTCAGCCAGAGAGCAACCGATGGATACCGCTGCACCTTTGCTGGCAGTCTCGACGTCCTCTGATAGCTTCTCTTCACCTGGCCCTACGTTCACTACGGTTCGAAGCCCGAATTCTGCGAGACCTTTTGCCACTTCACCGTATCGTTCTGAGGGCCATTGCTTCGCACCCCAACCCGCGCCTGGATTCATCAAAACAAAATCGCCGATTGACTCACTCCGCAACCACGCATCGCACTGGTTTTCCGCATTCTGGTCAAGAGGAAATTCGATCTTCGATGAATCGGGCAGCGACGCAAGAACGGCTCGGGCCAATGAAAGATTCTGTTCCACAACGTGGACGCCCTCCGCTGCTACTTGCCGGGTGTAAAGCATCGTGGCGACGTTCTCGCGTGGCTGGCGAAATCCATAGATCACGGGCGCTCCAGAGCAGCGGGCGAGAATCGCCGAGCGCGCAGCGCCCTGGAAATCGACAGCCACCTCGTAATGCTGAGCTTTCAATTCACTCAACGCAGCAGCTAGGCGTTCCCAGGTGTGAGTCGAAAACAGATTCTTCCGCCAGCGCTTTGTGTCGACAACATGAATCCGGTCGACGAGAGGCCGTCGCGGAGAGCGCGGGCCCATTCTTGGCTCAGACAAAGCACAAAGCAACTCGACCCAATGCTCCTCGACAAGCCAGCCAATCGTGGCATCCGGCAATGCGAAGCGAAGGGCAGATGCTGCCGGGAGAGTGTGAATGATATCTCCCATGGACCCGAGTCGCACAATCAGCAAGCTGTGAGGATTGCCGGGTGACGAATGCGGATACGAGTCGGGCAAAGCGTGACTCACAGCGGTCGCATTCTCGATCGAATGATTTCGGTCGCGGAGTGGTCTTTGGGGTCACCGACGATCTCGACGCGTCCGCCGTATTCCAGAACCGTGTCGCGCTCCGGCACGGATTCGGCAGTATAGTCTGTGCCTTTGGCTTGAATGTCCGGATGAAGGTCGCGAATTAGAGATCTGACATCGCGTTCGGGGAAAATCACGACGGCATCCACATCCGACAAAGCGGCAATGATTTCCGCTCGCTCGTCAGCGGGCATCAAAGGCCGAGCTGCTCCCTTCAGCGCCCGAACAGATTCGTCAGAGTTGATGGCAACGATCAGGCGCCCGCCAAGGTTTTTGGCCGCGTGCAGGTACCGCACGTGACCAACGTGGAGCAGATCGAAGCAGCCATTCGCGAGTGTGATCTGCTGCCCCTCGCTTCGCCAACGTGCAACTAGCTCCTTTAACTGCTCTCGGCCAAAGATTTTGTTCGTATGCAATCAGTGCGCCCTTGTTGTCGGGGGTGTTCGTGCGATTGCGTCCAGGAGTTCAGTTCGGGAGACGGTAGCCGTGCCCCGCTTCATGACCACAATCCCGCC
>Ga0335078_10010308_pt1 | contig 13836 bp, 10 predicted proteins | sample Lox_Sample_32_FD_206711 | JGI IMG/M metagenome (GOLD analysis project Ga0335078, IMG submission 206711) | Soil microbial communities from Loxahatchee National Wildlife Refuge, Florida, United States - Lox_Sample_3.2 | ecosystem: Environmental > Terrestrial > Soil > Wetlands | place: USA...
TGCTAGTGAGCGCCGGCCTGCTGCTGCGCAGTATCCCGCGGCTGTTCGCTATTCCTCCCGGCTTTGATGCCTCGCACCTGCTCACCATGCAGGTGCAGGAATATGGACATCGCTTCGATAACGATGCCGCCCGCGCGCAATTCTACGAGCAGGCTCTGCGGGCGGTGCGGCAGGTTCCCGGCGTCGTGGATGCGGCTTTCACCAGCCAGCTGCCCTTGAGCGGAGACACCGACAGTTATGGCGTGGAGTTTGCTGCGCACCCCGGCGATCTGTCCACTTCGGGTTTTCGATACGCCGTCGATGCCGGCTATTTCAACGTAATGAAGATTCCGCTGCTGCGCGGCCGCTTGCTTGATGAGTACGATCGAGCGGGCCAGGCGGTTGCGGTTGTTCTCAGTGAGTCGTATGCGCGGCGCATGTTTCCGGGTCAGGATCCCATCGGGCAGAGAGTGCGGACCGGTCCCGACTTTGGTCAGCCCAACAAACCCTGGGCGACGGTCGTCGGAGTGGTTGGCGATGTCAAACAGTTGTCGCTGGGACTGAGTGATGCCGAGGCTTTCTACACAACTCCCACACAGTGGTACTGGGTCGACGATGTGCAGTCGCTGGTCGTTCGCACGCGCGGCGAGGCGGAAGCAATGGCTCCGGCGATTCGCCGGGCGATCTGGTCGGTCGATAAGGACGAGCCGATTGTCCGGGTCGCGACCATGCAGAATCTCGTCGCGACATCGGAAGCGCAGCGGCACTTTGCCCTGGTGCTGTTTGCGGCGTTCGCGCTGGTGGGATTGATTCTTGCTGCGACCGGCATCTACGGCGTCCTCGCCGGCAACGTGGCCGAGCGCACGCGCGAGATTGGTGTGCGGGCGGCGCTGGGCGCGTCGCCGGCAAACATCCTGCGATTGATTCTGCGCCAGGGGATGGCGCTGGCGGGGCTGGGCATCGCCATCGGTTTGCTGGGAGCAATTGCCGCCAGCCGCGCGCTGCTTACGCTGCTGTTCGATATTTCCCCGCTCGATCCACTGACCTACGCGGGCGTCATCGCTGTGCTGGCGGTAGTAGCGGCCATTGCCTGCTGGATCCCGGCGCGGCGTGCCGCCCACGTGGATCCGGCCATTACGTTGAGAGCGGAGTAGAGCTATGAAATCGATGCGCAGTTGGATGTTGCGATTTGCCGGGATTTTCTCCAAGCAGAGCCGCGAGGGCGATTTCTGCGACGAGATCGAAAGCCATCTGCAAATGCAGATCGAGGACAACCTCCGCTCGGGGATGTCGAAGGACGAGGCGCGCCGGCAGGCGATCCTCAAGCTCGGAGGCGTGGAGCAGACGAAGCAAGCCTACCGCGAGCGCGGCACCATGCCATTCGTCGAAAGCACGTTACAGGACCTGCGCTTCGCGCTGCGGCAATTTGGCAAGAACCCGAGTTTCGCCTGCGTTGCCATTCTGGTTCTGGGGCTAGGTCTCGGAGCCAGCGTAGCCATCTTCGCCTTCGTCGACGCCACACTCATCAAGCCATTGCCGTACTGGCAGCCCAACCGGCTGGTCAATGTTACCGAGAGCATCGCGCTGTTCCCGCGCGCCGATCTTTCCTATCCCGACTATCTCGATTGGAAGAGCCATAACCATGTTCTCTCGTCGTTGGATGTTTACGATCAGCGCGGCTACATGCTGAGCACGCCGTCGGGAGTCGAATTGGTGCGCGGCAGCCGGGTTAGCGACGGCTTCTTCCGAACCTTGGGAGTGGCGCCGATGATGGGACGCGACTTCTATGCCGGCGAAGACTCGCTGGCCGCGCCTCGCGCGGCAATCCTGAGCTACGCAGGATGGCAGAAATGGTTTGGGGGGCGGCGCGATGTGCTGGGCCAGGCGGTGACGCTAAGCGGCGACTCGTACACCATCGTCGGCGTGATGCCGCACGACTTTCAATTCGCACGGTCGGGCAGCCCGGAATTGTACACGACCTTGCAGGCTAAGGAGCACTGCGATACCAAGCGCGGCTGTCATGAGCTGCTGGGAGTAGGCAGGCTTAAGGACGGAATCTCGGTGCAGCAGGCGGATGCGGAGATGAAGGCGATTGCTGCGCGGCTGGAGCAACAGTATCCGGATTCCAATCGCGGGCAAGGCGCGATTGTCGAGCCGCTGCGCGAATTGATTGTTGGCGATGTTCGTCCAATTCTCTTGCTCCTGCTGACGGGAGCGGGCTTGTTGCTGGTGATCGCCTGCGTCAATGTGTCGAGCCTGTTGCTGGTTCGCTCCGAGAGCCGGCGTCGCGAGATTGCGGTGCGCGGTGCTCTGGGCGCGTCGCACCGACGCCTCATACGTCAATTTGTGACCGAAGCGTTCCTGCTGGTCGCGACCGGAACGGCGATTGGACTAGGGTTCGCGTTGCTGTTCGTGCGAGTCCTGTCGGGATTCATTTCGAAAGACATATTGGCTTATGTGCCTTATCTTGCGGACCTGGGGCTGAATCTCCACAGCATTGTCTTTGCGGCTGCTCTTGCATTCCTGTCGTTGGTGGTGTTCTCGCTGGCTCCGGCGCTGCGTTTCAGCGCTTCGAGTGAGCTGCTCGGCGACCTTGCCGAGGGCGGCCGTACGTCCGCCGGCAGCTTGTGGCGGCGCTTTGCTTCCAACCTGGTGGTGGTGGAGCTGGCAATGGCCGTGGTGTTGCTGGCTGCAGCCGGATTGTTGGGGAAGAGTCTTTATCGACTGTTGCATGTCGAGATCGGATTCCAGGCCGAACATCTAGCCACCACGCAGGTTGCCTTGCCGGCGAACTATTCCACCGACCAGCAGAAGGTCAACGTCACTCGACAGATCGTCAGCCGCGTAGCCGCACTGCCGGGTGTGACATCAGTCGGACTCAGCACGCGGGCTCCGGTGAGCTCCAATGGAAATACCACCTGGATTCGATTGGCGGGCCGGCCTTATAACGGCGAACACAACGAAGTGAACGACCGCGAAGTCAGCTCCGATTTCTTCAAGACGATCCAGGCGAAGCTGCTGAGCGGGCGCTATTTTACGGATGCAGAAGACGCGACCAAGCCGCGCGTGGTCGTCATCAATCAGGCGCTGGCTAAGAAATATTTTCCGGGTGAGGATCCCATCGGCAGGCAGATCGGCGATACCGAACTGACGCCGAAATCGCTCGAGACGATCATTGGCGTGGTCGATAACATCCGCGAGGGCGGGCTGGACGACGATCTGTGGCCGGCTATCTACGAGCCTTTCAATCAGAGTCCGGACGATTTCATAACCCTGATGATTCGCACGGATCAGGCGGAGGAATCAATTTTGCCTTCGGTAGTCATGGCGATTCGGCAGGTTGATCCCGGCATCGCGGTTTTCGATCAAGCTACGATGAGCCAGCGAATCCATAACTCGCCTTCCGCCTATCTGCACCGTACCTCAGCGTGGCTCATCGGGGGCTTCGCGGCGCTGGCGCTGTTGCTGGGTGCGGTCGGACTCTACGGCGTGATTGCCTACTCGGTCAGCCAGAGGACGCGCGAGATTGGCGTGCGCATGGCTCTGGGCGCGCAGCGCAGCGCGGTCTATCAGCTGGTTATGGGCGAGGCCGGATGGCTGACAGGCATCGGAATTGTCGTGGGACTGGCTTGTTCCATCGCCGCGGCGATACTTATGCGCAAGCTGCTGTTCGGCGTGGCAGCGTGGGATGTTTCGACGCTGCTTGCAGTAGCGGCTGTGCTGGGAGTTGCGGCGTTGCTAGCCAGTTATCTACCGGCGCGGCGGGCTGCATCGGTGAATCCGGTCGACGCATTGCGCGCGGAATAGTCGCCTGACGCTTCCATCAGAAATGCAAACAGAGGCGCGAGTACCCACGCCTCTGGTAATGTCGTCCGCAGCTAGTAGCGGTGCGGCAGTTTTTCTTCCGTGTCGACGGAGCTGGTCAGCGAACCGACCACGTAGCTCACGATGATGACACCTACCACAGCGATCGTAATCAGATCCATGTGGCACCTCCCCCAACCGGCGGCTGGCACCGGCCCTTGTTCGCCCGGAATTTCCGTCGCTACTGCTAAAGACACCGCAGAGCAACGGATGTTGTGTCTTTCTTGTAGCACGGTTTCAGAACCTGCGCAGCATAATTCGGCGAGGCGAGGGGATGATTCAGCAGCTTCCGGTGGAAAAGGCGTGCGAATTTGCTCCTGAATCTATGTGGCGGAGCTTCGCTATCCTGCGAGCCGCGCCAGCCGCTCGGAGCTTTCGGCAACACCTTCCTTGATGTTGACCAGCGCGTACAAATCCCGCGCCTCCTGCCACAGCACCTTCGCCTGCTCCATCTCGCCGCTGTCGCTTTTCAGGATCGCCATGCTGCGAATGGCATTGGCAAGCTCAAGAGGAGGCGGGTTCACCTGGCTACGGTAGAGATTGAGAGCTTCCCGATAGCAGGGTTGAGCCAGTTCCGTTTGTCCTGCTTCGTAGTACAGGTCTCCCAAATGGCGAACCGTGTGCGCCAGGGTCATCGTATCGGAGTAGAGGTAGCAGAGATGCACCGCTTCTTCATAGTGCGCACGGGCGGCAATGTCCTGATGAAGCTTGCGTTCCAGTTCACCAACCAAACGAAGAGCATTGGCCAGTTCCGCGCCCGGCGGGTCCTCGCGTAACAAGCCAGCGGCGATTGAAGCATCGCGTCGGGCGTCGGCGAGGCGGCCTTCGCGCTTCGCCTGGGTGGCGCGGGTCAGAAGATCCTGGGATGTCATAGTGCCAAAAGCTTAGCAAAGACAATTGCCTATTCCAACGCCAGTTTGGGTAATCTGCGTACCACACTTAGGCAGCAGCCTGCGGCCCCACTTCGGCGACAATGCGAAGCAACGCATCTGGCCCATCCGCGCCAACGACATAGCGATCGGCCTCGACCTCCGGCCACACGCCGTAGATCGGCGTGATGTAGATGACCTTGCCCGGCCGCTTGCCGTCGCGAAAAATGCGGATGATCTTGCGCGCAAGTGCGTCGGGCATGCGATGACACAACAGCGCGACATCGAAGGGAACTTGCGTTTCCGCAGCTTCCACGACTTCGCGTTCGCCCGTGACCGCCACAACGTGATGCCCTGCCGACTGCAGCACCCGCTGACGTAGTAACGCCAGTTCCTGGTCGGTAGTAAGGATAAGAATTTTCACGATGCGAAACTAGCTGGCCGAAGTGGTTGTCAGGAGGATATCAAAAGTCGGAAACAACGTCCTACTGCGAATGCGTTGCCGCAAGGAAAGTCCCTATGTCGGAGTTTGCATGAAATCCAGCGCGCGCGAGATGTAGGCCCGCAGATCGTGGCGGCGCACGACGGCGTCGAGCATGCCGTGTTCCAGCAGAAACTCGCTGCGCTGGAAGCCTTCGGGCAGCTTCTGCCGGATGGTCTGCTCGATCACCCGCGGCCCGGCGAATCCGATGAGCGCGCCGGGTTCGGCGATGTTCAGGTCGCCTAGCATTGCGAACGACGCCGTCACGCCGCCGGTGGTGGGATCGGTCATCACCGAGATGTAGGGAACCTTGGCATCTTCCAGGCGAGCCAGCGCAGCCGAGATCTTTGCCAGCTGCATCAGGCTGATCGCGCCTTCCATCATGCGGGCGCCGCCGGAAGCGGAAACGATGATCAGCGGCAGTTTCTCCGCGGTGGCCTTCTCGATGGCGCGGGTAATCATTTCCCCGACCACCGAGCCCATCGAGCCGCCGATGAACGAATACTCCATGGCGCTGACGATGACCGGCTTGCCTTCCAGCTTGCCGCGCGCGTTGATGACCGCATCGTTCAGGCCGGTCTCTTGCTGCGCGCGCTTCAGGCGGTCGGCGTACGGCTTCAGATCGGTGAAGTGCAGCGGATCGGTCGAGACCAGGTTGTTGTCCCCGGGCTCGTACTTGCCGTCGTCCAGCAGGTACGACAGGCGTGTACGGGCATCGATGCGGAAGTGGCGATCGCACTTGGGGCACACGTTGAAGTTCTGGTCCAGATCCTTCTTCCAGATGATCTGGCGGCAGTCGTCACACTTCACCCACAAGCCTTCGGTCTTGACCCGCTTCTCGCCCGAAGTGTCGAGGGGGACGGATTCGCGCTTAAACCATGCCATTGCGGTAGTAGGTCAGTGTAATTGACCGGATGAGGAATTGTCGCGGGCAGACGGTCCAGGCTGGAGTGTCTCGTATCGGAGAGGCTGAGACGCAAGGTTTCTCCTGTCTTGCCGATAGAACCAGATGGACGCACGCGTCCGGCGATCCTGCTATGGCTGCGAGACGGCGCCGGCGTGAAGGCAGAAGGAACCGGGAAGCAGCATGTTTGCCATCATCGGAATACTGGTGGTTCTAGGCGCCGTGATCGGCGGCTTCCTCATGGCGCACGGCCCCATTCGCGTGCTGATTCAGCCTTCGGAAGCCATCATTATCGGCGGCGCCGCGCTGGGCACGTTGCTGGTTGCCAATCCCCTGCACACGCTGAAAGGCGTCGTGAGCGGCGTGCTGCAGGTCCTGAAGGGATCGAAGTTCAGCAAGAAGCGCTATCTCGGCGCGCTGAAGATGATGTACGACATGTTCAACAAGATCCGGCGCGAGGGACCAAACTCGGTGGAAAATGACATCGAAGAGCCGGAGAAGAGTAAGTTTTTCGCGGCCTTTCCCGATTTCGTCAAAGACCATCACGCGCGCGATTTTGTCTGCGACACCATGCGCATGGTGCTGATGGGAGGGGTCGAGGCGTTCGATGTCGACCAGATGATCGAAGCCGACATGGATGTGCACTCGCATCAGTCCGAGCAATCGGTGACCGCGCTGAGCAGCGTGGCCGACTCGCTGCCCGGGCTGGGCATTGTCGCTGCGGTGCTCGGCGTGGTCATGACTATGAGCGCGCTGGGTGGGCCGCCGGAGGAGATCGGCAAGAAGGTCGCCGCGGCGCTGGTGGGGACATTTCTCGGCATTCTCATGTGCTATGGCTTCATCGGGCCGATCTCGTCCAACCTCGCCAAGCTGGCGCACGAGGAACACGAATATCTACATGTATTGCGCGTAACCATGATCGCGTTCATGAAAGGGACATCGCCACTGCTGGCGGCAGAGATGGGACGCCGTGCCGTTCCGGCGCACCTGCGTCCAACGTTCGCCGAGTTCGAGAAGAACTGCAAGCAATCCAGCGCAGCAGCCGCAGCGGAAGGCTCCGAAGCTGCGCCCGCAGCCGAAGAAACTGCGCCCGCGACCTAAGGACCTTGGATGGCAGCTGCTGCAAAAACTCAGCCGATCATCATCAAGCGCAAAGGCGGACACGGCGGCCATCACGGCGGCGCGTGGAAAGTAGCCTATGCCGACTTCGTTACCGCCATGATGGCGTTGTTCATTGTGCTGTGGCTGATGAACACCAGCAAGCCAATCCAGGAGGCCATCAGCGGATACTTCAAAGATCCCGCCGGCACCGGCAAGCTGACAGGAGTGAAAACGCTGCCGCCGCCGACCAAAGAAGTCACCAGAGAGAATCTCGACAAGGTGAAAAGCGAGTTGGAGAAGGCGATACGCCAAGTCGCCAACTTCGACAAACTGAAAGAACACATTGAGCTGACCGTGACGCCGGAGGGCCTGCGAATCGAATTGCTGGAATCGAAGAACGGCACCTTCTTCGACAGCGGCAAGCCCGATCCCAACGGCAACGGACGTGAGCTGCTGATGACCATTGCCGAGGAGCTAGGCAAGGCGCCCAACAAGATCTCTGTGGAAGGCCACACGGATTCGCAGCCGTTCTCGGCGGGGGCGCATGGGAATTACACCAATTGGGAGTTATCGGTCGATCGCGCCAATGCCAGCCGTCGCATCATGCAACAGCATGGACTGAAGCCGGACCAGGTGGCGCAGGTGCGCGGCTTCGCCGATCAAAAGCCGCGGAACGCGAAAGATCCGTCCGATTCGGCGAACCGCAGAATCACTATTCTGGTGCAGTATCTGGATCAGAAGTCGCCAACGGGTCCAGAGACAGCGATAACGCCGCCGGTTACACCTGCAGCACCGGAGAAGAAGCCTTAACTTTTTCCAGAGAGGTCAAGCAAGCAGGGTGGCACGCCGTCAGGCGTGGATTCAAGAAAGTCTTTTGAAGAATCGGCTACGAATGCCGATAGGGCAGCGTTACCTTGACGCGGCAGCCGCGCGCATCACCGCGGTTCGCGAGTTCGATCGAGCCGCCATGCGCTTCGGCGATCTGCTGCGAAAGCACTAAGCCGATTCCCGAACCGCCGGGTTTCGTCGTGTAGAACGGCACAAAAACGTTGCTTGGATTCAGCAGGCCGATGCCGTTGTCCTCGACCATTAAAGCGACGTGGTGATTGGATTCTTCCCATCGCACTCCGACCGTTGCTGGCGACGGTTCGCTGGCCTGCGGCGATTGCGCCTGCTCCAGCGAGGCGTCGACTGCATTGCGAACCAGGTTGATCAGCATCTGCTCGATCAGGTCGGGATCGATCATCAAGGTGAGATCAGGTCCCCCCGAGATATCGACCTTCAGCCGCGTCTCCAGCGTGGCGATGCGCTCAACTAGCGGTCGCAGCTCCACCGCTTGCAGCTTGGGCGAGGGCATCTGCGCCAGCCGTCGATAGGACTGCAGGAAGCGGTGCAGCGAAGCGGTACGCGATTCGATGATGTTGAGCCCGCGCTGGAAGTCGGCGTTCTGCGCATCCGGCAGCTCGGCCAGCGGCAGGCGCGACGACAGGCTGCCGGCAATCGAGATGATCGGAGCGAGTGAGTTGTTCAGCTCGTGGCCGAGCACGCGAATCAGTCTTTGCCAGGCGCTGCGTTCTTCTTCGCGCAGGGCGCGGCTCACGTCCGACAGCACGATCAAAGTGTGCGGCACGCCGTTCTGGCGGAAGGAGCGCTTGCGAACCATCCAGCGCGCATTGGGAGCGGAATAGGGCAGCGCGACCAGCGTCTCGTTGTCGGCCTCGAAGCAGGCGTTTAGTTCGAGCTCGCTGGCGGTCTTGCCGAGCAACCGCGCTGCCGGCTGCTGCAACAGGCGCTCGCCGGCGGCGTTCATCAGGCGCAGGACGTGGTCGGGATCGAAGGTGAACAGCGGTGCATCGATCTCTTCGACCACGCGGCGCAGCAGCGCGGTCGCTTCGATGGTCTGCACGCGCTGTTCGGTCAGGATGTCGGCGAGGGAGTTGATTTCCAGCGCCAGCTCGCCCATGGCGTCATTCTGCGCGGCTCCCCGCGCGCGGAAGGAATAATCTTCCTCGCGCAACGCGCCAACCACGTTGGTCAAAGTCTGCAAGGGGCGAACGATCTGGTCGAGCAGCGCCAGCGTCAGCACCAGCCACAGAAAAAGCTCCAGCACGGTGAGGGAGATTTTCGTGTCGCGGCTCCAGTCGTGGGTCCAGATGAGGGTGGTGCCGAACGCTACGCCGGGCACGGCCGCGAGAATGGCAAACAAGGCGATGCGTTTTTCGTAGAGCAGATGAAAGCCGCGCGCGCGATGGGGTTGCTCTTCGGCGATGTGCCGTCTTTCAATGGCGGGCTTGGCGGTCAAAGCAGCAAGCGAGTCAGTGCCTGGGTCGAGCGGCGGTTTGGAAATCACCGCGACAGGAGGCTTGCCTTCGCCGCCTGAACTAGAGTCCATAGCGTTCCATCCGGCGATACAGCGCGCCGCGGCTCAGGCCGAGCGCCTCCGCTGCCTGGCTCACATTGCCGTGGAAGCGTTGCAGCGCCTTGCGCACCAGGATGCCTTCGACCTCTTCGATGCTCAGCTCTTCCAGATTGAGACCCTGCGAACGTTGCTGCACATTCAGCCCGAGATCGGAAACCTGAATCTCTCCCGTCTGGCACATGAGCACGGCGCGCTCCAGCGTGTGCTCCAGCTCGCGCACATTGCCTGGCCAGGTGTACTGAATCATCGCTTGCAAGGCTGACGGGGCGAATCCGGTGACCGGAGCCCGATAGCGCGCAGCATATCGCTTCAGGAAATGCGCCGCAAGCAGCGGGATGTCCTCGCGGCGCTCGCGCAGCGGGGGAATCGGGATCTCGACCGTGTTCAGGCGGAAGAGCAGGTCTTCGCGGAATTGTCCGGCCGCAATTGCATCCTGCAGGTTACTGTTCGTCGCCGAGATCACGCGAACATTGATGTGCTTGGTGCGCGACGAGCCGACGCGCTCGATCTCGCCGGTTTCCAGCACACGCAGGAGTTTGGCCTGCTGACGAATGGGCACGTTGCCGATCTCGTCGAGGAAGATGGTGCCGTTGTCGGCCAGTTCGAAGCGGCCGATGCGATCCATGCGAGCGTCGGTGAAGGCGCCTTTGACGTGGCCGAAGAGTTCGCTCTCGAAGGTGCCTTCGGGCAGTGCGCCGGTGTTGACGGCGACCAGCGGCATCGAGGCGCGCGGCGATAGCGCGTGCAGCGTCTGCGCGACCACTTCCTTGCCGGTACCGTGTTCGCCGGTGATGAGAACGTTCGCGTCCGACGGCCCGATGCGCGCGATAGTCTGCAGGACGGGCTGCATCGCAGGAGCTTCGGCGATGAACTCCGGCCGGCCTTCGGCGCGCAGCAGGCGAGCCTCGGCTTCGAGTTGTTGCGTGCGCTGCAGTGCGCGGTGAAGTTCGACCTGCACGCGCAGGATCGCCAGCAGGCGCTCGTTCTCCCACGGCTTCTGGATGAAGTCGCGCGCGCCGCGGCGCATGGCTTCCACGGCCAGGCCGACGTTGCCCCACGCGGTCATGACGATGACCGGCATGTTGCTGTCGAGGGCGACAATTTCGGATAGCAGGTCGAGGCCTTCCTGGCCCGAGGTTGTGTCGCGGGTGTAATTCAAGTCGATGAGCACAGCGTCGTAGAACTCGCTGACCAGCGATTCGCGCACAGCGGCGGGCGACTTCGCGGTGTCGACTTCGAAGCCTGCCGGACGCAGCAATAATTCCAGCGCCTCGAGGATGTGCGGCTGATCGTCGGCCGCGAGAATGCGGCCGGTACGCTGGCGATCGCGCGCCTCGCTGGCTGCGTCGCGCGCCGGGCCGGGTTGGGTTGGTGTGCGTGGCAAGAGGATCTCCGGTTTATCCAACAAAGCATGTAGTACGAAATTGTCATCACGAGCGAAGGGAGGGATCTGTTGTTCGCCCGAGATGCGTAAACATGTCCACCTGGTGGCAGGCCCTACGACCGCATTCCTCCACCACGAGCGAAAAGCAGATCCCTCGCTCCGCTCGCGATGACAATCCTGGAAGTCGTAGCGTCCTTCACAACAACAGCAATATTGCTTATGCCAACATTTCCTACACAAACCATCGGCTGCCCTTAACGAGCGACGCCGTCGACGGCGTTCTGAATCTGAACCTTATTTTCTTCCAGCGTGGTCCCGGTCGAGCGTTGCAATTCCAGCTTCGACTTCTGATACGCGGTGCTGGCGTTCACCAGGTCGAGCTCGGCGAGCGCAAGATCACGCTGCGCAGCGAGCGTCTGGAAATTCGATCCCGCACCCAGCTGCTGCTCCTGCTGCATGATGGAAAACGTCTTTTGCGCGAGATCGCGCGCCTTGCGGGCGGCGTCCACGCGCGATCGCCCCTGCTCCAAAGCATACTCGGCGTTGCGTACTTCGATGCGAATCTGCTTCTTAAGTTGCTGTTCGCGCACCTCGGCCTGGCGGTATTCCAGCTCCGAACGATATTGATCGGCCTTGGCCACGCGATTGCGAATGGGCACGTTCAGCTGCAGTCCGACCAGATAATCCGGCGACGAGTTGTTCCATGCATCCTGAAATGCACCCCACCAGTTGGTAGGAACCAGCTGGGGATTGGGGCCTTCGGCGAAGAATGGGTTCAGATCGCCGGCCAATCCACTGCTGCCGTAAAATCCCACCAGCGTCAGCGTAGGAAGAAGCGCATTGGCAGCGGCTTTGCGCGTGATCTCGCGATTATTGAGATCGATGTCGGACTCGGCCAGCTCGGGCCGGGTCTCCAGCGCTTGCGTGATCAGTTCCTGCGTCGGACGCTCGGGAATTTCCTGTATGGTCTCCAGCGCGTCGGTAGGAATGACGGGCATCGCTTCCAGTGTGGGATCGTCGAGGTTCTTCGTCAGCGCGTTCTTAACCAGCGATTCCTGCAACTGCAGCGTGGTCTTGGCCACGGTCAGGTCCTGATCACGCTTGGAAACCTCGGCTTCGGCACGCATCACGTCCATTGCCGGAATCGCCTCCAACTGGAGCTGCTTCTTCGCCGTCTCCAGGCTCTGCTGCGCGAAGGCGTAGGACTGCTCCATTACCTTCTCGCCCTGATACGCGCTGACCAGGTCCCAGTACATGTCGGCGATCTGGGTGACGGTGGCGATCACCTGCGACTTGAAGGCGATGTCGGAAATTTTCTTGTTGTTCTTGGCAATACGCAGGTAGCGCAGGTTGGGACCAGTTCCAAAGCCCGCCAGCAACTGCTGCTGAATGGTCAAGCGATAAAACGAATTCAAAGTGGGATTCAGGCTGTTGAAGATACTGTTGCTGGCCGTCCGGTTGTTGTCGACCTCGACGCTGAAACTGGTGCCCGTTGGAAACGCCTGGCTGTAATTCAGGTTCACCAGGCCGACGTTGGTCTGCAGCGACGGCACGCCGTAGAGCGTTATGTTGGACAGCGGCAGCGTCTGGTGCTCGAGGCTTGTAGTGCCGCTCAGGATTGGATCGTAGGACGATACGTTGGTACCAATGCCGAGCGTGGATTGCACCAGTCCGGCTGCTCCAGCGCCTGCACCACCTGCGCCGCCGGTCGTGCCGCCGGCTCCCGCGCCGGGAGCGCCTGCTCCATAACCGCCAACGCCTCCGCCAACCGTGCCCTGCACGATGCCGGTGTTAACACCGCGGAAGAAGCCGCCAGCCTTGGTGCGCTGGATGTCAGTGTCGGCGATGGGCAGGTTGTAACGCGCGATCGCCAGATCGAGGTTGTTCTCCAGCGCCAGGTCGATAGCGTCCTGCAGCGAGATGTAGAGCTTGCCGTCGCGGATGAGCTGTTCCAGCCGCTGCGAGTTTGACAGATCGGGCTTGGGAACCAGGCTCGGCAGGTAAGCGCGAACCGGGTCGTTGGAATGCGGGATCGCGAGATTCGCTGGCGTGCGAATCGACATCCCGCCCAGCGAGGGCTGGGTCGTCATTGCAGGAGGCTGTTGCGGCGTGGGAGCGTTCGGCGTTTCCTGCTGTGCCGGGGAACCAGAGGTCTGCTGTTGCGCAGGAGCGGGCGCGGTCTCCTGCTGCGCCTGCGCCGACAACAGCGAAGCACACAATGCGAAGGCGAGAATCGCGGAAGGCGAGCGACGGGCCGTCATGAACCGACTGCCTCCTTGTTGGGCGTCAGTGCAGGATTACCGGTGTCGCTGACGATCCAGCCGTCCTTCATTTGAATGACGCGCGAACCGTAGGACGCGTTGACCTCCGAATGCGTCACCTGCACGATGGTCGTGCCTTCCTGATTGAGCTTGGTAAACAGTTCCATGATCTCTTTGGCCTGGCTGGAGTGCAGATTGCCGGTCGGCTCGTCGGCCAGAAGCAGCGCGGGACGGTGAATCACCGCGCGCGCCACGCCGACCAATTGCTGCTGTCCGCCGGAAAGTTGGTTGGGATAGAGATCCTTCTTGGCAACAATCTGAAAATGGTCGAGCGTTTCCGCGACCATGCCTTGCCGCTGCGCGCGCGGAATGTCTTTGTACGACAGCGGCAGATCGATGTTCTCCTGCACGGTAAGATCGTCGAGCAGGTGATAGCTCTGGAAGACCATGCCGATCTTGCGCTTGGCCAACTCGGCGCGATCCTTGCGCTTCATCAGGTGGACGGGCTGCTCGCCAAACCAATATTCGCCGGCCCACTGATCGTCGAGCAGGGCGAGCACGTTCAGCAGCGAAG
>Ga0335078_10010309_pt1 | contig 13836 bp, 4 predicted proteins | sample Lox_Sample_32_FD_206711 | JGI IMG/M metagenome (GOLD analysis project Ga0335078, IMG submission 206711) | Soil microbial communities from Loxahatchee National Wildlife Refuge, Florida, United States - Lox_Sample_3.2 | ecosystem: Environmental > Terrestrial > Soil > Wetlands | place: USA: Florida...
CTCGCCCTTCGAGGTCAAGGCGGAGAACGTCGGCTACTTCGCCCCTAACTCCACCGCCGGCACCCGGTTCAATACGCCGATCGAGGATCTCGCCTCCTCCCTCACGGTCGTCACGCCGGCGCAGATGAAGGACTTTGCCATGCTCGATATCAACGACGTGTTCCTCTACACGGCGAGCACCGAGGGCACAGGCACCTACACCGACTTCACCGTCGACCGCAACGGCAGCGTGTCGGACAACGTATCGTTGGACCCGAACAACGCCAACCGCATCCGCGGGCTCTCGGCGTCCAACATCGCCTTTGACAACTTCGACATGACGGGCCGCATGCCGATCGACCCGACCATCATCGATGGCCTCGAGGTGAGCCGCGGGCCCAACGCCACGATCTTCGGCCTCGGCAACCCCTCGGGCACGATCAACCAGGTGGCGGCCACGGCCAACACGGAGCACAACCAGGCCGAGGTGCAGGCCCGGTACGACAGTTTCGACGGCTACCGCTCAAGCCTCGATGTGAACCGGGTGCTGTTGCGGGACAAACTGGCGGTGCGGGTCAGCGGCGTGTTCGAACGCCAGGGTTACGTTCTCAAGCCCTCGGGCACGAACACCGTCCGCTACAACGCGATGGTCAAGTACCAGCCGTTCAAAGGCACCACGATCAGCGCCGGCGTCTATTATTACCGCATGAACGGCAACCGGCCGAACGCCCTGCCGCCGCGCGACAACATTTCCTACTGGATCGCCAGCGGGAAACCCACGTGGAATCCCGTGACGCAGATGATCACCCTCAACGGCGTGCAATCCGGGCCGTACACCAGCTCGTCCAAACTGCCCAACTACTTCATCGACACGTTCACCGGCAGCACGCACAGCCAGATCTTCATCGATGGCGACGGGAGTGTCGGCTATTGGAGCGTGCCGCAGATCACCAACAGCACCGACCCGATCAATCCGTCGACGCTGGCAACCGTCACCTCGGGCACGATCCGTTTCGTGGCGCCCAATTCCGCGGCCAACGCGGTCCTGGGCCGCTTGTCGAACCAGCCCCTGTTCACGACGACGCCGACCGTCAGCGACAAATCCATCTACGACTGGTCCAAGATCAACATCGCGTCGATCAATCGCATCATGGATCGGGACATGGTGAGCGATGTGAAGCTCGACCAGTACTTCTTCGATACCCCGACGCAGTCGCTGGTCGGCCAAGCGGCGTTCCTGCGCGAGGACACGCAACGCTATCAACGCAATCTGGTCAACACCGCCAATGACAACGGCCAGTCGGGCCAGCTGTTCGTCGACGTCAACCAGACGCTGCTCAACGGCAGCCCGAATCCGTTTTTCCTGCGGCCTTACATCGGCACGGACCAGCCGCGGACGGTGTGGGCGCCGGCCAAGTGGGACACCTATCGCGCGCAACTGCTCTACTCGCTGGATCTGACCGACCAGAAAGGCTGGCTGAAATGGCTGGGTCGCCACCAGCTGGCCGGCTACGACGAATACAAGTACCAGATCAACCGGCAGTATTCCTTCAAGGACGCCATTGCCAACAACCTGTCCTGGATCCCGGCCGGCACGCCCCGCGGCAACCAGGGGGCCATCACGGGCGGACCCGTGGCGGCGCCCCAACTGACCCGCAACTATTACCGTTACTACGTGGGCGGCCAGGGCACGACGGTGCAGTACGCGCCGGCCAACTTCTCCTACGGCACGTATCCGTTCGTCTGGGGCGGCCAAAATGGCGTCTTCAACACCAACCAGGCGGACTTGGAGCAGGTCGCGGTGACGGACGCCACCGGCGGCGGCAGCAACCTCAAGACGATTCTCAAGACGATGGGGGCGGTGCTCCAAGATCATTTCCTCGACGACTCGATTGTCACCACGTTCGGCCTGCGCGAGGACAAGCAATACGTGAAGAACGGCTACACGCCGCAGCTCCTCAACGCCGACGGGACCAGCTTCAACTACAACTCGATCAACAGCTGGGCCCTCGGAGACTACGGATTCAACAGCGGCAAGACGAAGACCGGCGAGGTGGTGCTCCGTCCCTTCAAGGACACGTTCCGCGACAAGGACACCTTTGTGGTCAATGCGCTGCGGGGCCTGGGGCTGACCTTTGACAAATCCGACAGCTTCATCCCGCAAGTGCCCAAGCTCAACCTGTTCCAGCAGTCGTTGCCGAACACGACCGGCAATGACACGGAATACGGCTTGTGGTGGAACATCACGAAGAAGCTGGTGGTGCGGCTGAATCACTACGACACCAACGTGCTCGCCAACCGCAACGGCGACGCTTCGACGGTCGCCCAGCGCGTCGCGCGCTTCGATGTCAACAACGACAAGCCGTATCGGCTGTTCACCAACGTCACGGATTGGGTCACGAACGATCCCGCGCACAAGGGCTGGACGCAGGCACAGATCACCGCCGAAATCGCCAAGGAGATGGACCTGCCGGACGCGATCGACCCCAACGTTCTTTTCGCGGAGTACACGGCCGGCACGATCGCCTCGACCCAGGATGAAGAAGGCAAGGGCTGGGAACTCGAGATCAACTACAATCCCACCAGTTACCTGACCGTGTCGGCCAGCATGACCAAGGGCCAGGACATCAACACCAACTACTCGCAGGATATCGCGCAATGGATTGCCCAGCGGATGCAGGTCTGGACCACGATCCAGGATCCGCGCGGCCCCGACCATGTCTGGGGCACCGCGGATGACGGGCCGGTCAGCTGGTGGAACTCGACGTGGTCCGGCCAGAGCCAGACGCCGGCCCAGAACTACCAGCAGTTCGTGTCCACGCCGTACTCCCTGATCCAGCAACTGGAAGGCAAGTCCAGTCCCGAGGTGCGCCAGTACAACGCCCGGGTGAGCGCCAGCCTGAACCTCGCCGGCCTCACCTCCAATCGGATTGCCCGCGCCTTCACCGTCGGCGGAGCGCTGCGCTGGGAGAGCGCGGGCGCAATCGGTTACTATGGCATCCCGGACGCCAATGGGATCTACCAGACGCTCGACGCCAGCGAGCCGATCTACGACAGCGCCCACTATTATGTCGACCTGTTCGTCCGTTACCAGACGCGGCTCTTTGGCGGGCGTGTGCCGACGTCGTTCCAGTTCAACGTAAAGAACCTGGGGGAGAAAACCCGATTGCAGGCGATCGGCGCCAACCCGGACGGCAGCATCGACTCTTATCGGATCATGGATCCCGCCCAATACATCTTTACCGTGACCTTCGACTTGTAGCGACCGCGGCGGGACGCCCGCTTGCAGCTTCCGGCGCCGGCCATCATGGCCGGCGCCTTTTTCTTGGCCGATTCCCGATCGAGCGTGAGGTGGTCGGGCCTGGCTTCCCCCCCCCATCGCGGCGGAATCCGACCGGCCGAATCCTCTCCCTACTGCTGCTCCAAATGCTCGCGGAATCGCTGCACATCCGGCCGCTGGGCCCAGCCCTTGGGCGCAACCGCGAGCGCCTGCTGGAAATCGGCCTGCGCCGCCGCACCATCGCGCAACGCCAGATCCGCCTGCGCGCGCAGGAACCAGCCGTCCGGATTTCGGGGCTCATGGTTAACCATCGTGTCGAAATCCCGACGGGCCTCGGTCCACCGGCCGGCGCTCGCGAAAAGCACCCCCCGCTGCTTGCAGGCCGGCGTCGGATCGTCCGCGAGGCGGATGGCGAGGCTCAAGTCTTCGAGCGCCTGCGCGGAATTGCCCTGTTCCATGTCGTGGATGCCGCGCAGCTCATAGATCTCCGGCATGATCGCCGGCGGCGGGCTCTGCAGCGAGGCAAGCTCGCGGTACAGGCTGGAGATCGGATTGACGCCGCCCGACATCACCAGATGGGCCGGCAGGAGCAGGGCCGCCACCGCGCCGCCCCGCAACGCGCCGGGCAGCCAGCGCGGCCGCGTCTCCAGCACGCCCACGGCGCCCAGCAGGCCCACGGGCATCACGAACATCATCGAACGGCTGAAGTCCTGCGCGGTGGCCAGGCCCACCGCCATCACCGCGGCGATCAGCGCGCCCAGCGCCACCGTCTGCCACCGCTGCGGCCGGCGGAACAGCCCGGCGGCCAGCACGAACGCCCACCCCACCCGCAGGCCTTCCCACACGCCATAAACCACTCGCGTCCACGGTGTGGCGGCGAGATTCAGGCCGCCCAGATAGCCGGTGATGGTCGCGTTGACGTCCGAGTACGCGGGGAGAATTCCCAGGCGGACCACGACGAAGGCCGCGGTCAGCGCGGCGGGCAACGGCGCTTCCTGACGCAAAAAGGGTTGCCAGCGGACGGGCTCCGGATCCCGGCCGCGCGCCAGATACCGGCAAACCAGGGCCAACGGCACCGCGATCACAAACCGCTCATCCACCCACGGCGCCCAGAGGCAGGCCAGCCAGACCGGCCATCGCGCCCGCGCGAACGCGATGAACAACAGGCCGAGCACCACCCAGGAATCGTAGTACCCCAGCCAGCAGACCGAGGCGAAGAACCATGACCCGGCACCAAGGATCATCGCCGTGAGCCCGGCCTCGACGAACCCCGCGCCGCGGCGGCGCAGGACCGTGATGACGAAGGCCAGAACCAGGACGCATCCCAGATCGGCCAGCCCGAACAACCCGGCCGGCGGCAGATCGAGCCCATGGCCGATCACCGGAAACAGCAGTCGCCATTGGATGGCGCCGTGCAGGGGATCCGGAATCCGCCGGCCCGGATGCGCCTCCTCGAGCAACACGCTGGCCCCACGGCGGACCTCCAGCATTCCGCCCAGTTCCGGCACTCGGGCCCACGCGCGGAAGGCCGCCCACGGCGGACTGAAGAAATAAACCAGCAACGCGAAGCAACCGATCGCCAGCAGCCAGCGCAGCCCGATTTCGCGGTGGAACGTGGACTCCAAGGTGGGCCGCATCGTACAGGCCATCGGGGCCCCGGCAACAGCGTTTCCCGGACGTGCCCGGGCTCGCGCGCGACGGTATCCCCGGGGGGCTGGCGGCGCGCCGGCGCCGCGCGACCTGTTCTCGGACGCGCTCCCGCGCCGATTAGTGTCGCCGCCTTTCCCTCCGTTTCCCTAGAGTCCGTCGTTCCCGAGACTGGTTGTGGCGCGATCGAGTCCCCATTCCGCAGGACGTTCCGTGGCGGCGCGGCAATCCGCGCCGACGACCTTGGCGAGGGCCGCCGAGGGCCTGCCCAGCGGGTGAGGCCCCGCCTCGTTGAATCCTCTCGCATGCGCCCGGGCTCGCACGATCCGAAACCTGCCCCGCCGTCGTCCGGCGGACCTCGTTGGCGGACACCGGTGCTGTGCGCGCTCGTCTTCCTCTCGACCCTGGTCGCATATGCTCCCGTCCTGGGCGGGGGCTTTATCTGGGACGATGCCGGTCATGTGACCCGTCCCGACCTGCAATCGCCGGGCGGCCTGTGGCGCATCTGGACCGAAGTCGGGGCCACCCAGCAATACTATCCGCTGCTGCATACCGCATTCTGGATCGAGCATCGGCTGTGGGGCGACGCACCGCTGGGGTACCACCTGCTCAACGTGCTGCTCCATGCCACCGCGGCCTGCCTGCTGGCGCTGACGTTACGTCGGTTGCTGGCGGTCGGCCCAATCGGCGGCCCGGCGGCGAGCACCGGCCCTACAGACACTGCCCGCCCGACCAACGGTCCGGGCTGCAGGGCTTATCACGGCTCTAAGTCCGCAATACCCTGGATCGCTGCGCTGCTGTTTGCCCTGCACCCGGTCTGCGTCGAATCGGTGGCGTGGATTGCGGAACAGAAGAACACCCTCTCCGCGGTGTTCTATTTCTGCGCTGCCCTGGCTTACCTGCGCTTCGACGAAGGCCGCCGCGCCCGCGGCTACGCGCTCGCGACCGTCCTGTTTGCAGCGGCGTTGCTCACAAAAACCGTCACCGCCACCCTGCCGGCGGCCCTGCTGGTCGTCTTCTGGTGGCGGCGCGGCCGGTTGTCGTGGCGCCGCGACGTGGCGCCGCTGCTTCCCTGGTTCATGCTCAGCGGCGGCGCGGGCTGGCTGACCGCGTGGGTCGAGCGCACCCGCATCGGCGCCGAGGGCGCGGACTTCGCCTTGGGCTGGGTGGATCGCGGACTGCTCGCCGGACGCGTCGTCTGGTTCTACCTCGGCAAGTTGGTGTGGCCGGCCGACCTGATCTTCATTTACCCGCGCTGGACGCTGAATGCCGCCGATCCATGGGCGTGGCTGTTCCCCCTGGGCGTGCTGGCGGTCTTGGGAACCTTGTGCTGGCGGCGGCGCCGACTGGCCGGCGCACTGGCTGGCAGTTTGTATTTCGTCGGGACGCTCTTCCCCGCCCTGGGCTTCATTAATGTCTATCCATTCATCTACTCGTTCGTGGCCGATCACTTTCAATACCTGGCCTGTGTCGGCATCCTCACGCTGGCGGCAGCCGGCATCGCGACGCTGGCGGAATCGCTGCCGCCCTGGCCCCGTCGTCTCCTCCCGGGATTGCTGCTGTTGGGCCTGGGTGCGCTGACGTTCCGCGAGGCCGGCGTGTACCACGACGTGTTCACGCTGTACCAGACGACCATCGCGCGGAATCCCGGCTGCTGGCTGGCCTATAACAATCTCGCCACGGAGCTGGCCATCGCGGGCCGCCCGGCCGACGCGATTCCACTGTTGGAGCGCGCGCTGAAATTGCGGCCGGATTTCGCGCTGGCGGAGGCCAACCTCGGCGACGATCTCCGCCAACTGGGACACCCCCGCGAGGCGATTCCGCATCTCGAACGGGCGGTGCGGCTCGAGCCCCGCTTTGCCACCGCCCACAACAGTCTCGGCGCGGCGCTGATGATGACCGGCCGCCCGGCCGAGGGCATCGCCGAGTTCCGGGAGGCGCTGCGGGTGCAGCCCGATTACCCGATCGCCCATTTCAATCTCGGGCTCGCCCTGGCGAAAACCGGCCATCCCGAGGCGGCCGTGGCCGAATTTGCCGCCGCCGTCCGGCAGGATCCGGGCTACGCCGAGGCGGAGTTGAACTGGGCCATCGGCCTTACGGTCACCGGGCGGTTCCCCGAGGCCGTCACCCACTTTGAGCGCGCCCTCCAACTCGACCCGAATTCGGCCGCCGCCCACAACACTTACGGCCGTGCGCTCGCCGAATCCGACCGGCTGCCCGAGGCGATCGCTCAATTCGAGGCCGCGCTGCGGCTGGCCCCCGACCTGGCCGACGCCCATCTGAATCTGGCGCTCGCCCTGCGGCGGGTCGGACGCCTGCAGGACGCCGAGGCCGAATACCGGGAGGCCATGCGCCTCAGGTCCGGCGCCGGGCCGAACCACAACTGACTTTCCCCGGTATGCCCCCGTCAACAGGACGGCAGGGCACGAAGCTTTTCCATCGCCTCCCGGGCGGATTCACGGTCGGGTCGGATTTTTGACTTTGTCCTCAAATGGGCCCGCGCATCCGCGCCTCTCTTCCAGGCCCCGATTGCCTGCTGACCCTCACGCTGCGGGCCGGCGGGGTGCAGGAGCGGCGTTTCTTCCAGCGGTCCGTCCATGCCTCGTGTCAACGACACCGCTCCCACCTTTCTCGATCTGGTCGTCGCGTACCGGACCCGATTGTTCCGGGTTCGAATTTCGGCGTTGTTCCAGCTCAACGTGCGGAACTTGACGGACGGAGCGCACTTGCAGCCAGCCGCCGCCTGCCCGGAAGGGTCAATCAGCAGCTACCGCATGATCGATCCGCGGGAATCTATCTTCACCGTCACGTTCGACCTCTGGCGACGCGGCCCCGCCCCGACGGGCCCCGATTCCCCCTCCGCCTCCATCCCCCGAGAGGCGGCGTTTTTTGTCTGCGTCCCGACGGCATGCCGCGAAAAATTTTCGCATTGCTTCTCGATCGGTACCCATTAGGACACGTGTCGTAGTTGCCCCCCACTCCACCCCTGCTTGGGCAGCAGGAGGAAGGATTTCCCCGATGAAACACCAGCATTCAGCTAACTCCATATTGCGTCGGCTGCTCCTCGCGCACACCTGCGCGGCGATGGCCGTCTCGTTCACTTGGGCGCAGCAGGCGCCGGCACCGAGCTCCACCGTGACATCCGTCAGCCCGACTGCGGGCTCCGAGGAGACCGTCCGGTTGTCGCCATTCGAGGTCAAGGCCGAGGCCAACGGCTACTATTCCCCGAACACGATGTCCGGCACGCGGATCAACTCCAACATCGAGGACCTGGCGTCTTCGATCACGGTCGTGACGAAGACGCAGATGGAGGATTTCGCGTTGCTCGACGTCAACGACATCTTCCTCTACATCGGCAACGCCGAGGGTACCGGGACCTACACGGCCGGCACCGGCACGGGTCCGGCGGACCGCAACGGCAGCGTCCAGGACAACGTGCAGGTGGATCCGATCAACTCCAACCGCATCCGCGGTATCACCAACGTCAACTACACCTACGACAATATCCAGATCATGGGGCGTGTGCCGATCGATCCGCTTGACGTCGAGTCGATCGAGGTCAGCCGCGGACCCAACGCCAACGTCTTCGGCCTGGGCAACCCCTCCGGCACGGTGAACATCGTGCCGGTGTCCGCCAACCTCCAGCGGAACGCGGCCCGGATGACCTTGCGGACCGATAGCTACGGCGGCTACCGCTCGACCCTCGATGTGAATCGCGTGCTCTGGCCGGACAAGCTGGCGATCCGGGTTGCCGGTGCGTTCCAGCATGACGGGTTCATTCGCAAGCCGTCCGGCGTGAACACGGTGAAATATAACGGGATGCTCAAGTACCGGCCCTTCAAGGGGACGCTGCTCAGCGCGACCGTGAACTTCTACCGCATGAACGGCAACCGGCCCAACTACATCCCGCCGCGGGACAACATCTCCTACTGGGTCGCCAGCGGCAAGCCGACGTGGGATCCGTCGACCCAGCTGATCCACGTCAATGGCGTCACCATCGGGCCGATCACCTCCACGACGTTCCCCACCTCCTTCGGTGGCTACAACACCGACTATTTCAGCGCCACGCTGCTGGGTGGTTCCCACAGCCAGATGTTCATTGACCAGAACGGACTCAGCTACTGGTCGGCGCCGCAGGCTTTCAACAACACCGCGGCGCTCCTCGCCGGCACCACGGTCCGCGGTCCGACCTCCGGCGGCCAGGCCGACCGCTTCCTGCAGACAACCGGCGTCGCCGGTGCCACGGGCACCGCCGCCAAGCCCGGCCTCCAGCCGTTGTTCGTCACGACGCCCACCATCAGCGACAAGAGCATGTACGACTGGTCAAAGTACAATCTGTCCGCCCCCAACCGGCTGATGGACCGGACGATCACCACCGAGGTCAAGCTCGAGCAGGAAATCATCAATACCGGCCGGCAGTTGCTCGTGGCCCAGTTCACGGGCATGCGCGAGGACTCGCAGCGCTACCAGCGCAACCTGCTGGGCACCGCCAACACCGAGGGCCAGTCCGGACAGCTCGAAATCGACCCCAACGAAAAGCTCCTGGACGGCACGCCCAACCCGTACTTCCTGCGGCCTTTCATCGCCACGGACAAGCCCCGCACCTCGTGGCTGCCCTCCCGGTGGGACACCTACCGCGGCCAGCTCGCCTACCAGTTCGATTTCAGCCGGGAGAACAAGTGGCTCAAGTGGCTGGGTCGCGAGCAGCTGACCGGCTACGACGAATACAAGTACCAGATCAGCCGGCAATACACGTTCCGGGACACCATGCTCGACGCCAAGCCGTGGCTCCAGCCCGGCCTCTATCGCGCCTACCAGTCGTCCCCGGCCGGGACGCCCGCCAATGTCGGCCTGACCAACGGTCTGCTCCGCTATTACGTCGGCGACAACAACGGCAACAACGTCGACTACGCCCCGCCGGATTTCAACAACAACGGCGTCTATAATTTCGTGTGGGGGCGCGCCGCGACCAGCACGCTCCCCGCCGTCTGGTACAGCGAGCCGACCCTGCTGGGCCTGGCGCCGGCCGACAAGAGCGGCGGCACCTTCAACACCAAGCAGATCATCAAGACCGTCGGCGCCGTGATGCAGAGCCATCTGTTCGATGATTCCCTCGTCGTGACGCTGGGCACGCGCGAGGACAAGGTTTACTCGAAGTTCGGCAACCAGACCTCCGCCGGCGCCGTCCTGCTCGCGCCCGACGGCATCAGCATCGATCACTCCTTCATGGATGCCTGGCAGTTGGGCGACTACGGCTTCAACAGCGGCAAGACGACCAACGTCCAATACGTCCTCCGGCCGTTCCGTGACCTGTCGCTGCGGAGCCTCAGCGAGCGCGGCCGGACCGGCTCCTTCCTCGCCGATTTCGTCCATGGCCTGTCATTCGACTACAACCATGCGAACAGCTTCATTGCGCAGACTCCCGCCCAAGACCTCTACCTCCATCTGCTGCCGAATACCACGGGCATCGACAAGAGCTACGGCGTGAACCTGGAGCTGTTCAACGGCAAGGTCGTCCTGCGCCTCGTCCACTACGAAACCTCGGAGCAGAATATTCGCAACGGCGACGCGAACACCACCGCCCAGCGCGTCATCCGCACCGACCTTCTGCTCACCGGGGCGACGCCGGCTCGATTCGTGCTGCAAAATGTCGCCGGCGGCACCACGGCGTCCTTCGGACCCAACAACAACCAGTACGGCTGGATCAAGGAACAACACCCGACGTGGACCGACGCGCAGGTCTTCGCCGAATTTTCCAACGAGATCGGCCTGTCCCAGGCCCAGATCACGGCCCTGATGAATCCCTCGCCGCCGATCGCCGCCACCAACGACATCGCGGCCAAGGGCACGGAAGTGGAGCTCTACCTGAATCCGACCAAATACTGGACCACTTCGATCAATTTCTCGGACACGCAGTCCTACATCAAGAACGTGTCCAGCACGCTGCAGGCGTGGATCAACCAACGCATGCCCATCTGGACCACGCTCGTCGACCAGGCCGCCAACGATTATTGGACCGCGGCGCAGCTGGCCGCCGAACCCCAGCACCTCTGGTGGACGCACAACTACGGCGGCACGCAGACCGCGCAGCAGAACTTCCAAGCCTTCGTCGCGGCCCCGTACTCCGTGATCAAGCAGCTCGAGGGTCAGGCGGATCCCCAGACCCGGCGCTATAATGTCCGCGCATCCACCAACTACCGCCTGGCCGGGATCACCGACAATCACCTCCTCAAAAACTTCAGCATCGGCGGCGCCGTACGCTGGGAGTCACCGGGGGCGATCGGATTCTGGGGCGTCCCGGATGCCAATGGCATCTACCAGACCCTGGATGCCTCCAAGCCGATCTACGACAAGGCGCACACCTATGTGGATTTGGTCGTTGGCTACCGGACCAAGCTGTTCAAGGGCAAGGTGCCGGCGACCTTCCAGTTGAACGTGCGCAACCTCACCGAAAACGGGCGTCTCCAGCCCGTCGGCGCCTACCCGGATGGGACGATCGACACGTACCGCATCGTCGATCCGCGCCTGTTCATCCTCAGCGCGACGTTTGACCTGTAGCGGCTGCGGCGGGTCCGCCCGCCACGGTCGTCGCTTCAATTGCTCACCGCCACCCGCCCGGGTGGCGGTGATGCTTTGCAGGGCCGAATGTCGGCTGCCGGAACACGCGCCGCCGTCAGGCGTGACCGATTATTGTCGCCGGCCCGCCCCGGGATTCCGAGGATATCCCGCCATGTCGCCACGCCCCCGTGATCCGGCTCCGGGTTCGGCCGTGCCGCGCGCCGGCGTTGATCCACCGTCCGGGGCGTGGCCGTGGGTGTTGATCTTCGGCGTCACGCTGGCGGCGTACCTCCCCGCGCTGCGCGGCGGTTTCCTCTGGGATGACCTGGCGCATGTCACCCGGCCGGACCTGCAGTCGCTGCGCGGCCTGGGGCGCATCTGGTTCGACGTCGGCGCCACGCAACAATATTATCCGTTCCTGCACTCGGCGTTCTGGCTGGAACACCGCCTCTGGGGCGACGCCCCGCTCGGCTACCATCTGCTCAACATCCTGCTCCATGGCTCCGCGGCCTGCCTGCTGGGGGTGTTGCTGCGCCGGCTGGCGGTGCCCGGCGCCTGGCTCGCGGCGTTGCTCTTTGCGGTCCATCCGGTGGCCGTCGAGTCGGTCGCCTGGATCTCGGAGCAGAAGAACACGCTTTCGGCCGTACTCTACCTGGGCGCGGCCCTGGCTTACCTGCGGTTCGACCGGAAACGCCGGTGGTCTTCGTATATCCTCGCGTCGGGCTTGTTCGTGCTGGCGCTGCTGACCAAGACGGTCACGGCGACGCTGCCGGCGGCCCTGCTCGTTGTTTTCTGGTGGCGGCGCGGCCGCCTGGCCTGGCGGCGCGACGTGTTTCCACTCCTGCCCTGGCTGGCTCTCGGCATCGCGGCCGGCCTGTTCACCGCGTGGGTCGAGCGGTTTCTGATCGGCGCGCAGGGGGCGGATTTCACCCTGACCCCCCTCGGCCGCTGCCTGCTGGCCGGCCGGGTGGTGTGGTTCTATCTGGGCAAGCTGCTCTGGCCCGCGGACCTGATGTTCATCTATCCGAGGTGGAACGTGGATGCCGCCGTTTGGTGGCAGTACCTGTTGCCCGCGGGGTTGCTCGCGCTCGCCTCTGCCTTGATGTGGTTGGTGCGGCGCCAACACGGGCCGCCGGCCCGCGCCGTCGCGGCGGGTTTCCTGATCTTCGCCGGAACGCTCTTTCCGGCCATGGGCTTCGTCGATGTCTATCCGTTCGTTTTCTCCTATGTGGCGGACCACTTTCAATACTTCGCGAGCATGAGCCTGTTCGCGCTGGCCGCCGCCGGCCTGACGCTCGCCGCTGAAACTCTGCGCCCCGGGGGCGCGGCGCGTGCCGCCTTCGGGGCGGGCGGGTTGCTCGTCGCGGCGCTCGGCGCACTGACCTGGCGCCAATGCGGGATCTACCGTGACGCCCGGACGCTTTATCAGGACACCCTCGCCCGGAACCCCGACTGCGCGCTGGCCCACAACGGCCTGGGCGAGATCCTGCTGCGCGACCCCCGGCGCCTCGCGGAGGCGATCGCCCATTTCGAGACGGCGATCCGGCTCAGTCCGCACGACGCCCTGTCGCACAACAACCTCGGCTCCGCCCTCGCCCGGGATCCGCGGCGCCAGCCCGAGGCCATCGCCGAGTATGAAACCGCGCTGCAGATCCTCCCCGACTTTGCCGGGGCGCACAACAATCTGGGCGTGGCGTTGGAACGCGTCCCCGGGCGCCTGCCGGAGGCGATTGCCCACCTTCGCGAGGCGGTCGAGATCGAGCCCGACTCCGCGCCGATGCAGGACAACCTGGGCGTCGCCCTGGCGCGGATGCCGGGCCGGGCGGCCGAGGCCACCGTCCATTTCGAAGCCGCGGCGCGCCTCGAGCCCGCCTCGGCCGACTACCAGAACAACCTCGGTGTCGCCCTCGCGCGTACGCCCGGACGGACGGCCGAGGCCATCAGCCGCCTCGAAGCGGCGGTCCGCCTCAACCCGCGCTCCGCGGAGTTCCACGAGAACCTCGGCTCCGTTCTGGTAAACACGCCCGGCCGGTTACCGGATGCAGTCGCCCATTTCGAGGCCGCCGGGCGCCTGAGTCCCGACTCGCCCAAGGCCCGTGACGACCTGGGCAATGCACTGGCGCTGTTTCCGGACCGCCTGCCGGAGGCCATTCAGCAGCTCGAGGAAGCGGTCCAACTCGACCCGCGCTCCCCCAAAATGCACAGCGATCTCGGCAAGGCCCTGCTGCGGGCGCCCGGTCGCGCGAACGAGGCGATCGCGCAGTACGAATCGGCGCTGCGCCTCGATCCCAACTCGGCCGAGGTCCACAACGACCTCGGCGTGGCCCTGCTCCGGGTCTCCGGACGCTTGCCCGAGGCGATCGCGCAACTGG
>Ga0335078_10010311_pt1 | contig 13833 bp, 8 predicted proteins | sample Lox_Sample_32_FD_206711 | JGI IMG/M metagenome (GOLD analysis project Ga0335078, IMG submission 206711) | Soil microbial communities from Loxahatchee National Wildlife Refuge, Florida, United States - Lox_Sample_3.2 | ecosystem: Environmental > Terrestrial > Soil > Wetlands | place: USA: Florida...
CACGGCAGCTGCCACCGCGCGACGACCAGGTCGACCAGGATCGTGCCCAGCAGGGCGCCCGCCGTGTAGTAGGCGTACACACCCGGGTCCAGCAGGATCCGGGCGGCCACGGCCACTAGCACGGCCGCCTGCCACCGGCCCCGCCAGACGGCCAGGGCACCGCCGGCCACCCCGAGGGCCAGCTGCGCCAGCCGGTCCCACGGCGGGGTCCTGGCTGTCATCACGCCGAGGACCCGCAGCGCCGATGACTGGCTGTTGGGGATCGTGAAGCGGGTGACGGCCAGGGTCCGGGGATCCGTCAGCAGGAACGGCAGCCAGGCGGCGGCGACACCGCCGGTGAACGTGACCAGCGCCGTCAGCCACTGCCGTCGGGGCAGGGCCAGCAGGACGGCTACGAACGCGGCCGCCCACGGCTTGGCGTCGGCCGCCGCCGCGATCGCGAGCCCGGCCCAGACCGGGTGCTGCCGGGCCACGGCGTGCAGCCCGGCGACCGTGAAAGCGAGCGCCAGCAGGTCGTCGATATGCGCGTAATGAGTGGTCAGCTCGGCCCACACGGGCAGGAACAGCAGCCCGGCGAGCAGCAGCCGCGCCGGCCGGCCGCGCTCGGCGGCGGGCAGCAGCCGCCACACGGCGGCCAGCATCAGGGGGCCGGTCAGGGACATGGCCACGACGGCCGTGTCCTCGCCGCTAGCCGGCCCGAGGTGCCGCAGTACCGCGGCGACCGCGAGAGCCAGCGGGCCGATCTGCAGTTCGGGATGCGACGCGTAGAGCTGGAGCCCGGCCCCCGGGCCGCTGCCCACCAGCAATTGCCCGCCCTGAGCGAAGAAATGCCAGGACAGGCCGGCCTGGCGGGCTTGCAGCGCGGCCCAGGCCAGGGCCCACGGCCACAGCAGCCACCACGGCCAGGCCAGCTGGCTGGGCGCGAACCGGGCCAGCCGCCCGGGCTGCGCCGGCCCGGGGGCGGGCCGGGGCGGGGCGGGCCGGTGCGGGGCAGGCCGGTGCGGGACAGGCCGACGTGGGGCGGGCGGGTGCGGGGGCTCCTTGAACCAGCCGGGTGGTGGCCACGGGCCGGCTGGGCCGGGCCATGCTTCCGCGGCGGACCCGGGACGGCCCGTCCCGGCCAGATCAGCGAGTCCGGTCATCGGCTGGGCCGGGGCGGCGATGAGATTTCGTGCGGAACCACCGGCTCAGTATCGTCCGGCGGAATACCAATCACAGGCCGGTTAACTAATTCTTTGGTGCTGACGCAAATTTTTACCGGCCGGAGTAAGGAATTCGTAAGAATTGAAAAGGAAGGCTAAACGGCGGCGCCGCCCAGGTCCAGCAAAATACCTTGCGATCTGCCGGGTGACCTGGTTACCTCGGCGGAGAGCAGCGTAGCGAGCCCGCGGCAGGATGCGGGACAGCCGGAGAGGGGCCTGGGGTGGGTCACGTCGAGGTGGCTCACCTGAGCCAGGCACTCCCCGATGGGCGGACGCTGCTGGCCGACGCGTCGTTCCGGGTCGGTGAGGGCACGAAGGCGGCCCTGGTCGGCCCGAACGGGGCGGGCAAGACCACCTTGCTGCGGCTCATCGCTGGCGACCTGGTCCCGCAGTCCGGCACGGTCACGGCCAGCGGTGGCCTCGGCGTGATGCGCCAGTTCGTCGGGGGGATCCGGGGGACCGCTGCCCAGGACGAGCGGAGCTTCGGCGGCATCCCCGGGGACGAGGTCACGGTGCGGGACCTGCTCGTCTCGGTGGCGGCGCCGCGGGTCCGCGAGGCTGCGGGGCGGCTGCACGCCGCCGAGCAGACCATGGCTGAGCGCGATGACGAGCGGGCCCAGTTGCGTTACGCCGCGGCGCTCGCTGACTGGGGCGATGCCGGCGGGTACGACGCCGAGGTGCTGTGGGACGCGTGCTGCGTGGCCGCGCTGGGCATCAGCTACGAGCGGTGCCGTGACCGCCGCGTCGGCACGCTGTCCGGCGGGGAGCAGAAGCGCCTGGTTCTCGAAGCGCTGCTGCGCGGGCCGGCCGAGGTGCTGCTGCTCGACGAGCCGGACAACTACCTGGACGTGCCGGGCAAGCAATGGCTGGAACAGCAGCTGGACCAGACCCGGAAGACCGTCCTGCTGGTCAGCCACGACCGGGAACTGCTGGCCAACACCGCGCAGCGGATCGTCACCGTCGAGGACGGCAACGTATGGGTGCATGGCGGTGGGTTCGCGACGTATGCGCAGGCCCGCCGCGACCGTATTGACCGGCTGGACGAGCTGCGTCGCCGCTGGGACGAGCAGCACGAGAAGCTCAGGGAACTGGTGCGGACGCTGCGGCAGAAGGCGTCCTACAACGACGGCATGGCGTCCCGGTACCAGGCGGCAGTGACCCGGCTGCGCAAGTTCGAGGAGGCGGGGCCGCCGGAACTGGCGCCCCGGGAGCAGAACGTCCGGATGCGGCTGCGCGGCGGGCGGACCGGCAAGCGCGCGGTGATCTGCGAGCAGCTGGAGCTGACCGGGCTGATGCAGCCATTCGACCTTGAGGTCTGGTACGGCGACCGGGTCGCGGTACTCGGCTCCAACGGGTCGGGCAAGTCATGCTTCCTGCAGTTGCTCGGCGGTGCGGCCATCCCGCACACCGGGGTGGCCCGGCTCGGCGCCCGGGTGGTCCCGGGGCTGTTCGCGCAGACGCACACCCGTCCCGACCTGGCCGCCCGGCACCCAGGAGAAATCCTGATGACCGAGCACGCGATGCAGCGCAATGAGTCCATGGCCGCCCTCGCCCGGTATGAGCTACAGCATTGCGCGCAGCAACCGTTTAGTACTTTGTCCGGCGGTCAGCAGGCCCGGCTGCAGATCCTGCTGCTGGAACTGGCCGGGGTGACGCTCCTGCTGCTCGATGAGCCGACCGACAACCTCGACCTGGCCAGCGCCGAGGCGCTGCAGGCCGGCCTGGAGTCCTATCAGGGCACAGTGCTGGCGGTGACGCACGACCGGTGGTTCGCCCGGTCGTTCGACCGGTTCCTTGTGTTCGGCTCGTCCGGTGACGTCTACGAATCCGGTGTTCCGGTGTGGGATGAGAGTCGCGTGGTCCGGCCCCGGTAAGGAGGGTGCTTGCTAGGCTGCTGGGTGCGCAGGGAGCCTGGCTGCCCTTCCCGGGCTGGCTCCGCGATAGCCGATGTGAAGGGGTCCACGCCGTGAAGAAGTTGCTGCTGCTCGCCCTCGTGGGGGTTGGGGCTTTCGCCGTGTGGCGGAAGGTCCAGGCCGACCGCGCCGAGCTTGACCTGTGGACCGAGGCGACCACCGGCGACGACTAGGGCACGCCCAGAGGCGGGGAGCCGCCCGGCTGTTCCGCCGGCCTGACTACGGGGGTTCGCAGTGAACAGCGCGACACCGGTCACGCTGTTGTGCTGCGCCCTGCTCGGCGTGGCCGCCGATGACGGCGGGATCCTGGAGCGGGCGTTCGCTGAGGCTTTCGCCACTCAGGGCATCGTGCCCGGCACCGCCGCGTACGCGCGGAGCATGGTCCACGTGCACCGGACCCGCGGCCAGCCCGCAGTCGACGTGTTCCGCGCACTGTTCCCCGAGGCCCCGGGCCGCGCCGAGGCCGCCACGCTGTCCTTCGACCGGTCCTACCGGCTGGCCGTGGACCGGTCCGGCCTGGCGCCCATGGCCGGGGCGTCCGAGGCGCTGGAGCAGATCCGCGACGCGGGCACCCGGATCTGCCTGATCACCGGATTGTCGAAGAGCCTGCTCGGGCTGGTGCTGGACACGCTGGGCTGGTGGCGGCGGATCGATCTAGTGCTCTGCCCCGATGACGCGCCCCGCGGTTACCCGTGGCCCGACCCGGTACTGTGCGCCATGCTCCGGCTGGGCGTGACCGACGTCCGGGAAACCGCATACGCAGGCGGCACGGAAAGCGGCGTGCTGTGCGGGCGGCGGGCCGGAGCCAGCGTGGTCGCGGGCATCCTCACCGGCGGCCATACCCGCGACCGGCTGCGCCGGGCGGGTGCCACCCACCTGCTGGGCAGCATCACCGAGCTACCGGGGATATTGACCGGGCCAGCTGGACCGGACAGGACTGAGGGCACCGAGCCGCCGCCCGACACGGCACCGATCATGCCGCCGTCCTGAACAGGTAACCTTGTAGCGCCGTAGCGCGGGGCTATAGCTCAGCTGGAAGAGCACCTGCTTTGCAAGCAGGGGGTCAGGGGTTCGAGTCCCCTTAGCTCCACTCTCTGAATCCCGGTATCTGACCAGGTCAGAAGCTCTCAGTTCCGGTTCTCCTTTGATCGCAAGGATGGGTCGCCCGGCGGATTTGGGAGGAATTTGGGAGATCATTTTCTGTCTGTCTCCCGGTGCTGAGTGCTGCTGCGGTGTTTCGCCAGGTGCCAGCTGGTCGGCTGATGCGTGGTTCGCGATGCGCAGCGGTGCCAGCAGCTCGTCGAGGAGTGGCACCGGTGAGCGGGGGTGGATGGCCGCGCGGTCGCGCAGCGAGTCTTCCCGCCCTGCGTACGCGACCACCATCGCATGCAGGTACCTGACGATGACTGTGGTAGTGCCAAGGCCAACAGCGCCAGGTCAGCGATTAGCGGGATCCGGGCATGCGCTTTGCGTCTGGCCGCCGAGAGGGCACCGCCACCTGGACCGGTAGCAGCAGGTCGCGAGTCAAGATTGCGGAGGAAAGAGCCGGTCGATCCGCTCAGCCTGCACGGCGTAAATGTACGGGCCCGGGACGGCGACGGCCTCGAAGATCGCCTGCCTGGCGGTCAGGAATCGGCTGGCCATCTCATGTGACGGCAGATCGCCCCTAGTGATCACGAAGCACTGAGCCTGGTACTGGATGACTGCGTCGATCTCTGCACGCCGGTAGCGGATGCGCTTGTCTTTCATCAGGATCGGCCATCCGCGGATGGCTGCGTCCTGGATCCACCGCGTATCGGCGACGCGTTCGTCATCGGGCACGCCGTAGTGCTCGGCTAGGGTCACCAAGTCCCAGTCACCGGCCCGCAGCAGAGCGGGCACGGCCACCCGCCCGAGACTTCGGTCCAGGAAGAACTTAGGCTGCTGTTCGGGTGTTAACACGTAGGGCGTCCTCAACCTCATCCCGGGACAGCCCGAACTCTGCGGCGACCACGTCGACTGGTTCCCCGGCCCGGAACAGGTCGATCACGTCGTCCAGTCCGGCGCCGCCGCGCGTGAACCTGGGGCGCCCGAACGCGTGATCAGGATCGACGGTCACCTCAGCCACGCGGTACTGGGGGAGATGAATCAGCTGCGCGTACCCGTCTGCCGCGTAATCCACCCGCCGCAGATAGCGAGCCACGACGTCAGCGAATACCCGCTGGTTGTTACGGACAACGACCAGCTCCCGGGCGGACTCTCCCTCCGGCGTGCCATCGGCATGCTGAGCGTAGTCATACAAGATTTCCGCCCCGTCGGTGTACAAACGCCGGCTGCCTAGCGCGTACTCCAGGCCCAGCTCATGGTGCAGTGCCTCAATCGCCGGGCGGATCCGCTGCATCGGGACACCCGCCTGCCGGAACGCAGCCAGCGCGTAGGCCTCCGCGAGACCAATGAACGGCACCGCTGCCTCGTGACGGCGGACTGGGCGACTGGCGGTAATCACCGGGCTGCCCGCAACGACTCCAGCACCAGGCCTGTGGCGCTCGTACCCGTAGGCCCAGGTCGCGAGCGTTGACGGCGGCACGTCAAGGTACGCCGCCGCTTCTCCGATGCCGTACAGCGGCGTCGAGAACCGGTCCACACTCACGCGTTCACCTCCTGACCGAGGACTCCAATCCTCCCAGATCCGGTCTCCTTCTCGCCGCAGGCAGGGCGCATAGCCGCTAGTTGTTCGGAGCTCGCCCTGTGATGTTCGTTGGGTCCGGCACAGCCGCTCTCGCAGCGTCGCAGCCGCACTCCTTGATCAACTGGGAGGAATTTGGGAGGTCGTACTTCAGGTGACCATGCGCAAACCGCTATCAAGGGTGGTGAAAACAGACTTCTGAGCTGGCCCTTTACGATTCACGCGCGTCGGCCACGGGAGCGAGCCTGCTTTGCAAGCAGGGGGGTCAGGGGTTCGAGTCCCCTTAGCTCCACCAGGTCAGAGGAGAAATTCGAACAGCTGGGGCCGGGAGTACAGCAGCAAAGTACAGCAACCGGGGGCGCACGAGCCGCCGTACACGCGTTCGAGTGAGGCTTCGCCCTGGCGGGCGGCAGTGGCCTGAGGCACTCGATTTCCAGGTCCGGGGTTTGGCTCCGTGCTGCTGAGCAGGAAGAACGCGTTCGGCATGACTCCGCCGAGTCTGCCGGGCCGTCAGCGGGCAGCGTCCTGAATCCGCCGTTTCAAGGCCCGCTCTTGCCGCTCATGCAGAGGGTCAATGAGTGGAACGCCATTTCCGTCGCTCGCGGTCAGATTTCTGATAGTTCATAAGTTCATGACGCGCATATCGATTATTTGCCTGAGCGGGCTGGTTGCTCGGGCCCATCGGCCGGATGCGCCGCTACCGGAGGTCTATCCCGAGTACTGCCATCCCCACGGCCGCACCACCCCGGATCCGCCGTGCTCGCGTTCGCCGGACTGGCCACCCCAGACCAGGATGATCTCAATGGGGCACGGCCGTAGCATCCGCGGTCGGCCCTGGCCGGATATACGCCCAGATGGAGTCGGCGGTGATCCCGCGCAACGCATGACGGCGCCGGCCACCGGGTGCGGACACCACCTCCATGGCGGGGATGCCTGCATGATTGACCGCCCGGCCCCGCCCCGCTGGAATCGGCGTATGAGCGCAGTGCGGCTCACTTTGCACACCGGCCTGCGGGTACGCGGGCCGGGCGGTGGCGTCCGGTGACCGCGGTCTGGCTGTTCCTGCGGGCGGAGGCCCGGCGCCGCTGGCGGGCCTGGCTGTCCCTCGCGCTCATCGTCGGTGTTTTTGCCGGCGGGGTGGTGACCGCGGCGGCGGGGGCGGTGCGGGCCGACTCCGCGTACGCGCGCTTCCTCGACTGGAGCAGGGCGCCGGATGCTATGGTCGCCGCCGAGCCGTATACCCCGGATTTCGCCCGGCTCTCGCCCGCTGCCATCATGCGGGTTCCCCAGGCCGCTGACGCCGCCGTGATCAAGATTCTTCTCCCGTACCGGAGCCCCGTCAGTTTCATGAGCCCGGCCAGCAACGCCATCCCCGGGCAGTTCTGGAAGCGGAAGATCCTTTCTGGCCGACTCGCCGATCCCCGCCGACCCGACGAGGTCAACGTCTCGTTCGCCCTGGCGCAGCGGCGCCACCTGCGGCCCGGCGGCTCGCTGCGGCTGGTGATGACCGCGGAGGGCCGGCCGGTGCCGTTCGTGTTCCGTGTCGCCGGGATCGACGCGGCGCAGAGCGAATTCCCGCCGCAGCCGGGGAACGGCACCTATGTCGTCTGGGGCACCCCGGCCTTCTACCGCGAGCACCGGGCGCTGGACGGATTCACCCAGATAGCGCTTCGGTTCCACCACGGCAGCCGGGACTGGCCCGCGGTGCGACAGGAACTCAGCAGGCACGCGCACGGCCAGCCCATACAGGCCGGGCTGCTCTCCGCCCAGTCCGTGAACACCCAGCGGTCGATCCGCCCGCAGGCCGTGGCGCTGTGGCTGCTCGCCGCGCTGTTCGGCGTCATCGGGCTGCTCATCGTGGGCCAGCTGCTGGCCCGGCTGACGTTCCTGGAAGCTGCCGAGTACGGCACCCTGCGCGCGCTCGGGATACGCCGTGCCCAGCTGATGACCGGGTGCCTGGGCCGGGCGGCGGCGATCGGTGCTGCGGGCGGGCTCATCGGCGCGGTGCTGGGCGTCGCGCTGTCCCCGCTGCTGCCGGTGGGTCTGGCCGGGGTGGCGGAGCCGCACCCGGGGATCGACGCGGATGTTCCCGTCCTGGCCGCCGTCCTGGCCGCTGCCGTCCTGGTCACCGTCGGCTGTGCGGTGTGGCCGGGGTGGCGGGCCACGGTGGAGCGGCCGGTGGCCGGGCTGGCCGGGCCCAGCCGGCAGCGGCTCAGCGGGGGCTTTTCCCGGCTGGCGGCCGCCGGGCCGGTCCCGGTGGCCATGGGCATCCGGCTGGCCCTGCACCGCGGCGCGGGCCGGACGGCGGTGCCGGTGCGCAGCGCGGTCGTCAGCGCGGCCGTGGGCGTGGCCGCGCTCAGCGCCGCGGTCGTGTTCGCCGCCAGCCTCAGTCACCTGCTCGCCTCGCCGGTCCTGTACGGCGTGACCTGGGACGCTGCCATAACCAACGATTCCGGGACCGGCACCGGCCCGATGATGGCCCCGGTCAGGCATGACCGGCACGTGGCGGCGTGGGCCACCTTCTTGGCCGGGGTGCCGTTGCGGGCCGGGCGCGCCGAGTTCGAGGCGATCGTGCTCGAGATGCCTGGCGGCGCGTCGTTCGTCCCGGCGCCGGTGACCGGGCGGCTACCCAGAGGCGGCGGGGAGATCGTGCTCGGCACTCGGACCCTGCGCCATCTTCACGCCCAAGTCGGCGCCACCATCCGGGTTTCGATCCCGGTCCTGGACACCCGGCCCCGCCCGATGACCATCGTCGGGACCACCGTGTTCCCCACCCTGAGCGATACGCTCGGCCTGGGCACCGGCGCCGCGCTGACTCCCGCTGGCCTGCGCTACCTGGTGCCGGCGGAAACCACCATCCCGTCGCCCGCCGCGGTCTTCGTCCGGTTCCGGCCGGGCGTCGAGCCGGAGGCAGGCCGCCAGGACCTCGCCGCGCGGCTGGCCGAGGCCGGCTCGTTCACGGTCGATGGGCCGGCCACCCCGACGGACCTGCTCAACTTCGGCCAGGTGCAGGACCTGCCGCAGGTGCTCGGCATCGGGCTCGCCGCGGTTGCCCTGCTGACCATCGCGCACCTGCTGATCACCTCGGTGCGGCGGCGACGGCGCGACTTCGCGATCTTGCGGGTGCTGGGTTTCACCTCATGGCAGGTCCGTGGCACGCTCTGCTGGCAGGCACTCACGCTGGCCGGGATGGCCCTGGTGATCGGTGTTCCGGCCGGCATCGCGTGCGGCCGGCTCGGCTGGCAGGTCTTCGCGCACCAGCTCGGCATCACCCCCGTGGTGGCCGTGCCGCTCGTAGTGCTGGCCGTGATGGCAGCCGGCTGGCTGGCTGCCGCCGCGGTGATCGCCGTCCTGCCAGGTGAAGCGGCCACGCGGACACCCACGGCCCGGGCGCTGCGCAGCGAATAGCGCGCCCATCTGGCCGCCTGGACCAGAGGGCCGTGCCGCCCATCCTGTCGGCGCTCGGCGCGTCACCGGCAACCCTGCGTGCGGCCATCCTCGACCGCTACCCGGCAGGCCAGCTGAAACCGCCCAAAGCCAGCTGATCCTGCTGGCGAAGAGTCCCGCCGACTACGCGTGTCCTCGCTCGCAGATCATCCTGATCTGGGCGTTCGATGTCATCGGTATCAGCGCGTGCGAAGCCGTCCATAGCGGCGGCTACTTTCGCTCCGCACGCCGATGACGGTCACACTCCATGTGAGGCGGAGTGAGTGGCCGTGCCGGGCCTGGTGACCGCATGCGACGCTGGCATGATCGCTATCTGGGCCGCCCGGCATCCACGTGGCACCTCTCGCGGACTCATGGCCCCGAAGATGCACCTCAACGCGGCAATTGAGCGTGACGCCGCAATGAGCACTTGAGGTCGAGAGGTCGGTGTGCCGTCGCGGTGAAGCGACTCACGCGACGACTTGGACCCAGCAAGACTGCCACCCAGTTCTTTAGGTCTCATGCTCGCATAATCGGCTATTGTGAGCTAATGATCCGATTGACGGGAGGCAGGTGTTCGGTCGGTATGGCTTCACGGAGCATGAGAGGAAGCCAGGGCAGCTTCGAAGGCCCGCTAGCTGAATTTGCTGCCCTTCGGCAGGAAATTGAGCGCCGCAATGTGGTACAGCATGGGCTCTTTGCGCTTCAGCTTACCTCTGCGGGGGCGATCTTCAGCTTTGCAATCGCGGGTAGTGGCCGTTCAGGATTCTTGTTGATTATCCCCATATCGAGCTACATGCTGTGCGCGCGCTATGTCGAACAACAGCTTGGTATCCAGCGCGCGGCAACTTATATCAGAACTGAGTTGAGCCGGAGGATTCCAGGTGGTCTTGGCTGGGAGGCCTGGCAGATTCAACAGATCGATTTTGTACGAGGCAGCACTATCCGACGGGTGAATTCTTTGTTAATCGTGTTTCCGGCGGTTGGTGTTGGAGCACTTGTCTGGACAGTCAACGTGCTGTTTAAGCCCGGTCTATTAGGGCTTGACCTTCCTGAAAGAATAGGCTCCGATGTACTTTGGGCGCTAGGCTTCATCGCAGTGGGACTGTGTATACAAATGATATGGAGCATGCTGCGCCATCCGCTGGGTGACGCATCGCTGCCGCCGCTATATCGCCTTCCGCCTGAATTCAGGAGGCCCTCGAATACTGGGTTTTCGAAACGCACCAGGTAGTAACCACTACCAGGGATGTAGATGACATGTGCGGATGTTCACATAAATCTGATAGATAGGTTTTAGGCTCGCATTTCAGGGGGCTCGATTCAAAACAGATTGGGCAACTTCCGGTGCGGCGACATTGATATTTTGAGTGAACTCTGTGGTCCTGCTGGAGTCACTCTCGTCGCCATGACCGCGTGTCGGTGGCGCTGCGGCGCATGGGATATCTGCATATTCGGGCTGGCTGCCGGTGTTGGCGGGGGGCCGGTCGAGCAGGAGTGCAGTGCGCGGTGCGCCTGCCGGGAATGGGTTACGCGGCGTGGGTTCTGGTGGGGTGGTGGTTGAGGTGGGGTGGTGTTTGGGTTGGCTTGTCTTTGTAGACGAAGGCGCGGCGGAGCTGGGGGTAGGGCTGGCCGGGTCCGCGGAAGTTGCGGTTCATGATGGCTAGTTCGGCGGCGCGGTAGGCGGTTAGCGGCTTGTGTTTTTCCGCTTCGGCGCGGTCGCGTGCCTTGGCGGCCAGCCGGGCGGGGTGGCTGTGGCTGCGGGCCAGCTGGCTGGCGAGCGTGGCTACCTGGGCGTGGTAGTCGGCGATGCCGCCTTCGATGATGTGGTTGATCAGGCCGTGTTGCAGAGCCGTGGCGGGGGTGATGGGCAGGCATGCGCTGGTGAGGCGGGCCGCGTGCTCGGTGCCGACGCGGCGGGGCAGGGTGTAGGTCCAGTACTCCGAACCGTGCAGGCCCATCAGCTGGTAGTGCGGGTTGAGCACTGCGCCTGCGCGGCACCAGACCTGGTCGGCGGCCAGGGCGAGCATCAGCCCTCCGGCGGCAGCGTTGCCGGCGAGCGCGGCCACGGTGAGCTGGCCGGTGGTGGTCAAGATCGCCTCGACCAGATCGTTGATGGCGTTGATGTTGCGCCAGGATTCTGCGGCCGGGTCGGCGGCGGTCTCGATCACGTTCAGGTGGATGCCGTTGCCGAAGAAGTCCCGGGGGGCGCCGAGCACGATCACGCGCACGGGGCGGGACTGGGCGTGGCGGTAGGCGGCGAGCAGGCGGCGGCACTGGCCGGTGCTCATCGCGCCGCCGGGGAAGGAGAACTGCAGGTATCCCACGTCGCCGTCTTCGCGGTAGCTGATTTGCTGGTAGGTGCGCTGGCCGGGGTGTGGGACCAGGGGTGCCGGGATGCTGGGCACGTCGGCCAGGGATCCGCGCAGCACGCGTGTGGCGGGCAGTTTGCAGGTTTCCGGCCCGCCAGGGGCCGGGCGGCGGCGCAGCTGCGGAATCCAGACGGCCCCGTCGATGGTCGCGCGGCAGATCGCGCCGTCTCGCTGCGCGATGATCGCGCCGGGCTGCCCGCGCAGGTGGTCGTCTTGGTGGCCGCCGACGAGGAAGTACTCGGTGCCGCCGATCACATCCAGGACACCGGGGCTGGAGTCGGCCGCCAGCAGCTTCGCAACTACCGAGGAGGTAGGTTCGGCCGGCCAGTCGATGCGGCGGTCGGCCTGACGGCACGGCGGGCGGCACCGCCCAGATACCCCGGGGCGGCTGTAATCCAGCGGCTCAGGGCGGTAGCGGCCGCCGGCAAACCTGGTCACGGCGGCCAGTACCGCCTCCAGCGCTGCGTCGGCCACTTCGGTGCGGTACAGCGAGCTCTTCGAGCAATCCGGTGGCACCGCGAACTCCGCGCTCGCCCAGATGTCACCAGCATCCATTTCCGCGTTCGCCTGCAACACGGTCACACCCCACGCCGTGGCGCTGCCCATGATCGCCCAGTCCAGTGACGACGGGCCGCGGTCACCGCGGGGCCCGGGGTGGACGATGAAGCAGGGGCGAGCCGACCAGATATCGGCGGGAACCGCCGCGGTAAGCATCGGCGCCAGAACCAGATCCGGGTCGTGGCGGCGGACCGCCCTGCGCATCACCTCATCCCCCAGCGCCAGCTCCACCGCGACCTCATGGCCACGGTCGGCAAGCTCGCCGTGCACCCGCTGGGTCAAGCTGTTGTAAGCACTTGCCAGCAGCAAGATCCGCATCTGGCATCCCCCGTCCCCGTGAGTGTCCTGCGCCCGCTGATCCACCGCCCGCCCCAGGACGGCTCCCCGCTGTGCGCAGGAACCAGGCCCGCCCCCGCGGCCCACTTGGTAGGAGCAGCAAACCGGCACCCTGATACAGCAGCGGCCCTGCAGCACGGCGTAGGACCCGATCGCCGGCGCACTCCAGTCACCAAACGACATCGACCCCAGGCCCGGCGCGCGACCGGATCGCCGACCCGGCCCCCTGCCGGCGACCGCCTGGTCAGCCTCGGACCGTGGCGTGCTGGTAGATCATCGCGGCCCGCGCGCTGTCATGTCCTATGCGCGCTTTGAGGTCGGCCAGGAACTTTGGGTTGCCTTCACCAAGTAACTGGGGCGAGGCCCTTGGTCCCTTGGGCCTCTCCGCCCGTTGCCGACATGTGGGCGGCGGCCCGGGCCTGGGGCGGGTTAGTGGCGGCGGAACTCGGCGAGCCAGCGGTGCTCGTCTGGCCGCCCGGGAGTGGCCGTGATCTCGATCCGGGCCGGGCTGAGTCCGTCAGCGCCGAACGCTTCGACCTCGGCGCGCCGCAGTGGCCACGGTGGGAGCGTTGCGGGGGGCATGGTGTCATCGTGAACGGCGGCGATGGCAAGAAGCGTTCCGCCGGGTCCGACCAGGCGGCTGACGTTGGCGATGGCCTGGCGGCGGGGCGGGTCGGGCAGGGCCTGGACAGTGATGATCTCGACGACGAGGTCGTAGGCGCGCAGCCATGACGGCGGGTAATCGAGCAAGTCGGCGACGACGTACCGGACGGTGGAACCGGGAAACCGCTGCCGGGCGAGCTGGATGGCTGTGCCCGAGATGTCGAAGCCGGTCGTGTCAAATCCCAGGGCGGCGGCGTACTCGGCGTCGGCGCCTAGGGCGCAGCCCACCACAACTGCGCGCTGGCCAGCTCCGGAAAGATTCCGTGCGCTGGCCCACTGAACGAGCAGCGGGTGAGGTTGGCGGCGGCGCCACGGGACTGGCACCTGCCCGCGCGCACCCGCGTCGTACAGGCGGTCGAACCACCCGGTCGGGTCGCCCGCGGCAAGCGACGCCGATGCCAGGCGGGCCTCCGCCTCTTCCTCCAGGTCGCGCTGGGCGGCGTCCGCTGCCACCTCCTCGGGCTGACGGGGACTGGTGCACATGAGCTGCCTCCGCTGAGAAGCTGGACAGATCCGGCGCTCGGCTAAGACCACCGTGCCATTAGCGTGCCCCGGTCACGGGTGGCACACCAGCGGATGGTGCGGGGCAGCCCCCGGGCCAGGCCTACCGCTCCGGTCAGCAACGTCGTGGCCAGGAAGATCAGGTAGACAACACCAGCGGTGGTGTCCCAGTGGAAGTGGTGGGGATAGCGGGCGAG
>Ga0335078_10010312_pt1 | contig 13830 bp, 12 predicted proteins | sample Lox_Sample_32_FD_206711 | JGI IMG/M metagenome (GOLD analysis project Ga0335078, IMG submission 206711) | Soil microbial communities from Loxahatchee National Wildlife Refuge, Florida, United States - Lox_Sample_3.2 | ecosystem: Environmental > Terrestrial > Soil > Wetlands | place: USA...
CAGCCCGACCGCCGCCGAACGATGGTCGCTGAACGACCATCCATCCAACGGTCGTCGTTTCCACTAATTGTCACTGACTCGATGTCAAACAGTCCCTGCATCATGACCTGTGCAGAACTTCCCTAGCTGCTGATCCTGCGCAAAGGCAGCACTCCCCTGCCGGCCTGGAAGATGAACCGATAGGTCCGTGAAGAACTCGGTCAGTCCCTTGGATTTTCTTAGGGGACTGTCGTGGTTGTGGTGGTGCTCGTCGAAGAACCTGGTGCGACTCCGGGCTGCACAGTCACTTGAGCCGGGGGCTGATGGACCTCCGTACATGAGAAGCAGCCAGTAGCGGAGATACAGGCACCGAGACTGAGGATAAGAACGATCAGGCAATGGTTGAATTTAGTCATTAATTAATTATTACCGCCTGACTTATGTATAGCAATAAAATAGTTCGAAGCAGCTCGTCTTCAGTTTTCGATCGATGCTCCCAGCATTTTTGGCGAAGATGGCTGCGATCCTGCGGTGGAATATCGGGGAAGCTATGAGGATCGAGTTGCGGGTAACCCGGTTGATCGTTGCCCGATCGTAATGGCCACGTCCTGCAAATCTTTCCACCGGCGTTCGCTCACTCGGTTTCAATTCTTTGCCGGGTTTCGTGTCCATGGGGATCTTGCAGGATTATCGTTTACACGGGCTGCCTGAGTTTCGAATAATGGTCTGTGCAGGCCGACCAATCTATGGCAATTAGCATTACGGCACTATGAAAGAAGGGAGACGCCATGAACAAGGATACGACTCCTCGCGAGGCTTCGAGAAAAGACCACCTGCCGTTCGAAGCGCGTCACATCGACGACGTCGAATGGGAAAGCATCCGGTGGCCGGGTGAAATCGGCAAGATGATGTTCCATCCCCGCCCGCAGCGTCCGACGGAACCGAATGCCGGAATCCTGCGGCTCGAGCCCGGCGCCCATCATCCCGAGCATTATCACGGTTTCGCGCAGGTCTGGTACATCCTGTCCGGAGAATACGAAATCGATGGAAAGATGTACGGACCCGGCACGATGCTGTTTCATCCGGATCCGCACTTCGAGGCCGCGTTCTACACCAAGACCGGCGGCGACATTTTGATCGTCCAGTATCCGGGACCGACCACCGCGGAACGACCGATCTACGATGATCGCTTCGACATGAAAGAGCGCCGGCCAATCTCCGCAGAGCGCATCGACCGCTGACCATCGCGGTGCCAGGCGGTCACAGCCGCCGGTTATCGCCGACGGCGGCCGTTCTATCTATGCTGGCGACTACCGTCAGGCCACCGGACGGCGCAGTACAACCGGATCCATTTTGCGTGCGATGAGTTGGCCATAGCCCAAGCTCACCAGCATTTTGCCGTTTTCGACGATCGGTTTGCCGCGCAATATCGTCGTCACCGGCCATCCTTCTACCTGCCATCCTTCCCAAGGGCTGTAATCGCTCACGTGGAAATCGTCGCGGGTCAGCTTCTTTTTGATCGACGGATCGATGAAGACGATGTCAGCGTCACTGCCTGGTGCGATCACTCCTTTGCGTGGATAGAGACCCAGGATGCGCGCCGCATTGGTTGAAGTCACATCAGCGAAACGTTCGAGAGTCATCCCGCGCTTCACCACTCCTTCGGTGTAGACGATTCCCATCCGTGCTTCGGCACCGAGGTTGCCGCCCGTTACATTGTCGATCCGATGTCCGGACAGCTTATGACTCAATGATGTTGGAAACTCATCGGTCGCTGTCGTCGATACCGCGTCGTTAATCAGTCCGGTCCACAATGCCTTGTTATCGTCGCGCCCCTTCAATGAAGGATAGGTGTGATAGCAGAATCCCCGCGGCGTTTTGTAATCATCGGCGGAAAAGCAGGCATAGTGATGTAGCGTTTCACAGTAGATGGGCAGATTGCGGCCGCGGGCCTCAGCCACCGCTTCGACGCCTTCGCTCGCCGACGTGTGAACGAAGTAAACTCCAGCGCCGCTCGCTCGGGCGAGCCTGATCACCCGATCGAAGGCGAGCTCTTCGGAGAGCTTGGTGTGGACCAGGTTCATGTTCCATCCCTCGGTCCGGCCTTCGGCAGCAAATTTCTCATAGTTGAACTGAACCAGGTCATCGTCTTCGGCATGCACGACCATGATGCCGTCGTTCTTCGCGACTTTGTCCATCGCGAGCTGGACCCGTCCCATGTCGAGCCGCAACCTGACGCGCTTGGGATGCGGCGGCATCACGTCCGTCGTGAAAATCTTGAAGCTGGGAAAACCCTGCTTGATTACGTCGCCGATCTGATCGAATACCGCAATCGGAAGCGCGCCCATCAAACCAACGTGAAAGGAGTAATCGATAAATGATTGTCCTTTCCATCGCGCCACCCGGGTCTCGATCCCCTGGGTAATATCCATCCCGGGCTCGATGAAGCAGAAGTCCAGATGAGTCGTGGTGCCACCGAACGCCATCCCGCGCGTGTCTTCCTCCGGGCCGAGCGTGGTTACTCCAGCGTCGGGATTGGTGAGATCGTAAATATCGAGATGCGCGTGAGGCTCGACGCCTCCCGGCACCACGATCTTCCCTGAAGCGTCGATCGTGCGTCCCGCCTGTGGCGCATGTTCGTCGGTGCCGACATAGGCGATCTTCTCGCCCTGAACACCGATGCTCCACTTGCCGACGCCTTGAGGGGTAACGACTTCACCGCCGCGAATCAGCAGATCCAACATTTGGGCCTCTCCAAGCGTCGTTCATGGTCTTTACTGTAAAGACTAAACCTTCAGGGGGAACGACGCGTCGATATGGTCTTGCTGACAGATAGGAAAATCCTGCGTGCGGTTCAAGCCCGCAGAAGAATCTTCATCCAGCGCAACTTTAAGAAAAATTTTCGCAACGGAGGGGCCGTATTGGCGCAAAGCCACAAGAAAAGAATCGGCACCGCTTTGCCGATCTACCAGTCGACATCAGTCGATCAGTGGGTTGGTGCCGTTGATCAATTTAGGTCGACGCAGTTAAAGCGCCAGGCGAGCGCCTCGCATGACGCGAGGCGCTCGAGCATCAAACTAAAAAGCCAATCGGTTAGCGGTTGTAGCAGTTAGAACGGGCTGCGGAAGCTTCCCTCTCGACGTCTCTAGCGGCTGCAGGATGACCGGTCTGTCGATCCCGCCATACCTGGCCTTCGAGATCACGCGCGCGCTCACAGGCATAGCTGTGGCCGTTATACTCGTAGTTCCCCTTGTGCCAGCCATGATTGGTATATTCCTCGCGGTTGTTGTGGTAGTGGTCCCACCACCAATCGACCGGCTGGACGTACCTTGAACTTGCGCCATAAGGCGACTGTGCAAACGCCGGCATGGCCATCGGCAGTGCCAGCATCGCGCCGCCCAGCAAACCCGCAATCAATTTGGTTTTAAGTTTCATGCTAGCTACCTCCATACGGATGCAGGAGCATCATCAGTGCCAATCGTGAAGTGGAGGCAAAAAGCCAAGAAATCAGCGGTTTCTCAGTTCCCGCTGATCGAGCCCACGTAAATTAAGACATGAATAGCCAGCAAAAATTTCAACGCTGGCCGAGATGCGATTTAGCGAATTGCGCAACCCGGGCCGCAAATGGGGTCTCAATATCGCCGAGGCCGTTTCGGGGCTTTCACCCTCGACCATCTCAAGCCATTTGTTGAGGAGGGCAAGTCGTTCTCAATCACGAGCGATAAACGCGGAAACCGATGGTCGCGCTTGCTCGAGATCGAATGCATTCTCGCGAACTACTGGGCCATGTATGCTCCGTCGACCGGCACCGGAGCACCGCTCACGAATGACGAGGCGTCCGACAGCAGCCACAGCGCCAACTCCGCCACCTCTTCGGGCTTTCCGAACCGGTTGATCGGATGGGTTTGGATGACCACGCTTTCGTCGAAGCTGCCGCGGTCCATCACGCGCGCGACCATTGGCGTGCGGATGAATCCCGGGCATACGGCATTCACGCGGATCCCCTTGCTCGAGTACTCGATAGCCGCCGTTTTAGTCAGACCGACGACGCCATGCTTGGACGCCGTATAGGCGCCGGTGTTGGAGAGTCCAGCCAAACCGCAGATCGACGCGTTGTTGACGATCGTGCCACCGCCATTCTTGAGCATCGCGGGAATTTCATACTTCATGCAGTAGAAAACTCCGCTCAGATTGATGCTGATCACTCGATGCCAGTTCTCCAGCGAAGTTTCCGGAGTCGGCGTAAACTCGCCCTCGATACCAGCGTTGTTGAACGCGCAATCGAGTCGGCCATACGCCGCGACGGCCTTGGCGACGAGCGCTTCGACGGCGGCAGGATTCGAAACGTCCGTGGCCTGGAACAACGCGTCACCGCCGGCTTCCTTGATCGCACGCGCGGCGCGCTCGCCGCCGTCAGCGTTGTAGTCGGCAACGACGACTTTGGCGCCTTCGCGAGCGAAAAGCGTCGCGGCCGCATATCCGATCCCTGATCCCCCGCCGGTAACCAGTGCCACTTTGCCCTTGAGTCGATCGCCCATGATGGCTCTCCTCTGTGTGACGACTCGCCCAGCTTTACGCCATCGCCACCTTCGGCGACAACCCCAGTCAAAGCCGCAGTTCAGCTCGCGGGTGCGATCTTGTCCTGAGTCTTGGTCTCGAAATCCTGAGCGTCGTGGCGCTCGTGCAATTGACTCGATGGCTCGCCGTAGATACGGTTGACCATTCGGCCGCGCTTTACGGCTGGCCGTTCGCGAAGCGTCTCCGCCCACCGCTCGACGTTCTTGTAATCCTGCGCGCTCAGGAACTCCGCCGCCCCGTACAGCCATCCCTTAACCAGCCCGCCGTACCACGGGAAGATCGCCATGTCCGCGATCGTGTAGCTGCTGCCCGCGACGTACTCACTCTCCGCCAGGCGGCGGTCGAGCACGTCGAGTTGCCGCTTCACTTCCATCGCAAAGCGATCGATCGCGTATTCAATCTTCTCCGGCGCGTAGGCGTAGAAGTGACCGAAGCCGCCGCCAAGATAGGGTGCGCTTCCCATCTGCCAGAACAGCCATGAAAAGCACTCGGCGCGTGCACCGGCTTCCGTTGGCAGAAATTCGTGGAATTTTTCGGCGAGATACAGCAGGATCGCGCCGGACTCGAACACGCGGATCGGCTTCGGCCCGCTACGATCGACCAGCGCCGGAATCTTGGAGTTCGGATTCGCCGCGACGAAGCCGCTACCGAACTGGTCTCCTTCTCCGATTTTGATCAACCAGGCATCGTACTCCGCATCGCGATGCCCGAGCGCCAGAAGCTCCTCCAGCATGACCGTTACTTTCACGCCGTTCGGAGTGGCGAGCGAGTAGAGTTGCAGCGGATGGCGGCCGACGGGCAGCTCCTTGTCGTGCGTCGGTCCGGCGATCGGACGATTGATGTTGGCGAATCGTCCCCCGCTCGGTTTGTTCCAGCTCCAGACTTTCGGCGGTACGTATTCGGATGAGTTGCTCATTTTTCAACACTCCCTTCCTTCGCAAGATAACATAGGATTGCTGGCTGCTATCTTATGATACACATGAGTGTGCGTGCCTGAACTACCCGACGTCACAGTATATGTAGAAGCCTTGCGCGGCCGCGTCGCCGGCCACAAGTTCGTCCGCGCGATGGCCAAGTCTCCATTTTTGTTGCGCTCTGCCGATCCTCCGCTCACCGCGACGTACGGCAGGACCGTTCTCGAGGTGCGCCGCCTCGGCAAACAGATCGCAATCGAGCTCGAGGGCGACTTGTGGCTGGTGTTGCATCTGAAAATCGCCGGCCGGCTGCATTGGGGAAACGCCGCACCGAAGATGGGAAGCAAAAACTCGCTGGCGGCGTTCGAGTTCGACAATGGATGGCTGTGGTTGACCGAGGCTGGCACTCAACGCCGCGCCGCGCTCTATGTGGTCGAAGGCGAAACGGGACTTCGGAGCCTCGATGCGGGCGGGGCCGAGCCACTCGAGGTTTCGCTGGCCGAATTCAGCCGCACTCTTCGCTCCTCGAATCATACTCTCAAGCGCTCTCTGACCGATCCTCATATCTTCAGCGGTATCGGCAATGCGTACTCCGACGAGATACTCCATCGCGCGCGGCTCTCGCCGATCGCGATGACGGTGAAGCTAACCGACGCCGAGATCGAGCGATTGCACGAGGCGACGCGCGCTACATTGATCGAATGGACCGATCGCCTGCGCAAAGAAGCGGGCGACGCATTTCCAGAAAAGGTTACTGCGTTTCGTCCCGAGATGGCGGTGCATGGCCGCTATGGCAAGCCGTGTCCGCGATGCGGAGCAAAGTTGCAGCGCATCCGTTATGCAAGCAACGAAACCAATTATTGCGCACGCTGCCAGACGGGCGGCCGGTTGCTCGCTGATCGCGCGCTATCGCGGCTACTGCACGAAGACTGGCCGCGCACGCTCGACGAACTCGAAGCGCGCAAGAGCCGCTGACGAATTTCGATGCGTCTTCAAACTGGCAATTAGTCCGACAGCACCGATATCAATTGGCGTCTCGATATCGATCGAAAAATCATCGACGTTCTTCGATTGAATTCTGCATGGCCGTAAGACTCGCATTCACATCGTACTGCCATTTGCCAAACAGCGGCTTCACGATTTCCGGCGGGTCCAGAGGGTAGGCCATACAGCGCCTGGGAATTTCTTTATCGGGAGCGACGCCAGGAGGATTGTCGCGCCATATACCCCCGTCAAAAAAATTTTTCATCCCGGCCCAGAACACCTCCGGCGACGTCGACGCGACGTCGCTTTGCGCCCAAATCGCGCGCGCAAATTCCAATTCCCGTTTCGCGAGTGGGGAGCGAGTGAAAATCCGGCAATGCTCCTCCAGCTTGGCAAGGTAATTTTTAGGAAAGATTGCCCGGTAGCGATATACAGGTTTGGTCAGGTAGACGAGTCGATCTCCGGTTCGATGCAGCATGTAGCGGTAGAGCTTTCCCGGCTGCGACCACATCAGCCGCGGCGCGTAGCCACAGTCAAAGCCATCCGATTTGGACACGATGTAGGGCTGGTTTTTAAACAGTCGCCGGCGGAAATCCAAAAGCCACGTGAGCTTTTCCCCCATGATTGTCAGGAAGGGGATGCGGAACATTTCGGCCTCGGGGAACAGCTCCGGAAGCTCGCGAATTTCGAGCAGGGTAGCTTCGTGAATGATCTCGTTGGCCTGGATGTTCAGGCAATAGCCGAAGCGGCACCTTTCCTTGACCGTGTTGGTTGCGTCGGCGATTACAGTGCCGTTTCCGATCGACTCGGACCATCGATCCTGAAATAGCCTTACCCGGTCGGAATAGATGGCGGCCAACGTATTCAGCGCTTCCCACGTGCCGTCGGTTGAGAATCCATCCGAGATCAGGAATTCGTCACAAATCGGCATTGCGGCCCTGATCGCCTCGGTGAATGGGTAGCCTTGCGAGACGCAGTTGCGCACTACCATCAGTCCGGAAATCAGTGCCATCGGGCCGAATATACAAAGTTTGGCGCAGCGGTCCAGAGAAGCATCTGCAGACGAGTTCGCGGAAGATCCTACATCTTGGAAGAGCGCGAAGATGCCGATACTACCAGGCGCCGCGGCGCATAAGCTCGCGGGCCTCGCGTTCGAGCGATTCTCGAAAATCCGGATGCGCGATCGCGATCAAGCGCCGCGCGCGCTCGTCCAGCGGTTGCCCACGCAGCTCGGCGAAACCGAATTCGGTGACAACGACGTCCGTATCGCTTCGCGCCGTGGTCACGGGACCGCTGAGCCGCGACACGATGCGGCTGATTTTGCCGCCGCGAGCCGTCGACAGCAGCGCAATCACCGCTCGACCGTTGGCGGCGAGTTGCGCGCCGCGAACGAAATCCACCTGCCCGCCCACCGATCCGACATAGACGCCGCCGGCAACCTCGGCGTTGACCTGTCCGGTCAGGTCCACCTCCACGGCGGAATTTATCGAAACGAAATTGCCCAACTGGCTGATAACCGCTGCGTTATGAGTGTGCAGGGTCGTAAACAGCATAAAGGCGGGGTTGCGATGCACGAAGCGGTAGACTCGGCTGGTTCCCAGGACCATGCAGGCGACCGCGATACCGCGATCGATGGGCTTGCGCGCGTTGGTCATCGCGCCGCTCTCAATCAGATCCACCACGCGATCGCTTATCAGCCCCGAGTGAAAACCCAGATCGCACCGGTCGCCGATACTCGACATCACCGCATCGGGGATGGCACCGATGCCAATCTGAACCGTGGTGCCGTCTTCGATGTAGCGTCCGACGTAAGCGGCGATCGCCTCTTCGCGCTCGCCAATCGGCTGCGGCTGCAGCGCGGCTGGCGGACGCGAAACGTTCACGAGATAGTCAACGCGGTCGGGCTTCAGGTATGCGTCGCAATAGGTCGCGGGAGCCTGCTCGTTGACCTCGGCGATCACAACGCGCGCCTTGCGAATTGCGGCTTGCAGATAATCGTTGGTGAGCGAAAAGCTGTACTCGCCGTTCTCGTTTGGTGGTCCCGTATGCACGAACACGACGTCGGAGCCGAAGATTCCTTCGTCGAAGCAGGGCATCAGTTTGGATAGATGGCAGGGAATCGTGCGAACGATACCAGCTTTGACGAGTTCACGCAGAGTCCCGACGGCGCCGCAACTCGTGAAGCTGAGCACGTCGGCATGAACCGGCTTCAGCGTCGAGGTGTAAGACGAGCCGCCTAGAAAAACGCTGGCGGGTCCAATCTGATGACGCTGTTCGAGTAAGCGTTCGACCAGGGTTGGCGGCTCGCCCGAGGCGTGCGCCCATACGATATGGTCGCCGGGTAGAATTATCCCGGCGAAATCGAGATTACGAGCATCGAGTTCTCGCTGCATGGGCGCGCGGCCGTCGAAGCGGCGCTCGGCTAGATTCACATAAAGCGCATCGATCGGCTACGCCCCGACCCGCGCGTCACGCAGCTTCAGGACGCAGGGCGCGACGTGGTGTCGACAAATACCGCGGCCGCCACGACGCTGGTCCACAGGCCGTCGCGGTCGCCAATCGCCGATTGGGTAATGTTGCGGGTGGTGACGATTTTATCCGACATCCGCCAGACGTCTTTGCGTTCGTCGTAGCTGACGTTGGGATCGAATTCCACTCCCAGGATCGTCGCCAGCATGGTCGCAGCGAGATCCTCAGCGTAATCTCCGGCCTTTTCGTCGGTCTGGCCGAAGCTCTTATGCTCCGACAGGTACCCGTACTGATTGCCCTCCGCCGGAATCGCCAGCCCCACAGACGCCGCCAGCAGGCGATGCGGCTCGTTGGTAGAGTTATCGTACAACACGGCGTATACGATTTGCCCCGGGCTCAGGTAGGTGAGCCCTTCCTGGACGGAGATGACTTTGCATCCCGGCGGAAAAATCGAACTAACGCGCACCAGGTTGAATTCGGCGATCCGAGCGTCGCGAAGGGCGAGCTCAAACGACGTTAGTCGTTCACGATGCTTGCCCACGCCCCTGGTCAAGAAGATCGCTTTTCCCGTTGGCCCCATGATCTCTCCCTTGTTTACTTCGCCTGCTGAAGCGCGATTCGCATCCAGGCGGAATCCAGTGGCAGTAAAGAATATTAGTTGAACATTCCCACTCCAAGACCTGCTTGATACAAACTCAAGATCGCGATTTTCGTGACGTTTTTGTTAAATTCTGTGATTATCGGCGAAGCTGAAAAATTCCGTTGCGCCGATCGAGCGCTGCGCTTCACGAACCGGCGCATTCTACAGTGTTTAACGCGGCTGTAGCTTTATTCCGTGCGCGGAAGTGATAATTGCCGCCGGAAGCAATGGTTAGTGAGCAGAATCGAACGAATAATCCGTAGGGGATCGAAGATCTGATGTCAGCAACGGTCATCAAGCCACGCAAGTACAGGGTCCAACGTTCCGAGCTCGCGGTACCCGCCACCTCGGAGAAATTTTTCCAGAAGGCGGCCAAGTGCGACGCCGACGTAATTTTCCTCGACCTCGAGGATGCGGTAGCGCCCGCGATGAAGGTGGTTGCGCGAAAAAATGCGATCAACGCGCTCAAGGAAATCGATTGGGGTCAAAAGACCGTCGCGGTACGGGTCAATTCGCTCGATTCCCAATGGGCTCACCGCGACATCATCGACATCGTCAGCGAGTGCCCGCGTCTCGACATGGTGCTGCTGCCCAAAACCGGCACTCCTTTCGACGTGCAATTCGTCGACACGTTGCTGACCGCACTCGAACGTGAGCACCGACGCGAAGAGCGCGTCGGCCTGGAGGTTTTGATCGAAACCGCGCTCGGGATGGCCCACGTCGAGCAGATCGCCGCATCGAGCGAACGGCTCGAGGCGATGATTTTTGGCGTAGGTGACTATTCAATCAGCATACAAACGATGACGCCGGTGTTCGGTACTCCGAATCCCCGCTACGCCGTGCTGACCGATCCCGACGCTTCGGGCGCGCGAGTGCGGCATTGGAACGATCAATGGCACTTCGCACTTGCGCGGATCGCGAACGCATGCCGCGCGTACGGCCTGCGGCCGATCGACGGGCCATTTACCAACTACGGCGATCCCGAGGGTTATCGAGCGAGCGCCGAGCGTGCGGCCGCGCTTGGGTTCGAGGGTAAGTGGGCGATCCACCCGTCGCAGATCTCGATCGCCAATGAAGTCTTCACGCCCTCGGCACACGAAGTGGCGTGGGCGCGCCAGATTCTCGACGCGATCGAGAGCGCAAACGCCGAGGGCAAGGGCGCGTTCGGATTGGAAGGGGTGCTCGTCGACATGGCGCACGAAAAGATGGCGCACAATGTGATCGAGCGCGCCAAGGCGTCGTCGAGACTTGAGCCGCGCTCGTGAATCGACGAGGGCTCATCTGATGAAGCACGATAAGCCAGGCAAACCTCTACAAGGAATCCGCGTGCTCGACGCGGCGACTTTTCTCGCCGGCCCGTTCTGCGCCACGAGTATGGCGGAGTTCGGCGCCGAGGTTATTAAAGTCGAGCATCCGGTGGTCGACGATCCACTTCGCAACCTCGGCACCCGCGTCGACGGCGGCGAAACCCTGATGTACCTCAGTGAGGCCCGCAACAAAAAAGCGATCACTCTGGATCTCGGGGTGCCGGAAGGCGCCGAGATTTTCAAGCGGATGGTCAAGACGGCCGATGTAGTGATCGAGAATTTTCGCCCCGGCACGATGGAGCGATGGGGCCTCGGTTACGAGGCGCTGCGCGCTATCAATCCTGGAATCGTGATGGTTCGTATCACCGCCTTTGGACAGGACGGTCCTTATAAAGATCGTCCCGGCTTCGCTCGCATCGCCCACGCGTTCAGCGGCCTTACGTATCTGGTCGGCGAGACCGGTGGAAAGCCGCTGCTGCCGGGCGCGATGGGACTCGCGGATTACATTTCCGGCCTTTACGGATTAATCGGCGCGCTGATGGCGTTGCGCTACAGGGACCTGACCGGGCTCGGACAGTACATCGACGTTGCTTTGTACGAATCAACCTTCAGGATGTTGGATGAGCTTGTCCCCGCATACGCTCGCCTCGGCATCGTGCGCGAGCCGATGGGTGCCGAAACCCCCACGATCGTTCCGCACAGTCACTACAAATGTTCGGACGGATCATGGGTCGCCGTTGCGTGCTCGAGTGACAAGATGTTTCAACGCTTGATCACTACGATGGGGCGGCCGGAGCTGGTAAACGATCCCGAGTATGCGACCATGCAGTCGCGCGTGAGGAATCGTGAGCAGGTCAATGCGATGGTTGCCGAATGGGTCGGCCGATACGAACGCGACGAACTGATTCGAATCTGCCTCGAGAATGAGATTCCCTGCGGCCCGGTAAATAACGTCGCCGACATTTTTGCCGACCCTCACTATCGAGAGCGTGGCAATCTGCTGAAGGTTAAGGATTCGGAAGCTGGTGAGGTGGTGGTTCCCGCCGTCGTCCCTCGCCTCTCGTTGACTCCGGGGACACTCAATCATCTGGGAAGACACAAAGGGAGCGATACCGATAACGTCCTGCGAGACCTGCTCAACCTTACCGATGATGAATTGGCCGGGCTGCGCGCACGCAAAGTCATATGAGTCCAGATCGCGATGACTGACCAAAAGCGGCAGATGTCGCTGGTGGGATTCCTGCAGGCGCAAAACTGCTCGAACTACCCTGCTTCGTGGCGGCATCCGAGTTCAGTGCCCGATTTCATGAAGTTCGAGTTCTACCAGCGGATCGCCCGCGCGTTGGAAGAAGGAAAGTTTGATCTCGCCTTTTTCGACGACCGCTTGGCGCTCCCGGATCGCTACGGCGATGATTACGCGGAATCTGTCCGCAACGGGATCCGCGTAGTTAAGATGGATCCCATACCCATACTCACGGTCATGGGTGCAGTGACTCGTTCGCTCGGTCTCGCCGCGACCTATTCGACTACCTATTACGAGCCGTTCCATGTCGCCCGCGTGTTCGCGACTCTCGACGCGATGTTCGGCGGCCGCGCTGCCTGGAACATCGTCACGTCGTTGAACAATTCTGAAGCCGCCAATTTTGGACAACACGAAGTCCTGCCGCACGATCTGCGCTACGACCGCGCCGAAGAGTTCATGGAGGTAGTGCTAGGTCATTGGGATAGCTGGGAAGACGGGGCTATCACTCTTGACCGCGAGAATGGCATCTTCGCGGATCCCGCGAAGGTGCATCGCCTGGCGCATCGCGGTATGTACTTCAATTCGCGCGGCCCTTTCACCGTTCCGCGTTCCGCGCAAGGTCATCCTGTGCTGGTGCAAGCGGGACAAAGCGGCCGAGGCCGCGCGTTTGCTGCGCGATGGGCCGAGTTAGTGTTCGTGATCTACGCCAACTTTGAGGTCGCTCGCGAAAGCTACCGCGAGTTCAAAAGCCTGGTTGCGAAAATTGGCCGCGATCCATCGACGGTCAAGATCGCTCCAGCTATCTACGTCGTGGCCGGTGAAACGCGCGCGATCGCCGAAGACAAAGTCGCGATGATCGACAAGCTGGCGAAGCCGATCGACGCACTCGCGCTGCTGTCCGAAGTTCTGAATTTCGACTTCGCGTCGAAACCACCGGACGAGCCGTTCAACCAGGAGGAGCTCGCTTCGATCAGCGGACTCCAGGCTACACGCGATCGGGTGATTCGGCTGAGCGGAAAGCCGAATCCCACGATCAACGACTTCGTAAAATTCAGCGGCCGCGGGACTATCCGGGAATTTCCCGTCTTCGTCGGAACCGGCAAGGAAGTAGCGGACCAACTCGAGCAATGGTTCACTGAAGCTTGCGACGGATTCGTTTTGTCGGCAACCCACTTACCCGGCAGTTATGAAGACTTTGTGCGATTGGTAGTGCCGGAGCTACAACGGCGTGGCCTTTACAAGAAGGAATATCTTGGCCCGACTCTCAGAGAGAACCTTGGACTGCCACGGCCGTCGGTAGGCTCGCGGCCCTACGCGCCGCGAACCTCATAACTGGCGATCCGCAGTAGAAAGCCGCGCACCGGCTTTGCGCGCACGGTGGTAACGCGATGGTGACAATCCTCATCGGAGTAGCCGGTTCCGGTAAAACTACGATTGGCCGCTTGCTGGCCGGCAGGCTGGGATGGGAATTCCACGACGGCGACGATCTCCATCCGCCCAGCAACAAAGAAAAGATGAGTCACGGGATCCCGCTTACCGACGACGATCGATGGCCATGGCTTCGAGCCGTGCGCGACCTGGTGAAACAATGCGTTGAGAACAAGAGAAGTGCCGTGATAGCGTGCTCGGCGCTGAAGCAGGAGTATCGCGACCTGATAGCCGCTGGTTTTGGTCCGAAAGACGTGAGTCTCGTCTACTTGAAAGGGTCGGAAGCAC
>Ga0335078_10010314_pt1 | contig 13827 bp, 11 predicted proteins | sample Lox_Sample_32_FD_206711 | JGI IMG/M metagenome (GOLD analysis project Ga0335078, IMG submission 206711) | Soil microbial communities from Loxahatchee National Wildlife Refuge, Florida, United States - Lox_Sample_3.2 | ecosystem: Environmental > Terrestrial > Soil > Wetlands | place: USA...
GGAGCTCAGGCGGGTGGTGACACCGCTTTGACCGATACCGTCTATCTGGCTCTTCACCAGTTGCGTCACGCGCGAACCCACAGGCTCGCTCTGCTGGTTATTTCCGACGGCATGGATAATAACAGCCGGTATTCAAGATCCGAGTTATTGCGCGTCGTGCAGGAGTCCGACGTTCAGATTCACACCATCGCGGTTGCCGACGTGCCGGCTGGGAAGAAGGCAATCGAATTGGTCGAGCAATCGAGGGGCTTGGCTTTCCTCGCCGATCTTGCCGGACGGAGCGGCGGCATCGACTTTAAGGCGGTGAGTTCCGATGATGTGGTGCCGGCTGCATTGAAAATCGGCCGCGCGATCCGTAACGAGTATGTGATCGCATATGGGCAAGCTGGCACGAACAACTCCGACAAATGGCACAGCGTTCAAGTCAAGATGACTCCGCCGCGGTACCGCGCTTATGCGCGCGCGGGCTATTATGAGTGAGCCGCGCGGTATCTCAGGAATCCGATGACGATTGGAACCGATACCCGAGCCAGGGCTCGGTAACCAGGTGCTGCGGCTCTGCCGGATTGTCTTCTATTTTCTTTCGAAGTAACCGGATATAGGCACGAAGATATTCGAGCTCCTGACCGTACTCCGGCCCCCAGACTGCCTGGAGAAGGCGTGCGTGCTCGATCGGCACGTCCCGGTGCTGCATCAGGTAGCGGAGCAGCTCGAATTCGGTTGGCGACAGGCGAACGTCTTTCCCCCCTTTGCGCAGCGCGCGACGCTCGATATCGAGCTCCAGCTTGCCCGCTTTGATGACGCGCGCGTCCTCGGTAATCTCCACCCGAATGCGACGCAGGACCGCTTGCAGGCGTGCGATCAACTCGCGCACCAGGAATGGCTTGGTCACGTAATCGTCTGCGCCAGCCTCGAGCGCTTCGATCTTATCGTCCTCCGTATCGCGAATCGTGATCATCACGATTCCCGTTGTGGGGGCTAGCGCCCGGATTCGGCGGCACGCCTCCACACCGCCTATCCCCGGCATGTTGCTGTCAAGCAGCACCAGACCAACCGGCCTCTGCAAGACCAGTTCAATGGCCTCCTCGCCGTTTCGAGCCTCTTCGACGGCGAATCCGCTGGCGCTCAGCGTTGCGCGCAGGGCGCGGCGCATTGCCGGCTCATCATCCACCACCAGAATGCTAACTCGCTTGGAGTTCATGAAGCGCTTCACTGTTTGCTGCCGGCAGCCGCATGCAGAACGTAGTGTCTTTCTCGCCCGCCGATTGGCAAGCGAGCTCCAGACTCCCTCCATGCGCCACCACGATCTTGCGCGCGAAGTAGAGTCCCAGTCCCGATCCGGGCGCCGAGTGCCCCGCCGTTGTTCCCCGGTAGAAGCGGTCGAAGACGCGCTCGCGCTCTTCTGCCGGTATCGGCATCCCTTCGCTGCTGACCAGAATGTTGGCGAACCCCTCGCTCGATCTCAGGCGGATGCGGACGAGGCTGCGCGAGCTGGAGTATTTTAGCGCGTTATCCAGTAACTGCATCAACGCCAGGCTCAGAAGCTCGCCGTCGGCCAACACTTCCAGCTTCTCGTGCCCCAACTCAAGAAGGGGCGTCCGTTGGGCGCCTTGCCGCCGCAACTGGCTTGTTGTTCGGCCGATCAACACGGCGAGGTTCTTGCGCTCCAGCCTTGGCTCGACCTCTGCCCGGTCCAGGCGGGCCATGCGCAGCAGCCGCGTGACAAGGTGACTCAACCGGCAAGCTTCGTCCTCCACAATCTCCGCCATTTCGATTTGCGCGGGCAGCAGCATACCGGTATGGCGCAAACCGTCGTTGGCCGCGATAATGGCCGCTAAAGGCGTCTTGAACTCGTGGGCAAATGCGTCCAGCAGGGCGGACCGCAGCGTCTCCGCTTGTGCTGCGGCGTTGGCTTCGTTTGCCGCCTGACAGGAACGGGCTCGGTCTATCGTCCCGGCAGCCAGCGTCGCCAGAGAGCCGGCGGTCGATTCGCCGTCATTGAGGCCTTCGAACCCTACCGCCCCGGTGATCTTCCCCGCTACCCGCAGACAACGGACAAACACCTTCGAGTGAGGATCGTCGAAGTCCTCCCGCTCCATACACGCGCGCCGTGTGCGCTCGGCCAATTCGTGTGCCGAATTGCCCTCCAATTGCGTCCCGGAGTCGTCGGCGTTGAACAGGCACGCGGCATGAAGCCCGAACACCTGGCGCAAAGTGCGCAGACAACTCTCCCCGGCTGCTTCCTCGGGCTCCAGAGACAACAGCTGACAAGCCGCCTCATAAAGCAGGGCCAGCGCCTGGCGTTTATTCTCCGAAGCCCATGCCGCCCGCCGCGCCTGCGCCGCAAACCGTGTGATCACTAGGCTGGTCGCAAGGTAAGTCGCCAGCGCCATGCCATCCAGCGGGCGGTTGATATCCCAGGCCAGAATCGGAGGGACGAAGAAATAGTCGAGCGTCGCCACCGCGAGAACGGAAACCAGCGCGGACGCGGCGAATTCGGCTACCGCCGACTGCAGCACCACCAGGAGCAAATAGAGGAACGCGGGTATGGCAAGGTCCGGATGCAGCGGGAAGCAAGCCGCGGTGATCGCCGCTACACCGGCGGATCCCAGCACCACTTGGCCCGCAATCCGCACCAGCCGGCCCATCCCGCTTTGCTTTATCGTCGCTTCCGGCGGCATCTTCCACCGATCTCATTGCTTCGGATCATCCGGATCGACGGGGCCGGCTGCCGGCGAAGACGAACAGAGGGCTTCGACGTTTCTTAATGAATGTAGAGCGGCCCCCATGAAAAAGTCATAAAGGCCATGAAAAAAACCGAAAAATCGGGCGTTAGCTGTCGTTCGAGGCGGGCGCTTCCGCATCGGCCGGGTTGCGGAAGCGATAGCCAACCCAGGGTTCCGTGAGAATATATTCCGGCTCCGCAGGGTCGTCTTCGATCTTCTTGCGCAGCATCCTGACATACGACCTGAGATACTCGAGTTCGCCGCCGTACTCGGCTCCCCATACGCTCCGCAATAGCCTGGCGTGAGTGACCAGCGCCCCTTGATGTTTGATCAGATATGCCAACAGATCATACTCTTTTGGCGTGAGATGGATTTCGGCGCCGGCCTTGGTCACCACACGCCGCTCCGCGTCCAACTCCAGAGCACCGGCGCGGAATACAGTTTGGGGAGCGTCGCCGGGCGGCTGCAGCCGGCGTCGCACCGCGCGGAGCCGCGCGATCATTTCCCTCAGGCGGTATGGCTTGGTCACAAAGTCGTCGGCCCCCGCTTCGAGAGCCTGAACCTTATCTTCTTCGGCATCCCGCACGGTCACCATCAGAATGCCCACCCGCGGCGAGAGATCTCTGATCTTGCGGCATACTTCGGTGCCGCTCAACCCGGGCATATTGATGTCCAACAACACCACATCGACGGGTTTCTGGCGCAAAAGAATGAGCGCTTCCTCACCGTTGCGCGCTTCCGAGACATCGAATCCGCTGGCGGCAAGCGATGTCCGTAGTGCCCGTCGGAACCCGGGATCGTCATCGACGATCAACAACTCGCAGTTTTCACTCGGCAACAGAAGCCTCACTTTTCGAAACCGGCAAGGTCAGACGAAACGTCGCGCCACCGGCCGCGCCGTCCGCTAGGGACAGGTCCCCACCATGTGCCAATGCAATCTTGCGGGCGACGTAAAGCCCGAGGCCCGATCCCGCGACCGTCCGCCTGGCGTCGCTGCCACGGTAGAACCGGTCGAAGACGCGGCTCCGCTCGCTGGGCGGAATGGGGTCGCCATCATTCCAGACATCGATCACGGTGGCGTTCTCATCGGCTGAAAGCTCAATCACAACTTGCGCATCGGGCCGCGAATACTTGCAGGCGTTTTCCAGCAGCTGGCTGATCGCCAGGCTCATCAGCTCCGGATCCAGCCTTACTTCGCCCGCCCGCCCGCGGCAGCGAAATGAAATCTGTCGGTCGGGCCAGAGCCGCGCGTACCGGCGCGCGGCGCTCTCCGCGAGCTCGGCGGCGTCGGAAGGTTCCAGCCGCGGCTGGACTTCTTCGCGGTCCAGCCGCGCCAGGCGAAGCAGCCGCGACGTCAGGTCCCCCAGGCGTGCGGCTTCGCTTTCGATCGTGCTGGCCAGGTCCGCCTGGCCCGGCGACAGCGGCCCGGTCGCGCCGAGACCGCCCGCCGCCGTCACAATCGTAGCCAGCGGAGTCTTGAATTCATGAGCCAACGCGTCCAGGATTGTTGAGCGCAGCGTCTCAGCTTGCGCGTTGGCGGCCGCGGCCGCGGCCGTGCGAAAGGTTCGCGATCTCTCCAACGCCGCCGCCGCCAACCTGGCCAACGGCGACGCCAGCAGGTCCGGGTGGCGCAGTCCCTCGAAGCCGATCGCCCCGAGAATTGCGCCCCGCTCCCAGAGGCACTGCACCACGATACCGGCTTCCGGATAGGCTGCGTTACGGCCTGAAATGTATCCATCACGTGTTTTTGAAGCCAGATCGTCGCGGGACCTTCCGATTTCGTGCAACTCCATCGATGCCTGGTCAAACAGGCAGACCGCGTCCAGCTCGAAACACGTCCAGAAGGGCCGCAGCAGAGCCGGTCCCGGTGGCACGGACGGCGCCTGGGCGAACAACTGCGCGCCGGCCCGATGCAGCCTTTCCATGTTCTCCCGCTGCAGTCTGGCTTCGCGCGCCTCCGACCGGCTCCTGGACTGAATCCTGGTCACCACCAGCGAGGCGATCAACAGGCAAATCAGCGTGACCAGATCCAGGGGATGCGACACCGCGAGGCTGAACGGCGGGTCTATGAAGAACCAGTCCAGACTTGCCGTGGCCAGTATGCTGACGATGGCGGCATCCCAAAAGCCGCTGTCCAGGGATTGCAGAACGATGGCAATCAAAAACAGCAAGGCCGTGGAGGCCGGATTGAGGTGAATTCGGTAACACACCAAGGTGACGGCGGCGATTAATGCCACGCCGCGCACGAGCACCACCACAATACGGCTCCATGCACGGCTGGACGACATTCGATGCGGCTCGATTTCAGCTCCATTGTAGCTTCCGCCGCAGCGGCCCGATGGTAAGCCGCTCGCGGGAGAACTTCCGTCGCGGCCCGGCGGTGCGGCCTATGTCGCCGGCAGAACTCACGTTTGCCCACATACGAGATCCAGCCTGGCCCGTTATGCAGCCGATGGGAGTTCGGCAGTGTATTCAGCCCGCGCAATTCCTGAGAAGGTTGGCTGGCGGCGTTTCACGGTTCCGAGCGCCGGCGCACTGTCCGAAGCCGCGACGGCCCTGCGGGGGTCCTGACGGCGCCTCCACACGCCGGAATGGCGGCAGCCTCGACGACGGCGGAGGGCTCTTTAGTCGGGACGTTCAAACTGCGCTCGGAGCCAGTTGGGCGGCGACGCCTGCCAGCGCCGCATCGAGCGCCGCCGTCTGTATCGGTTTGGAGATATACGAGTCCAGCCCGGCCTGGAAGCACTTTTCGCTGTCTCCTTTCATGGCGTGGGCCGTCAACGCGATGATCGGAATGTGCGCTCCATTGCGTGATTCCTGAGCCCGGATCCGGCGGGTAGTTTCGTATCCGTCCATCTCGGGCATCTGAATGTCCATCAGAATGCAATCGAAGTGCTCCCGGCACCACCTCTCGAGCGCCGCTACTCCGGTTTCAACCAGTGTCACACGATGGCCGCGTCTCTCGAGAAGGGCTCGGATGAGGCGTTGATTGATCACGTGGTCTTCCGCCACCAGAATGTTGAGGGTCGGGCACCGTTGCGGGTTCGACGTCGCTTGAGCGGTAGCGCCGAGACCGGCTTTCTCGCCTCCCGCGATGGGACTTCCTGGCTCGAGGGGCGCAATGAAGAAAAAGGTGCTGCCCTGGCCCTCGGTGCTTTCCAGCCACATGCGTCCTCCCATTTTGCTCACCAGCTTCCGGGAGATCGCCAGTCCCAGGCCGGTACCGCCAAAGCGGCGGGTGATGGATCCGTCCGCCTGGCGGAACGGTTGGAAGATCAGTTTCCGCTGCGGCTCCGGGATACCAACACCCGTATCGGAAACGGCAAACTGGATCTTTGCCCGGCTCACCCCGCCAACCGGCTCACCCGCGTCAGCATTCTCATCAGGCGCCAACGACACTCGCACGGCAACGGCCCCGTCCTCGGTGAACTTCACCGCATTGCCCAGCAAATTGAGCAGGATCTGGCGCAGCCGATGGGGGTCTCCACGGACCCAATCCGGCACATCATCGCCGATTTCGACCGAGGTCGCAAGGCCTTTTTCTGAGGCTAGCGGCTGGACCGATGCCAGGGCGGCTTCGACGCACTGGCGCACTGAGAAGTCCAGCGATTCCAGATCGAGCTGGCCCGCTTCCACGCGGGAGAAGTCCAGAATATCGTTGATGACGACCAGCAGGTTTTCGGCTGAGGCGCGCACGGCCTCGTTGTGCCCTCGTTGCGAGCCGCTGAGCCCGCTCTCCGCCATCAGTCCCGCAAACCCCAGGATGCCGTTCAAGGGCGTCCGGATTTCATGACTCATGTTGGCCAGGAACTCGCTCTTGGCCTTGCTCGCGGACTCGGCCGCGTCCTTGGCCTGCTGAAGTTCGGCCATCACATGCTTTCGCTCATCGATGTCCCGGGCGTTGACCACCACCGCTCGGACGTCCGGGTGGTCGAGCAGATTCCGGGCCGTGAACTCAATCCAATGCCAGCAGCCGCTCTTATGCAAGTGGAGACATTCGCCGGCCGTGGTGTCGTCCGAATTCTCCAGCGTCTGCGCCAGAGCCCTGCGGCAGCTCTCCAGGTGATCGGGATGCACATGCTCGAAAATACTTCGGCCCGTTATTTCATCCTCCGAATAACCGGTTACCCGAAGCACGGTGGGCCCGACATAACCGACCGTTCCGTGGCGGTCGACCAAAAACACCATGTCCAGGCCGTTTTCCACCAGTGCTCGAAGACGCGCTTCACTCGAGCGCAGCACTTCTTCGACCCCTTTGCGTTCCCGGATGTCCTCAACATGGGTGATGAAGTGGGAAGGGGCGCCGTGAGCGTCCCTGACAACCGAGATCTTCAGCCGCACCCATATGGGATAGCCGTTCTTGTGGACGTATCGTTTCTCGAATTCCAGCGAATCAGCCCCGTGGCGCATGAACTTGTCCAGCGCGGCTCGCGAACGTTCCATGTCGGGAGGGTAGGTGAGGGTCTGCCACGCCCCCTCCAGCAATTCCCTTTGAGAGTATCCCAGCATTTGGCTGAGCACGGTGTTGACTTGCAGAAAACGGCCATCCAGCCCGGACAGGCACATTCCAAACGGAGCATATTCAAAGGCGGTCCGAAATCGCTCTTCACTCTCGCAGAGCGACTCCTCGGCATGCGTGCGGGAGCTGATATCCAGCGCGACAACCAGAGCTGCATCACGTCCATTCCACTTCATCCGCTGGCCGGCGATCTCGACGCTGGTAATCTGCCCGTTCTTTGACCGGTGCCGCCAGGGTCCGGATTGCCACAACCTCTGCCGCTTTTTCTTTAAGTGCTGTTCGAGAGAAATGAGGTCTTCGCGAGGATGGATATCAGGAATGCGCAGGCGCCGAAACTCTTCCCGTGAGTACCCATAGCGTGTGACCGCGGACTCGTTCACTTCAAGGAATCCCAGCGTCTGGCAGTCGTACACCAACATTGGGAGCGGGTTGGCGTCGAAAAGCCGGCGGAACTCCACCCCGGCCGCGCGCGGTTCCTCTGTCCGGCTTCGCTCGCCCGTGCGGCGTGCGATGCCAGCGCAGCCAGTCACCTCCCTGTTGCCGTTCGGGGCGGGAGAATTGTTCAAGAAATCCCGGCCGGAAGCGCCCTGCTTCAGCCTTTGCGCTGCCTCGGCGCGCGCATCGGTCTTGCCCTGGCTAAGCCGGTCCAGAACCACTTCGGGCACTTCACAGCCGTGCTCCGGCGGCACCGCTCCGCCGGGCGCTTCGAGTGTGACGGGATCTTCCCGGGATTCCGGAAACGCCCGATCCCCTCCCTGGGGCGCCAGTTCAATGGCCTCGGTCGGCGAGCCCTTCGCAACCGGCCTGTGAATCTTCTCGCCCATCTTTCAGATATAAATACCCTTTTAATCATATCGGTTTGCCGCGCCTATTTCTAGAGAGGATTTGCAGGGAAAGACAAGGAAAAGGGCGTGGTGGCCACAGGCCTCTTTCCCGCGGCTGTCGGGCGATTCGCTGAGCGCCATCCGGCCGCTCCCTCTTCGGCCGCCGAAGTCGCCCCTGGTTCGGCCGAAACGCCAATCAAATCAGCACGCGGACCGGTAGGCAAGCACCCGCAGGCAAGGGGCCCTCAAACGTCCGGCCGTTCGCAGCACCCGCTCGCCGTGGGAAATCAGGCCCCAGGAATCAAACGCCGCCGCCGCTCACCGGCAGCCGCATTTCTTTTTTTTCTTATGCATTTGAGCGCGATTGATCACAGCAGCGTGGGTTGTGACCGCGGATATGGAAGCCATTCATAGGGCGCTCGCAATTCGCGTCGTCAACCGTTATGTGCTGGCAGGGAAGACCAGGACCGGCTCGAAGCCGCCACCGCGCGTGCTGGAACCCGTCGCGGAAGTTTGGTTGCGGGGGGTGGATTTGAACCACCGACCTTTGGGTTATGAGCCCAACGAGCTACCAGGCTGCTCCACCCCGCATTCACATGCTAGCGTACGGCGCAATTCGGGTCAACGTCCTGGTCGTCTCGCTCTCGCTGTCGCTGGCATGTGAATTGTCCGGTCCCGTTGGCACGTGAGTTGTCCGGTTCAGGCAATTGGCGTGAGCTGCGCTTTCCGCGCTGCCGCGGGGAGTTCCTGGAGTTCTCGCTGCGGCGGGCGCACCGGCGCACGCTCACGTATTGGGCCTGGAAACGCACGCCGATCGTTCCATCCAGGCGTTGTTCGACGCGCATCGTGGCTCTGCGCAGGCCGGCCCGAACATCCGGCGATCGCTCTGATAGAGCTTGCCTTCCCAGCGGAGGGCGTAGTCATTGGTCACCTGGGTCATCAGTAGTTGCCCTTCGCCTACCCTCTGCTTTGCCCGAATAGGACATGATCATTTTGCCGCGATACGGTTCTTGGGCAGGCTGCGTTCCGGGCTGTTATACTAGTACCTTGGAATAAAATGCCGAAGCGTACGTTTCAACCGAATAACCGCCATCGCGCCAAAACCCACGGGTTCCGCAGCCGGATGGAGACCAAGAACGGCCGCGCGGTGCTGGCCCGCCGCCGGGCGCGGGGCCGCAAAAAGCTTACGGTCAGTTCGGAGAGGTAGGGGTTTCCGGGCATGCCCGGCCGCTACGATTTCCCCAAACGTGTTCGCCTGCTGCGATCCATGGATTTTCGCCGAGTCTATGACCAGGGAAGCCGGTTCTCGGGCCCGATGTTCGCGGCTTTCTGCCTGCGCGGCGGGGCCGAAGACCAGTCGAGGATCGGACTTACGGTTCCGCGCGCACTGGGCAAAGCGGTGGTGCGAAACCGGATCAAACGGCGCATGCGGGAGGCCGTACGGTTGCGGTTGGACCGGCTGAATTCATCGTGGTCGATTGTCATCAATCCCCGGCTGAAAGCGCTCGATGCCCCGGCAGCGGAGCTGGAACGCGAAGTGGAGCGCCTGTTTCAGCGCTGCAATGGATCATTCTAGGATTGCTCCGCCTGTACAAGATGGGAATCTCGTGGTGGCTGCCCTCGGCTTGCCGTTTTTATCCGACTTGCTCGGACTATATGCGGGAAGCGGTCGAGCGGCACGGCGCGCTGCGCGGGACGTGGATGGGCATCGGCCGGCTGGCGCGCTGCCATCCGTTTCATGCCGGAGGCTTCGACCCCGTACGGTAGGTGGGACAGGCGGATTCTAAGGGAATGGCAGAGTCGGATAGCGGCGGATCGCCGAAAGAAATGTCGATGGAAGTGCGGCTGCTGCTGGCCTTCCTGCTGATGGGCGTGGTGATGTTCCTGACGCCCTACTTTTACAAGACGCCGCCTCCGGGTCCGAAGAACGGGCAGAAGACCACGGCGGCGCAGAACGAGCCGGGCCCGGCGCCTTCCGCGCCATCTCCCGCGGAAACCCCCGCTGCCAGCGCTCCTGCAACTCCACGTGCTGCTCCGACCGAGCCGGCTACCGTAGCCGAAGCCTTACCCCCGGTAGTGGTCGACACCAACCTGTTCCGCGTGACCTTCAGCAACCAGGGCGCGACCGTGCGGAGCTGGCAGCTCAAAAAGTATAAGGGGAACGACAATAAGCCGCTCGACCTGGTCAATCCGGCCATCGGGCCGGACGTGCCCCTTCCCTTCTCGCTCTATTTCGCGGGACAGCAGCCGACCGCGAAAGTCAATCAGGCCTTCTTCACCGAGACGCCCGATGCCGGCGGCTTGGGCGTCGCGTTCGAATATAGCGATGGCCACACTCGCGTACGCAAGACGTTTCGCTTCCTGCGCGATAGCTACCTTTGCCAGGTGGCGAGCGAGGTGACGGTGGACTCGAAACCGCTGGCGCACGCCATCGAGTGGCGCGGTGGCTTCGGCGATCTGACTGTTTCCAATGCGCCTTCCAAGGAGTACACGCTCTACTTCAACCCCGCGGAGAACAAGTTGTACGAACAGGGCGCCAAGGCCGCCAAGGACGGACCGTCGGCGGCAACGGCGAACTTCTCCTTCGCCGGCCTCGAGGACCAGTACTTTGCCGCGGTGTTTCTGCCGCAGGCGGGCGCTGCCGCCGGCGGCGAAGACAGACAGCCGTTCACCGCGACCACATTCGCCGACACCCTGCGCACGGTGGCCATCGAAAAGCCGCAGACGCTGGTCGGCGCCGCGGTCTCCTTGGGCGCGGAGAACCACTTCCGCTTGTTCGTGGGTCCCAAGGATCTCGATCTGCTGAAGAGCGTGGACCCGAAGCTGGAGCAGGTGGTGAGTTTCGGCTGGCTTTCCATTCTCGCCAAGCCCTTGTTCCTGGCCGTCAACTGGTTCAACAAATCCTTCGTCCACAATTTTGGCTGGTCCATCATCGTTGTCACGGTGGTGATCAACCTCGCGCTCTTCCCGCTGCGGCTGAGCAATATGAAATCGATGCGCAAAATGCAGGCGCTCAAGCCGCAGATCGATGCCATCAACGCGAAGTACAAGAAAATCGGCCTGACCGATCCGCGCAAAGCAGACCAGAACCAGGAAGTGATGGCTCTGTACAAGCAGAACGGGGTGAACCCGATGGGCGGATGCCTGCCCATGCTGATCCAGCTCCCCTTCTTCATCGCGTTCTACAAGGTGTTCACCGTCTCGGTGGAGATGCGCGGCGCCGGCTGGCTGTGGGTCACCGACCTCTCGCAGCCGGAGGCGATATCCCCCCACATCCTGCCGCTGGTCATGATTGCCAGCCAGTTCTGGATGCAAAAAATGACGCCCACCCCCACCGGCGGAGGCGATCCCAACCAGCAGAAAATGATGATGTATATGATGCCGCTCATCTTCGGCTTCATGTTCTACAATTTGCCCAGCGGCCTGGTGCTATACTACTTGACCAGCAACCTCGTAGGGATGGGTCTGCAGGCGTTTTTCAACCAAACGGCGATGGCGAATCAGGCCGCGGGCAGCGTGGCGCTGCCCTCCAAGAAAAAGAACTCTAGGAAGTAATCCGTGACAGAGCGAAAACACTCGGTGGCATCGATTGGAGAGCGCATAGGCGGTTTCCTCGGTCCCCTGCTGGCGAGCGCCGGCATCGAATTGCGCTACAAGATTTCCGATGCGGATGCGAGCGACGGCGATTTTGAAACTCCCGATGTGCTGGTGAACTTCAGCGGACCCGATGTCGACTTGTTGTTGGCCAACCGCGCGGAGCTGCTGCTGGCGCTGGAACACGTCACCATGGAGATGCTTCGCTTCGGTTCCGATGAGCACTCGCGGCTTTCCTTTGATGCCAACGATTACCGCCTGCTGCGCATCGAGGAGCTGCGCTTGAGCGCACAGACGGCCGCGGAAAAGGTGAAACGCACCGGCGTGCCCTTCCGCTTCAACCCGATGAACAGCCGCGAGCGGCGCGTCATCCACCTGGCGCTGCGCGGGGAAACGGCGGTGCGCAGCGAAAGCGCGGGGGCGGGGCCGGGGCGGCAGGTTGTGGTCTATCCGGCGGGCATGGCCAGCCTTCCCGATGTACCTTATACCCCGGCTCCGCGCCGGGGCGGGCCGGGCGAGCACCGTGGCGCGCCGCGCCAGCGCGGACGCCGGTAGCGCGATGTTCCTGGACCGGTGGGACGGACCTTCCGGTCTGCGCGGGACGCCCTCGTTTGACTCCAGGAGTTCCGAGGGCGGCATTCCGCCGGGCGCGAACGCCCCGCCGGGGGTGCCGCCTGCGGACCAGGGGGGCCGGCCCGCCATTGCAGCTTGACGATACCATCGCCGCCATCGCCACCCCGTTGGGACGGGGAGGACTGGGCATGTTGCGGCTCTCCGGCGACCGGGCCCGCGCGGTTGCCGAGTACCTTCTGCGTTTCCCCACTCGAGGCACCTGGCGTTCCTGGTGTGCGCGCTCGGCGGAACTGATTGACGCGAGCGGCGGAGTCATCGATCGGGTGGTCGCCACGTTCTTCGAAGCTCCCCGCTCGTACACAGCCGAGGACGTGGTAGAGATTTGCTGCCACGGCTCGCCCGTGGTCCTGCGGCATGCGCTCGAGCGGGCCGTGGAGGCGGGCGCGCGGCTGGCCGGGCCGGGCGAATTCACCCTGCGGGCTTTTCTGCGCGGCCGCATCGACCTGCCCCAGGCCGAAGCCGTTCGCGATCTGATCGAGGCCACCACGCTTTACCAGGCGCGCGTCGCCGCACAGCAGGCCGCCGGCTCGGTCTCGCGCCGTCTGGCGCCCATCAAAGAGAAATTTCTGGAGCTGATCGCCCTGCTCGAAGCGGGTATCGATTTCGCCGAGGACGATGTTTCCGTAGCCACCCGCCGCCAGATCGTCGCACGTTTAGATGCGGTGGCAAGCGGAGTCAGCCAGTTGGTGCAGACCTTTGCATACGGCGCGTTGGTTCATGAGGGCCTGTCGCTGGCCATCGTAGGACGGCCCAACGTGGGAAAGAGCAGCCTGTTCAACCGTTTGCTGGAACAGGACCGCGCCATTGTGACCGACATCCCCGGGACCACGCGAGATGTGGTTTCGGAAACCGCCGCCATCGGCGGCATTCCGGTGAAACTGCACGACACCGCGGGTATCCGCGATGCCGCCGGAATGGTAGAGGCCCTCGGAATCGAGCGCAGCTTTCAGGCCATGGCCGATGCGGACCTGACGCTGGTAGTGCTGGATGCTTCTGCGGAGCCTGATGCGGAAGATCAGCGCCTGATCGACCGTGCGCGCTCAGCCGGCCGGGCGCTCGTGGCCGCCAACAAGAGCGATCTGCCTCGCACTGCCGAGCCCGCTCCCGGGACGATACTGGTTTCCGCCCTCACCGGCGACGGCATCGCCGGCCTCCGCCACGCCATTCTCGATGCGGTGGCGCCCACGGGAGCCTTCGAGCCCGAGACCGGCTTCATTACCAGCCTGCGTCACGCCCAACTCCTGCGCGAATGCGGTTCCTGGCTTGAGAAAGCCTACGCTGCCGCCGGCGCAGACATTCCGCATGAAATGTTGTTGCTTGATCTCTACGCCGCGCTGCAGCCGATTGACGCCATCACTGGGGGGACCACAGCGGACGACATTCTCAAGCGCATTTTCTCGACCTTTTGCATCGGGAAATAGGCCGCTGGGACGCACTTGCCCCGGTCCCGGCGCACTCACCAGACCTCGACCTACGCAGTGACCGATTCCCACGGATAGGGCGGCAGCAGCGGGCCGGTCTTCACCTGCAG
>Ga0335078_10010316_pt1 | contig 13823 bp, 10 predicted proteins | sample Lox_Sample_32_FD_206711 | JGI IMG/M metagenome (GOLD analysis project Ga0335078, IMG submission 206711) | Soil microbial communities from Loxahatchee National Wildlife Refuge, Florida, United States - Lox_Sample_3.2 | ecosystem: Environmental > Terrestrial > Soil > Wetlands | place: USA...
TCGCGCCACAAGCCCTGCAAGACGGACCGACTGGGGGAGGGTGCCTGCCGTTGGGATCGTGCATTCCGGTAGCCGGACTGCAACCGATCGCGCCACAAGCCCTGCAAGACGGACCGACTGGGGGAGGGTGCTTGCCGTTGGGATCGTGCATTCCGGTCACGTCCAGTGAAAACAGTCCCATGAGAATTGAGGCCTGAGCTATTGTGTTGGCTGATGTTGCGAGTTAATGTCGCAACATCAGCCTTATGAGTTCCGTTTCCAGTATTGCTGATTGGCAGTATTACGCATCTCTGGCGCTGCAGGTCGTTATTGCCGCAGCCATGCTCTGGCGGCGTCTGTTCCTTCAGGCTCGTTATTTTTTTGCGTATATCGTCTGGCAAACCTTCTCGGTGGCGTGCCTGTACGAAATCATCCATAAGCTGCCTGGGAAGATCTACTTCTACGGCTATTGGATCAACGACGCCATTGACGTCATGCTTGCCCTTGCCATCCTCGTGGAGATATTCAACCGCATCTTCGCGCCGTACGAGGGCATTCGCGGCGTGGCCCGGATATTGTTCCTTTCCGCCGCGTCCCTGGTGGTTATTACCAGCGCCGCGTTCCTGTTCTTTCACCACGCGAAGTACTCCATTCCCGTGTTGACATTTGTCCTCGTGGCCGAGAGAAGCGTGCGCATCCTCCAGTTGGGACTCATCCTCGCTCTCTTCGTGATTACCCGGTATCTTCATCTGCACTGGAAGAACTATCTCTTCGGTATTGCCCTTGGTTTCGGTTTCTATGCCGTGACTACCCTCGCCGTACTGGTGGTTCGCATGACCTATGGACAGCCCGTTATGGTCGTGACCAATCTCCTCTGGGGAACCGGTTACTGTATCGCGGTCCTGATCTGGACTGCCTATGTGCTTCAGCCCGACGCCGCCACTGTTCCCATCGTCTCCCTGCCATCTCATGAGCTCGAAAAATGGGACGAAACCCTCAAAAGGATGTTGTCCGGCAAACATAATGGTTGATTTTCGTCCCTAGTGCTCGTTTTTCTGAGTTTTGTTACGAATTCGGAACAAAACAAATTTTTTTGTTGCAAACTGTCCCAAACGACTTAAATTAGCGAGAGGTAGCGCCCTTTTGCGTCCGGACGGCGCTTACTCGTCCGGATTGGTCGGAAGGACTTGGCTACGGGATCACAAGGCCGATGAGTATCGTGGTCGTCATTGCTCTAATAATTCTGGTTCTGGTTGTCGCGGGCTTGCTGATGTTCGCCCGCGCACAGAAAAAGGGGATTTCCAACCTCGATGAACTTGCCCGGCACACTCGTACCGTTGACATCCAGGCCTTCCAGAATCTGATCGATCCCGCGGAAACTGAGTTCTTGCGGCGGAAGCTTGCTCCTGTCCAGTTCCGAATCGTCCAGCGACAGCGCACGCTGGCTGCGGTCGAATACGTCCGCGCGATCACTCACAACGCGGTGATTTTGATCCAATTGGGCCAAGTAGCCCGCCTCGCGCCGGATCCCAAACTCGCCGAAGCGGCACGCGTCATGGTGGAACGGGCGGCGCATGTCCGCATGATCGCTACTCTGGTTATGCTGAAGCTGTACGCCAGCAGCCTGGTGCCGGCTTTGCCCTTTACGGCCGATCAGGTATTTCGCGACTACCGCACTCTTACCGAGTCAGCCGTGTTGTTTACACGCCTGCAACGGCCTGCTTTCGCCGGACGTGTCGGCGCAATGCTTTAGTCCTGTTGTAATCTGGGTTCATGGCCAAGTTCCAGAGACATATATTCGTCTGCGCGAACCAGCGCGATGGAGGACACCCACGCGGCTCCTGCGATCCCTCCGGCGAAGCCGTCCTGCAGAAAGTGTTCAAGAAGAGACTCGCTGAACGCGGAATCCGCGGTGACGTGGTTCGCGCTAATAAGTCCGGTTGTCTCGAGCAATGCGAGCACGGTCCCACGGTCGTCGTATATCCCGAAGCCATTTGGTACGGCGGCGTGACCGAGGCTGATGTCGACGAGATTATCGAGTCCCACATTGTCGGCGGGACGCCCGTGGCCCGCCTCCTCATAGCCGACTTGTGCTTGAATGCGGCGAGCTGTCCGCACAAGCCGCGCAAATAGCGCCTCCCGGTTCGCCCTCGTCTTCTTCAAGTGACCTGCGCTTTGGGTTGCAGCTATGGCCCTGCACTTTCGTGTGATCGATGTCGTTGACAGAACTGCGTACTTACCCGGATTCTGATCCCAACACACCCTTTGCAAGAGAAAGCCGCAGATCATCGTGCCCGGGGTGTGTTTCGAAGTCGGATTTCGAAGTGTCGAAAGCGCAAACTCGCAAACGTACAAAACGGGGCACGTCGTCGAGGCTCTGGGAACAGGCCAAGCCTTGCTGGCCTCACTTGCTCGCAATCGGAATTCTTGCATTACTTTCTGCGCCTTTCGGTCTGCTGCTGCCTGTGCCGCTGAAACTGGTGGTGGATAACGTTCTCACCCATCACCCCGCGCCTGCCATCTTGGTACGCACTCTTCCGGCAGCCTGGTTGCACTCGAATGCAGGTGTTCTGGCGATCGCGATCGGCATCCTGATCGTCCTCGGCCTCCTGATGCAACTGCAGGTGCTCGCCAGCTGGGTGCTCCAGACGTACACCGGCGAGCGACTCGTGCACGATTTCCGCGCGCGCCTCTTCTGGCATGTGCAGAGGCTGCGGCTCTCGTACTACGACAGCAAGGGCACCAGCGACGTGGCCTACCGGATTCAGCATGATGCGCCCGCGATTCAAACAGTCACCATCCAGGGTATTGTCCCGTTCGTGACCGCGTTTTTTACCCTCGTCGCCGTTGGATGGGTTACCTGCAAACTCGACTTGCAACTAGCCCTGATCGCGCTCTCCATCTCTCCGGCGCTGGTGCTCTTGTCGCGTGCATCCAGCCGCAAGATTCACGACGGCTGGCATCAGGTGAAGGAACTCGACAGTTCGGCCATGGCGGTGCTCAATGAGGCACTTTCCGCCGTCCGTCTCGTCAAAGCGTTCGGTCGCGAACGCAAGGAAGATGAACGCTTTAAGACTCGCTCCCGCGAGCGCATGCGCGGCCAAATGCACCTCGCCAGGGCGCAAGCCCTTTACCATTGCCTGATTGCGTTGCTGATCACTATCGGCACGGCTGGGGCGCTCTGGGTCGGTGCAAGGCACGTGCAGTCCGGTCAGCTATCGGTGGGCGAACTCCTGATCGTCATGGCTTACATGACCCAGCTTTATGAGCCGCTCCGCACCATGAGCGACAAAGTGCCCGAGGTGCAGGCTTCCCTGGTCAGCTTGGAGCGTGCTTTTGCACTTCTCGAGGAGATTCCGGAAACACTCTCCGCGCCGAACGCCCAGCCTATTCACGCCGTCAATGGGCGAATCCAGTTCGAGAAGGTATCGTTCACATATCCGAACGGCCGCCGCGTCCTCGACAATCTTTCCTTTGCAATCGAGCCGGGAGCCCGGGTTGGCGTGCTGGGACCGACCGGGTCAGGAAAGAGCACCCTGTTGATGTTGCTGTCGCGCTTCTATGACCCGACCGCGGGCCGCATCCTGCTCGACGGCATCGACATACGCGAATTCCGCCTGCGCGACCTGCGTGACCAGTTCTCGATCGTTCCGCAGGATCCGGTCCTGTTCTCGACCAGCATCGCCGAGAACATCGCTTTCTCAACGCCCTCGATCTCGGAAGAGACCATCGTCGCCGCTGCTCGTGCCGCCAATGCGGACGAGTTCATCCGCCTGCTGCCCAACGGCTACGACACGCAGGTTGGCGACCGCGGCTCGTGCCTCTCCGGAGGCGAACGTCAGCGCATTGCCATCGCGCGCGCGTTCCTCAAGAACTCGCCCATCCTCATCCTCGACGAGCCCACCAGCGCCGTCGACAGCAGGACAGAGGCCTCCGTCATTTCCGCTCTCGATCAGCTCCTGCGCGGACGCACCAGCTTCATGATCGCCCACCGCCTCTCAACACTCGAAAGTTGCGACGTGCTGCTCCACTTCATCGATGGCGAAGTGCAAGTCGTACGCGACGACGTAAAGTCGTACCTGCGCGACGTCGCGCGGGCACAAGGTTTCAGCTTCGAAGAGCCAGTCGCCCGCCTGCGCTTTCCTCTTGGCGAAATGCACTGCGCTGCGGACTAGAATAGGTTCGATTTGTATGTCGAGGCCGACGAAGGAGGCCGAGATATCCCTACTTCCACGAACCAGTACTATCGCGCCCGATACTACGATTCGGCTAATCGCCCTTTGCCTCCGCCACCCCGACATACTTGTCGGCCCCGCCGTAGTAGAAGAGCCATCGGCTTCCTTCTCGGACTAACCCTTCCACAAACGTCACATTCGGCACCTGCCCAACCTTCTCCCATTCTTTCTCGGGACCGAAGATCGGCTCATCCGATCTCGCCAGCAACTTCCGCGGATCGTTCTTGTCGAACAGCGCCCATCCCACCTTGTACAGTAGCTTGTCGTTGGCTCCGTTGTAGATGAGCAGAATCCCGTCTTTCGTCATCACCGGCGGCGGCCCCGGCTCGACCACGCGCGAGTCGAACATCCCCGGACGCTTCGGCAGCACCGGAGTCTTGGTCTCTTCCGTCCAGTGAATCAGGTCGGGCGACGACGCCAGCCCCATCTGGTCCGTCTTGTCAGCAGCGGTGCCCAGCCAGTACATCCAGTACTTGCCTCTGATCTTCTGCGTTAGGATCGCCCCCGACTTCGTCCATCCCACATTCCAGTTGCCTTTGTACGCGGGAAGAATCACGCCCTGGCGATCCCAGTGCATGAGGTCCTTCGATGTCGCCAAACAGAGCTGCGCGTCTTTCTTGTTGTAACCGGTGTAGGTCAGGTAGTAGGTTCCGCCGATCTCCACCAGCCTCGGATCCTCCACGCCGCCGTCCTTCTCATACGGAGCCTCCGGAGAAAGCACCGGCTCAGGGCGCGTGGCGAAGTGAACGCCGTCCTTGCCCGTTGCATATCCCAGGCGCGACGTCCCGTTCGTGTCCTGCGCGCGATAAAGCATCACGAACTCGCCGTTCCTCTTCACCACCGCCGGGTTGAAAGTTCCCGCCGATTCCCAGCCAGCCCCCTTTGGAGAGATGATCGGCGTTTCCGACGCTCGCCTCCAAAACCCGAAGGGCTGTTGATAGGCGGTGGCCGCAAGCAGGATTCCGGCGAAAAGAAAAAGTGAGATTGATAGGACGAGATATTGACGTGGGTGCATCGGGTTCTTCATGAGCGCCGAAGTGTACTGCTTCCGTTGGCCCGGTCGTCAACTAGCTTGGACGTGCACGCACGCGGTCGCCGGCGGAGTTGTCCTTTAATCGCGGCATTGACCACATCCTCGGATAAAGCAATCGAAAGATAGCTGCTCATCCTGCGTTGTAGGCCTTTACAATTCTTTACAAATCAACGTGATCCTCGGCCACATTTTGTCGTCGCTCGGCGTCCTCGGACTAGTGTGCAGCACCGGGTTCCTTGTGCTCGTGCTCGTTGCTGTGGTGCGCTTCCTCGCCAGCCGCAAACGGGCTGACGACTTCTGGCCTAATGTGACTCTTCTGAAGCCCCTGCACGGTATGGAGCCGCGCCTTCTCGAGAACCTCGAGAGTTTTTTCCAGCAGGATTATCCCGAGTTCGAGATTATTTTCGGCACCCGTGATGAAACGGATCCGGCGCTCACTGTCGTCGACCATTTAAGGCGCAAATACCCCGACGTCCCGGTGCGAATTGCCTTCTCCGGCGAACCCGACCGTCCTAACGCCAAGGTCTGTTCGCTCGAGCGAATGCTGGCGCTGGCGAGCACCGATTACTTCATCTTCAGCGACAGCGACGTTCACGTTGACCGCTCCTACATCCGCGACGTTGTCGCGCCATTGGCCGATCCCAAGATCGGCATGGTTACCTGCCTCTATCGTGGCGTTCCTACAGGCAGGATCTGGAGTCGCCTCGAAGCTCTGGGCATGTCCGTCGAAATGACTGCCGGAGTCCTGGCCGCGAACGCCACCGAGGGCATGAAGTTCGCGCTCGGCCCCACTATGGCTACCCGCCGCGAAGCGCTGGAAGAGGTCGGCGGCATCGGTGTTCTTGCCGAGTATTGCTCCGACGACTATTTGCTGGGCAACTACATCGCCCGTCTCGGTTATCGCGTGATCATCTCGGACCACGTCATTGAGCACGTCGTCGTTAATCGTAGCTTCCGCGATACCGTGCTACACCAGGTGCGCTGGATGAAGTCCACTCGCTTCTCCCGCCCGCTCGGCCATCTCGCGACTATTTCGACCTTTGCGATGCCATTCGGAGTGCTCGCACTGGTCGGAGATTTGCTGCGCGGCAAGCCTGGCGCAGGCCTCGTCCTCTTGCTGGCGGCTTTTCTCAACCGGGTGATTCTGGCACTCGCCACCGGGTGGGCGGTAGTTCGTGACCGCAACTCACTGTTGTATAGCTGGCTCTATCCCGTGCGCGACTTCATGGGCTTCTGTTTCTGGCTCACCAGTTATCTTGGCACGAACATTATCTGGCGGGGAGAGACGTACCGGCTTGTTCCCGGAGGCCGGATGGAACGCGTCGGCGCGCCAGCGGCTGCCCCGGTTCCTGTCGACCACCTCGCCTGATCTGGATTGACCTGCTATTCGCCCGTGGTTGCCGGCGGTGTTGTCTTGTCCCGCACGTACATCATCAGTCGCGGGAACGCGAACGAGCCACCCGCATCATCGATGACATTTACCTGGCAGGTATACAGACCGGCTTTCAGGTTTGTGAGGGGAACCTGGAATTGGAAAACCGCCGCCTTGCGCTCGGGCGCCGAGAGTTCGCGTGCTTCCACCAACGGCGATTCGTAAACCTTTACCTTGCCCTTGAACAGTTCGATATCCGTGAGCACTCGTACCGCGTTCTTCGGCGGCGGAGCCGCCTTCTGACCCTGCTGCGTGGCGGCTTCCTCTCCCTTCTCGCGCGTAGGATCGTATACCTCGTAGTAGAAGTACAGCTTCTGGTCGTCGGAAAACACGTGCGTTACGTTCGGGATCAATTCCTCCCCGTCGCGTACCAGCGGATTGTCTGTCTTCTTCTTGGGTGCTGCCTGCAACTGGTTCCCCAGCACTACCGCGCTTAGTTTCAGCGGAACCTTCTTGTAGTCCGGAATTACCAGGTCGGTCTCAAATGATCCGATGCTGCCTCTCTCGTTCTCCCTCAACACAAACTTCAGGTGATATTTCCCCGATGGCAGGTAAAACGCCGTTTCGTACTGCACATTCTTCCGCCGGACTTCTTTTGCTCCCTCCACGGCCAGTTTTACTGTATCGCGAACGTTACCCGCCGGACGTTTGTACTCATCCTGCACCAGTCCAATGATGTCGAGTGTGGCTTTGTCCTTGTCACCCGATGTTGTAAACGGAATCTGTGATCCCCGAACCACCAGCGACACCGGCACATAAAAACGGTTGTCCGAAAGACGGAAGTACGCCGCCGAAAGATAAACGTCGAGGTCGGTGGATGGAATGTCGGACGACAGTTCGTCCAGCAGTTGCTGTTCGCGATCGTCGTTCCGCGAGTGCTTCCAATCGCGGGGGGCATAATAGCCCGTGCGGTACTCGAGCTTCACATCGCGCAGTTTCGTCTTCACCGTGATCTTGCGATAACGCCCGTCGCGGGCGGGATTCGTGCTGTGATACGAAAGCATGTAGTACGCCGACGTATCTTTTTGTACCTGGGTGTAAATCTGGTTGAAGTCGTTGCTGTCGAGGAAAGCCTTGCCGCCAGTGTCTGCCGCCAGCGTCGACAGAGTCTCTTGGGAATCGAAGTTGCTGTCGAATGCGCTGCGCACCGAAGCGCCCGAATACGGCGAAGTTCCGCGCAGGCTCGCGCTTTGTGCTTCACCACCGGGCACGATTGCCTGTAACCCACGCAGGTCCATCGTGTACAACGCGACGTTCGCGCGGATCGCCCGATTGATCGCAGTCCGCAACGCGGCCTGGTTCTCTACGCCGGTCTTGGTCATGCCGCTGCTGAAATAAATCACCGATTTCTTCTGCTGAATGTCTTTCATCGAGTCGGCGAGCGACTCGATCGCCTCCAACCGTCGGTCGGTATTGAAGATGTTGTACTCGGTGTCGTCGGCCGAGAAAGAGTTACTGTCGTCTGCCGTGCCTTCCGTGTCGCCAGTGCCGCCGTTAGCAAATCCCTGACCAGCCGCCGGATTCAGCGCGGCAATCGCTTTGCGCAAAGCCTCGCGGTCCGAAGTGAAATCCTGGTTGACCTCAATCGACGACCCCAGGGACGCCACCGCAACCAGGTCAGCCGGGGTCATCTGTTTTTCGACGAATTGAATGCCCGAGTTGACCGCGCGCTCGATCTCCTCTGGTTGCATCGAACTCAGGTCGTAGAAGAGCACGATCGCGCGGCGTCCGTGAAAATCGAGCTTGGTGTCCTGAACCGCTGGCGTTTGCTTAGCCGTTCCGTTCTTGACCACACCCATGATGGTCGGCTGCGAGTCGAGAGGTGGTAACGCTTCCGTGTCAGTCTGCTCAAAATCGAAGCTGCTCAGAGTCTGCGGTTTGCCGTCTTCCAGAACCGTGAAATCGTCTTTCGTCAATCCGCGCACGACGTTGCCGCTCTTGTCGCGCACGACCACGTTGACCAGCACAATCTCCACATTCTTCTTGAGCTGGAACCCGGAATTCTCTTGCGCGTAGCTTACCCGTGGCAGCATCGCCACCGCTAAAAAGAAAGCTACGATTTCTAGCAAACTCGATTTGGAAGCTGCTTTCATCACCACATTACCCACTCCACAGATAACGACCCAAGTACTCACGACTTACGAGTCACGACTCACTTAAAACCTGAACCTGGCCACCAGTTGCATCGTCCTCATGCTGCCTACCCCGATCACCTTCCCGAATGTCGGGGAACTCACCACGGTATCGATGGTCGTGAATTGCGGCGTGTTCAGGGCGTTCGACGCCTGCCACCTGACTTCCAGATTACGTGTGTCACTAAAGGCAAAGTCCTTCCCCAGCGCCAGGTTCAGAATTGTCGAACCCGGGCCGATGACGGAATTCCGCCCAGCATCACCATAGGTACCGGGTGCCGGTTCCACGAACGCTGCTGTGTTGAACCACTCGCTGATCGTAGGATTCGCCAGCGTTACCGGAAGTCCGTTGTAGTCGGCGCGTAGCGTACCGTTCGTTCCGCGGCTCACGTCGGCGAACGAGCCAATGATGCGTGGTGTGAACGGCGTGCCCGATTCGATGGTGTAACTCCCGGTCAGGCTCCAGTCGCCGAAGATGCTGCTGGCCGCGCTCTTGGTATTCAGCCACTTCTTATTCGTACCGAAGGGAAACTCGAAGTTGAATTCGCCCGTCAGCTGCTGTCGTCGATCGAAGCTCGACAAGCCCCGCTCCGCCGCAATATCCGTAGGATCCTGCGCCACCACGCCGCCGCCGCCCGCTCCGCCAATGGTTGAGGCGTCGTCAATTGATTTGGAGAACACGTATCGGCCGCCGAGAGAGATGCCCCCCGACATCCGCTTGCGCACGCTCAGGCTTCCCGCATGCATGATGGAATCCGCGTCCGAGTTCTCGAAGATGAACGGTTGCACATTCGGCAGCAACAGGCCGGTCGCCGTGCGATTCGGAGCCGTCAACACGTCGAGTCGAGTGCCCTTCGTTCCCGTGTAGCTGATGTTGAGCACGATGTCGCGCTTGATTACCCGCTGGATGTCGAGGTTCCAGATCTGCACATAACCCATGCGGTAGTTTTTGTTGACGCCGAAGTTGTTGGTGGTGGTGTCGGCGGGAGCGTTCCCAAATGCATTGGTGATCGGTAACGCTGCTCCCGCCACTCCCACATTCGTTTCGGTGAAGGCAAACGGAGGCTGGTACGCCATCTCCTGCGCGATGCTGTTGTAGGCACTGGTGTTGTAGTTAATGCCGTAGCCGGCGCGTACCACGGTGTTCTTCATCGCCTTCCACGCAATGCCGATACGCGGCGCGAAATTATTTCGATCCGGATTCACGAGGCTCGAAGGATATGCTCCCGAGTATGGCCCCACGCCATTCGCGCATTCCGAGGCTGTCGCCGGACTTCCCGCCGGACACACCGGCATCACTCCCGTTATCCCCGGGGCAACGTCCAGATTAACGATTCGATCATTAATCTCCGTCAGTGGTGAGAAGTATTCGTAACGCACGCCCAGGTTCAGTGTCAGGTTGCTGCGCACACGCCAGTCATCCTGCACGTAGGCGTCGTAAACATTGCCACGGAAGTGGTAGCTGGTCGCGCCATACTGGGCCGAAGCTTGCTGCGACAATCCGAGCAGGAAGTCCGCAAAATCGTATCCGGTGTAAAGGCCGGTGAATACGAAACTGCCGCGCGCGTTCGCGTCGCTGCGCGGATTGATCTGCAGGCGCCGGTATTCGCCGCCAAACCGAACGTTGTGCTTGCCGTGATTCCAGATCAGGTTGTCACCAATCGTGACGGTCTGGTTCGTCTGCTCGCGCGGCGTAATGTCTTGCAATCCGCCAAAATTGGTGAACGACAACCCCGGTACGCCCCAGTCGAACGGATCGGTCGAGACTCCTGTGATTCCCGCCAGTCCCGCCACATTCAGCACGTTTGCGTAAGCGTTCGTGGTCGCACTCGTGCTGCGATTGAAATCGAAATGCACGTTGCTCGTGAGGTGGCCCTTGCTCTTCACCCACCCGATCGGAATGTCCCATCCAGTTGTGTGAGTATTGCCCGTCAAGGTAGGGAAGGAATTCGCCAGGTCACTATGGGTGTTGGTGTAGTGAAATCCAAAGTTGATGTTGTTGCCGCCGCCGCGCCGCCCCATTCCCGGCCGGAAACCGCCTCCGCCGAAGTTGTGGATCAACCGAAAATTCAGGTTTTGGTTCTGGTTGGTCAGCGACGTCACGTAATGAAAGTTCTGCACCGTTCCCGGAAGATTCGGCATAGGAATGAACTTCATCAACTCCTGCGCCGAGGCGCTAACCGGAACGTTACCGGCGAACGGCTGTCCCGTCGATGGGTCGATTATCGTCACCGGCGTGCCATTTGGGTTGGTCACGCCCGTAAAGTCGCCGTTACGCTCCGCCGCCGTTGGGACCGTCGAGTACGCATCGTACGGATTCTGCGAAAGGTTCCCGAAATAGTTGAGGAAGAAGAACGTCTTGGTGCCGCCCTTGTAGATATGCGGAATGTTGAACGGTCCGCCGATCGTCGCACCGAAGCGATTCTGCACGTAGCTCGGCTTGATCGTTGGTTGCCCGGTCAGTGAGAACGGTTTGGCGTTGAACGCCGAGTCGCCGAGCGTGTAGAAAACCGAGCCATGCGGCTGGTTGAAATTGAATCGCCCACGCCGTCCGCCCAGCGTGTAGACGCCGCCGCGTCCGCCGCCACCGCCAAATCCTCCGGGGGCGCCGCGAAATCCTCCCGCACCTCCCGGACCACCAGGTCCGCCGGGGCCACCTGGTCCACCTGGCCCGCCATCCATACGCATGTCGTTGAACATCATTTCGTTCGACTGTGCGCTGTTGTTATTGGCCGAAACCGCCACCGATTCTGTGGCGCCCTCATTCACAAAACCGGAGGGTGGCATTCCCGCGGCGGACCCGTCGCCTGCGCTGTTCGTCCCCGCCCCGGTGTCAGCGCCCGCCGCGTTCGCATCCATGTTCAGCCCAAGGCTCTGAAACCCGCGTTGCGAGGCAATCGAGGTTCCTTGTGACTGTTCCCCCTCCGCCGCTTCTTCGTCGTCACTTTCTCCCGGTTGTGTCGTCTGCCGCACGCGCGACAGCAGCGTCATCGGCAGGTTCACAGTCGGACGGCAATTCCCGGCGTTTACCACTACTTCGCTCGTTGCCGTTTGAAACGCCGGAAAGTCCGCGCGCACCACGAACCGTCCCTTCGGCCCCACGGTCAGCACGTACGAGCCATCCAGCTCTGTCGACGTAACCGATTTCTTGCCCGTCAACGAATTTGCCGCCGAGATCGCCACCCCCGGCAATGGCACGTTCCCGGCCGTAACTTTTCCGGTAATCTCACAGCTCTCTGGAGCCGCCACGGAACTCGGTGCCGCCGCCGGTGAGTTTTGCGCCCATGACAGCGAGCCGAGCGCCACACACAGAAGCGCTCGGCAAAATGAAGAGGAACTGGGAAACCACTTCAGCATTCGACGATTCCGTCACCCGCATTACTGCGGCGGCTGGTTGCCTGTACCTTGCCCCTGATTCTGTCCTTGACCTTGACCGGAAGCCTGACCCTGGCCGCCCCAGCCGCGTCCACGTCCGCCGCCCATTCCCATGCCCATGCCGGGACCGCCAACGTGCAGTTCCGTCGGGACGAACACGCCATTCTTCACCGACCCGCGGCCCATCACGTGATCGCCCGCCTTGATGTCAGCCAGCGTCACGCTCTCGCGCGCCTTGTGAAAGCTAGTGTTCTCGTCCACGGAGATCGTTTGCGTCACACCATCCGGCCGCAGGATCGTCAGGTTGGTGCCGTCAATCGACTTCACCTCGCCCACGATCATCGTCTTGCCCATGTTCTCCTTGAACTCTTTCGCCTGTGCCGTCCGGTCAACCACGAAGTTGGCATTCCATGTCGTCGGATCGTTCGGATCCGGCGTGCCCGACACGCCAATCGTGTTGCCCACCTTCAGGTCCGACATCTTGATCGGATCGCGATCGCGCAAGAACTTCGTCTCCGATGACACCTTGACCGTCGCGGAATTGCCCTGCGCTGTCTTGATGGTGAATCCATCGGCGTTTACCGCCGTGATCTCGCCCATCACGCCGCGCGTGCCGTGTCCCCGCATGCCCTGACCGCGCATTCTCTGGCCATTCTCCGGCGTCACCTGCGGAGCCTGCTGCGAATTCTGGTTCGAACTGTTGTCCTGCTGCGCGGCAACTGGCGCGCTTTCCGGCGCCTGTGCTCCGAAATCTGCCTCTGGCGGTGGAGGAGCCCCATTCGCGTCCGGCGGTGGTGGCGCGCCCATGCCATCAGGAGGCGGACCCCCCATCGCATCCGGCGGGGGGCCGCCCATATCCGCGCCACTCGGTGGCGGACCACCCATGTCCTGCGCAAAACCAAGCGTGGACAGCGCACACACCAAAGCGATCCTGATTAGTGTTTTCATCCAGTCCTCCTCACCGACTCTTAGACGAGCCGAAGATTCAAGGGTTTACCCGCGGATATTGCCCGATGGTATGAACTAAAACCCGTTGCTGCACCGGAAAGTTGCTGACCCCAACTCCCAACTCCTAACTCGCAACTCCCACCGCCTTTAGATAGCTGCGATGAAACATATGCAAGCTCTTCTCCTGCTTCACCGAATATCGTCCCCGATCGTAGCTCTGCGACCGCAAATTCCGCTGCACCACCTCGCAGATGTGCCCATCCTCCATCTGGATCTCGTCGCTGAACCGAAACGTCTCCTCCGGCGCTGCCGTTTTCAGCCGCTCCCGTTCGAAGAACCAGACGAAAATCGCCACGCACTTCTCATGCGTGACCGGCAGCACGATATTCAGTGACATGTTGTCCGGATAACAATTCAGCATCCAGTTCGGATACACCCAGTAATACTCCGCCGCCATCTCGCCTTCCCGCTGCTTGTACCGCCTGTCAACTGTAGACTCGTTCTCTGGACCTCGTATCGGACTCGTCTGCAGCGAATAGTTCTCGAACAGCGTGATCTCGTACGCGTTGTAATCCAGCTCGCGGTTCAACGACGGATGCACGCTCGGAAGGTGATACCCCTCCATATAATTGTCGATATACACCTTCCAGTTGCAATCCATGAAGTAGTCTTTGCGGCGAAAGAACTGC
>Ga0335078_10010317_pt1 | contig 13822 bp, 14 predicted proteins | sample Lox_Sample_32_FD_206711 | JGI IMG/M metagenome (GOLD analysis project Ga0335078, IMG submission 206711) | Soil microbial communities from Loxahatchee National Wildlife Refuge, Florida, United States - Lox_Sample_3.2 | ecosystem: Environmental > Terrestrial > Soil > Wetlands | place: USA...
TCGGCTCCGGTCAGAGGCTCGTGCGGTCTGCCCTGCGATGCGGCGTCACGGGAACTAGTCCGGCCATCATGCTGCCGTCGGAGGCAACTCCTGTTCGTGGCAGCGTTTCGACTGCATATCGCCCGTCAGCGACGTGTAACTGCAGCCGGTCTGCCCGCCCAAGTCTCTTGGGGTCGCCCACCAGTCGGGCCTCTGGAACCGCTGGCGATTATGTTGTGCATCTCCGTCACTGATCTCGCGCTGAGCAGGGAAAACACGATCGCGAGACCGCCCAGGCAACATAACCGGACGGACAACATAGGACCAGCAGCGAGTTCGTGACCGCCCTAGGGTTGCGCAGCTCCTGGCGAAGCGGCAGGCAGCGCATCATGACCGGGTGGTCATGTGGGATCACCATAACCAAGACGTAATCGCGGCTGCGAAGCGTCTGTGCAAGCTCGACGGTCCTTGCGCTGCGCTCGATGGGTTCGGGCCACCCTGCGACTAGTCTCAAGCGGGCCCAGCAGTCACCTCATGTCGGTTGTCGCGCGCCTCGCGGACGATGTGCGCCCAGAAGAGGCTCGCGACCACGCCGTTCATAACCCCAAAGGAGAGGAAGTTCGCGCGGTTGAGCCGACCTTGGGCGTGCAGCAATCCGGATAACACAAACGCCCACGTCTTCAGCGACGCCCCGAACATCAACAGCGGCACCACTGGCTTCTTGGTGGCGAACAGGTAGAGGTAGAACGCCCCGAACGTTGCCGCTGTCCCGGACGTGAAGGCCTTGAGCTGGTCGTAGTCTGCGGGCGCTCCGACGCGACCGTTGCTCAACCAAACCTCGCTCGCGAGCTTCGCGGCGCCGGCCCAGTTCAGCGCAACGCCGCTCAGGAGGACGGCGCGACTGTCGCCGCGCAGGACTGCGGTAAGTGTTCCGGTGTGCTTCGGTTGCGGTAGTGATAGTTGTGCGTGTCTCACGGGAGTGACCCTTCGTCGGATCGTGGGTTTGAGGCGTGTGGCCACCCGGGGCGGGTGCATTGCTGGGTTACCTTGATGCGGTCGAGCAGGGCTCGGGCGGACCCCAGTTCCGCTGCGCGAAGAGGACGCTGGTTGCGGGCGGTTCTTGGCCATCTCATGCGTTGACATGGAGAACCGCGATTTCGTCGTCGTCGTCGAGCCGGGTCATCGCTGCCCGCGCGCCGAGTTCGTCGTCGAAGCGGGCGAGGACGGCGCCGTCCCAGACTTGAATGATTACCCATTCCCCGGTGCTGGTGTGGGGCAGAGTACGTGTAGACGGCTCAACGTCGCCGGTCTGGAGTGTTCGCGCTAGGCGCGACACGACCGCCCCTCCTTGTGGGTCCTGTCAGGCGCCGGGTGATTGTGCTCGAGGAGTGGTGGGTGGCGGCGAGCGGGCGGTGGTTCGGAGCGGGGTGAGATGGTGATTCGCGTTCCGTGTTGCGGTGACACTGTCGCCCCTCGCCAGATTGGCCGTTCAGGATGCGCGGACGCTGCCGTGAGTGTGCGGGTTCGCAGCGCGGACCGGAGCATCACGCGCATCTCCATCTCAGCGAAGGCGGCGCCGAGACAGCGGTGTACACCGCCTCCGAAGGGAATCCACCCGTACGTAGTGGGTGCCTTCTCGAGGAACCGTTCCGGCCGAAACGCGAACGGCCGCGGGTACAGGTCCGGTCGGGTGTGCGTGAGCCAGGTTGCGGGGTAGACATCGGTCCCTTGAGGGAGCACGAAGCCGTCGGCGCGGAGCTCGGAGGCAATCCTTCGACTGGAAAATGGCACCACCGGCCGGAGTCGTAGCGCTTCCGCGATCACCGCCCGGAGGTAGTTGTCGTCGTCGTCGGCCTGGTCGACCTCTGCGATGAGGCGCGCCAGCGCAGCTGGGTTTCGTAGCAGCAGGTCGAACGTCCAGGCCAGGGCCGTGGCGGTCGTGTCGTGCCCGGCGATGAGTAGTGTCATCAGCTGGTCGCGCAGCTCGTGGTCGTCCATCGTGCTGCCGTCCTCGAACCGCGCCCCGATCAGCAGAGAGAGGATGTCCTGGCGGTCAGGCACCGCGGGGTCGCGCCGGCGTTCGGAGATCTCGGCAAACAGTTCCCGATCGATCTCGTCGCGCAACGCGCCGAGCGCCGGGAGGGGCCCTGCGTCCCGGGCGCGGCGCACCAGCCTTCTGAGCGGCACGCCCCTCGAAGCGGCGTCGAGGAGCCGTGGCAGGAGCCGGCGCAGGCGCGCTGACCGCTGTGGCTCGGAGACGCCGAAGACGGCCTTGAGGATCACCTCGAGCGTCGCGTGCTGCAGGTGGGAATGCAACGCGAACCGCTGACCCACTGGGCAGCGGTCAAGCTCGTCCTCGGCGATTTCAGCGACGAGGTCCTCGTAGGCGCGCATGCGCTGGCCGTGGAACGGCGGCAGCATCAACCGTCGCCGCTGGAGGTGCTCCGTGCCCTCCTGAAGCAGAATTGAGCGGCTTCCGAGCAGCGGCCCAAGGGCGACCGCGCGCCCTGGTGTCAGTCGGTTCTCGCGCTCGGAATACAACGCGCGGATCGCGACCGGATCGCTGATCATCACTAGCGGGGTCCGATGGCCGACGAAGCGAACGGTGAACGTGCCGCCGAAGCGCCGGCGGCAGGATTCCAGGAACGCGAGCGGACGCATCAGCCAGCGGGCCGTCTGCAGCGCCGGCGACTCGCGCGGTCCGCGCGGTAACGCCGCCAGTCGTGAGGAATCAGTCATCCTCGAGTACCTCCTTCTCTGCCAGCTTTCGGGAGCGTTTTCGTGACCCCAGTGGGTGTGTCACGGGAGTGACACCCTTGAGGGCGGCTCGGGAAGCGCTCGGATCTGCTTCAACTGCCGTCACCACGGTCTCAGCTCGCCCCTGGCCATGATCACGACGAATAGAACGGGCAACAGCGCGAGTGCGGTGGACATCAGCATCGAGGGTCTCCCTGCTGTTGGAGCGGATGGGCTGGCCGACGGGATCGGGCTTAGGGACTTGCATGGCGGCCAGTCTTGCGCCCCCCGCTCGACGCCGCGTCCGCCGCGCCTGGATGATCTTTTGCCGAGGGCGGTATTACGAAATGCTCGGCGTGACGGCGCTCAGCCCAGGGCCAGTTTCGGTTAGCGCGGCACTCAGGGCCCGCTTGAGCTCGTCGCGACCCGTGACGTCGAGCTTGCGGTACACGCGGCTGAGGTGGGTCTTCGCGGTCGTCGTGGTGATGAACAGCGCCTGCGCGATCTCACGGTTCGTGAGGCCGTCGGCAGCCAGCCGCGCGACGCGCAACTCCCCATCGGTCAGCGCGTCCCGGCCGGTGATCGCGTCTCGTCGCGGCTTGGCCCCCGCGGCGATCAGCTCTGAGCGCGCCCCGCTGGCGATCCGCCGGGCGCCCAGACGGTAGGCAAGATCCAACGCGCGCTCGAGCTCAGCGCGCGCCTGAACACGATGGCCCGCTCGCCGCAGCGCCGCCCCGTGGTCGGACAGCACACGGGCGAGCTCGAGCGGGGACTGCGAGCTCTCCAGGGTCCTGACCGCGTCCGCCAGGAACAGAAGCCCGTTCTGCCCGCTCTCGACCAGCCCACAGGCGCGCAGCGAGATGCCGAGCATCCGCGGCCGCCCGAACCCGCGCGCCAGCTCAAGCTGCTCGCCAGCAAGCCGCCCCGCCTGCTCAGCGTCGCCAAGCATCACGCAAACCACCGCCGCTTCGGCACGCCACGGCGTGCTGAAACCGCGCAACCCGAGCCGCGTGCAGCGCTGCCCACACTCCACGAAGTCGTCCACCGCCTCCTCCAGCCGGCCCTCGGCAGCGCGCAACCGACCCCTAGCGATCAGAAGTCGAGGAACATCGATCGAGCGAGACGAGCGCGGGTCGGGAAGTTCGCTGACCAGCATCCCCGCCTCCTCGAGCGCGTCCCGTTCGACCAGTACCTGAATCAACTCGCTGAGGGCGTGGAGTCGCCGCCGACCATCGGCGTGCTCCAGCGCCCACCGAGCGTCTGCCTCCGCGTCAGCCAACCCGCCAAACTCATACGAAGCAGTAGCCCGCGACACCAGGATCCCGATCGTCTCGCGGATCGCGCCGCGACGGCGCGCCGCCGCCAACAAGTCCTCGCACAGCGCCTGCAACAGATCGGGACGCTCGATCATCCTCAACGCGTGGATCAGTAGCGTGCAGACGTCAAGCGGAGGCGGATACGGCTCGCACGCCAACGCACGCTGCGCAAGCTCCTCAGCCTCGGTCGCCCGATTCGACTGCGCTGCGTGCAACGCCAACATCGCGAGCAGATGCACCGGCGCATCGGACAGCGTCCCGAGGCGATCCCGCAACCCCTCGGCCAAGCGCCACGCCGCCGGCGCGGTGCGCTCATCCATCTTCCCGACGAGCGCGATCGATGCCTCGATCACCACCCCTAACCGGGCGTCCCTCAGCGGCTCGGGCTCGACGCTCCCCAGCCCCTCGGTCACGGCCAGCGTTGCCGTCCGCTCGCCAACGGCTGCTGCCGCCTGCCTCAGCACCTCGACCGCGCGCTCGGCGCGATCGCTCTCGACGTACGCCAGCGCCACCAGACCGCACGCCGCGACCAGTGTCCGCGCATCGCTGCTGGCCTCGCCGAGCGCCCGCTCGAGGAGCGGGACTGCGTCAGACCGTCCTGCGCGCCACTCGGCCGTTCCCAACAGAAACAGCAGCGCCCCCCTCTCACCCCTCGGAGGCGGCTCCGACAGCGCGCGCCGCAGAAACTCAGCTGCGATCTCGGGCGCCCCGCGCTCGAGCGCCTCCCGACCCGCATCGCCCAGCCGCCGCGCCACCCATGGATCCTTCGCCGGGCCGCAGGCGACCAAATGCGCGGCTACCCGCGCCAGCGAACCCCCACCATTGCTGTCGAGCAATCCGGCCGCGCGCCGGTGCGCGATTCGCCGGGCGCCTGCTCCGATGTCCTCCCTGACCGCGGCGCCAATCAGAGGATGAAAGAACTCAAGCGGCCTCACCGGGGCGAAGATCTGCGCCGCCGCCAACCGATCCGCAGTCAACTCCGCGACAGTGGGATCGAGCTCAGCCAGCCGAGCCGCCAGCGTCACCTCTGCGCCCGGACCAAGGACTGCGGCCGCGCGCGCCAGCGCGATAGCCTCCGCGCCCAACCGACCCAACCGCGCCAGCACCGAAGCCCCAACCGCCGAGGGCGCGATTCTCCTCAACGCATCCACGCCCTCCGCGCGAGCGACAATCCGCTCCTCACCCGCCGCGGCCAACAACTCGCGCACAAACAGCGGATCTCCCCGCGTCAGCTCGTAGCACCCGCGGCAGAACTCAGCATCGGCGCCTGCACCCAGCTGCGCACGCACAATCGCCGCAACCGCGGACCCGGTCAACGGCCCGAGCACGATCCGCTCACGCGCCCCCTCAACCAACGAAACAAGCTCAGGCCGCTCAGCACCCACATCCCCGGCGCGCAACCCGAGCACCAACAGCACTGCCAGGTCGCCAAGTCGCCGCGCCACATAACCAAGCCAACCCAGCGAGGAATCATCGACCCAATGCGCATCATCGACCACGACCACCACAGGTCCACGCTCCGCCCGATTCGCACACAGCCAAAACAGTCCATGAATCGCGGCAAAGCCGTCCGCGGGCGGCTCTCCCGCGACCACCCCCAACGCCCGTGCGCCCACCCGCGCAACGCCGTCAAGCAGCTCTCGGCGCTCGCTCGCAGAAGCCGCACGCAGCAACGGCTCAAACAGCTGACGCGCAACACCGAATGCCATTCCCCCCTCAAACTCCGAGCCGCGCGCCCACAGCACACCAACCCCCCGCGCGGCCGCGCCCGCTCGTACCGCCGACAGCAGCTCGCTCTTCCCAATCCCAGCCGGACCCTCCACCACGACCGCCGACCCGACCCCTGCGATCAGACGGTCGAACTCGCGATCCACGCGCGCCAGCTCACGCTCGCGCTCCACCAACCCAACCGCAGCAGAACCCACGCTCACAAGCCCGAACCAGCCAGCGCCCGAACTCCAACTCCCAAACCCACCAGCCGATCCCCACAGCTCACAACAAGAGCATAAGCCGCTGCCGTCGCGGCAGCGTGCACAAAACGCGATCAGGCGCCCGTACCTTGGGCAAGCCGCCCGGCGCGCCTACAACCGTGCCCTTCGCAAAACCGGCGGCCTTCCCCCGGGCATCTGAACCAATCACAGCCCGCGGCACGCGCAAGATTACAGAGGCCCGGCTTCCGCTCCCCAACGCAACTCAGAAGGACGTAGCGAGCCGGATCCGACTGTCCCCTTGGACAGCCGGGAAAGCGCGCTCTCGCCAGCGACGGACGGCTCCTCAACCAATTGCGAAGCGGGAGCCTAACCCGACAAACGGCCGGTGGCGCGGACGCTGTGAGCCTCCGCTTCTGCAACGCCATCGGGGGTGCGGTCGTCTCCAGCGGCGTCGGCGTCGCACCGTCCATTGCACCAGCGCGCCGCCGGGTGCCCGGCGTGCTCACGTTCGTAGCGGAGCGGAAGAGCGGCCCTTAGCTCGCGGTGACCGATCCAGCAAACGCCGAAGTCATGATGCATATGCAGCTCCGCTCCGACGACGGACGCGCCCCGATCACGGCGGCTCCCCCTTCGCCTGCAAGAGGGACTGCGCCCGGCCGCGCCAACGCCGCGCTGCCGGAGCTCGTCCTTGGGCGCGCTCGGGAGCGTCCGCAACGCAAAGGAGCGCCACATGGCGCCACGCGCGTTTGTGGTCTACTGCTGTTCGGCTGGTGCCCTACAAGAATCTGAGACAGGAAGGGGCGGTCGATGGCGCTGCGAACCACGGTGGTTGGATCCTGGTGGAAGCTCGACGAACACGAGGATCAGCTCGCTCGCTACCACCGCGGGGAGCTCGATGCGCAGGAGGGCGAGGACCTGCTGAGCCGCGCCGCGGCTGCGGCGATCGATGAGCAGCGTGCTCTCGGGCTCGACGAGTGGACCGGCGGCGAGTACTTCACAGACAACTTCATCGATCATATGCAGCGCGTCCTCCACGGGTTCGAGATCGACAAGCCGGATGAGCCCGATCCGTTTGACTACGACGACCTGGCGCACGCGGTCATCACTGGCGAGCTCTCCGCACCCGAGGGACTTGGGTATGCGGCCGCCTACCGGCGCGAGTCGAAGCTGCCGGGTGGAGTGCGGAAGGCGACCGTGGTAGGGCCGCTCGAGATCACCGTGCACGCACAGGACCAGCGCGATGAGCTCGCCCACCAGATGCCGAACCTGGTCGGCATCGTCAACCACGAGATCCGGGAGCTCGCCGAGGCCGGCTGCCCGCACGTGCAGCTCGACGTGCCCTTCTTCGGCATGATCCTCAACGAGGGTCTCATGAGCCCCAAAGACCTATCCGCGCTTGTCGCTGGGTGCTTCGATGGCGTCGATGGCGTGACCCGTGGGATGCACATCTGCAACGGAAACTTCAAGGGCAGGCCAATCTCGCCGATCGTCCGCAACGCCTCGTGGGTGCCGTTGCTGCAGGAGTTGGATGGCGTGATCGACATCGCGTCCCTGGAGTGCAGCTACTTCGCCGAGTACCTCGAGCGCGAGGCGTTCGCGGAGATGCCGCAGAGCATGGAGCTGGCGGCCGGCATCGTGGATGAGGCCAGCTACGGGATCGAGACGGTCAAGAAGATCCGTGACCGCGCTGCCGACTGGGCGCGGGTGGTCGGCGAGGAGCGGCTTTGGATCTCGCCATCGTGCGGGTTCGGACGGCACCCGGCACGCAGCAGACCGGTGCTGAACGCGAAGATGGAGCACATGGTCGAAGCGGCCGCGTCGTTCTGAACCACCTCCGCCCGGGCGGGGCCGTGCTACCGGGATCGATCACATCGGTTCGGCGGATTCGGTCCATCTGAGCGACGACGATCGTGTCTCCCTGGTGGCTGACTTGGTCGCCGAAGGCCATAGCGACCGGATCCTGCTCTCGAGCGACGCGATCGGCTACGCGATCGGTCACGACGCCCGCGAGCTGCCCTACGACCATGTGCTCGCGACCTTTGTCCCGCGCTTACGGCAGGGGGCATCGAGGAGTCAGACATCCAGCGGATGCTCGTAGAGAACCCGCGTGAGCTACTGAGCGTGCGTCAGCCCGCGCTAGCCGCTCAGTCGTCGAGCTGAGGTTGAGGCAAGTATCTATGTCGCGCGTGAACACCGTGCTGGGGCCGATTCCGGCAGAGGAGTTGGGATTCGTCGCGATCCACGAGCACATCGGCTACGGGATGCCGGGCTGCGAGTTCGACACGAAGTGGTGGAAGAGCCCGGAGCAGCGCTACGAGGAGACGGTCCCTAAGCTGCGGAAATACCGGGAGTACGGAGGCGGAACGTTCGTCGATGCGACCGGCATCTGCAACGGACGGGACGTTGACTATTTCAGATCCCTCTCGGCCAAGACCGGCGTCCACTTCGTCGCCTGCACGGGGTTTGTCGCCGGTGACTCCGCACTGCCGTTCTTTGCCCGGGCGAGCGTCGAGTATCTGACACGGCAATTCGTCCACGAGATCACTTGGCATCGGCGACACCGGGAGCAAGGCCGGGATCATCAAGGTTGGCGTCAGCCGCGGCTTTCGCATGAGCGAGCTCGATAAGCGCATCTACCGCGCGGCCGCGCGCGCTGCTGTGAACACGGGGGTGCCGATCTTCACGCACCTCGCGGTCGACTCGCAGCCGGCGGTCGACATCTTCAACGAGGAGGGGCTCCCGCTCGACCGGGTGCTCTTCGGTCACGTTGACGACGGGATCAGTCAGGGCAAGGTGCGTGACACGGAGCTCGTCGATCAGGGCGGGCGGATCGGCTTCGACACGTTCGGCTACGACCTCGAGGTGCCGGACCCGCCGTTCTGGGGCCGCCATCGCCAGGAGCGGCTCGAGCACTTCCTCCGCTTCATACGGGGCGGATACATCGACCGCGTGCTTGCGTCTGCCGACGCCAACTGCAGTCCGCTGGGCTGGCCCGGCGTGAAGGGCCACTCCGTCAATTACCTCTTCGAGGAACTGATCCCCGACCTGCACGCTGCGGGGATCGAGGACGCAATGATCAAGAAGATCTTCGTCGAGAACCCTGCGAGCTATCTAACTATCGCGAAGTGACCTGAGGAGGGGCATGCAGCGCTCAGAATTGGAGAAGCTCGACGTGGCGATCATCGGCGCGGGCTATGCCGGTGCCGCGGCCGGCAAGATGCTCAGTGTACTCGGCTGCAACGTCACGGTGTATGAGCAGGCCGCTCAAATCCGGGAGGTCGGCGCGGGCATCGGCCTTCGGCCCTCGACGCTAGACCGCTTCCGGAGATGCGGAATTCTCGAGGCCATCACCAATGTCAGTTCCCCAAGCGACTAGCTTCAGGTACGTACTTGTACTGGCGAGCTGATCATCGAGGAGCCGTGGCCCGAGATCGATACCTACGGCATTACCACCCACCTGATACACCGGGGGGATTTCATCGATGCACTCGTGGGCGTGTTGCCTGCGGGCATGGTCCGGCTCGGGCACGCGGCCGAGACGATAATCGACGAGGGCGACCGCGCAACGGTCACATTCTCCAACGACGAGAGTGTCACCGCTGATCTCGTAGTCGGCCGCGGACGGCATCAGATCTGTCATACGCAGACAGCTGTTAGCGATAAGGAACCGGCCTTCGCCGGGGAGCATGCCTATCGCACGGTGCTTCCGGTCGAAGATTGTTATGGGCTGGTTCTCGATAACAACTTCCGGATGTTCCTCGGGCGCGGCACGAAGTTCTACCTGCTGCCGCTGCGTCACCGCGGTCAGGCGTCCTACGACCTGACGACCCTCAATGGTGACGGGAGCTGGTCGCCGACGGTGACGAAGGACGACTTGGTGGCCACGGTCGAGGGTTTCGACGAGCGGATTGTCAACATCACGCGCGATCTCGACATGGATCAGGTGACGGCCAGGGCGGTCTACGACATCGACCCGCTGGGGAGCTGGCATTCCGACTGTGTCGCATTGGTCGGCGATGCGGCGCACGCCATGCTCCACCATCAGGGTCAGGGAGCCAATCAGCGATCTTGGACATGGGCACGCTGGCGGACGAGCTGGCTGACGCGGACTCGGTCAAGGAGGCGCTCGCGCGGTATCAGGCGGCCCGCAAGCCTGTTACCGACGAGTTGCAGCGCATCTCGCGAGCCGGTTGGAATGAAGACCACGTTGAGGACGCCTTTCCGGGCCAGAAGCCCTCATCCGCTGGCTCGGACGGCTGACCAGTGCCACTCCACCCTGAGATCGCGATGGTCCTCTCGACCATGCCGATGCATTCGGGCCCACTCGACCCAATGGCGATGCGGCAAGCAGAGGAGGCGCGGGTCCCGCCTCCTGAGGAGCGGGTCCCGGTTGCGAGCGTCACAGATGTGGTCCTCCCAAGCGATTACGGCGGCATCCCGGTGCGGGTGTACGCCGACCGCGGATCGGCCACCCACGGTGTGATCGTCTACTTCCACGGGGGCGCCTTCTTCCTAGGCAGTCTGAACACCCACGACCACGTGGCGAGGTCGCTCGCAAAGGAGACCGGGTGCAAGGTCGTGTCCGTCGGATACAGACTGGCGCCCGAGAACCCATTCCCAGCCGCACTTGACGATTGCTATGGGGCGGTTCGTTGGGTCGCCGGCGCCGGTGGCGACGAACGCGGGTCGGACCGTCGGACGCTGGCACTCGCGGGCGACAGCGCCGGCGGGAACTTGGTGGCCGCTGTCGTCGCCATCGCTCACGACGATGGGCTTGACGCCATCACGCATCAGATCCTCTACTACCCGTCTTTCGACCTCGACTTCGATGCCGGTCGGTACGTCTCGCTACGTGAAAACGCGGTCGGTTATGGGCTCGAAACGGCGATGCTGAAGCCGGACAACGCGTTCTACTTGGGCTCCGGAGCCGACCCGGACGATCCACGGGTCTCGCCGATCAAGCGTATGGACCTGAGCGGTCTCCCTCCCGCGCTGATCCTCACTGGCGAGTTCGACCCGTTGCGTGACGAGGGCGAGCTGTACGGGCAGCGCCTACGGGAAGCGGGTGTCCCGGCGACCGTCATCCGGTATTCGGGTGCTGGGCACGGATTCGTACAGCACTTCTCCTGGATTCCCGAGTTCGGCGCCGCGTTCGCCGAGACTAAGGAGTTCCTGCCATGAATGTGGATGTCCACGTCATCCCTTCGAGGTGGGGACGCTTCGAGCTGTTCAGCTACTTCATCGATGCACCGCAACCAGCGATCGTCGACACGGGCATCACCGGGACCCCGACCGGAGACATCGCTAACGCGCTCGACGTCCTCGGGCGCCGAATTGAGGACGTCCGCTGGATCCTCCTCACCCATGGGCACATCGATCACGTTGGCGGCGCACGCGAGCTATGGGAGTTGACGGGCCGCCGGGCGAAGCTGGTAATCCACCATGCCGACGGGTCGCTGCTGCGGACGCGTCGGGCGCACGTACAGGAGTATCTCGAAGGTCGCGGTCTCTACATGGGTGATCCCGATGGTGAGGCCAAGCTGACGGCCGCAACGATGGCGGCTATCTCGGGCGAACTTGAGCCGACAACGGTGCTGAGAGGCGGCGAGACGGTCTCGCTGGGAGGCGGCATGACTGTCTCGGTCCATCCGATCCCGGGTCACAGTGCCGGAGCCGTCGCATACGTCGTTGACGGCCAAAACGATGTATTCGTCGGAGACTCGGTGGAGATGTACGGGGCGGCGAGCGGCTTTCCGAGCTACATCGATCCTGACGCTTATCGGGCAAGCCTGGTCCATCTGCGTGACGTGGTCCGTCCCAACAGGCTGTTTCTGGGCCACCCGTATCGACATGCGAACGGTGAGACAGACGGTGTGGAGCTCGACCGCGAGCAGGCGCTGGCGGCTCTGCAGGAGAGCATCGATAACGAGGCCAGGATCCGGCAGGCGTTCCAGGGCTGCATCGCCGGCGGCCTCGTGGAGTCGGATTCGCCCTATTCACCGTTCCGGCAGGTCGCCGAGGAACTCGGATACACCGGCGACCCAGCGCTCGAGCCGTCGCCGTTCTTCACGACGATGCACGGCTACCTTCGCAACGGGGCGGCGTGATGTCCGGCGTCCAGACGATCACTGCCGGCGAGCAGACGATCAGCGTCCGGAAGGACCTCCAGGTCCCGATGCGCGACGGCGTCAGGCTCGTGGCAGATGTCTACCACGGAACCGAGGACCTACCGCGGCCCGCACTCGTGGCGTTGAGCCCGTATGGGAAGGAGCTGCAGGCGCTGGCCCTGACGATGCCACCGCAACGTCGCCCCAGCCCGATGTGGGACGGTTGCATCGAGGCGGGGGACATCGCCCGCATTGTCGCGGAGGGCGACGCCCATGTGATCGGAGATCTGCGCGGCTCAGGAGGCTCGGAGGGCGAGCACATCGGCAACTACAACGCGGGCGGTGTACCCCTTGGTCGGGACGCCCACGACTTCATCGAATGGGTTGCCGAGCAGCCGTGGTGTGACGGAAAGGTCGGGATGAGCGGCATCTCGTATTTCGGCTCCATGCAGATCTATGCTGCCGCCGAACGGCCGCCACATCTGAAGGCGATCTTCATCTCCGGCGGTCACTACGACTTCTACGAGACGACCTACCACGGCGGCGTGATGTGGTTCATGCCACGTGCTGCAAGGGAAGGGGTCGGCGGCGACTCTGGTTGGGCCTACACCGACAGGGTGAAATCCCGCATGCTCAACACCTACTCCCCGGACGAGCTTCAGAAGCTGGTCCAAGCGCGTCTCGCCGACCCCGACATCCAGGTGTGGCCGAGCCTCGTGCACACCCTCCACTACCCCATCCACCACGAACCGTGGTTCGACATCGCCATGAACCACCTCGACGGGGACTGGTACGAGGAACAGAACCCCGTAAACCTGGCCAAGAACATCGAGATCCCGGTTTACCTCCAAATCAACCACGGCCGCGGCTGGGTAATCGACGAGACGATCGAACTCTTCGACCAACTCAAGGGACCGAAGCGACTGGACATCGGCCCGTATCCACCGATGCAGTCACGCCCCTGGAGCGACGACCACGACAAGATGTTCCGCTGGTACGGCTACTGGATCAAAGGCATCGACAACGGTGTCATGGACGAGGCGGAGCTCAACGTCCACGTCGAAGGCTCAGGGCAACTCGTTAGTGGCCCGCGGTGGCCGCCAAAGCCAGTCGAGTACCGGTCGCTCTACCTGCGGCCCCGGCGCGGTCTCTCATTCGACCCCGAGCCGAAGGGTCCGGAGCATGCTGCCCCGGACGGATTCTTCCAGGCGCCACTGACCGTCACCGACAAGGTGGAGATCCTATCGTGGCGCGCCGCCCCATTCACCGAGCCGACCGAGATGATCGGGACGGGCGCCGCACACATCTTCGCCGAGATCGACCAGGACGACACCAACTTCATCGTCCGCTTGCGGGATGAGTCCACAGGCGGCAAACGCCAACTGATTACAACCGGATACCTGAAGGCCTCACACCGAGAGCTCGACAACCGTACGACCGAGGGCAACCCGTACCACCCGCACACCCGGGCGGTCCCTGTGCAGCCGGGCAAGATCGAGGAGTACGTGGTGCGGCTATACCCGTTCGGCGCCACGTTCCACGCCGGACACAGGCTAGTGCTCGAGTTGTCCAACAACGAACCTTTGGCCGACGAGCACAACTCGCTGTTGCCGCCGGATTCCTACGACCTGCCGGTCGGTCGACCTGTGACGCACAAGATCTACCGCGACGCGATCCACCGCTCGCGTCTCATGCTCCCATTAACTCGGGCGTCGTCTCCCGCAGCGATGGTTCGTGGGGTTGAGAGTTAATG
>Ga0335078_10010318_pt1 | contig 13819 bp, 12 predicted proteins | sample Lox_Sample_32_FD_206711 | JGI IMG/M metagenome (GOLD analysis project Ga0335078, IMG submission 206711) | Soil microbial communities from Loxahatchee National Wildlife Refuge, Florida, United States - Lox_Sample_3.2 | ecosystem: Environmental > Terrestrial > Soil > Wetlands | place: USA...
TGCGTCACGGTGGTCGTGAGATCGATGTAGTCCTTGTCGTAGGTCATCACGAAGCCGTACGTACAGTCGTTCGTCTGACCTTGCTCGATCACGCCGCACCCCGGCTCGAACGTGACGTCGCTCACGCTGGGTTCGTAGTGGTATTTGGTCTTGCCGAGGTCGTCGGTCGACGTGTCGATCGATCCGTCTCCGCCGCAGCCCGCGAGAACGAACACACCACCCAAAAGCATCAGCGTCGAACGGTTCATTGGAAAGCTCCCTTGTCGGTTGAGGTGGGCGCTATGTATCCAATGTAGGTAACGCGCGCAACAGGAATCGACGCACTGCGCTAAGTTACGGAGTTAGCAGTACTTTTCCTCGCGCTTTTCGGTCGTGTAGGTAATGGTGCGCGGCCGGAGCGTCCTTAAACGAGAACGTTTTGTCCACGTATGGGCGCACTTCGCCACGTTCGTACATGCGCATCAGCTCTTCGAACGATCCCGCCAAGAGGTCGAGGCGCGAGAAGAGATGCGCCATGTTGGTTCCGCTGACCGTTCTGTTCGTGTCCATCAGCCTCATCGGCGAGAATTTCGGGACGCGGAAGAAGTTGATCGCGGCGGTGAGGAGGCTGCGCGTTTTTCCGGAGGCGGCGGCGGAGAATCCGAAGCACACCATGCGTCCGCACGGCGCGAGCAAGTCGAACCCTTCTTGCCACGATTTTCCGCCCACCGCGTCGAGCACCAAGTCGACGCCTTTGTCGCCGACGATCTTGCGCGTCTCGGCGACGTAGTCCGCTTCGTTCGCGATCGTGTGCGCGCAGCCGCGCTCTTTGAGGAACGCGTGCTTGCCCGACGAAGCGATGCCGATGACGGTGCAGTTGTGCGTGCGCGCGATGTCGATCACAGCGAGCCCCACGCCGCCCGCGGCGGAGTGAAGCAGGATGGTCGAGCCCTGGCGGAGGTTTCCGCAGAAGAGCATCATGTTGAACGCGGTGCCGTACACGACCGGCAGCGCTGCGCCCTCTTCGAAGGACATTTTTTCGGGGAGCTTGAAGCACTGGTCCTGCCCGATGCAGAGCGTGTCCGTGTAGCCGCCGAAATACGGGATCCCCATCACGCGATCGCCCTCGGCGAATTTCGTGACGTCTTTTCCGACGCGATCGACGGTGCCCGCGACTTCGTAACCGATCACGCACGGGATCTTCGGCGCGTCCGGGTACATGCCGACGCGCGCCATCAAGTCGGCGAAGTTGATGCCGCACGCCTTGGCGCGAATGCGGATTTCATTTTCCTTCGGCTCGGGGTCGGGCTCCTCTCGCACCTCGAGGACTTCGGGCGGGCCGGCTTTCGAGATCCAGACGCGCTTCATCGTCGTTGCAGCGGGCGCTGTTTGTAGAGCTTCGTTTCTTCGGCTTCGTCTTCTTCGTCGGTCGCGTCTCGACCCTTCGATCGCGGAACGGCGCTCGTGTACGGGCCGGTCTTGGCGAGGTCGGTGGGTTGGACGACGATGTCTTCTTCGGCGGCGGGCGGTGGAGGGTCGGTCTTCGTCGCGTTCTCGGAGGTCTCGGTTTCGATCGCGACCTCGGCGCCCGCGGGCGTCTCGGCGGCTTCGGTTCGCGCGGTCGTGACCGATGCGGGCGGAGCGGGGGCTTCCGCGAGACCGAGCTTCGCGGCGAGCGCGTCGAGCGCGCCGAGGAGCGCTTCGGTCGGCGCCTTCGCGACGATTTTTTCCCAGCCGACCGCTTCGAGCAGTCCCTTCGGCGATCCGTCGCCGCTCGCGTGAACACGGCGGACCCACTCGACGAGATCGTCCTTCGTGAACGCCGCGCCGAGCACGTCGGTCGCCGCGCCGCCGCGCGATTTCAAATTGTCGAAGAACGTTTTCGCGTCGAGCAAGCGGAGCTCGTAGGCGCTCGTGAACGCGCGGAGCAGCGCGGACTTCGTGATCGCGCCCGACGCGAGCCCCGCGCGCCAGAAGCCCCAGAAATTGCCGAGCGGGATCCACGCGAGCAGTTTGTCGGGCGTGAGCGCGGACTCGAACGCGCCTTCGTCGAGATCGCCCGCGGCGAGCGCGTCGGCGACCACGGTGACGACTTTGTCGTCGTCGTCGCGGAGCGCGGCCTTCGCGCCGCGGATTCCCCAACCCGACAACATCGGGCCGCGGACTTCCTTCGGCATGTGACGGAAGACTTCGTCTTTCGGCGCGCCTCCGTCCGTCGCGAAGAAATGAGCGAGGAACTGCACCGGCGTGCGTACGCGTCCTTCGGGCGTTCGGCGATGCTCTTCGATCGCGACGCAAAAACGGACGAGCGCGGCGCCGAGATCGTTTCGTGTGCGCGCGGAATCCACGTCCGAGATGCTACCAGAGACTTCCGCGGCCGACGCGCCTCACCAATCGCAGATCGCGGCGCCCCACGTGAACCCGGCGCCGAACGCGACCATCGCGACCTTCATGCCGCGCTTCAATCGACCGTCTTTTTCGGCCTCCCAGAGAAGGAGTGGGATCGTCGCGGCGGTCGTGTTGCCGTATTTTTGGATGTTGTGGAGGAGCTTCTCCTCCGGCAAACCGAGCTGCTGCGCGACGTACTGGTTGATGCGCATGTTCGCTTGGTGGAACGCGAACAGATCGATGTCCTTCGCGCTCAGTTGCTTTTCCCAGAGCACTTGCATGAGCGACATGCACATGCGCTCGACCGCGTTCTTGAAGACGGGCTTGCCCTCCATCTGCGGCCACAGATCGGGCGGCTCGACGATGCCGTTGCCCATCTTGTCGTCGTTGATCATCTTCAGGTAAGGGCGTCGCGTGATGTCGAAGACGCGAAGGTAGAGCGCTTCGATCCCGCGGCCGTCGGCGCCGAGCGTCCAGTTGCGCACGCCGCGATCCTCGTCCGTCGCGCTGACGACGACCGCGCCCGCGCCGTCGCCGAAGAGCGACGTCACCGTGCGTCCGCGCGTCGAGAAATCGAGCGCCGCAGAGTGCGTCTCCGCGCCGACGAGCAGAACGTGCTTGTACCCGCCCGCGCGCACCATCGACGCCGCCGTCGCGAGCCCGTAGACGAACCCCGAGCACTGATTGCGAATGTCCATCGCCGGAACGAACTTCGGATCGTCGCCGTCGAGCATGCCGAGCTTGCGTTGGAGAAAGCAGCCGCTGCCGGGGAAATGAATGTCCGGCGAGAGCGTGCAGAAGAGGATCATGTCGATGTCCTTCGGCGTGATCCCGGCGTTCTTGATCGCCTCCTGACACGCGGGGACCGCGAGGTCGGACGAACCTGTGCCCGGCTCCGCGTACCGTCGCTCTTCGATGCCCGTGCGCTGCAAAATCCACTCGTGCGTCGTGTCGATTCCGTATTGTTCGCGAAGGTCGTCGTTCGTCACCACGCGGGGCGGGACGTAGCCACCCGTGCCGGAGATGTATGCGTTGGGCATTGCGCCGGTGCGTTACCACGACGCGCGTGCGCCGTCACTCTCGGGCCGTGCTACGCTCGCTGTCGTGGGAGCATCCTCGCGGCGTTTCGCGTGGCTCGGTGCCATCGCGTTCGTGAGTGTGAGTGGAGCGTTCGCGGCGTGTGGCCTCGACGAGAGCGGCGCGCTCTCTCCCGACGCGTCCGTCGCGGACGCCGTCGCGGACACGTTCGTGCTCGACACGTACGTCGAGACCGCGCCTCCACCGCCGCCATTGAGCTGCGAAGAAGCCGGCACGTCGCTCGACGCGGCGTGCCTCGGCGTGCCGATCCCGGACGGCGGTTGGCAGCCGATCGGATTTCAACAGGGCAACGTCGGTTGCGGGCAGGGCGTCTACTCGGTGCAGCTCGTGAAGGGCGACATCCAGCTCGCGAACGGCGCGTGCACGTGCACTGGGTGCAACGTGCAGGGTGCGTGGACGTGCAACGCGTCGGTCGGATCGGGCGTGACGTGCGGCACGTCGAACAGCGTGAACGGTTTTCAGAACACGTGCTTGTCGACGTCGGACGTCGCGTTCGGCGAGACGCTCACGCGCACGGGCAACGCGAGCTGCGTCGGCGGAAGCCAAGTCGGCAACAAGCAGACGACGTCGGACACGATCACGATGTGCTTTCCCGGCTCGTGCTCGGACGACTACTGCGGGCTCGCGAAGCTCGGCTTCAAGCTGTGCGTCTACAACCCGAACGTGACCGACGGAACGTGTCCGGCGAATTTTCCGGTGTCGCAAATCGTCGGGCAGGCGCCGGTCGTCGTGTGCAACGCGTGCAACGCGTGTGCGCTCGCGAACCCGAGCGCGGCGTGCACCGGCGCGGTCTACGCGTTCGACGACGCGGGTTGCACGGGCAACGTGCTCGAGGCGTCGACGACGAGCGGCGCGTGCGTGTCGCTCGGCACGATCACCGGCGACGACGAGGACGCGGAGGCGGGCTCGCCGATTCCCGTCACGTACCAAAGCCTCTTCTTCGAAGCGGGCGCGACGCCGGTCCCGCAGTGCGCGCCCGCGTCGAACGTCACGGACGGTTCGATCGTCATCAACGGCGCCTGGACGATCTGCTGCACGAACTAGGGGACCGTCCGGAACGGCGCGCTCGAACGTCCGATCGAGCAAAGGAGCGCTGCGCTCCGCGGTTGGGAAGCGGGTTTCATAAGCCTGCCCTGATGGTTCGACTCCATCCGCAGCGACTTTCTCGTTCCCGATGCACACGCTCATGCTCCTTCCCTGGATGGCGCCGCACAAGGTCATTCCTTGGCAGCGCGCCATCGTTCTCTCGTTCCTCGGCAAGGTCGAGGTCGTCGCGGAGTACGACGAGGTCGTTCGTTCGCCGTCGGTCGCGCTGCGCGCGCCGGCGGTCGTGCGCATGCGCCGCGCCCACGTTCCGCACAAGACGGCGATCCGCTTCTGCCGCGCGAACGTCTTTCGTCGCGACGAGCTCGCGTGTCAGTACTGCGGCGAGATCCTTCCCGCGCGCAGCCTGACGTTCGATCACGTCGTGCCGCGTTCGCACGGCGGTCGCACCGATTGGGAGAACATCGTGACGTGCTGCCGCGCGTGCAACGATCGCAAGCGCGATCGCACGCCGGACGAGGCGGGCATGAAGCTGCTTCGTCGTCCCGTGAAGCCGACGTGGCTCCCGGCCGCGTCGCTCGGCGCGCTCGGGCTCCGCCTCGACGCGCGCAAGGCGCCGGCGGAGTGGCGGGATTTCGTGTGAAGGGCGTGAGCCTGCGCGAGTCGTGAGATTCGCGCGGGCTCGCGCTCGATCGCGAAGCGCGCGGGCGGTCTCGCGGCGCGCCGCGAGCACCCCGCGCGAATCGCCGCAAACGCGCGCGAAACTCACGGCACGCTTCCCGCATCGAGCCCGGAGATGCTTCGGCGCGCGCTCTTCGGTTGTGCAGCCACGGTCGCAATTTTCGGCTGCTCCGCGAACGACGCGACCGCGCCGAGCGAGCCCGTCGGCTCCTCGTCGTCCGCGATCACGACGAGCGACGTCGTCTCGCGCGCCGCCGAGTGGGTGAACGCGAAGCTCCTCTATTGTCAGAGCCCGAACCACGCGCAGGACGACGACACGGCGTGCTCGCCCGTGTGCAACCGCGAGGACAATCCCGATTGGGATCCATACCGCAGCGACTGCTCGGGGTTCGTGTCGTGGGCGTGGGGGCTCCCTGCGCCGGGCCGCACGACGAGCGAGTTCGCGCCGGCGGACACCGCCGTGTCGCACGCGATTCAGGGAACCGACCTCGAGCCCGGCGACGCGCTGAACGATCCCGCCGATCACATCATCTTGTTCGTGCAGTGGGTCACGCCGAATCAGTCGGCGGAGTTCTACGAAGAGCCCGGGTGCAGCGCGAACCCGCCGTACGCGCACGCGTTCACGTCGAACGTCACCATCACCGGCGAGTCGGTCTACGTGGACTACGAAGGGATGACGTTCACCGCGATTCGCTACGACGCGATTCAACCGCCGGACGCGGGGACCGACGCGTCCGCGCCCGACGCGTCCGACGCGAAAGACGCGGGCGCGGCGAAGCAGGACGCGGCGCCGAAGAGCGACGACGACGCGAGCGCGGTCGAGCCCGACGCGGGGGTCGCGAGCGCGCCGCGCGCGGGCGCGGGGTGCAGCGCAGGCGGCGTGCCGCGCACCGCGGGCAGCGCGGAAGGAATCGTCGCGCTCGTCCTCGCGTTCGTCGTGACGCGAAGGCGACGCCCAAGAACGCGCCAAGCACGGTAATGTCGTCGCCGCTTGCTTCGGCGATTCTTCGCGCTCGACCTCCTCGACAATCGCTATCCGCAGCTCCACGGGCTGCGCGTCTTCGCGATCATCAGCGTCGTCCAATTCCACGTCACGTCGATCTTCGCGCTCGAGCAAGCCATCCGGCTCGATCGCGATTGGGTCGTGAGCTCGCTCGCGGTGTTCTTCGGGATGGATCTGTTCTTCATCCTGAGCGGGTTCTTGATCGGATCGATCTTGCTCTACGCGCTCAAGCATCGCGCCGAGCAGAAGCATCCGATTCGGCGCTTCTACTTGCGGCGCGTCTTTCGAACGTTCCCTTCCTACTACGTCGTGCTCACGACACTCGTGTGTCTCTACACGCTGACGCCCGAGCAAAAGCACAACCTCTGGAAGGAGTACGTCTACCTCACGAACTTCTCGGGGCTCGCGCGCTTCGAGAGCGTCATGTTCTGGGGATGGTCGCTCGCGCTCGAGGAACAATTTTATCTCGCGGTGCCGTTCCTCTTCTTCGCGCTCGCCGCGCTGAGATCCACTCGCAAGCAGTTCGCGCTCCTCGGATTGATTTGGGCGAGCGCGCTCGTCGTGCGGCTCGTTCTCTATTACAGGCACGGTGAGCCGTGGAACGAAGTGGAGCTCTACAGCGCCCTCTACTTCCGCACGTACACGCGATACGACACGCTCATCACGGGCATCATGCTCGCGATCGCGCACGATCGATTTCGCGAGCCGATCGGAAAATTCCTGATGACGCCGTTCCATCGCGCGATGGTCGCGATGCCGTCGCTCACGTGCCTCTGGATGCTTCTTCGTCCGTGGACGTTCGCGCCGAAGGGGCTGAACCTCTTTCACGTGTACGCATGGGGCACGTTGACCACGATCATGTGGAGCGGGTTTCTCCTCCTCTTGCTCCACGGTCACGGCGTCGTTCACAAATTCTTGAGCGCGCCGATTTTCCGCCGCATCGCGACGCTCGGATATGGCGTGTATCTCGTGCACATTCCGCTGTGCGATCACGTGGTCGTGCCGATCGCGAAGAAGATGATCGCGAAGGACACGTCGCTCCTCGTCGTGTGGCCCGCGTCGCTCGCGCTGCTGCTTCTGCTCTCCATGACGGTCGCCTACGTGCTCCACGTCGTCATCGAGAAGCCCTCGCTTTGGTTGCGGGACCGCGTCGCGGGATAGGGTAAGATCATGTTGGATGGCTTCGGGGTCGCTTCGCTTGACGGTGACGGCGGCGACGGCGGTGATCCTCGCGGGGTGTCCGTCGCTCGACGGCTTCACCGGAGGCGACGCGTCGAGCGACGCGGTCAATCCGAGCGACGGCGCTTTGGGCGACGCAGGTGGTGACGCGATCGTCTCCGATGCCGTCGTCGACGCGTTCAACGGCCGCTGCAACCTCGCGAAGCCGTTCGGCACGCCGCTCGGCATTCCGTCGATCAACGACGGGCTGACGAACATCTACGCCGGGCGCATGTCGTCCGACGAGCTCACGCTCTTCTACACGGCAGACGTGACGCTCGGCGACGGCGGCGTGAACCCCGACATCTTCATGGCGACGCGCGCGACGACGAGCGATCCGTGGTCCGCGGGCGTCGCCGTGAGCACGATCAATTCGCCCACGACCGACACCGACGCGTTCCTCCTCGACGACAACCTCACCCTCTTTTTTTCTTCGTACCGCGTCTCGCCGATTCAGCTCTTCGTGTCGAAACGCGCGAACACGACGTCGCCGTTCGGCGCGCCGACGCCCGTGTCGAGCGGCGGCATCACGGACGACGTCATCAACGTGTTCTTCATGTCCGACGGCGTCACGGCGTACTTCACCGACTCCGCTGCGAACAACTTGATCGACCAAGCGACGATCACGCCGCAACAAGGCATTCAAAATCCGCAGCAGCTCGTGACCGACAACTCGTACTGGCCGTGCGTGACGGGCGACGGCCTCACGATGCTCTACGACTACCAAGCCAACGGCGAGGTCTACATCACGACGCGCGCGAACACACAGGCGACGTTCGCGAGCGGCGCGGCGGTCACGGAGCTCGCGGCGGGTCCCTCGACGTCCACGAGCCCGACGTGGGTCTCGCGCGACGGGTGCGTCGTCGTGCTCGCTTCCGATCGCGGCCAGCAAGGGCTCAGTCAAATCTACGTCGCGCAGCGAGGCCTATGACGGACAAGCCGCTGCGCGTGATCGGTCGCTACGCACTCTACGAGCCGCTCGCGTCGGGCGGGATGGCGACGGTGCACCTCGGTCGTCTGCTCGGCCCCGTCGGATTCTCGCGCACCGTCGCGATCAAGCGGCTGCACGATCAATTCACGACCGATCCCGAGTTCGTCTCGAGCTTCCTCGACGAGGCGCGCATCGCCGCGCGCATTCGTCACCCCAACGTCGTGCCGACGCTCGACGTCGTCGCGACCGACGGTCAGCTCTTCTTGGTGATGGAGTACGTGCAGGGCGAGTCGCTCTCGCGTTTGCTCCGCGCGACGAAAGAACGCAACGAGCGCGTGCCGCTGAACGTCGCGGTGACGATCGCTTCGTCGACGCTCCATGGATTGCACGCGGCGCACGAAGCGACGAGCGAGCGCGGCGAGCCGCTGCACATCGTCCACCGCGACGTCTCTCCGCAGAACGTGATGGTCGGCATCGACGGCGCGGCGCGCGTCGTCGACTTTGGCGTCGCGAAGGCGATCGGCCGGCTCCAAGACACGCGCGAAGGTCAGCTCAAAGGAAAGATCGCCTACATGGCGCCCGAGCAGCTGAAGAGCGAAGCGGTCGATCGCCGGTGCGACGTGTACGCGGCGGCGGTCGTGCTCTGGGAGACGCTCACGACGAGGCGACTCTTCACGGGCGACAGCGACGGCGCGGTGCTGAACCGCGTGCTCCTCGGCGAAGTCGACCCGCCGAGCAAATATCGGAGCGACGTGAGCCGCGAGCTCGACGCGATCGTGATGCGGGGCCTCCAGCGCGATCCGAACGCGCGATGGCAGACCGCGCGCGACATGGCGCTCGCGCTCGAGCATCTCGGCGCGCAGGCCACCGCCACGCAAATCGGCGCGTGGGTCGATCACGTCGCGCACGCGGCGCTCGCGTCGCGCGCCGCGCACGTCGCGGAGATCGAGAGCAGCAGCATCCCGGACAAACGCGCGTCGGAGATCATGAGCGAGATCCGAAGCTCCGATCAGAGCGTCCCGGACTTGCGCACGGATCGATCGATGAGCACGTCGCGGTCCAACGTGCTCGTGGCTGGGGTTCCGCGCGCGCGCGGCGCGGTGTGGGTCATCGCGGCGATCTCGCTCCTCGTCGGCGCGGCGATCGTGACGATCGTGTCGGTCGCGTTGAAGCGCAACGCGCCGAGCGCGCCGAGCGCGAGCGTCACGCTCGCGAGCGCGCCGAGCGCACCTCCGAGTGCGACCGTGGTCGTCCCGCCGCCGCCCGCGACGAGCGCGCCAATCACGAGCGCCACATCCGCGCCGAGCGCGACGCACGCTCCGACGGCGCGCACAACACATCCTCAAGCGACGCACACGGTCGATTGCACCGTGCCGTTCACGTACGACGAGATGGGCCGCAAGGTCTACAAACCGGAGTGCCTCGAATGAAGGCGCGCGGGATGGTCACTCTCGCGCTCGTCATCGCGCTCGCGCCCGCGAGCGCGAGCGGCGCGCCCAAGCACGGAGGGTCGCGCGACAAGTGCCTCGCCGCGTCGATGGAGGCGCAGACGCTGAAGCTCAAAGGGGCTCTCCACGACGCGCGCGACAAATTTCAAATGTGCGTGAAGGAGACGTGCCCGAGGCTCGTGCGGAAAGACTGCGTCGAGTTCCTCGAGAAGATCGCCGCGGCGATGCCGACGATCGTGATCGGCGCGCACGACAAGCGCGGCAAAGACGTCGTCGACGTGCGCGTGTCGCTCGACGGCGCGCCCATCGCGACGCACCTCGACGGAAAACCCATCGAGCTCGATCCCGGCTCGCACACGCTTCACTTCGAGATGGACGGCGCGCCGCCCGTCGATCAACCGCTGCTCGTGCGCGAGGGCGAAAAGGATCGGCTCGTGACGGTCGCAATCGGTCCCGAGCCTCCGCCCGTCGTGGTCGCGCCGCCTCCGCGAACGACGGGTCCTTCGGTCGCGACGTGGGTGCTCGGCGGGATCGGCCTCGCGTCGCTCGCGGCGACCGCGATCACGGGGAGCATCTCGCTCGCGCAATGGTCGTCGCTGCACGACGGCTGCGCGGTGACGCACTCGTGCGCGGCGGGCGACGTCTCCACCGTGAACACGCTCTACGACGTCGCGTACACGACCGCCGCCGTCGGAGGCGCGCTCGTCGTCGCGGGCATCGTCACGTTCTTCGTCACGCGCCACACCGAGTCGGTCACCGTCGCGCCCGTCGTGTCGCCCACCGGCGGCGGCGGCACGCTCACCCTCCGCTTCTAAGGATCGAGCGGCATCCCGAAGCCGAGCTGCGGCGGCGGCACGTCCTTCCACGCGTCCTTGCCGTCGGCGATCCACACGATGCTCTCGAGCTTCCGATCGAAATCGAAGCGCACGCGCCCCGGGCCCGCGTCGCTCGTCTCGATCACCTTCACGCGCAAGCCGGGGACGTCGATTTCGTCGCCCGCGTGGAGCGGGAGATCCGCGCTGCGAAAGAGATCGTCGGGTCCCGTCGGAAGGTAGCCGCGTCCCCTCGGCACGATGAGCTCGATCGAGCGCTCGCCGCGGCGCACCATGAGCGCGTGCGCCACGAGCGACAGCACGCGCCACCCTCTCGGCAAACGCCCCGAGTCGTCGAGCGCGAACGGCGAGAACAGAACCGTCTGCCATCCCGTGCGCGCGACGACGATGTCCGAGTCGAGCGGATCGGGGCCCGTGCGCTCGCGCAGCCACGCGTTGCGCTCGACGAAGTTGTACGACCGCTCGCGGAAGAAGCGCGTTCCGAGGAACGACGTCACCGGCCCGTGCACGAGGTGCATGAACCCGAGCATCAGCACGACGACGCTCGCGAAGTCGTTCTTCGGCGGCGCGGACGCGTCCGCGGGGAACCACGCGTGATCGAGCGCGAGCGCGACCGCGTGCGCGACGCCGATCATCGCGACGCCCAAGAGACGCGGCGACGGAAGCACCGCGACCATCGGCACGAGCGCGAGGAGCGATCCGAAAATCAGCGCGCGCGCCATGCGCGCGTCGTCGTCGGTCGACGCGGCGATCGCCCGCCGCACGGGAATCGACACGAGCACGATCATCACGAACGCGAAGAGCGCGAGGAGCCACCACCGCACGTCCATGACCCAATCCGAATCGGACGCGAGCCACCCGTCGACGACCATGCGCGCGATGCGACGCGGCGCGGCTTCGAAGAACGCGTCGGTCTGCGTGAACGGATCGCGATAAAACCCCGAGCCCGCGTTTCCGAAACCGAGCGCGGCGCGGAGCGCGAGCGTCACGCCCGCGGGAACGCCGAACGTGACGAGGCCCGAGAGCCTTCGCCCGTGCGCGCCCAAAAAGATCGCGAACGCGAAGACGTAACCGCCGAACGCGAGCGAGTACTCGCCCGCGAGCATCGCGATCGAAAACAAAAGCGTCGCGACGAGCGCGTCTCGCCTCGCGCCACGTCGAAGAAATCGCGCGAGCGCGGCGAGCGCGAACGTGCCGAACGCGATCGACACGAGCACCTCGCGGTTCGCGAGCCACGAGAGCGGAACCGCGTGACACGGCGCGAGCGCGAACACGAACGTCGCGATCCACGCGCCGCGCTTCGAGAGAGACTCGCGGTAGAGCGAACGCGCACCGATGACGGCGACCACCCACCAAAGAAACGAGTGCGCGTGCTGCACGATCGGGTTGTCGGTGAGCGTGAGATCGATCCACCGCAGCACGCTCGAGAGCGGTCGGAAGAAGCGAATCGTGAGGTGCGGATGCGTCCACCACGGCAGCACGCCGCGATCGATGAGCAGCTTGCGATCTCCGTCCGTAACGAAGTTGTACAGGTCGAACGGACTTCGCGGAGACGGGAAGGTGCCGCGCACCATCGACTTGTGGACGTAATCATCGAGCCAGTACGGCGACACCAGACCCGGCAAAAACACGAGGAATCCGAGCGAAAACACGATCCACGACGACGCGCGTGACGTGACGCGTAAAACGATCGATCGACGGCTTTTTTCTTCTTCGGCCATGGCGCTCTCGAGAGGAAGGACCACGAACCTCGCGGGGAGCGAGAACGGTGGTGAGGCGATGATCCATCTCGATTTTAGTCGGCGGGTGCTTGTGCGTGAGTATGCCGTTCCGTATGCTGGCTCACCTGCCGTGAAGAAATACTCCATCCTTGCTTGCGCCGCGCTCTCTCTTCTTCTCTTCAACGGATGCGCGACTTCGGTCGGCGAAGAGGAAGACGGCGGGTTGGACGAAGACGGCGGCACGCACCCGGACGGCGCGACGCACACGGACGCGGCGTCGAACAAAGACAGCGGTTCGCAGAGTCAGTGCGTGACGTCGTGCACGACGGACGAGGATTGCCAGAACAGCTGTCCCGAAGTTCCGAACGGCGTGAACTGCTGCGACACGTCGACCGGCATTTGCTACGCGTACTCGTCGACGGAGTGCCCTGCGCCGGTGACCGACGGCGGCCTCATCGACTGACGCGATCGCGATGAACGTCGTTCGCGCGCTCGTCGTCGCGTCACTGTTCGCGTCGTCGTCGTGCTCGTCGGTCACGCCGCCCGTTCCGCTGCAAGTCGCAGCGGGCTGCGATCCGATCGTGCCCGAGCACTGCGGGTTTCCGTTTCCGAACGATTTTTGGCGCGACGCGACCGGGCACCTCGCGTTCGGAGCGAGCACGTTTCCCACGCCGACGATCGGCGTCGCGATCGATCCGCAGAAGCTCGCGTGGAAAGACGGCTTCTCGCCCGGCGAGTGCGCGATGACGTACCTCGCGGACGCGCAAGCGACGGGGCTCCCCGACGAAAACCATCTCGCCGATTCGATCCTCACGACCTCGCCGACCATCTTGATGGAAGCGGACACGGGCGTGCTCGTTCCGCACCTCGCGGAGATCGACGAGGGCACGTTCGACGACAACCGCGCGCTCATGATCCATCCCGTCGTGCGGTTGAAGGACGGGACGCGCTACATCGCGGCGGTGCGCAACGTCGTCGACTCGACCGGGGCGGTGATCGCACCGAGCGGCGCGTTTCAAGCGCTCCGCGACGGCGACGTCACGCCCGATCCCGCGATCGAGTCGCGACGCGATCATTTCAACGACATCTTCGCGAGGCTCGCGGCCGCCGGCATCGACCGCTGGACCCTCCAAGTCGCGTGGGACTACACGACGGCTTCTCAAGCGAACACGACGAGCGATCTGCTCACGATGCGCGACGACGCGCTCGCCACCGTCGGCGCAGAAGGTCCGAGCTACACAATCACCCAAGTCGAGATCGCGCCGAACCAATACTTGGCGAAGCGTCTTCACGGGATGATGAACGTGCCGCTCTATTTGAACGAGCCCGGCGCGGCCGACGACGAGCGCCTCGTGCGCGACTCGAACGGCAAGCCGATCCAGAACGGCACCGCGCAGTACGAGTTCGTGATTCTCATTCCGCCGAGCGCGACCGCGCAGACCCCCGCGCCCATCTTGCAGAACGGACACGGCCTG
>Ga0335078_10010319_pt1 | contig 13819 bp, 10 predicted proteins | sample Lox_Sample_32_FD_206711 | JGI IMG/M metagenome (GOLD analysis project Ga0335078, IMG submission 206711) | Soil microbial communities from Loxahatchee National Wildlife Refuge, Florida, United States - Lox_Sample_3.2 | ecosystem: Environmental > Terrestrial > Soil > Wetlands | place: USA...
TCCAATGATATTTCCCGCGAAGCAGCGTGACGCCGATCCCGCCGGTGGGCGTGAAGTTGAAATGGTTTTCGCCCATGGGGATCTCGCGCGTGCTGATCAAAGCGCCGCCGCCGAGTTCGATATACGGCGAAATGCGCCGGTGCGGCTCGAAGTTCCACTTCATGCCCCAGGGATTGAACCCGAAGCCGTACGAACGCCCTCCGGGCTGAAATACCATCACCACAGGAAGCGCGTCCACGGCATATTCAAACCTGCCGCGAAGGAAGCCTGGACCATGCGCGTCGCTCAAAATCCAGCCGTACCGAAAACCCACATTCCAGACGCGATTTCCCTGGGTGATGTTGTCGGTGCCGATCGGATCGGCGCCCCCGCCTGACCAAACCTCCATCTCCGTGCCGCGCACCGGCAACCGGTCTCCGATTTCCGGTGTGTTCGCCGTTTGGGCCCGTGCCGCCGAGGCGCTCAATAACAGAAATGTGAACGAAATGAGAACGGAAAGTTTGCCGCCTCTGCAGGTCCACTGGGAAGGTTTCAACTCAGTCTCCTTTCGAACGAGCCATGAACTTTAACACAACCTAAATCCCATCCCTGGAATCAAATCTGTGGGTCCAGAAACGCGTGCGTGGGGAGATTGACATGGAGTAACTGTGTACCTTTTCGATGATCTGTGGGATTGCAACTTGACAGGTTCTCTTGGCCTGATCAAACTTTTCTTCGACTTCTAAGCGGGCTCCCTTGGCCGCTTTTGCATTTTGTGATCGGCAGTGAGATCGCCGAAAAAGGAGGGCCAAATCACGGTTCCAGCACCACGCACTCGATCGCGTAGAATCTTTCCGTTCGTTTTGTTCATCCTCTGCTTCGCGGTTGCCTCAATCCTCCTGGAAGGTTTGTTCGTCAGGCTCCCGGTTGTCCCGAAGGGTGAAAATGCTAACGAGCGAATCGGCGTTATCCACGTTCATACCAAGGCTTCCGATGGCAGCGGGACGGTAGCGGATGTAATGGCCGCCGCCGAAGGCGCAAATCTCTCCTTTATCGCCATCACCGACCACAACGTGGCCATCACGGAAGACGAACTGGCCGAGGACCCGCCCGACTTGCCCATCATTTCCGGAGTCGAGATCGGCACGAGGGCCGGACATTTTCTTGCACTGGGAATTCCGCCATCCTGGCAGCAGCCGAAAACAAACGATGACCGGGAACTGCTCGCCGCGGCCGGAGCCGTTGGCGCGTTTCGAGTTCTCGCCCATCCCTTTCATCCTCACACGCCCTGGACCGACTGGAACACTTCCGATTTCGACGGCATGGAAATATGGAATGAAGACGCCGCCTGGCGCCAAAATAATTTCTTCGACCTCATGGATGCCCTGCTCTTGTATGGAGAAAACTCGCAACTCGCGCTGGTGAGGCTGGCCAGCACCCCGGACGATAATTTCGCGAAGTGGGATGAAATTCTCCAGCAGCGGCCGGTCGCGGGGATCTGCGCCGCCGACACCCACGCCCGCATCCGCCTGGCGTTCGGCCATGACTGGCGCTTCCCCGGTTACGTCCCGTCCCTCAAGGTAGCGCGCGAACACGTGCTGCTCCCTCCGGGCGCGGGCAACGGTAATCCCGCGCTTGCCAGCGCCGCCGAACTTGTGGACGCGCTCCGGAAGGGCCATTCGTTTTGCGGCTTGGATTCGCTTTACCCCGCTGACGGCTTCTCCTTCCACGTCACGAGCGCCAACGCCTCTGGCGGACCTGGCGACTTTCTTCCTTGGAAGGAATCCGCGCGCCTCCAGATTTCCACGCCCCCGGGCACAAGCATCCCGCTGATCAAGGTTTTCCGTAACGGCCGGGAATTCGCTTCCGAACAGACCCGCACGCTCGACGAACCGATCCCCGGGCCCGGCCGCTATCGCACCGAAGTGTTCCTGCCGCAGCCCGGCTTTAGCGGACTGCGCGCTTGGACACTCTGGGTTTTCACCAATCCCGTTTACGTCACTGCCCAATAAGTAGCACAGCCACTCTTGGCTGTGTGGTTTTCGAGATTTACCGTCACCCCATCGTGCGTGAGTCGAGCAAACCACACAGCCAAGAGTGGCTGTGCTACTTTTTCCGCTGTCCCCATCCTGCAATTCCCCCATCTCATACTCCCTCCTTGCGATATACTCCATCCAAGACGCGTCCCGGCGAATCCATCTTTTCCGTGGAGACGGCAATGAAAAAATTTTTCTTCATCGCATTCTTAGCCCTGCCGCTGGCAACTTCCGCGTTTGCTTCCCCGGGAGGCGACATTTCCGGAACGGTCAAGGGCGAGGATGGCTCGCCTTTCCGCGCGGCGTTCGTGCGCGCGCAAAATGTAAAAACCAAAATGTTGATGATGGTCCTGACGGACAACCAGGGCCAATACCGCACAGAAACTCTTCCCGCGGGGACCTATGAAGTGTGGGCTACCTCGACCGGTTTCAGGAGCGATCCCTCTCGCCGCAACGACGTCACGGTGCTGGACGGAAAAACCTCTTCAGCCAGCTTCACGATGAAAAAAGGCGCGGTGCAGTGGAACCAGCTGACCAAGTATCAGGCCGGCATCCTGCTGCCGGAAGCGAAGGGAAAATCGGTGGTCCTTCAGGAATGCTTCAATTGCCACGCCATGAGCCGAATCGGAGTGATGGGCCGCGACCGCGAAGGCTGGCTCGAGGCCATCGAGCACATGCGCCAGGTTGGAGTCGCGGATATTCAGCCGGATGTTGCGTCTCAGGTATCCGAATATCTGGACTCGGTTTTTGGGCCGGACGCTGAAACGCCCGCCTCGCCCGCTCAATTGCCGCAATATCAAAAAGTCAAGCAAGAGCACGATTACTTCGCCGATGACGCGCTGAACATTGTCTATGTCGATTACCAATTGACGGGCGAGCCCAAGGATCGCCCCGGAACCGGGAAGCCTGATAAGGATGGAAATATCTGGATGGAGATGGGCGGCGGATTATCGAAGCTCGATCCCGCGACCGGCGAATTGCACACATGGAGATTGCCGGACCCCACGCGCCCCTTCATTCATGAAATTCTGCCCACGGCGGACGGCTCCGTCTGGCTTACCATCGAGCGCCAAAACGCCCTCGCCAGGTTCGACACGCGCACGGAAAAGTTTGAAGTGTTTCGCCAGCCCTACGATGGCCCACCGCCCGTGGAAATGGAGCCCAACGCGCCTTGGCCTAGCCTGCGCTATACCACCGGGGACCAAACCGGCGCCCCGCGCCGCCACACTGCCGTCGCGGATTTTCAAGGCAATATCTGGAGTTCCGGCCGCCCGCTCAGCAAATTCGATATCGAAACCAAAAAATTTACGTTCTTCCCCGAAGTGCCGGACACCTACGGCATTACGGTCGACAAGGAAGGAAACGTGTGGTTCGCGGAATTCAACTCCCGGGACCATCACAGCATCGGCAAGGTCGACGTGAAAACGAATAAAATCACGAAATGGACGCCGCCGAGTTCCGACACGAGGCCTCGCCGCCTCAAAATCGATTCGCAAGGCATGGTTTGGTTCGGCGATTATTTCGGCGGCAATCTCACGCGGTTCGATCCCAAGACGCAAACCTTCAAGGAATTCAAACTTCCCGGGCCGATGCCGACTCCCTACGGAATGGGCGTCGATCGCAACGACGATATTTGGTACGCCTCGATGTACACGGATGTCATCGGAAAACTGGACCCCAAAACCGGCAAGGTGATCGAATATCCCTCGCCCTACGGCGAGCGCGGGACCAGGGACATGTTTGAAGACGCGCAAGGCCGGATCTGGTACGGCGCGCAACCTTACGGAAAAGTGGGATACGTGCGCCTGCGAACTGGATCGGAAAAAGCAGTCGCGCAAAAATGAGTTTGCGGATGCTAAGGTCAGGGTTCGCTCGTGCGCGGACCGTTTGCCTGAAACCTAGCACCAATGCCACCGCACCTACTCCTCCGCATTTTTTCGCGGACTATCGTAAACTCGTCCGGTCAAGCACTGCCGGATGATGGTCCTCAGTACTCGGAACCGGTACAAAGGGACCGTTTCGGTCCATAGGGGATTTCCATGAAAATGCATTCCAACACGATTTTTATCACGGGCGGCACGTCGGGCATCGGAAAGGGGCTTGCCGAATCTTTTCACCGCCTGGGGAACCAAGTCGTCATCAGCGGCCGCCGCGAGGATCGCTTGCAGAGCGTCTGCTCCGCCAATCCGGGGATGCGATATTTCGTTTTGGATGTGGCGGACCCCGCGTCCATACAGCACACGGCGAGAAAGGTCCTCGAAGAATTTCCGGGCCTTAATTGTCTCTTCAACAATTCGGGCATTCAACGGCGCCACGATTTTTCATCCGGAAAACCGATCGACGATGCGGCGATGCTCGCGGAAATACAAACTAATCTGCTGGGCTTAATCCGCGTCACCGCAGAATTCCTGCCGCACTTGAAGAAGCAATCCGGCGCGACCCTGTTGAACGTTTCCTCGGGCCTTGCGTTCGTCCCTCTCGCGATGTTTCCGGTGTATTGCGCCACGAAGGCCGCCGTCCATTCCTTCACGATTTCGCTGCGCCACCAGTTGCGAAACTCCAAGGTAAAAGTCATCGAGCTCATCCCGCCCTACGTGGCCACCGAACTTGGCGGCGGCGCCCAAGCCCCCGCCGGCGCCGTGCAACCGATGCCCCTGGATGCTTTTATCGAGGAGACGATGAAAGAGCTTGCCGGCGACGCCGATGAAATAGCGATTGCCGGAAGCAAGAACCTGTTTGCGGCCACTTCTCCCGAAAATGTAAATAGAATTTTCTCCGGCATGAATCACTAAGCCGTTCATCCCTGCATTTCGATTCAAGGGCGCCACATCAGGAACGGCCATCGCGTCGTGGCGCCGGCGAGACGCCGGCTCCGCAAAATCCCGCATATCCTGGCCGAAATTATTGGTTTACTTTTGCATGGCTATTCTTTTCCACCGCTTTTCGCGTGTCCGTCAGCGTGTGGAATAGAACATCGCGAGGAATGCTTTTGATCCAAGGGTTGATCAGCCAGGCGAGCAACGCGGGAACCGTCCGGGTCAACGTAATCGATTCGTTCTCCACATAGACGCCCCCGTCTTTTTCCTCAAGGCGCCAGTAGCTGCACAGACGCCACATGTATCCGTGATCGACGCCGTCGGTCCGCTCATGTTCTTCGGGTGTCCCGGGATCTGCAACTTCCACGATGCGCGTCGAGTAGGATTTGCTAAAAATCCGAGTGCTTCCAATCGGAATTTCCGTGACGTCGAAATAGGCGTCAAGGACAACCGTGACGATCGACTTGTTGTAGAACTGAAGAAAAATCTTCGATTCATTTCCATTCTGCTCGATGAGTCTCGCCCGGCGAATTTGCGGATCGTAGATGCTTGCTTCGTTCGGGTAATCCTGAAGGACGGCGTTGGCCTCGGAAAGCGTGACCTTGGGGATGAAGATGACTCCCGCCCAATGATGGATCATGCCGCCCGGCACATGAATCGCGCGATGGTCTTCCAGAGAGTCCAATTCCTGGGTATAGACTTCGCCGCGTTGAAGTTGATCGTAAGCCTCGCGCCGTTGCAAATCCGGCAAGCGATCGATGAATAGGAATCGATTGTGGCGGAGATTCTCGTCCATTCGCGATTCCGTAGCCGCGATGTAGCGCTCAAAAGCGGCTACGGTTTCCGGTTTCGGCTCCGCCGCATGCGCGGAAGTGCCGGCGAGTCCGCGGAGAATCCAGAACAGGAGGAACAGCTTTTGCAAGCGCTTGGCCAAACGTTGCATAGGTTGGCGGGTCCGCGACCGCCGTAAGGATTGCCTACCCAGCTTTGAGAGAACTGCTCGATTCGTGACCTCGGTGGGATTATGTCACAGCATGCAAGGCAACCGAATGAGCAATGGTCAACCCGGCGAGAGACAACTTATGCGCCCGGTTTGTCTTTCGAACGGTCCCAGAGGTTCGGCATGTCGGTATTCGAATATCCCGAAATAAAGGTCTTGCTCGTCCCATCCGGTTCATACATGGATCGCCTTACCACGCCGATGTTGGCTCCGTAGACGTGGATGCTTACCGATGGCTGGTCTTCCAGCGCGTTCGAGACGCGATGGTAATCCCCGATGGACGGGGAAACCGCGGTGACCCCGCCCCGTTCGTGCCGCACCGGCGCTCCGAGTTCCAACAGGCGCCCCTCCTGGTCGCGCGAGTAACTTTGCTCTATTTCCGCGCCGCGCAAGATGCCGATGAGGCCCCATACGGTATGGTCGTGAATGGGGGATTTCTGTCCCGGCCCCCAAACAAAACTCACCACGGAGAATCTTTCCCGCGAATCCGAGTGCAGCAAATATTGCTGATACCCGCTCGCGGAAGACTCCGCGTAGCGCGCCGGCAACCAATCATCGACGCGGACTAATTCCCTCAACAAACGCGAGCCTTCGCGGAGAATGTCCGGCTCGCCCGGAGCGCTTTCCACCAGGAAACTGAGCGTCACGACGAAATCTCGCAGGCGCTCGATCCTCGCTGAAGCAATAACTGCTGTTTGGGTGGAGGACATCTTTTTTGCTCCTTTCGTTCCGTCCTGCATGGTCTCGATTCGATTCCGGCTCCAATTTGAATTCCTTCGTCAATTATTTCGGAAGGGCAGCGGGCTATGGCGGAAACCTTCGCTTGTGCGCCGCCTGGGTCTTGTCCGCCGGTGGTTCGTCGCGCTTGCCCTTGGCGCCCCACCATTTCCGCGCCTCGACGTAGTCTCCCGGCCTGTTCATATTTTTCAAAACCAGCCCGCGCGAGTCGGCCCGCCGCCATTCGCTCTGCTCGACAACTTCCAGGCGAAACCCTTCGATCGCCTCGGTAACTTTTCGCACGCCCCGCGCGAGAGCGCTCGCGATGGGTCCGCCGCATTCCCGCCGGTAGACCGCGGCCAGCGGTTCGAGCCCGCGCCCCGTTCGCGGAATGACCACCTGCCCACGAGATGCCATCGCTCGCGAAAGCAGCCAGTCCAGCCACGCCCCGGAAAGATACGGCAAGTCGCACGCGACGATCAAGTTCCAGGGTGAGCACGTCACCTCCAAAGCGGTCGCGATTCCCGCCAAAGGCCCTCGCCGGTTTTTCTTCGCTCCTCGGCCCGCGCCATCTTGATCGGCAATCGCGTTCAGTCCCAACGGCGCATATCGGCGGGGCGGCCCGACCACCGTCACTTCGGCAACCAGCGGCTCGATCAGCCGTGCCGTGTGGACGATCAGCGGAACGCCGTCAAATTCGAGAAGCCCCTTGTCCCGCCCCATGCGCGAACTTGCGCCACCCGCAAGGATAAAGGCAGCGACTTGGCGGCGGCGTTTCACAATGGCCGCACAATTCTACGACTGGAGGCGAAGATTGCCCAGCGCCACGAAACCGGGGGTTTAGCAGATAAGGGCAATTATCCGGTGCGTTTGGGACGCTTGGAATAGTGAAATACAGGATTTTACCTACGGTGCGCGCGGACCCCCGTTGCGATTTATTCATTCACCGTTTACATGCATGTGACAAAACCCTTTAGAATTGCATGAGGGCCTTCAGAGATTATCAGACCTCGCGATGGTTCGAAGAACGCTTGCAGGTTTTTCTGACGGAAACTCCCGCATCGCTTTTCTTCGAATGACGATTGGAGGCTTGCAAGCTTCATCGAGCGGCCCCTCAGAAAAAGACCGTTTGCCCTGCGGTGCATCAACGGGACCCCGCAGACGCGAAGTACCTCGCGACGGGTCGATGGAAGTCGACGATGACCCGAAGCGCAATCGGAACGGCATCAAGATTCAGGGTGACTACCAATGAGAATTCTGGTTATCGAGGATGAAGTCAAGACAGCGAAGTTCCTCAAGAAGGGCCTGGGGGAAGCGGGCTTCGTTGTCGATGTCACCGGAGACGGATTGGATGGGCTGTACCTCACGCAGGAATTGCCGTTCGATCTCATCATCCTTGACGTGATGCTCCCCGGACTGGATGGCTGGCAAGTTTTGACTCGCTTGCGCCAAAAAGGGCGCAGCGCGCTCGTGCTCATGCTCACTGCTCGCGACGCTGTACACGAACGGGTGCGAGGGTTCGAACTAGGCGCGGACGACTATCTGGTGAAGCCGTTCGCCTTTTCCGAATTGCTCGCGCGCGTGCGATCGCTGCTGCGCCGGGGACCGCAGCGCGCGGATGAGAGGCTTCGCCTGGCCGATCTGGAAATCGACTTGCAGCGCCAGCGTGCGACGCGCTCCGGTCAGCGTCTCGAATTGACCTCCAAGGAATTCCTTCTCTTGTCCTTGCTGGCGCGGCGCGCGGGAGAAGTGCTGTCGCGCACCCTGATCGCCGAAGCGGTTTGGGACATGAACTTCGATAGCGATACCAATGTCGTGGACGTCAATGTGCGCAGGCTTCGCAGCAAAGTCGACGATCCTTTCTCACCCAAATTGATTCATACGGTTCGGGGCGCCGGCTATGTCTTGGAAGCTGAGTAACCTTGCCTCTGTATCGCGCTTGCGGGGAACGTTGGCCTTCCGCTTGGCGGCCGGCTACGCGCTTGCCGGCCTCATTCTGGTGTTTTTCGCCACAGCCAGTCTCTATTTAGTCCTCTCGAGCGAACTGGAGAAGAGCACGGAATTGTTCCTCGGGGACAAGGTGCACGTGGTCAGCACGATGTTGCGGGAAAGACCCGACGACTGGGATGCGCTGCGAGAGGAAATTGAGCTCGAATCGGCGGCGCGGCGATACGAACAATTCTACATTCGTCTGCTGGATGAGCGAAACACGCCGCTCTTAACGACGCCGGGCATGGCGGATCAATTGGAGTTGGCGCAGTTAGTCAGCCAGACCAAAAGCAACCCGGGCCGCACCATTCAGATGAAGGGCAGAGACGGCCGGGCCTTTCGCGTGACCAGCACGTCGGCGGCCGTGGGCGATCCTCCAACGGGAACCGATACCATTCAGATTGCGATTGACGTCTCGCAAAAAGAGCGGCTATTGGCGCACTATCGCGCTTGGTTCTGGGCCATCTTCGTTGCGACCTTCGCGATTTTTCCCATGGTCGGGTATCGCATCGCGCGGCACGGAATTCGTCCGGTGGAGGAAATGGCAACCACCGCGCGCCACATCGGCTCAACGAACTTGCGGGAGCGGATTCGCCCCGAAGGATACACGTTCGAGATGGCATCCCTGGCCAGAACCTTCAACCAAATGCTGGACCGCCTGGAAGAATCGTTCGATCGCATTTCAAGATTTTCCGCCGATATTGCGCATGACCTGCGCACTCCCGTGAATAATATTCGGGGCGAAACGGAAGTTGCTTTGGCCCGGGCGCGAACTGCCGGCGAATACCGCGACGTGATCGAGTCCTGCCTGGAAGAGTCCGTGCGTCTATCGGATTTAATCGGCGACCTTCTATTTCTGGCGCGCGCCGAGAGCCCCTTAACCAGTTTGCATCGCGAGCCGGTTGACGTCGGCGAATTGCTGTGCGGAGTGCGGGAATATTACGAAGCCTCGGCCGCGGACAGCGGAGTGTTTCTGACGGCCGCGGTCAACGGCAGACCGGTGATTGCCCAGCTGGATCGCACATTATTACAGAGGGCCGTGGGCAACCTGGTCTCGAATGCATTAGCATACACGCCATATGGAGGAACAGTTATTTTAGAGGCGCATTCCGATGCCTCCACGATTCGCATTGAAGTCTCGGACACCGGAGTGGGCATTCCAGCGGAAGCCTTGCCGAGGGTCTTCGATCGCTTCTTCCGTGTGGACTCCTCGCGCTCTCACCGTTCGGGAGGAACTGGTCTGGGGCTCGCGATCGTCAAGAGCATTGCCGTGCTTCACGGCGGTAATGTCGAGATTTCGAGCCGACCGGGACATGGCACTCGGGTGACTTTCTACATGCCGGTCTCCTGCGGTACATGACAAAATTGTAATCTCCGCGTCACCCTGGCGACTCCCTCCTGCCGCTATTCTGCCCTCCGTGATGCCACGATTTTTGAAATTGGCGAGGTCTGTGCTTCCAGGTAGTGGGCGTGCCTTCGTGAAGCCTGCCGGAGAAATGGGTGAACCTCAGCGGACTTGGACGGTTGCGCGCTTAAGCAAGCATAAGAATAAAGGGCGCTTGGGAATGTCCCCCAAGGAAGCCGATCAGGAAGAGTGAACACACTGGAGCGGACGCTCTGGAACGCGCCAGGCTTCGATTGAATACGATGAAATAATTTTGGTTCCAACAAAGCTGTAACCCGATCGGTATTCGTAGGCAGCCCGCCACCAAATTGGCGATGCTTCGTGTTGGCTATTAGATTTAACGTGTTTCTTGTAAAACCGTAATAATCCTCAGTTATTTTCCCTCTCCCGAGACAGCTTTCGAAGTCCCCCGAAAGCTCACAACAGGCGCGATCTGTACCGCGCGTTCGGTGTCGTGTATCCACGGCCGGAAGTCTAGTGTTTTGTGCCCGCCGGGTGGCCCCGACGGAGTAGGGGACCTTTTTCCCGACTGGCCCCCAAAGTGAATTGCTGAACCATCTGAAACGAAGGGCAGCGGAAAACCATGTTCCAAAAAACGAAGCACTATTTTCAAAACGGCGTTCGAATAGCGTCCTCAAGGGTGTTTCCAACAGCGCTTCCCGCGCGATTTCATGCCAACGTCCGCCCAGCAGAGAGATCGCGGATGGGTCTCGTGTCCTGCTTCCTTCCTATACTCCTCGGCGTCATTGGCGTGCTCCTCAGTGTGCCCGCCTGGGCACAAATGGACGCCACGGGACTCACCGGCACCGTGATGGATTCCTCCGGAGCCGTCGTTGCCGATGTGCAGGTAGTGGCCGTACAAGACGCGACGGGCCTTCGCCGCGAGACCGTCTCCACCGGTCAGGGAACCTATGAAATTAATGAGCTGCCGGTCGGGGTCTATACCGTGAGCTTTACCCTGAAGGGCTTTGAAACCCTGCGTTTTGAGAATGTGGTTCAAAGCCTGGGACGAACCCGAACCCTGAATGCAAACCTGAAAGTCGCGGGAGGGAATCAACAATTGGAAATTTTGACCAGCCCGCCATCGCTGGATGAGACGGCCGACACTTGGGGCACGGGCATCGAACGCGCACAGGCTGAGCAGCTCCCTATAAACGGACAGAACTGGGCCACCTTGACCACCTTGGTTCCAGGAGCGGTGGACGCCGCGGGCGGACCCGGCGCCGGCAACCAGCGCTCGATTCGCTATGCCGGCAGGGGACGCGACGATAACAACTATACCTATGATGGCATAGATACTACGTATGTAATTAATCAATCCCAACTCTATTATATCCGCGCGGCGATTCCGCTCGATTCCATCAGCGAGGTCCGCGTCGATCCAATGCTGTCAACGGCGCAGACCGGCGCGACGGCAGGGGCTCAGTTGAACCTGGTCTCGCCTTCCGGCACGAACCGATTCCACGGGGACGTGTATGATTTCTTCCGCAACGACGTTTTCGATGCTACCGATCCCATTGACGTCTTGAACCCGACACATAAGCCGCCCTTCCACCTGAACCAATTCGGAGGGGCGTTTGGCGGGCCCATCCAGCGCGATAAAACCTTTTTCTTTGTGGCCTACGAAGGCTACCGGCAAGACTTGGGTCAGACGCTCATCGGTTATGTGCCGACCGCTTCCTATGCCGCGCAAGTTTTGGCGCAATCTCCCGAACTCGCTGCCGTGATCAACGCCTATCCCCACGGGCAATACGCTACCAGTAATCCGGATATCGCCGAATTCGCGGGCGTAGGGAAACAAGCGGGGCGAGAAGACTCGGGTATGTTCCGCGTGGATCATCGCTTCACCGATGCGACGAGTTTTTTTGTGCGGGCCAACATCGACCAAGCCAACTATGTTGTCCCGTATTCGCCGAGCTCCGGGCAGTATCTCAATGAGAGCGAATCTCTCTCCTCCGCTCCGGTCAACAGCGCGATCGTTCTGACACACGTATTTTCTCCAACCCTGCTCAACGAAACCAAGTTCGGCTTTAACCGCGGCACGACCAACACCACCTTCCTCAACGAGACCGGAACGCTCTATGCGATTTCAGTGGCAGGCTTAACCACGCTGAACAACGGCCGGACAAGCATCGGCGCCGGCAATACGTTTAGCGGAATCGACGATGTGACGTGGGTCAAGGGAAAGCACGTCATCAAGGCCGGCGTCGAGTTCCGCCGCGTGCAGATGAATCAGGGGGGCAGTTCCTACGGCACGCTCAGCTATAATTCCCTCACTAGCTTTGAGGACAACGAATCCTACAAGGCCAGCTTTACGGGCGCGTATCCCGTCAACGGACTGCGCAAGAACGATTATTTCGCTTATGTCCAGGACGAGTTCAAATTGCGGCCGGATTTCACGCTGAATTTGGGCGTGCGCTATAACATCTTCGGGATCTTCAGCGAGGTGGAGGGCCGCGCGAATCCTTTCGATTTTGACACGTGCGGCGCTGCGGGCTACTGCGGCGTGGGCGCGAGCTTCGGCCCGGAGCATTACGGCGATGTCGATCCGCGCATCGCCTTGGCATGGGCGCCGGCCATATTCGGGGGAAAGACCGTTATTCGCAGCGGCTTCGGCATCTATCACGAGGACGGCCAGCTCGACGATCAGAACATCCCCGAAAAGAACGAAGTGTTGGGCTTTGCGCTAACGCCAGGCAATTGCCCGGGTCTTAGCTACCCCATCGTTCTCAGCCCAATCGGCGATCCTGTCTGCACCAACGGCACAATTTCACCGAATGCGGAAGAACGAGACCGCAAAGATACATCCGCAACCGAGTGGGGTCTCTCCGTCCAGCAGGCTTTACCTGGCGATTTCCTCGGTACGCTGGCGTACGTAGGAAGCAAAGGCATACACCTGCTCGAGGAATCCTATGTGAACGTCATCAACCCGCTGACCGGGGTGCGTCCTTATCCCGACTTCTCCCAGATCCCCTGGCGAGGCACCACCGGCAACAGCGAATATGACGCTTTATCGGTCTCGCTGAAACGCACCTTCTTTCGCGGTTTGCTGGCATCGGCGAATTTCACATGGTCGCGCGAGATCGACGACGATTCCAACGGCAGCGGCGACGGCGACTCGATTACGCCACAGAACGTTTCCTGCTTCCCTCAAAGCGCGCCGCGATGCGGGGAACGCGCTGACGGCGCCTTCGACGCCCGCGACGCGTTCAATGCGAATGCCGTGTACGAGCTTCCTTTCGGCGCCGGCAAATCGTTCCTGACGGAGCCCGGACTCGGGCGCACCTTATTTGGATCGTGGACGCTCAGCTCGTTCTTTACCGCCCGGACCGGCTTTCCCGTGGACCTTACCACCAGCGCCACCGGCCCCGACGGAAACACCAACGAGCAGCGCCCCAACGTGGTCCCCGGCCAGCCGTACTATTTGGCCGGCGGAGATTTCAACCCGGCGGCTTTCTGCACGCCCGGCACTCCGGACCCCCTATATCCAGGCGGTATGTGCCCGTCGGGATTCGGGGATGTCCCGCGCAATTTCCTGCGAGGCCCTGGGGTCTGGCAACTTGATTTGGGGCTTGCCCGGCGAATTCGCGTCACGGAACGATACCAAGTCGATTTCCGGGCCGAAGCGTTCAACGTCTTCAACCGGGCAATGTATGCAAACCCCGATGGCCTGATTTCGGCTTCCGATTTCGGCAAAATCTATTTGCCTCTTAACACGACTCCGGTGGGCATGGGCACGCCACGTCAAATGCAGTTCATGTTGAAATTCGCATTCTAGAATCCGAGTCCACGACAGACGAAAATGCCCGTCGTTTGTGGCGCAGAGGCGGCGCTTGTTGCGCAGGCCGGGGGGGATTCCCGCTTGAATGGGTGGAGA